>JAEEGJ010003712.1_pt1 | contig 56223 bp, 31 predicted proteins | sample 8958761 | NCBI WGS metagenome assembly JAEEGJ01 (sample SAMN16246546, study PRJNA631951) | gut metagenome | biome: gut microbiome; feature: rumen; material: RS-attached | host: Bos | place: Iran: Karaj | collected 2018-10
TCGTCCTGGAATTTTCTGGTAATAATATGAGTAACTACTACAACATGCCGAAACTCCCGACCGAGAACAGCCCGAAGGTGGAAATCTTCGTGGACGACAAGCCGGTGATGGTTCCTGGCGATACGAACCTCCTCGAGGCCCTCAAGGCTGTCGGGATTGAAACTCCCCACGTATGTTACCATCCTTTCCTCCCGGTGTCGGGTAACTGCCGCCAGTGCCTGGTGGAACAGGAAGGCCCGCGCGGCCGCATGCTCGTGATTGCCTGCTACACGCCGGTCGCCCCGGGGATGAAAATTTATACGCCTGCATCCAGCGCCCGCGTGAAGAACGCCCGCAAGGCTACGCAGGAATTCATGCTGGTGAACCACCCGCTCGATTGCCCGATTTGCGACAAGGCCGGTGAATGCACCCTGCAAGAAAACTACATGGAAGCGGGCCAGAACGAATCCCGCATGCGCCCCGAATACGGCAAGAACTACCACGGCAATCCGGAACATCAGTTCATTGATGCGAAGGGCCAGGTCCGTGGCGGCAAGCATGTGGACTTGGGCCCCCGTGTTTTGCTCGACGAAGAACGCTGCGTGCAGTGCGACCGTTGCGTGCGCTTTATGCGTAGCATTGCCGGTTCCGAACAGCTTCAGCTCGCTGGCCGTGCCGACCACACTTACATTACCACCTTCCCGGGCGAAAAGCTTGACCACGAATACGACTTGTGCGTCACCGACGTTTGCCCGGTGGGCGCGATGACCGCGAAGTATTTCCGCTTCCAGAAGCGCGTATGGCTCTTGAGTCACACACCGACGATTTCGATGGACGATTCCCTCGGCGCGAACATTTGGCTTGACCATGCCGACGGACACATCTACCGCGTGATGCCGCGCTGTAATCCCGAAGTGAACCGCAGCTGGCTCTCCAACACGAGCCGTCTCGCGTTCCAGAACTTCGACAAGAACCGCCTCCCGGCAATCGACGTGGAATCCCTGCCGATTGGTAAGGGCAAGATTGCCCTTGTCGCTGGTGGTTCTTGCACCATGGAAGACCTCGCTGCGCTCCGCATGTTCAAGGAATCCCTCGGGGATGGCGCCGAACTGTTCGGTGGTAGCTTGCTCAAGGTTGGCGCTCCGGACGGTATCGCCAAGAGCGGTGACCCGGTGGCGAACCGTAGCGGCATGAAGCTCATGGGCTTTGCCGATGTTTCTGAATTCATGAAACGCGCTTCCGAGTTCGAGACCCTCGTGACCGTGAACGCGGACCTCTTCGGTGAAGATGCCGCAGCCGCGAAGGATCTTGAAAAGATCAATTGCCGCATAGCGCTTTCCGCTTTCGACGATGCGACCGCCCGCAAGGCGACAATCGCTATCGGCGTAAGGCACTGGAGCGAGGTGCAGGGCACGATGGTGAACAGCCTGAACATTATCCAGAAGCTGAACGCCTGCCCGGTCTGCCCCGACGAAAATCTTAAGGCCGCTTACGAGGTCATTTCGGAATTGGCCGGGAACAAGCTCGAAAGTGCTTCTGCCGCGTTTGCCAAGGCGACGGAATATGTCCCCGCACTGGCCGGACTTACTTACGACAGCATCAAGAGCACTGGAAAACTCCTCGAAGGAGGTAACGCATAATGGATATTATCGAATCCAGGACTTGGATTGAATGGGTCATCACGATTGCGAAGTTCGCCTTCTGCTTCGTGCCTGTTCTCTACATCCTTCTTTTGATTCCGATGGAACGCCGTGGCGCAGGCTTCATGCAAGACCGCCAGGGACCGAACCGTTCCTACATCAAGATTCCGTTCTTCGGCAAGATCCGCTTGCTTGGCTACGTGCAGAACATGTGCGACGGCACCAAGCTGTTCTTCAAGGAAATGTTCGCTCCCGCGGGCGTGAACAAGGTGCTCTACTATGTTGCTCCGGCGATTCCGTTCGCTATCGTGTTCCTGAGCCCCTGCGTGATTCCGTGGTTTGGCCCGATGGTGTTCGAGTGGGGCGGCCAGGTCGTCCGTATCCCGGGTTCCATCGTGGATTCCGAGGTGGGCGTGCTTTTGCTGTTCGGTCTCTCTTCGCTCTCGGCTTACGGTGCCGTGCTGGCCGGTTGGGCGTCCAAGTCCAAGTACAGCTTCCTCGGTGCGCTCCGTACGAGCTCCATGACGATTAGCTACGAAGTCTGCCTCGGCCTTTCGATGATGGGCATGCTGCTCCTCGCGGGCTCCTTCAACCTGACCGATATCGTGAACTGGCAGGAACACCACGTGTGGGGCATTGTCGCCCAGCCGGTGGCGTTCTTCTGCTTCCTTATCGCCTGTATCGCCGAAACGGGCCGCGCTCCGTTCGACGTGGCGGAAGGTGAACCTGAACTCGTTGCCGGTTACCATACCGAATACGGTGCCATGCAGTTCGGCCTGTTCTACATGGGTGAATACTCGCATATCTGCATCAACAGCTTCCTGGTGGCGACGCTTTTCTTGGGCGGCTACTCGGTGCCGTTTGTTACGACCGAGACGATGCAGGCCCACATGGGTGGCTCGCTGGCCATTCTCTGCGGCGTGCTGGCCTTCTTCGCCCTGGCCTTCCTCCACCTGATTTACCGCTATTCCCGCAAGCTCAAGGCGACGAACCTTACGAACCGCTTCGAAATCCTGCGCGAATACAGCCTTTACAAGATTGTTGCCTGGCTGGCCGTCGTCGTGCTTATTGCCGGTGGCGTTTGTGCCTGGCTCTATTACGACCCGTCGAAGTTCGTGGTGAACGGCTTTGCCGTGGGTAGCTTCGCTACTGCGGTGGGTACCGCTCTCATCCACTTGTTGGTGCTTGTTGCAAAGAGCGTGTTCTTCTGCTGGGTGTGGATTTGGGTCCGCTGGACTCTGCCGCGCTTCCGTTATGACCACGTGATGCACCTCGGCTGGAAGATTATCCTGAATATCGCCCTCATCAACCTCGTGGTGACCGCCGTCATCGCTAAACTCGTAGGGGGGAACTAATGCGCGTTATTAAACAGAAACCCATGAACTGGGTTGAACGTCTTTATGTCTTTGAAGCGATTCGTGGCCTTTGGACGACGCTCAAGCACGCCGCCCGCGGCCTGTTCCGTTACGAGACCTTGCCGACGATTTCTTACCCGGAAGGCCAGCCGGAAATCCGCAATACCTACCGTGCCAAGCACCGCCTGATGTTGCGTCCGGATGGAACGCCCCGTTGTGTCGCATGCGGTATGTGCGCCGCGGCTTGCCCTGCCCACTGCATCTTTATCGAGGCGACGGCCAGCGATGACCCGCGCATCGAAAAGAAGGTGAAGCGTTTTGACATTGACCATTTGACCTGCGTGTTCTGCGGCCTCTGCGCCGAAGCCTGCCCGGTGGATGCGCTCCGCATGGATACCAAGGTGATTTCTTTTGAGCACAGGACCCGCGACGAGTTCGTGGCCCACCTGGAAGACCTTACCGCCTGGGATCCGAAGGATTACCCCGAAGACGAACAGAGCCAAGTGGCTCCGGGCGGAACTAAGAATGCCGAGGCCCGCAAGGTCTGGGGAATGGAGGTGAAGTAATGCTTGCCCTGATATACTTTATTATTCTGGGAATCCTCGCTGTGGGGAGCGCGCTGTGCGTTCTCCTGTCGAGGCACCCGCTGTACGGCGCACTTTCGCTCGTGCTGTCCATGCTCTCGCTCGCTGGCATCTACGGCCTGCTGGGCAGCCCCTTCATCGGGGTGGTGCAGGTCATGGTCTATGCCGGTGCTATCATGATGCTCCTGACGTTTGTCATCATGGTGCTGAACGGCGCCCGCGATTCCAAGACACCGATGTTCGATGGCGTTTCCCTGTTTGTCATTCCGGGCGTTATCGTGCTTGCGGCCCTCGTCGGGTTTGTTCTCGTGCGTACCCCGATGGCGTTTGACGAAACGACGCTCCGCGGCTCCGTGGCTCTCACGTCTCGCACGCTGTTCGATGTCGCGCAGACGGGCCCGGGTTACTTCGTTTTGTTCGAGATCCTTGGCTTGCTTTTGCTGTCGTCGATGGCGGCGGCGGTGCTCCTTGCCAAGAAGCGCCTCGGTTCTGTAGATTCTGACGACAAGGAGGAAAAATAATGGCATTGGAAGCTATTTACGTGCAGGTCCTTGCACTGATCCTTTTCTCCATTGGCCTGATTGTGGCGATTGCCCGCCGTAACGTGTTCTTCGTGCTGATGGGTGTCGAAATCGCCCTGAACGCGGTGAACCTGAGCTTTGTCGGGTTCGCAAAGACCCTGCCTGCCGACTTGAGTGTCGCGGGCCAGATTGTTCCGCTGTTCTCCATCGCGATTGCTGCGGCGGAGGCTTGCGTCGGTCTTGCTATGGTCATCCTCATTTTCCGTAACCGTGAAAGCGTCGACGCCGACACGTATTCCAACATGAAGGGGTAAACAATGACGAATTTACCACTTTGGCTTATTCCGCTCTTCCCGCTGGTCGGGACTGTCCTCCTGGGCGCTATCGCCGTGATTTCTTCCGGCAGCAAGAAGGGCCCGGCAGAGGGCATTGTCGGCTTCCTCGCCGTGATTTTCCCTGTGCTGGCTTTTGCAAGCGTGGTCCTTTTGGCTTGGGGCATGCCCACTGAGGGATTGCGCCAGACGCTCTGCAACTGGATTGACATTCCGCTGTTCAAGGTGGATATCGGCTTCCTGTTCGACGGGCTCTCCCGCATCATGCTCCTGTTCGTGACGGGTATCGGTTCGCTCATCGCACTGTACTCCATCGGTTACATGCACGGCGACCGCGGCTTCGCCCGCTTCTTCGCCTACATCAACCTGTTCCTGTTCAGCATGATCGTGCTTGTGCTTTCGGATAGCCTGCTGCTCACGTTCCTCGGCTGGGAAGGCGTGGGGCTCTGCTCCTACCTGCTCATCGGCTTCTGGAACAAAGATCTCTCCAACTGCAAGGCTGCGAACAAGGCGTTCATCGTGAACCGCGTGGGCGATATCGGCTTCTTGCTCGGTATGCTCTGCCTCGTGACTGTGGGTGGTTCCGAAATCCTCAACTACGATTCGCTGAGCGCCTTTATCCAGATGCTCATTGCCGGTGGCCATGTTGAAATCGTGCTCCCGCTGCTTTCGCTAGCCGGGCTCCTGTTCTTTATCGGTTGCACTGGTAAGTCCGCTCAGATTCCGCTCCTCACCTGGCTCCCCGACGCTATGGCGGGTCCGACCCCTGTGTCTGCCCTCATCCATGCCGCGACCATGGTGACTTCCGGCGTGTACCTGCTCGCTCGTATGGGCAACCTTTTCTCGCTTTTGCCGGTCGTGCTGCTCATCATCACGCTGATCGGCCTTGCGACGGCCTTCTGGGCTGCCGTGGCTGGGCTCTTCCAGAACGACATCAAGAAGGTACTTGCTTACTCGACAATTTCCCAGCTGGGCTACATGTTCATGGCTGCGGGTGTTTGCGCCTTCGACGCTTCTATCTTCCACGTGTTTACACACGCCTTCTTCAAGGCGGCGCTCTTCCTCGGTGCCGGTGCCGTGATTCACGCTCTCGCCGGCGAACAGGACATGCGCAAGATGGGTGGCCTTCTCCGGAAGACTCCGGTGACGGCATGCGTCATGATTTTCGCGTTCTTCGCCATTATCGGCTTCCCGGGCTTTGCCGGTTTCTGGTCTAAGGACCTGATTTTGGAACGCCTCTACACGAGCGGCTCGCTGGGCCCGATTTTCTACGGAGTCGGTCTCTTGACGGCTGTTATCACGGCTATCTACATGAGCCGCCTCATCATCCTGACCTTCTTCGGTAGCTACCGCGGTAGCAAGGAAAGCGAGGAACACATCCACGAGGCTCCGGCTTCCATGCTCCTCCCGATGGTCGTGCTCTCGATTGGCGCTATCTTTGCCGGTTACTTCTGGGCTGATTCTCTTGGTATCACGATGTTCAAGGATTCCCTCGCTCCGGTTCTCAGCACTGCGCAGTCGGGTGTCGCTCATGTACATGTGAACCCGATTATCTTTGCGGGCCTCGGCACTTTGGCTGCCTTGCTCGGTATGTTCATCGCGCTCAAGGTTTACGGGAACGCCCGTGTTCCTGCGGCCAAGGGCAGTTCTGCTCCCGAAGGCTTCAAGGCCGACTGGACGTTCTTCTTTGATACGATTCATAAGTTCTGCGGCATCATCCCGGTTGCCGTGCTTGCCTGGATTGTCGACATGGTTGTCGAAAAGATCCTTCAAGCCGCTCAGTGGATGGTGGGCGCCATCGCCGAGATTCTGGGCGACGGTGTCGCTACCTTCCAGGTGCGCAAGGTCCGACTTCAGCTTGCCCTTAGCGTGGCGGGTGTCGCCATCCTTGTCGCTGTTGTTCTTTTGACCGGAGGTTCGATCTAATGTTGTTACATCTCCTCGTCTTGGCCCCGTTCGTCGCTGCTATCCTGATGGTTGCGACTTCCAAGGAAGACCCCAAGTCGTCTTCCCGTCTGGCCTTCCTTTTCGGTGTCGCCTTCTTCGCCATGTCCATCGCGCTGGTGGCTGGCGGCAACCAGGCCACCGACCCCATGGAATGGTTCCGCATTCCCGGTTGCAAGGGCCCGGTCTATTACTACTTGTACAGCCACGGCCTTGGCGCTTGGATGGTGTTCCTTTCTTGCGGTCTCTCGCTTGTTGCCTTGATTACCGCACGGAACACCTTCGAAAAGAACTACCGTAACTTCGCCATCGGCATCTTCTCGCTGATGGGCGCTATGAATGGCACGTTCCTCTCCGCCGACGCCGTACTGTTCTTCTTCTTCTTCGAGGCCATGGTCATCCCGGCTGCCGTGATGATTGCGGGCTACGGTGGAAAGGAGCGCAAGAAGGCGGCGATGACGTTCGCGATTTATACGCTTGTGGGTTCGGCTCCGATGATGGTCTCCTTGTGGTACCTGCTCACGGTTGCCGATAACTCGCTGCTTCTCTCGTTCGCTATCGCGCTGCAGAGTTTGCCTGCCGAGACGCAGTTTGTCATCTTGCTGAGTTTCTTGCTCGCCTTCCTCGTGAAGACTCCGATTTTCCCGTTCCACGGCTGGCAGGCCATTACCTATGCCGAGGCTCCGGCTCCGCTTTCTGCCATTTTGACAGGTGCGATGAGTAAGGCTGGCGTGTTCGGATTTATCGCTTGGATCCTCCCGATTTTCCCGCTCTCCATGACGGTCGTGAACGTGATGCTGTGGCTGGGTATCGCCACCGCGGTCTACGGCGGCCTCCTTGCCCTGCGTGCCACGGATGCGAAGAAGCTCCTGGCTTACAGTTCCATGGGCCACCTCGGCCTTGCAGTCGCTGGTGTGTTCAGCCTTTCCGAGGCGATGCTCCCGGCGGTGCTCGTGCTTCTGGTCGCTCACGGTATTTCGGCTGGTGTGCTCTTCTACCTCGCCGGTGTTGCTGAACGCGTGACTGGCACGCGCGACATTACGCTCATGGGTGGCCTCGCCGGTAAGAATCCGGTGTTCAGCACCTTGTTCGGTTTTGCTGCGGTGATGGCTCTTGCCGTCCCCGGTACGGCGGGCTTTGTCGGTGAATTCACGGTGCTTCTCGCCATCTGGGATATGGGCCCGCTCCCTGCCGTCGTGGCCGGGTTCTGCCTGATTCTCTCTGCCGCCTACATGCTCCGCTTTGTCCAGAAGGTCATCTTCGGCAAGCCTGCTCGCGAATATACCGAGGGCAAGCGCATGACGGCTTTGGAAGGTTCCACCTTTGGCATCATGGTTGCCTTGCTCCTCACGTTCGGTTTCCATCCGGCTTTCATTACCAACTCCCTGCACCTCTTTGACGAGGATGCCATCGAAGAGATGAGCAAGCTCTCGGGCCAGGAAGGCGAACCGGAACAGGCTCTCCCTGCTTCTGATTCTCTCTCCGGGCAAAACTCCGAAGTCAGCGAGTCCGCCGAGGAACACCACCCGATGACGGAAAAGGAAATTGCACAGCTGGACTCCACGCTCGCCGAGGCGGGCTTTGACGAGTCCGAGCGCGCGGCTCTGATCCAGCAGATGATTGCTGCCGATGCCGCTCAAAATGGCGAAGCCGCACAGACAAACGCGGAGGCTACAGAAAATGAGTAATTACATCAATTTATTGCCGATTGTCATTGTCGCCGTTGGCGCCCTTGTTTCGCTTGCCGCGGAACCGTTCATCAAGGACGAGAACAAGCACAAGATTCTCCCCTGGGTGGCGTCGCTGTTCGTCATCGCCGGTATGGCCGCCTACTACCTTTGCACGACAGACGTGATGTTCAACCTGTACGCCATGGACCCTGTCCGCAAGGTTCTCGGCGCATCGGTCATGTTCTGCGCTTTCCTCGGGATTGCCGGCCTCCAGTGGACGCTTGGCCACGAGAAGTACAAGGGCGGCGAGGCTTACGCTTTGCTGATGCTTGCGACGTGCGGTGCTTGTCTCATGACGCAGGCGATTGATTTCCTTGCCCTTTTCATCGGCATGGAACTCGCGAGCTTCCCAATTTACGCTCTGGTCGGTATCCGCCGCAAAGACGTGAATGCGAACGAAGGCGTGTTCAAATACTTCGTCTCGGGCTCCATCTTCAGCGCCATATTCCTCTACGGCGTGGCTCTTGTTTACGGTGCTACTGGCACGACGCATTTCTTTGCCTCTTGCCTCGATGGCCGTGAAGCGCTCTACGGTATCGGCGTGCTCTTGACCGTGATTGGCCTCCTGTTCAAGGCGGGTGCCGCTCCGGTGCACTTCTGGGTTGCCGACGTTTATACGGGTGCTTCCGTTGCCGTGACCGGTTTCATGGCCGCTGTCGTGAAGGTGGGCGCTCTTGCTGCTCTCGCTTCTGTGTGGCTGGGAATCCTCGTTACAAAGTCCGCTACTGCTCCTGCTTGGAACCTTGCCGAGCCGGTCACCATTGCAAGCCAGTCCAAGGGGCTGTTCTACATGGTGGTTATCGTTGCGCTGCTTTCCATGGTTATCGGTGCCTTTAGCGGCCTTGCCCAAAAGTCCATTCGCCGCATCCTTGCGTTCTCTGCCGTGATGAACGCGGGCTTCATCGTCATTGGCCTCTTGCTCCCGAACTACGCCAAGGATGGTACGGTGCAGATGGGTGCTATGTTCTATTTCCTCGTCACTTACGCCGTGGCCAGTGCCGGTGCGCTGACGGGTATTGCCTACTTGGCCGGTCGCGAAGACCGCAACGAGAATCTGGAAGACCTCCAGGGCAGTGGACGCAAGCGTCCGTATGTCGCTCTCGGCGTGACGGTCTGCCTTGCAAGCCTTGCCGGCCTTCCGCCGGTTGCCGGTTTCTTGGCCAAGTTCTCGCTGTTCACCGAAGCCTTCTCCGGTGGACTCGGCTGGCTCGCCATTGCGGGCTTTGGCCTTTCCCTCGTGGCTGCGGTGTACTACCTGCGTGTCGCGTTCGTGCTCTTTATGCCGATCAAGAACAAGTGCGAATGCAAGAAGAGTTGCTGCGTTTCCACTCCGTTCGCCTACTTGCTCCGCTTTGGCGTGACGGTCGCCGCGATTGCCTTGATTGTCATCGGGATCTTCCCGAACTTGGCTTTGATTGCGTAAGCAGTAAACATTGACTGAAAAAAATCCTCCGCGATGGCGGAGGATTTTTTGTTAATGACGATTAAGGCTTGAAATGTTATGCCAGCTCGGCGACGAGTTTGTCGAGAGCCGCTTCGGAATCCGCGTTCAGCGCGGATTTGATCGTTACGACGGTTTCCGCGAGCGTCACGTTCTTGAACGCCGACACCATTTCGGCCATCTTCTTTGCAGCCATGGGTGCCCACGTGCCGTTTTCAACAATGCCCACCTTGCGGTTGCTGTAGTTCTTTGCCTTGAGGTGGTTGAGGAAATCTTCCATCGCGGGGAAAAGCCCGGCATCGTATGTCGGGGCCATGATGACCATGCGGTCGTAGCGGAAGGCGTCTTCGATGACTTCGGCCATGTCGTCGCGGACGAGGTCGGAAACGACGACCTTTTCCACTCCGGCGGCGGTCAGCTTTTGCTTCAGGACTTCGGCGGCCTTGGCCGTGTTCCCGTGCATGGTGCCAAACGCGATAAGCACACCCTTGTCTTCGGGAGTGTAGCTGCTCCAGGTGTTGTACTTGTCGATATAGTAGCCGAGATTTTCGGCGAGCACCGGACCGTGCAGCGGGCAAATCGTCTTGATGTCGAGCGCGGCGGCTTTCTTGAGCACCGCCTGTACCTGGTTGCCGTACTTGCCCACGATATTGAAGTAGTAGCGGCGGGCTTCGCAGGCCCAGTCGTCCGGGTCGGCATCGTACACGCCGAACTTGCCGAACGCGTCGGCGGAGAACAGCACCTTTTCGGACTGCTCGTAGCTGAACAGGACTTCGGGCCAATGCACCATCGGCGCACCGATAAACTGGAGCGTGTGCTTGCCGAGCGCGAGCGTGTCGCCTTCCTTGACGGTGAGCGTCTTTTGCGCTTGCGGCAGCGGCGCGAATTGCGGGAGCATCGCGAACGCCTTGGCCGACGAGACGATGGTCGCATCGGGGTAGGCCTTCACGAAGGCCAGGATGCCGCCGGCATGGTCGGGCTCGATGTGGTGGACTACCAGGTAGTCGGGCGCCTTGCCGTCGAGCTGCTTCTTGAGGTTCTCCATCCAGTCGTCCACTTTGCGGGAATCCACGGTGTCGAGTATCGCGATTTTCTCGTCCATGATGACGTAGGAATTGTAGGTCACCCCGTTCGGGAGGTCGTACTGCCCTTCGAAAATGTCCAAGTCGCTGTCGTCTACGCCGACGTACTTGATGCTGTCGCTAAAATTTTTCATATCAAATCCTCTTTTTGGAAAAAGATAATATTTCGCTTGAGCAAAAAAATGAATGGGCACCTTATTTTTTAATTTTGAGAATGTTAAAGAAAAGGTTTGACTATGGACAAGGTTTATCGTTCTGGAATCGGTTTCGACGTTCACAAGTTGGTAGAGGGCCGCAAGTGCATTATCGGCGGGGTAGATATCCCGTACGAGAAGGGCCTGCTCGGTCACAGCGATGCCGACGTGCTTTTGCATGCGATTAGCGACGCTTTGCTCGGGGCTGCCGGCCTCGGCGATATCGGTACGTATTTCCCGGATACCGACCCCGCGTTCAAGGGCGCCGACAGCTTGGAACTGTTGCGCAAGGTGGGCGAAGAAGTCCGCAAAGCCGGCTACGAAATCGTGAACATCGACAGCATCGTGATGTGCGAACGCCCGAAGGTGAACCCGCACAAGGAGCAGATGAAGGCGAACATCGCCCGTGTGCTCGGCCTCGATGTGAAGCAAATCGGCATCAAGGGCACCACGACCGAAAAGCTCGGCTTTACCGGCAGGGGCGAAGGCATTGCGAGCCAGGCCGTTGCCATGGTAAGAAGTCTGTAAGGAAAAGGCTCGGGGCTCGAGCAGTGAGCGATGAATTTCTCCCTAACCCCTAGATCCTAGATTCTAATCCCTAACCACCAACCACCAACCACTAACCACTTCCTACTTCCTACTTACCTCGTCCCTCGTTGTTCCCTGTTCAACGAGATTGGGCGCCCCTTTCTGTTGCGGTTAAATTTTACCTAGTTTTTTTCTATATTTTACGCCAGTTTTACAATAAACAATTCACCGCCATGAGCCCGAACTAGCTGAAAGGCAGCGACGATGATCCGGTAGTGGCGCTCCTTATAGGAAGGTCCTATTCTATGACTTGGATGGCTCTCAAAATGTTAGGGTGCTTGGCCCTGCTCATGTTCGGTATGAAGTCCATGAGCGAAGCCCTTCAGAAAATGGCTGGTCCGCAGCTCAGACACGTGCTCGGAACCATGACCACAAACCGTTTCACGGGTATGCTCACCGGTATGTTCGTTACAGCCTCGGTACAAAGTTCGACCGCCACCACGTTGATGACGGTCTCTTTTGTTAATGCGGGGCTCCTTACGCTCATGCAGGCCATCTCGATTATCCTCGATGCCCACATCGGCACGACGGTAACCGCATGGATCATGAGCCTCGGGTTCTCGTTCAACATCGCGAACTTCGTCTACCCGGCGTTCTTCATCGGTATCATCCTCGTGTACCTGAACAAGAAGCGTGTGCTGGGCGAGTTCCTGTTCGGCGTCGGCTTCCTCTTCCTCGGTCTTACGACCCTCAAGGAAACGGGCTTCTCCGTTGTGCAGGATCCGAACGCGAGCGCTTCCATCAGCTCGTTCTTCGCTCACTTCAGCGACCCGAACTTCTTCAATTCCCTGTTCTTCCTGGTGATGGGCACGGTGCTTACCTTGTGTGTGCAGTCTTCTGCGGCCATCATGGCCATTACGATGATTCTCTGCTCCACCGGCGTCCTCCACATCGACCAAGGCATCATGCTCGTGCTCGGTGAAAACATCGGTACGACGATTACGGCGAACATTGTGGCGCTCTCCGCCAATACGCAGGCCCGCCGCGCCGCTCTGGCTCACTTCACGATTAACGTGATAGGTGTTATCTGGGTCATCATCGTGCTCAAGTGGTTCCTCGCCGCTGTGTGCCACGTGGTGGGCTACGACCTCTCCGTTGGCCCTGGCGACGAAGGCTATGCGTCGAACCTCGCGAAGATTTCCGTGGTGCTTGCCACATTCCACTCTGCGTTCAACGTCTCGAACACCTTCATCCAGATTTGGTTCATTAAGTTTATCGAGAAGTTCGTGTGCCGGATTATCAAGCCCAAGAACTCCGAAGAGGAAGAAGATTCCCGCCTGCACTTCATCAGTTCCGGCCTCATGGGAACTCCCGAACTTTCTCTGCTTGAGGCCCGCAAGGAAATCAGCCTGTTCGCGACCCGTACGCAGAAGATGTTCCACTTCATTCCCGACCTGCTCGAGATGAAGGACGAGAACGATTTCGTGAAACTGTTCGCCCGCATCGAGAAGTACGAGGGCATCAGCGACAACATGGAAATCGAAATCGCGAACTACCTGAACAAAGTAAGCGAAGGCCGCCTGAGCCCCGAAAGCAAGACGACCATCCAGGCGATGCTCAGGGAAATTTCCGAAATCGAAAGCATCGGCGATGCTTGCTACAACATGTCCCGTTCCATCAACCGCAAGTTCCGCAGCAAGGAAGATTTCACCGAAGAACAGTACGACCATATCAAGCACATCATGCACCTTTGCGACAAGGCTCTGACGCACATGATTGCCGTGCTCGACGATACGCAGCAGGTGGATATCAACCATACGCTGAATCTCGAGAACGAAATCAACGATTACCGCAAGATTCTCAAGGAGAAGAACATTGTGGATATCGAGAATCAGAAATACAGCTACCAGATGGGCGTGCACTACATGGACGTGGTGAACGACTGCGAAAAGCTCGGCGACTACGTGGTGAACGTGGTCGAGGCTCATGTGAACAAGCGCCTTACGGCCTAAGATTTTCGGAGTGTGTAAAGTTGTTGAGCCTGGCGGGTTGCCTGCCGGGCTCTGCTTTTACCTAAAAGTGAGTTGAGTTTGAGTTCGTGCGCCTTTCTGGTGCAAAATGGTCGCTTGTATTGGTTATGTGGAATCGATATTTGCTATTTTAAAGATATATGCGCAATTTTGCCTTTTCTCTTGTTGCCTGTGTGGCTAGTGTTTTTGTGGCTCAGTCCTTCGCCCAGACTCGTGACCTGTTTGCGGAATTCGAGGCTGAGGCTACCCAGCAGTCCGCTGATTCCGTAAAGACTGTTCCTAGTTCGAGCAGTGTCGCTCCCGCGCCTGTTTCTTCTGCAAATCTTTCCAGTTCGGCTCCGGCGCCATCGTCAAGTTCTGTGGCGCTGTCGAGTTCCGTGGTGGTTTCTTCCAGTAGTGTTGCTCCGGCTGTCGCTCCGGTGGCCGATACGTCGGCTGTTTCATCTTCGTCGGCCCCTGTTGCCGCCGATTCCGCGGTTGCCGATTCGGCCAAGGTGGATTCTGCCAAGGTGGATTCGGCAAAAATAAAGGAATATGTTGATGCCGTAAACGCTTCTGTGGAAAAATCCAGAAAGCAGGATTCCCTTGCCGCGCTCAGTTCCAGCAGTTCCGAGCAGGCTCTGCCGTCTTCGAGCAGCATGAGCCGTCGAGACCTCCTTGGCCCGGTCAAGGTGTCCAAAGTTCATAGTATTGACGAGATGAAGGGCAAGTACAAGAGCCCGCGCAAGGCCCTGTTCATGTCTTTGGTTGTTCCGGGAAGTGGCCAACTCTATGTGGGCGGTTCCAAGTTTACCTATGCCCGTGGCGTGGTTTACCTGGCTCTCGAAGCAGGTCTGTGGGCTGGTTGGTATTATAATTCTGTGTACAAGTACGACAAACAGGTGGACAAGTACAAGAAGTTTGCGGATGAGCATTACTCCATTGGTCGTTACGAGAACAGCATGTATGATTTGTTCACTTCCCTGGACGATGCAGACCAGGATTCCCGCTTTGTCGAACGGTACATGAGCAGCCGTGAGGCCTTCTGCGAGGCGCTGTACGGTTCAAGCAACAATCGCGGTTGCTACACCAGCAAGTATCTCCCGTACGAAAAGGAAACCGATCACAAGCGCTATTTCGGTGACAATCCTCGGAAATTGAAGAAAGAACGCAAGGGTGGGTTCTACGAACCGTCCGAAGTGTATCAAATGATCGGCGGTGCGACATATGTGCTTGGCTGGGACGATGTGGACAGCGTGGCGCTTGTCGGCTCGCTGGACTTGGGAGACCCGAATTCGGAAACGATTGCTCTGGGGCAGTCCAGTAATCGCGACAAGTACCGTTCCATGCGTGAAGAAGCGAACGACTTGGCCGACATGCAGGCGTGGTTCATCGGCGGCCTGATTCTCAACCACTTGGTTTCTGCTGTGGATGCTGCCCTTACGGCTCATTCTCACAACAAGTCCTTGTATGAGGAAGACGTTTCCTGGTACGACCGTCTGCATTTCGATAGCAGATTTTCCTTCTTTAACGGGTATGGCGTGGATGTCCGCGCTTCCTGGGGATTCTGATGCGCCTTTTCTTGCTTGTCTTGCTTGCCGCCACGTTCGGCTTTTCCCAGGTCGTGATTTCGGTTGACGAGAATGTAAGTCGTAACCACGACAAGAACCTTTTTCTCGGGTTAGGAGCTTCGGCTCTTCTTCCGGGTATGGGTGAATATTATCTGGGCGAACAGAAGATGGTGCGTCCCTTTGTCTGGGTGGATGCCGCTCTTTGGATTACGGCCATCAGTTCCTATGTCATCGGGAATCGTTACATTTCGTCTGCGCACGATTATGCGGTGCGGCATGCCGGCCTGAATACGAACAGCAAGGATGTTTCGCTCCTCAATACGGTGGGGGATTATCGTAGCCGTAGCGGTGTTGCTGGGCAAAATTCTTCTCCGGATATGGACGAAGACTACAACCAGGCGATGATTCGCTCCGGGAAAAAGATTGACGATGAATTTGATTCCAGCATCCAGTGGGACTGGGGTGCCAGCGACAATCCTGAAACGACCGAACATATCGATGAATATAAGGACCGCTTGAGCCATTACCGTGTTTCCCGTATCGTATTTCAGGTTTCTGTTGGCGCCTTGGTTCTTAACCGCGTGATTTCCATGCTGGATGTTATGCGTGTTTACCGTGCGACATCTTCCAGATCTTTTTCTGAAAGGGTGCATTTCTTGCCTGAGTTTACAGAAGATGGAAGCGGCCTGAGCGTGAATGTGAAATTCTAAATATAGATTCAGGTGTCGTGATGAAGCCAGCACTCTTTATTGCGTTACTCTGTTCTTTACTCACGGTTTCTTGCAGTAACGATATTTATTTGGAAATCCCTGAAACCGACGCGCAGGGCCAAAAATGGACCTGGATTCCCTACAATTCGGATCTTTTGCGTATTACGGGACGGGGTAATTATGAAAAAGACGATTATGTGATTCTGTCGTGGTCTTCGTCTGCCGTTACGGTCGGTTTTGTCGGAACGGCATTGGAAATGAAAATTTGGACGAATTCGGTTGTTTATCTGGATGTCTTTGTAGATAAAGAAGAGGATCCGTCCTCTGAAGTCGAATACATCAATTCCGGTGATTCTTCGTCGATGGTGCCGGTTGTGTCCGGCTTGTCCTATGGCCCTCATGTCGTTACTTTGTATAAAAGAAGCGAAAGCAATGTGGGAGATTTGTATTTCTATGGTTTCCGCGTGTTGGGGCGTGCAGAAAAGAATCTTTTGCCTTCCGTGCCTAAACGGAAAATTGAGTTTATCGGGAACTCTATAACTTGTGGTGCGGATGTGCTGATCCCCGACCCGACTATGGATTCGAAACTCACTTATGAAAGCTCGTATTATAGCTATGCTGGGCAAACTGCGAAAATCCTCAATGCGGAACCTCATGTCATTTGCTGTAGTGGGCATGGCCTTTATGTGAATATAGATGGAACGAAAACGGATCTTCTTCCTGTTGTATATAACAAGACGGGGACGCAGTCTATCTCTGCTGTTGCCTGGGACCACAGTAAATGGCACCCGGATATAATTGTAATAAACCTGGGAACGAACGATATAGCAAGTGGTCAGAGTGATTCTGCCCATTTTGTAAATGCTGCAGTTGATTTTATTCGGGATATTCGGTCTTATCATGCGAAAGCAAAGATTGTACTGCTGGATGGCCCGATGTTGACGGGAGAATATAGGGCCAAATGCCGGCGTTATCTGAATGTTGTAAAAAAAGTTCTCAGAAGCCAAGGAGAGAAGGGATTATACCGATTTTCTTTAGAGCCGAAGGGAGACCTTGGTTATGGTATTTATTATCATCCGGTCAAGGAAGAGGCTCTTGCCGACGCCGAAAGTCTCAGTGCGTGGATACGCTCGGAATTTGGGTGGAAATAGGGAGAACGTTTTTTTCTAAATTTAAGGCCTAAAAAGTTGCAGAATGTGAGGTTTTGATGCAACCAAATAAGCCCGACATGCATCTAATGGGCGTGAAATCGATTTTTATCCCCATTTTTGTGTCTTTTTTCCTTGCTGCCTGTGGCGGTGAATCTGGCTCTGTGCCCAGTGGTAAGGGCGGCCCCGGAGCAGGCGCTCCCGGTGGAAAGGGTGGCCCTGGCGGCAGGCCGGCCCGCGAAATCGCCGTCGAAGGCTATATTGCCGAGGCCCATTCGGCGAATAAGACGTTCTCTGCAATGGCGACGCTTGAACCCATGAACAGCGTAGAGCTCACGGCGGCTACGTCCGGCAGGCTCATGAACCTTTATGCGAAGGACGGGGCCCAAGTGCAGAAGGGTGCGCTCCTTGCAAAGATTGACGATTCCGAACTCAAGGCGCAACTTAAACAGGCTGAATCGAACCAGCAGCTCGCACAGCAAAAATTCGACCGCGTAAAGACGCTTTTCGAAAAAGACGGAGCCACCAAGGCCGACATGGAAAGTGCCGAGGCTTCGCTCAAGTCGACCGAAGCCTCCGTAGAACTCATCAAGGCGCAAATTGCAAAGACCGAAGTCCGTGCCCCGTTTGCGGGTAAGCTCGGGTTCGTGAACGTGTCGGTAGGGGCTTGGCTCACGACGGGAACTTCGATTGCTACCCTCAGCGATGTGGAATATCTCAAGGCCAAGTTTGCGCTCCCGCAGCGCTATGCGTCTAGCCTCAATGTGGGCGATGCTGTTGATGTCAAGGACGAAGAACGCAATATTTCCAAGTCGGGCGTGGTGAAGGCGCTCGAGGCTTCGCTTTCCGAAAGCAGTCGTACCCGCCGGGTGATGGTGGAGGTCGACAATGCGAATGGCGAACTTTTGGCAGGTTCTTATGCGAAGGTGAATGTGTCGATGCAGTCGGGAATAGCCAAGAGCATCCCGATTCCGGCAGAAGCTTTTACGCTGGATAAAGATGGCGCTTACGTGTTCGTGGCGACTGGCGGCAAGGCGAAAATCAAGCATGTCGAAACGGGTCTCCGCACTCCGATTGCGGTCGATGTGACTGCCGGCCTCGACGAGGGCGATACCGTGATTACCTCCGGCCTGATCAGCTTGCGCGAAGGAATATCCGTGCGCATCCGCGAAATCCGCCACAATACCGATTACGAAGTGGAGTAGGGGAGCGATGAGTGTAGCGAACCTATCCGTACGTCGTCCGGTGCTCATGACGGTGATGGCGCTTGTCATCATCTTGCTCGGTGCCTTTGGCGCCTCCAACTTGGGTGTGCGTGAATACCCGAACGTGGACTACCCGCTTATCCAGGTGCGTACATCTTACCCCGGTGCGAACGCTGCGGTGGTGGAAGCCGAAGTGACCGAAATTTTGGAAGCGTCCATCAATAGTGCTTCCGGTATCAAGGCGCTGACGTCTACGAGCCGAGATGGTTTCTCTTTCATCAACATTGAATTCGAAACCGGCATGGATTTGGAAGCGGCTGCGAATGAAATCCGCGACCGTGTGAGCCGTGTGCGCCGTCGCTTGCCGGATGATGTCGATGAACCGACCGTCTATAAATCCGATAGTGACAACGACCCGATTCTGATGGTGAGTCTCGTGAGCGACAAGCTCGACCCGATGGAAGTCTCCGAAATCGCCAATAACTTTGTGAAGGAACGCCTGCAGACAATCAATGGCGTGTCCGAAGTTGCCATCTGGGGCGAGAAGCGCCCGACGGTTCGCTTGTGGATTGATCCGGTACGCTTGCAGGCGTTGGGTGTTTCCGGTGCCGAGATGTCGGCTGCGCTCAAGAAGGGCAACCTGGAACTGCCCTCCGGTTCTATCGAAGGGAGCGAGACGACGCTTTCTATCCGCACGCTGGGCCGCATTTTGGACCCGAAATCATTCGAAAACATTGCAGTAAAGACGGCTGCCGATGGTACGGTCATTCGCATTTCGGATGTGGCGGACATCCATTACGAACCGAAGGATACGCGCACGGGCTTTAGGCGCAATGGCAAGAATTCCATCACGCTCGCGTTGATGGCGCAGCCCGGCTCTAACCACGTAGAAATCGCTAACGAATTTTACAAGCGTGTAGAAGATATCCGCCGTGAAATTCCCAAAGGAGTGCAAGTCCTCTATGGTCGCGATACCTCAATTAACATCCGCGCATCCATCAAGGAAGTGGTGCAGACCATCTTCATCGCGTTCTTGTTGGTGATTGCGATTATCTTCGCGTTCCTGCGCCAGGCGCGTACGACGCTTATCCCGATGGTGGTGGTGCCAGTCGCTGTTATTGGTAGCTTCTTTGTGCTTTACTTGTGCGGGTTCTCTATCAATGTGCTGACCTTGCTTGCGATGGTTTTGGCGATTGGCCTTGTCGTGGACGATGCCATCGTGATTGTGGAAAATATCTACCACAAGATTGAAAAAGGCATGACACCCAAGCAGGCGGCTGTGGCGGGCACAAACGAAATCTTCTTTGCCGTGATTGCGACCTCGGTGGTGTTGATGGCGGTGTTCGTGCCGGTGCTGGCCCTTGGTGGAACGACCGGCCTTCTGTTCCGCGAATTCGTGGCGGTGATGATCGGAACGGTGTTCCTCTCAACATTGTGCGCACTCACGCTTTCGCCGATGCTCTGCTCCAAGTTCCTCAGCCGCCAGAAGCAAGGCTGGTTCTACCGCATCACCGAGCCGTTCTTTGACTGGATTAACCGCGTTTACGCAGTGTTGCTCGGATTGTTCCTCAAGTTGCGCTTCTTGCTTTTCCCGATTGTGGCGGGCCTCTTCGCTGCGGCTTATTTCTGCTTCAACAACATGAGTAGCGAAATGGCTCCGACGGAAGACTCCAACGCGGTCATGGTGAACATGAACATGCCCGAGGGCGTGACGCTCACGCGTACCAAGCGCATGGCCGATGCCTTTGCCGAAGAAGTCATTGCGCTCATGGATACTAACGAGTATTCCGAAATCCAGGCGGGTGCGTGGAATGCGGGCAACTCGAGAATGCGTATCTTCTTGAACGACGACAAGAAGGCGCGTCGCCCGCAGAGCGAAATTGCGCGTGCCATCCAGGTGCTCGGTAACGAATACCCCGACTTGCGCGTGATGGTGTTCGAACCGCAGAGTATCAGTACGCAGCGTGGCGGCCTCCCGGTGCAGTTCGTGTTGCAGGCTCCGAACATCGAAATCTTGCGCACGCTTGTGCCCAAGTTCGAAGAAGAGGCGAGCAAGAGCCCTGTGTTCAGCGTGGTGAATACGAACCTGCGCTTTACCAAGCCGGAACTGCATATCGAGATTTTGCGCGACAAGGCGAACGAAGAAGGCGTGTCGGTGAACGACATTGCCCAGGCGGTGCAGCTTGCGATTAGCGACCAGAGTTACGGCGAGTTCTACAAGGACGGTCGCCAGTACGATATCATCGGCGCGGTGGGTTACCAGTACCGTAGCATGCCCGAGAACATTTCGATGCTTACTGTCAAGAACGGTAAGGGCGAACTTGTGAGCCTCGATAACTTCATCACGTTCAGCGAACAGTCCGCATCGCCGTCGCTCCCGCGTTTCAATCGATTCTCCGCGGCGACCATTCAGGCGGGCCTTGTGCCGGGCAAGACGATTGGCGACGGCGTGGAAGAAATGCGTCGTATTGCAAAGCACCTGTTGAAGGATTACCCGAACGTGAGTACGGCGTTGAGCGGGTCTTCGAAGGAATTCGAGGAAAGCTCCAGCGGTCTCTACATCGTGTTCCTCCTGGCGCTTGCACTTGTGTTCCTCGTGCTTGCTGGGCAGTTCGAAAGTTTCCGTGCCCCGTTCGTCATCTTCTTTACGGTGCCGCTCGCCTTGGCCGGAGCGCTAGCCTTCTTGTTCATTACAGGGCAGACGCTCAATATTTTCAGCGAAATTGCTCTGATTCTCTTGATTGCGCTTGTGACGAAGAACGGTATCTTGATTGTGGAATTTGCAAACCAGATTGCAGCGAATACGGGCTGTAGCAAGCTGGAGGCGGCTCGCCAAGCGGCGGAACGCCGCTTCCGCCCAATCCTGATGACAAGCCTGTCAACAGTATTGGGCGCGGTGCCGCTCATCATGACCGGCACCCCGAGCCGCATCGCGATGGGCATCGCCATCGCCGGTGGCCTTACGTTCGCGACATTCCTCTCGCTTTTCATCGTCCCTGCGGCATACAGCTTCTTTGCCGGCAAGGTCGAATCTACGAATACTATTGACGCCAGCAAAATGGCATAGCAGGCTCGGGGCCCCAGGCTCGAGGCTCGGGCCTCCTAAAACCCCTATAAACAACTTTGCATCCTCCGCGCTAAAACGCGAAAGAATTAAATTTCCATTGAAAATCCCCTAGATCCTAACCTCTAGGCTCTAGATCCTAACCACCAACCACTAACCACAAACCACTATTTATGGCCGAAAATAAAGCAGAAAAATTCGTTTTCTACATGTACAAGATGACCAAGTCGTACCCGCCTAACAAGGAGGTGCTGAAGGACATTTCCTTGAGCTTCTACTACGGCGCAAAGATTGGCATCATCGGCCAGAACGGTGCCGGTAAGTCGACGCTTTTGCGCATCATGGCGGGCATCGACAAGGAATTCCAGGGCGAAGCCTGGATTGAACCGGGCCGCACTGCAGGCTACTTGCCGCAGGAACCGCAGCTGGACCCGAGCTTGACCGTCAAGGAAAACGTGATGCAGGCCGTCGCCAAGAAGCAGGCCGTGCTCGACCGCTTCAACGAAATTTCCATGAAGTTCGCCGAACCCATGGAAGACGACGAGATGAACAAGCTCCTCGACGAACAGGCGAAGCTCCAGGACATCATCGACGCGCAGGACTTGTGGAGCCTCGACCGCAACATTGAAATTGCCATGGATGCGCTCCGCTGTCCGCCGGGCGACTGGCCGGTGACGAACCTCTCCGGCGGTGAAAAGCGCCGTGTGGCCCTTTGCCGCTTGCTCCTCGAAGAACCGGATTTGTTGCTGCTCGACGAACCGACGAACCACCTGGATGCCGAAACGGTTGCCTGGCTCGAACGCCACCTCCGCGAATACAAGGGCTCCGTGATTCTCGTGACGCATGACCGTTACTTCCTCGACAACGTGACGAATTGGATTTTGGAAATTGACCGCGGCCGCGGCATTCCTTGGGAAGGCAATTACGCTCAGTGGCTCGACCAGAAGCTCGAACGACTCCGTGGCGAAGAGAAGGGCGAATCCGACAGACAGAAGCGCCTTGCCCGCGAACAGGAATGGGTCAAGCAGAGCCCGAAGGCGCGCCAGGCCAAGAGCAAGGCCCGTCTCAAGGCTTACGAGGAATTGCTCGCCGAAGATTCCCGCGAACAGATCAAGGTGGCGCAGATCCACATTGCAAACGGCAAGCGCTTGGGCGACATCGTTATCCAGGCGGAACACTTGCAGAAGGCCTTTGGCGACAAGGTGCTGTTCGACGACTTGAACTTCAACCTGCCGCGCTCCGGCATCGTGGGCATTATCGGCCCGAACGGTGCAGGTAAGACGACGTTGTTCAAGATGATCATGGGCCAGGAAAAGCCCGATGGCGGTACGCTCAAGATTGGCGAGACCGTGGAGATCATCAGCATGGAACAGGGCCGCGATAGCCTCGACGATTCCAAGACCGTGTGGGAAGAAATCACCGGCGGCAACGACGAGATTATGGTGGGTGACCGCAAGATGAACGGCCGCGCCTACTGCGGACTCTTCAACTTCACGGGTGCAGCCCAGCAGAAGAAGCTCACGACGCTTTCGGGCGGTGAACGCAACCGCGTGCTCATGGCGAAGAACCTGCAGAAGCCGGGCAACCTCTTGTTCCTCGACGAACCGACCAACGACTTGGACATCGAAACGTTGCAGGCCCTGGAACAGGCAATCCTCAAGTTCGCAGGCTGCGCCGTGATTATTTCGCATGACCGCTGGTTCCTGGACCGCATCGCTACCCACATCCTCGCTTACGAAGGCGATTCCAAGGTTGTGTGGTTCGAAGGCAACTGGAGCGAATACGAAGCCGACCGCAAGAAGCGTCTCGGTGAAGACGCAGACAACCCGAAGCCCATCAAGTACAAGACTCTTACGAGACAGTAATAAAAAAGGCGGCTAGAGCCTGTCCTGAGCGACCGTCGAAGGAAGCCGCCATTCTTTATCTCATCCCCGGTTTGGCCGGGTGGACGAGTGTTCGACACTCGTTTTGTACTTGTCATTGTAGAACAGAATTGTTGGGGTCTAGTAAACGAAGCATTTTTCGTGTTGCCTCAACTTGTTCGTTTTTCAGATTGTATTCCTGTGCGGCTAGGATGCCATCCTCGCAATGAGAAATGGCTTCTTCTGTGGCTTCGTTAAATTTAGAGTCTAACGCTTCCCGGTAAGCCCCAAGGTCCTCGTGGGTCATTTCTATGGCGTCTTCTTTAGTAGTGTGCATATACCGGATGTATTCTTCGACTATTGCAGCGCTATCGGGCAGTGGGGAATCGGGATAAATGAAAGAGATCTCTCTGTATGTATTGCAGCTTTCGTAGTATGTGTAGATGAAGTATTCTTCTAAAATTTTGAGGTTTTCGTCACTGATTTTTTTGCTGCGGGCTTTGTCTAGACCTTCTTGAAAAATCGTCCTTGCCTGTTCGTAGTAGGAGGGGAGTTGCTTCGTATTGTTGAAAGCAGTTGCGAAGGAATCTAAATCGCTTTTTTCGTTGACCTTCTGATTCTTAATGCTATTTGCCATCGCGAAATACAGATTCCCTTTTTGGATTGTTGCCGCGATAAACCACTTCTCGTTCTTGGCGGCCTTATCGAAAAGTTGTTCGCCTTTTTGAAGGGTGTCCTTCATTTCTTTTAGTTGTGTTTTTATCTGGCTGTCGGAGCCGTGCAAATCGTATTGACTCAGGAATTCAATCTTCTCTAGCCCGTCAAAGAATTTTTTGGCTTCACTGGAACTGTCGTTTTCAACGCTGGGCTCCTTGAGAGGCGGAGCTGTCACTTCGCCGGAGAATTCTTCTTCGTCGACGTCTTCTTCTTGGGAATCTTCTTCTTGAGAAATTTCATCCTTGTCGGAACTTTCTTCGGGGCTTGATACCGTCTGCGCACATGCCCAGAACAAGGATGCTAAATAACACGCCAAGCAGGTGCTGAAAATAGATTGGATTTTCATGGGCCCTCCTGTAAGACATAATCTTTATGAATATACCCTATTTTTTGCGAGTCGAAAAAAATTAGGTGCGTGAAATCACAGAAGGTTAAAATATGGTAAGAGTTTCCCAAATTACCAGAATAAATTTCTGTAAGATGTTCCGAGTGCATCGGCAAGGCGGTGGGCCATCTTGCGACCGATGGGTTCCTTTCCGCGTTCCATGGCAGAAATTTGTTGTTTGGTAATGCCCGCCTTGTCGGCGAGTGCTTGTTGGGTATAGCCGAAGGAGGTCCGTAGGAGTTTAAGACTTTCTGCGGGTGTTGTCTGAGCCTCGATTTCTTTGTTCCAATCTGATTTCGAAATCTCTATGCTTTTTTCGTCATTGGATTCTTTGACTTCTTCCACGTTCGGGAATGCCGACTTTAGGAATATGACGAGGTAATCCGGGATGTTCTTTCCTTCGAAAGTAAAGACCGTTCCGTTCTTTGCCTTGCTAGTAAGGCGCATTTTCACGGCTTCCAACATATGTGACCTCGAGTCTAATTCTACTCATAATATATAAAGATTTTTTCTTGTTGTCAAGATTTTTTCTTTACTTTTTCCGCACGATGACCAGGTGCCCGCTGGCGTCGGGGAATCTTCCGACTTTTTCGCCGGGGGCGATTTTGTGGCAGTCTAGGGGTGTGCTTTCCCAAACGGTGCCGTCGTGGCTTGTTGCCCTGAATCCGAAACCGAAGTTTATTTCTTCGGCATCGACGCATTCTAGGTCATACAGTTTCTTGGCCGCCTGGGCCTCCATCCAGTCCATGAGTTCGGAAACGTGGCGTTCCCACAGGATTTCGTGGTTCTCTATGTGGAGCGTGCTTGGGGCATCGAGCACTTGTATATACCCTTAATATAGAATCCTAAAATGTCAAATTATGACAATTGTGGAATTTGCTGATCGCGGTGAAGCGTCGTTTTTTGTCGTTCCTGGAAAAGGGCCTGTATTACAAAAAGCATATATGTTTCGTACAGGCAGAATTAAGTAAGCGGATTATAGCAAAATGACGAAAATCCTTTTCTACCTTATCGACCATAAATTTTTTGTCTGAAAGGAGAGCGATTATGAAATATCGCGTAAATGGGATTGCATCCCGTGTCTTGGCCTTGGCTGTTGTCCCGATGATGGCTTTTGCCGGTGGCCTCAACACAAACACCAACCAGTCCGTGCTTTTCCAGCGCAACGTGGCGCGCGATGCTAGCACCGATGTGGATGCCCCTTATGCGAACCCGTCGGGAACGGCATTCATGGATGATGGTCTTTATATCTCCATCAATAATCAGACATTTTGGCAGAATCGCAGCGTTACGGTCGAAAAGTCTCCGATTTTCAAAAATGGCGAAGAATTCAAGGGCGATGCATTCGTCCCGTTTTTGCCTAGCGCCCTTGTGACATGGCACAAAGGCAACTTTGCTCTTTCTGGCCATGTTGGCGTGATTGGCGGCGGTGGCAAGGTGAATTTTGACGACGGCATTCCGAGCTTTTACGCGTTGACATCTTCTGCGCTCAAGCAGATGGAGGCTGGTTTAACAGAAAAGGGTCTTAAAACAGACGCGGGCTCCGTAGATGTTTCTCTCGAGGCGAGCTCCTACATTTTCGGAGCGACGCTCGGTGCGGCTTACGAGTTCAACAAGATGTTCTCTGTTTACGCGGGTGCCCGCTTCAACTACGCGATGAACAGCTACGATGGTTCTGTCGGAAATCTCCAACTGAATACGACGGTACCTGGCGTGAATCCTGATGGCAAAATGATGCAAGCCTCTGTCCTTGCCGAAACTTTCGAGGCCTTGGCGGAGAAGGCTGAAACCAAAGAAGAGAAAGTGCAGTATGCGACTCTCGCGGAGACGTTCAAGACGATGGACGACAAGATGACCATGGATTTGGAACTGGACCAGACGGGTTGGGGAATTACTCCTATCGTGGGTCTCGGTTTCCAGTACAAGCGCCTTACGGTCGGTGCAAAATTCGAGTACAAGACTTCCATCGAAATGGAAAACGATACCAAGAAGAACGATACTCCGCTGGAACAGTTCAACGACGGCAAGAAGGATCACAACGACATCCCATCCCTGTTGGCGGTGGGCCTGAACTATGCCTTGCTTGATAATGTGCGCATCGCCCTCGGTTATCATCACTGGTTCGACAGCAAGGCCGATTTCAGCGGCGATTTGGAAGACCATGTGGACGACACCAACGAGTTCCTCTACGGTGTCGAGGTGGATTTCCTCAAGCGCTTTACTTTGAGTGGCGGCGTGCAGGTGACTCGCTTTGGCATCAAGGACGATTATATCAGCGACATGAACATCAATATTTCCTCGACGAGTTTCGGGTGCGGTCTCGCTTACTGGGCGACGGACTGGATGCGCGTGAACCTGAGCTATTTCCACACGCTCTACCAGGATTACGACGAGAAGGTCGAATACGGTGTAGACGTGTATAAACGCGACAGCCGCGGATTCGGCGTCGGTCTTGATTTCAAACTTTAACGGCTTTTAGTCGTTGCCTTTTGTCTTGAGGCTTTCGATGGCGTGCTTTGCCCACGCCACGACATCGCTTCCCATCTTCTTGCTGGCAATTGTCACCAGGAAGATGTTGTTCTGGTTGGTGATGAGAGCTGCGCTACATTCGTCGTAGCCGTCCTTGCTCCAGTACACGTAGCCGTAACGTTTTGCGGCATCGTATTCCTTGGCTTGCATTTCCATTTTGCGGGAGCCGGATTTGTAAACGAAGTCAAGATAAGTCATGATGCGCACGGAGTCCGGTGCCGTGATGGGAACAGCGTATTCCTTGTCTTTGGACATGACGGAGAAGGGAACTCCGCGGAATGTGACCTTCTTGTCGACCGGTTCTTTTTGCTCGATCGTGATGGAAGAGATATTGAATTCTTTGGAGTAGACGTCGTAATGGTATTGGATGGGCTTGCTGCTCAGAATGGCGAGGTCGATTTCGGCTGGTTCAGGAAGGTCCGTGGTCACGTACTTTACGCTGGACACAGTATGCGTGTTGATGTTGATACCCTTCGGAGTGGAACAGCCGGACATGAGTATGGCGCCGGTAAGGAGTAAAAGAGCAGCCGCTTTTTTCATGAATTCCTCCAAATGAAGTCGCTTGTCCTAATAATATACAAAGGAAACTAGGTAAATGAGTTTCCCTGCCTATGTTAAATTATTTTAAATGACCTTTTCTTGGACGAATCGCCACTGTCCCGGCTGGAGCCCCTCAAGGGAAATGTTGCCTATTTTTATGCGAATGAGGCGCAAAGTGGGGAAGCCGACCGCTGCGGTCATGTGGCGGACCTGGCGGTTCTTGCCCTCGGTGAGTGTCAGGCGGACCCAACTGGTGGGGATGTTGGCGCGGAATCGGACGGGTGGGGTGCGCGGCCATAGATTTTCGGGCTCTGTCGCAATTTCTGCTATGCAGGGCTTGGTGTGGTAGCCCTTGATATCGACTCCTGTGGCGAGCTTTTTTACAGCTTCTTCGGTGATTTGACCATCAACTTGCGCGAGGTATGTGCGCGGGTGCCCAAATTTGGGGTCGAGCAGTTTTTTGATAAGCGGCCCGTTGTCCGTGAGGAGCAAAGCCCCTTCGCTATCGTGGTCGAGCCGCCCTGCGGCATAGACCCCTGCGGGGAAACCGAACTCGTCGAGGGCCTTGTGGCCCGATTCTGGCGTGAATTGGCTCAATACGCCAAAGGGCTTGTTGAATAGAATGACCATCAAGTCAAATATAGAATGAAGCCCGGGATTTTGGCCCGGGCGATTTCGCTTTAACGTTTTTTCGTAGTGCGCTTGGTTTTCTTGGGAGCTGCCTTTTTCGCCGGTGCCTTCTTGGCAGCCGGTTTCTTCGTGGTCCTCGTCGTCTTTTTCTTTTGCACCTGTTCTATCGGGATTATGGTCACGTCTTCTTCGGCTTCGTTGGAAACGGCCGGTTTCGGGGCCGGTTCGGGAGTCGGTTCCGGATAGCTGAGCGGGTCCGGTTCCTCGACTGGAGCGGGTGCGGGAGCTTCCGGTTCGGGCTGGGGCGCGCTTTCCTTGGTGTAGTCGATGATATCGTCGTCGGTATCCGATTCGAATTCGTAGGATTCCTCGAAGACCCTCTTGCGCTGGCTCTGTTCCTCGGTCCTGTAGATTCTGTCGCGGATGAGCTCGAAGCCGATGGAGAGCTGGACGCCGATGCGGTGAGAATTGACGCGGAATTTCAGCTCTTTGTCTACGAACGATTTTTGCATAGAGCAATATTCGTAGTTGAATTCAAGACCGATGCTGTACGGGAAAATAACACCTACGCCCGGTTTGATGATGAAGTTGTACGGGCGTTCCCACCAGTTTCCATTGGTGGTAATGGGGGCAATGGAGCCGAGCCTAATTGCTAAATAAGGTGAAAAGAAGCGGTCCACCCTGATGTTGCCGAACGTGACAACTCCCCAGAACGGAATGGAGGCGGGAACAAATTCTTCGTCTTCGTATTTTTGGGGTGTCCTATATGCTACACCGAAACCGTAGCGCATCGTTGCGAATTCGGCAGAAAAGATCAATTCCGTGCCGCCTTCGAAGACTAAATCGGTCTCTGTTCTTCGCTCGGATAGGACTCCGTCTAAATTTTTGTTTACGGTAATCTTTAGCGGAGCGTAAGATGCTTGCACTAACGGACGCAACTCTAACGAGTGAACTGTGCATTGAAGCGAAAATAGTGCAAAAACAAACAAGAAAAACGTTCTTTTCATAGAATTTCCAAATGTGCACATCCCGAATCAAAGATAGATTAATAGTATTGAAAAACAAGTACATTTTTTGTAAATTTGACTAAAAAGTTGCTTAGAAAAAAGGGGGTACCTTGGTTAGGATGACTTTCTCTCGCTTCTTCAAAAATTGTGCAATTATTTTTTTGCTTTCGGCCTTGATGCCGAATGTGTTCGCGCAAGAACACGGCAAGGTTTTCCCGATAACGACGACTCCGGCTTCGTATACTCTCACGGATAACTCGTTTGTTGATGGTAATGCATCCAGCGGTGTTAGGCTTGTCCTTGTAGCTCCCTCTACTGGGGTGTTTAGGGTGACGTTTACGACGCCTTCTGGCGCCGATTATTATGTGTACAAGTGTCCTAGTGATGCGTATACCTCTTGTGGATCTTACATTTTCGAAGTATGGGGAACAGGGAGTAGTAAGAGTACGACCATATCTGCTGCAAATGGCGATTCTGTTTTCTATATGGTGGGGCAGTATAGTTCATCTTATAATTCGCTCCCTATTGAAGTCAGCTATGAGAAATTGGTTACTTATTCTGTGAAAATTCATGGAAGAGATACGTCTGTTTTGAGCGGAAATTCTATTTCGATTAATGCTGCCGGGTTGACGGGGCCGAAGGAGGTTTTCGTAAAATGGAAAATTAATTCGGGTACTGGTTCTTTTAGCAACGCTTCGTCGTCTTCCACTTATTTCACGCCAACATCCGATGCGGAAATCGACATAGAAACAAAGGCTGTTTCGCTTTATGCGCTTACGGATAAGTACAAATCTTATGTCTACAATACCAATGGCTACGAAAAGGTGTCTTCGGCTTATGCTGTGAGAACTTATTTCGCGGCTACGGATCCGAGCTATTACGTGTTGTTCGTGCAATCGGTACACGACAACGATATTTTATTGTTTAATTCGGACAGTTCTTATTCAAGTTATTCCACCAAAAGATGTTATTCTGGTGTTTGTAGGTATACCTTTTATTCTGCTGCCGGTGCGAAAAATTATTTTGAGTTATGCCCATATTATTCGTCATATTCAAGCGATACTGTAAGTGCGAGGGTCGAAAAAACGGTCAAGATCAATTCGGAAACTACAGGCTTGGGCTATGTCTATATAGGGTCGTCTTCGTTAAGTTATGATTCCACCCATGTGGTGGGGGACACGGTCAGTATTTCTGCGGAAGCCTCTTCGGGGTACAAGTTCGACCACTGGGAAAAAGTTTCCGGTAAATGCTCGATTCTCGATACGACCGCTGTGTCTACGAAGGTCGTCCTTAAAGGGGATTGCCGCGTGGAAGCCGTATTTGTCGAGGGAACGGTTTATAAAATCACGAATAAAGCAAAGAGTTATTCTACCGCCAATAATTACTATTCTCAGTCGCCATACAATGGTGTACGGTTCATGTTCGTAGCTCCGGACGATGGTGCGTATGCAATCAGTTTCAGAGGTGCCGATACTACAGAATTGTATTCATACACAAGGTACTCCAATTCCCTATTCTCTTCGTATGATTGGTCCGTGAGTAGCGTTTCTACGAAGATAGATTCTGTATTCATGTCCAAAAACGATACGCTGTTCTATCTTGTAAATACTTATTCTGTTGCCGACTCTCTCAACATATTCTCGGTAAAGTACACTTCGATAACGTCTTACAAGGTTACCTTGACGAGTGCGTCAAAGCAGTGCTCCACATCGGTTAAGTCCGACCGCGTTGTTGGAGGAGCCCGTGCTACATATCATGGCTATTCTAATTCCGGTTACAGGCCGAATGGCTTTAAAATCAAGAGCGGAAAGGGTACTTTTGTTGACAATCTTCCGAATTATGCAACGATTATCGTGAAATCGGACCTCGAATTGGAACTCCAGTGCGGTGGTGCAAACTTGATTGAAATTACCACGAAGGAAAAATACCGCACGCCGAACAAGGATTTCTATGAAGTCGATTCCACATCGGGAATGCGTTATGTGTATATTGCGCCGACATCTTCGGCCTATGCAATCCGAGCGAAAACTAAGGTGAGCGGATCTTCCTATTTCTCTGGTTATTTTTATACCTATGGAGCGGATTCGACTTTTTATTCATATTCGAACTACCTTATAGTTAGCAATTCGAATCCGACACAAACATTTATGGTGACTCCGACTAAGGGAGAAAGTATCTATTTCTCTATGACTCCATACGGAAGCTCGTACTATGATGATTCTGTTGCCGTGTATGCCATCAAGGCTGCTATCGTAAATGTCGCGGGCAATACAAAGGCCGATACCATCCCCATAGGGGATTCCCTTGCTATAAGTGCAATAGATGCTGTTGATACGGGCTACAGTTTTGTCAATTGGAAAATATCATCGGGAAGTGGCAAGTTCCTGGATTCCTCCAAGATGTCGACAATCTTTATACCTTCGTCGGATTCAGTAAATGTTACTATAAAGCAAAAGAAGGGACAAATTTACCAGTTGACAGACAAGTTCTCCGGTTTCACAACCTATGCCAACGGAAACAAGGTCCCACTTTCTGGAGCTATCCCGTATTACTATGGCGTGCGCACCTTCTATACGGCGAAGGATACTGGGGCTTACGTGCTGGTTACAGAGTCGAAAAAACCTTGGTATTATTATGACGTTCAGAGTGATTCTACATTCAGCACCTATTACACTGCGGATTACACATCCACTTCATCATCGACGAGAAATACGCTTAGGTATACATTCTACGTATCGGCAGAAAATACTTCCAATTACTTCTTGTTGAAAGCCAATGGTGATGCCTACATGAAGGATTCCATCTGGGCCAAGGTTGTAAAGATTGCCAAGATAACCTCGGATACTGTGGGTGGCGGTTATGTTCGTATGGCGAATAGCTCCTACGACGACTATGATTATTCCCATATTCCTGGGGATACGATTGCGCTTCAAGCGTGGGCGAATTCTGACCAAAGATTTGACCACTGGAAAATGGTTTCTGGAAAGTGTACCGTTCTTGATTCTACCGATAGGTTCACAAAACTCGTCATCACGGGCGATTGCAAGGTTAGGGCTTATTTCAGGGATGGAATTATCTATCCGGTTACGGCAACCCCAACTTCGTACACGACGGCGAAGGATTACTATGTGGGCACTCCGTCGGTGGGGGTCTATTTATCGTTCCAGGCTCCGAGTGCGGGTACGTATGCCTTTGTGACCTCTTGGGCCAACTCTAACGGCAGCTTGGCTTATTACAGGTCTACCGATAGTACATTTGGTAGCTCCGCCACGTATAACTCTTTCACGGGGACGTATGCTGATACGTTGGTGATGGATGTCGGAGACAAGGTGTACTTCAAGGTGCAGACAAACTATGCCTCAGATTCTATAGTCCCCTTCTGGATCAGTTATGCGACGTCGAAGTCGATTCTTACGGTGTCGGCGGATTCGAATGGTACCGCATCTCCTTCGCAATACAACCCGGCGTGGATTGGGCCGAAATATGTCGTCAATGCTTCGGCGTATACTGGCTACCGTTTTGATACTTGGGAACTTGTTTCTGGTACGGCCTCCATCGACGATAAGAGGGCCCGGTCGACCTTTGTCGCAATAAAGAAACAGGCTGAGGTCAGGGCTCACTTCAAAAAAGGGTCGGTGCTGTCGCTTTCGAAAAAGAAGAAGACTTTCAACTTCCAGACGCATTACTATAGCGATGCATCGGGCTCTGCCGTTTACTTTACCTGGACTCCGCCTGATACTTCTTGGTACATGGTCGAGATTGAATCTGCGGATGGCCTGGCTGCGAATTGGTACGAGTTCGGAACTGATACTTCGTTCCTCTCCTCTACGGGTTCTTATTCCGTGACTCCCAAGGCGGTGAGCGGTAACTCTGCCGTGTTCCTGTTCCGGCCGACGGATGGGGATCCTCTATACTGGGCTTTGGTTGATTCCGCTAACAACATTCGGGACAAAGATTTCTCGATAAAGATATCTGATCCTTATGTATTGACCGTTTCTTCGGAACCCAAGGGCCGTGTTGTTCCCATGGGCGAAGTAGCCCTGTTCCCGGGTACAGATACAGTGGTCAGTGCTGTTTCGTACGGTGGCTATGTCTTTGACAAGTGGGTCAGGATTTCCGGAAAGGTGACGATTGACGATTCGACGAGTACAAAGACCCGTGTCAAGCCGAATACCACGACTTGCGAAATCCAGGCGACGTATTCCATCGATCTTTCTACAGAACCTGTCTTGAAAATAACGGATTTGGATTTGAGTGGTTTCCCCGGAATTTGCGCTGGCGTTACCGTGAAGGACAAGAATACCGACAAGTCTATTGCCGGTCTTGATTCGTCCGATTTCGTTCTTTTCCAGGACAACAAGTCTCTCCCCATGCAGGTGACGTCTATACAAGGTGTCAGCGGTGTTTCTGTGGCCATTGTCGTGGATGAAAGTGGCTCCATGCGCAACACCCGTATACAACAGGCTCAGGAATCTATAAGGAAGTATATAGACGAAATGTCTCCCTTCGACAGGACGGCGATTATCGGTTTCTCGGGTGGATCCGAGACGACGATTCATCAGGCGATGACTTCGGATAAGAACTTGCTGTACCAGGCGGTCGATAGGTTAAAGGCCGATGGTCTCACAAATATTTGTACCGGTACATATAGGGGCTTGGAACAGATTGTGGGTGAAACAAACCCGACGGCAGTCATTGTGTTCTCCGATGGTCTTGTTGAAGGTGGCGAAATATACTACAAGGACGATGTCGTCAATTATGCGAAGGGCTTGAATACGGTCGTTCATTCTATTGCCATTGGTACTGATATCAGGGATCCTCTTGAAGCAATGGCGAATGAAACCGGCGGAACTTATACCTTCGCTCCTACGGCAGATCAGTTGGCCGCTATCTATATCTCGATTAGGAATTCGGTCCAGGCGAAGTATACCATTTGCTTCCAGAGCCCGGATACTATCATGAATGGTGACGAACATGAAGTGATTATCAAGACGAAGTTCCTGAACAAGACGGCGACTGATACCGCTTATTGGGATGAACGCTTCATGCCTCCTGTAATCAAGCTGACCAAGAACACCAAGAAACTTATTGGTGTAAAGCAGAAAGAAGGCGATTCCCTCGAAATCAAGGTCTATGTTTCGTCCGTGGATTCCCTCGCCTCGGTGATTGTGTACACGCGCGTGTCGTCCCCGAACGCATCCGCAACTTACACGGCCCACCCGATGACTCATGTCAAGGACAGCCTTTGGAGTTACGTGGTGCCTGGCTATAACGCCATTGCCCCAGGTATCGATTTCTACGTTATTGCGACGAACGTCTCTGGCTTGGTTGGAAAGTCACCGCAGGTGCCGACTCCGTCCAACGAGCCCTATACGATTCCGATTGGTGGGGATGCTCCTGAAATTGAATTCATGTCTGTGAGCTGCGTAGACACTATTGGTGGCAAGGGCGAATTGATGTTCACCATCACGGATGACGATGGTATCTCCAAGGCGAGAATCTATTACAGAAGTGTGGGCTCGGTGCTCTTCACCGACAAGAAGATTAGCCGTGTCGACAAGAAGAGCAACGACTGGAGCGTTTTGCTGCCCGCATCTGCATTCGATTCGGATGAACTCGAGTTCTATGTACGCGCCATCGACAAGAAGGGCGTCTCCGCACGCTGGGAAAAGTTCAGCAATACCTTCGTTGAAGCTTGCCGCGACAGCAATGCCATAGCGGCCGAAGTCAAGGATTCCATCTGGATCCGTAACGGCGAGAAGGACACGCTGAAGATTACCCGCCTGACGGAAAAGATTTCGCTCTCCCTCATAACGGAAGACTTCACGAGCAGGCGTGACTCGGTCACGGCGAGCCTGTCGTGCCTTGTCTCCGGCGACGTGGAAAGCAATATTATGTTGATGGAAGTTCGCAGTGGTTACTACGAGACCAAGGAACTTATAGAGAAGAACGAATACGGCGTCAAGAAGAACGACGGCAAGATTTCGTGCGCCGCGACCGACACGCTGGTGGCCACCTATAAGGATCCGCTCTACGGCACCATTGCACGAGATTCCGTCGCTATCGGAGACGATGTTCCGCTGGTCTATCAGTTCATGGACTCGAAGTGCAAGGAAGATTTGGATTCTGTCCGGACCTCGACCTCGGCGGATTACTGCTTGAAGATTCAGGCCCCGAGCCCGTCGCTGTACATCGCCGACACCTTGAAGTTGCTGCTGTTCACCGACCAGGGCGACACCATCCGCGTGGAAGCTATCGAAACGGATGACTACTCCAAGGAATACGTGTACAAGGGCAGCTTCTACTTCGTGGAAGATTCTGCGTCCCTCAAGGATTCGCTCCTGGATGCCGTCCTCGATTTGGACACGACGTTCAACCGCGTCGTCATCCAGGGTGGCACGACTTCGGACAAGTCGAAGCTCAGGAAGCGCGACTCGCTGGTTGTCTACACGAACTACGTGGCGGCAGACTTTGCCGAAATATACGACCTCGATTTGGACGGCAAGGCGGATTCCATCCGCATCCATTTCAAGAAGCCTCTGAAAAAGAAGGTAGCGAGCATCGATACCGTGTACTGGAATGCGGCACACGGCCCCTGGACCAATGTTGAGTCAAGCAAGATTCGCATTACTGAAGATTCCTCGTGGGCGGAAGCTAGAGTCCGTAAGCCGTTCAAGTACGGCCTGACGGCAATAGATACGGCAGCGCCGCCTTACCTGCGCGTGACCAAGACCAAGTCGGAATTCTCGCAGAAGACGATGCTGAGGGACATGATTGGCGCCGTGCCGGTGAAGGCCGTGAAGCGCCCCGGTCAGATTTCGATGGAGGAATATCTGGACGCCTCGGAAGACGTGGCCCCGGACACCCTGGTAATCACGATGTCGGAAGGAATCACGAATACGGGCAAGAAAAACGCGTGGAAGGATTTGTTCCGCTATTCTAAGACCTGCAAGGACACCGTGTATAGCCCTGTCCGCTCGAAGGTCGATCCGATTGTCGATTCTGCTGGACTTGTTTGGAAGTTTGTGCTTGCGGACTATGCCATCATGAAGGACAACTGCATCACGACGAACCCGAAGGCGACCTTCGTTGATGCCGAGGGTAACTCCATGGGCCGCGGTGGCGTAGAGGTCGAAGGCCGCGACGAGACGGTCTACCTCTACGAAGTCTCTGCTGTTGAGCCGGTGCATGGCTCCAGCAAGAAGCACAAGAAGCAGAAATGGATTCCGCAGGGTGGCGATTCCTGGGAAGAAGTGCCGGACAGCCTGACGGTTGTCAAGATTGTGTCTGTGGCGCCTTACGAGGCGGACATCTACATCTACGACAACCTTGCCAACGTTGTGACGAACATGAAGCAGAAGTTCGGCTACAATGGCGAAATGGATTCGAAGATCCGCGGTAACGACAAGAACCGTGCAAAAATTGGCTACCTGAGCTGGAACCACCGTTCCAACAAGGAGAGAAAAGTCGGCACTGGCGTCTATATCTGGCGCATCGACTTCAAGTTCAAGGACGGCCACACCGAATACAGAATCCTGAAAACGGGCTATATGAGAAGAGAATAGTCGCTAATAGCCGTTTTTTAAGTAAAATAAACACTTTGTAACATTTTTGAAATAAAGGGGCCAGAGGTAATCTGGCCTCTTTCTGTTTTGTATATTCCATCCAACTTTCCCTAAAAAAATAGGACTTTGTGGTTAGGATGGAATATTCACGTCTACTTAAACACTGTACTTTAATTTTGTTTTTCGCTGCTCTGATGCACAGTGCTTTCGCTCAGCAGCATGGCGTTCTGCCGATAACGACGACTGAAACTTCCTACACGCTCGTAGACAACTCCTATACCGATGGCGACACGACAACGGGTGTCCGGCTGTCGTTTGAAGCCCCAAAGACGGGCCTTTTCAAGGTGACGTTTACTCCGGCTAACAGCTCTTACTATTTATATAAGTGCCCAGACAACACGTTTACTTCGTGCGGTTCCATTTTAAGGGTCCTTTCCGGTACGTCGGCTTGGACTGAATCTTTTTTTGCTGGCAATGGACAATCCGTTTATTATTTGATAAAAGAATATAATTCGACGTATTCTACGCTGCCTTTTTCTGTTGTTTATGAGGAACTGGCTTCTTACGTCGTGACGTTTAATGCCAAGGATACCGCAGTCGCTGTCGGCAATAAACTTGCTGTAACTGCCTCTGGCTTGCTTGGCCCGGACGAGGCTTTTATGGGGTGGAAGGTTGAACCGGATGACGCTGGAACTTTTGCCAATTCCCTTTTGATGACTACGACATTTACCCCGGTTGCCGATGCCGAAATTTCCATCGACAAGAAAACAGTCCAGAGCTATCCGCTCACGAGTACTCCTTCAAGTTTTGTCTACGATGCTGATGGGTACGAAAATGCCTCTTCGGGTTATGCGGTTCGCACTTATTTCAGTGCTACGGATTCCGGTGACTACGTCTTGATAGTTAAGAAAGCCAACTCGAACACCATTTACAGGTATGGAACGGATGTTTCGTCATCGAACCCTGCTTCGCAGGGCTGTGGTACGATTGTTTGCAAAATACCCTTTGTATCCAATGCCGGAGAAACAAACTATTTCGAACTGGTTCAAACGGCCACGGCGTATATGAGTGATACGGTCACAGTGAGCGTCGAAAGGGCTGTCGGGGTTTATGCGGATACGGTGGGTTCCGGTATCGTCCGAGTGGGTGGAAACCTAAACTACAATCTCAGCTATGTTGCCGGGGATACGGTTCAAATTATCGCGACGGATAATGCGGGCTCGAAGTTCAGCCATTGGGAAAAAATTTCCGGTAATTGTAGCATTATTGATTCTACGAGTACAGTCACGAATGTGGCTATTAGTACGGAATGCCATGTGAGGGCCACGTTTGTCCCTGGAGTCATTTATTCGGTGACGACCAAAGAGAAAAATTATACGATGGCCAAAAATTACTACTCCCGGAATCCGAGCGAAGGCGTGCGTTTCATGTTTATCGCTCCGAACGATGGCTCCTTTGCAGTTCGATTTGCGTTGAAGGATTCCGCAAAGTCCTTTATCGTCACTCAGTATCCGACATCTGCGTTCAATAAGACTTCATGGACCGGTACATTTTTGGAAACCAAGACGGATTCGCTCTACTTGAGCAAGGGCGATACGGTATTCTACATTGTAAGGCCCACCGTCAATGCGGATTCGGTCCTTGAGTTCTCTGCGGTTTATTCTAAGCTCAAGTCCTATACAGTGACTCTTACGAGTGCATCGCCACAGTGCTCTACATCGGTCAGCAGCGAAAGCGTGCCTGCGGGGCTAACCGTGACATACTTGGGCTATTCCGTTGCGGGATACAGGCCTGCTGGTTTCAAGATTACGAAAGGTAATGGGACGATTACTCAAGACTATCCGAGTTCCATAACCCTCAAGGTCAATAGTGACCTCAAGCTTAAACTGCGGTGCGATTCCGCAAACTTGATTGACATTACCACGAAGGAAAAGTATTACTCGGCAAACAAGGACTTTTACGACATTGGTCCTTCTGCCGGGCTACGTTTCCGCTACGTTGCTCCGAATACGGCCCTTTATCTCATCCGTGCCAAGACCAAGCAGGCGAATGGTTCTTACTTTAATGGCTACTATTATAACTATGGATTGGATCCCCTCTTCACTACTTACAACTATGGCCTAGATTCTGTGCTGGCCAAGGCTCCGTATAGTTTGGGTCTTGGAAACAGAGATCAGATTCAAAACTATGTCGTGGATCCGGCAAAAAAAGGTGAAGAACACTTCTTCCGAATTACTCCGTCGAATGTCAACTACTTTGACGATTCGATTGCCGTGTTTGCGGTCCGTGCGTCTATCGTAAATGTCGAGGGGAAGACTAAACTCGATACCATTGCCTATGGGGATTCTCTCCCTGTGACAACGACTATAGATACCGGCTATGCCTTTGTTTGTTGGAAACTGGATTATGGCAAGGGCAAGTTTAAGGATTCCTCCTTGATTTCCACCATATTTGTCCCGTCGTCCGATTCGGCGAAGGTCGTTGTGAAAAGAAGGAAGGGAAAGGTTTATTCGCTGACGGATAAGTTCTCCGAATTCACGTACTTTGGAAACGGCACGCAGTTGACAGGGCGTTATGGAATCAGGGCCGTGCATACGGCGAAGAGCGCCGGTTTGTATATGCTCGTGATGCAGTCGGCCAAGCCCTGGACCCATGTGGACTTCTCGGATGATTCAACCTTCACTGATGGCTCGCTTTCTTCTCATATCATTACATCTTATAAAGGGAAAAGTGAGGTGCGTGTCCTTTTTGATGTGGCTTCTGCGAATACTTCCCGCTATTACCTGTTCATGCCCTATGACAATATGTACTTGAAGGATTCTATCCAGGTCAAGGTCGTAAAGACTGCCAAGTTGCGGTCGGATACCTTGGGCGGAGGCTATGTCCGCGTGAACGGTAGCACTACGGCTGACTTCGACTCTACTCATATTGCCGGGGATACGCTCACGATTGCTGCAACCGCGAATCCAGATCAGAGATTTGATCACTGGGAGAAAGCTTCCGGGAAATGCACCTTTATCGATTCCACCCAGAGGACGACGCAGGTTGTCTTGGGCGGTGATTGCAAGGTCCGCGCCGTGTTCCGTTCGGGAACGTTCTTCCCGATTACCGCGACTCCGACGGCATATACGGCAGAAGAACATTATTACGTGGAAAACCCGACAAAGGGTGTTAGGTTCAAGTTCGTCGCTCCGGATACGGGTGCCTACGTCTTTGTCACGTCGTGGGCAAATATCAGGGACTTTTCCTATCGCCGGTCCTTCGATAGCACGTTTGCTTCTTCCCAAGTTTATCGAAGCTCGTCGGCTGTGATAGCGGATTCGATGTGGCTCGCAAAGGATTCCACCGTGTACGTTATGGTTGTTCCGGTTTATGCCGTAGATACTTCAAGAACGTTCTGGATAAGCTATGCGACGTCGAGGGCTTCTCTTACCTTGACAGCGGACACCAACGGTACCGTGTCGCCTGTTGTGTACGATCCGGCATGGATTGGGCCGAAATATCCAATCAAGGCTGTTGCCGATTCTGGCTACCGTTTCGATTCCTGGGATTTGATTTCTGGTTCGGCGACAATAGACGACAAGAACGCGCCTTTCACCATGGCTTCGGTAAAGAAACAGTCCGGGATTATAGCCCATTTCAAGAAAGGCTCTATCCATTCGCTGTCGAAATCGAAAAAGACTTTCAACTACGTTACGCATTACTATAGCGATAGAACCGGCAATACGGTGTACTTTTCGTGGACCCCTCCTGATACGGCGTGGTACATGATTCATATTGAATCGGCGGATGGGATGTCTGCGAAATGGTATGAATTCGGAACAGATACGTCGTTCCTTTCGGTGGGTGTTGATTCTGTTGTGCCTTCTCCGGTGCAGGGAACCTCTTCGATTTTCTTGTTCAGGGGTGAACCGAAAAAGAAACTCTACTGGGCGCTGGTTGATTCCCTCAATACGGAAATTTTGGACAAGGATTTCACAATTCAGATTATAACCCCGTATGTGCTGACGGTGACTTCGGATGCGAAGGGCCGTGTCAACCCGATTGGCAATGTGGGTGTTTTCCCAGGTTTGGATACAGCGATAAGCGTCATTCCCTATGGTGGTTATGTCTTTGACAAGTGGGTCAAGGTTTCCGGCAAAATGACAATCAGCGATTCGACAAGCCAAAACATACGAGTCAAACCGATTACGTCCTCTTGCGAAATCATGGCGACCTATACGCTTGATCTTTCGGCGGAGCCGGAAGTGAATATTACAAATCTGGATTTGGGCAGTTTCCCGGGAATATGCGTTGACGTAACTGTGAAGGACAAGAATACGGACAGGTCTATCGCCGGTCTTGATTCTTCCGACTTCGTGCTGTTCCAAGACAAGAAGGGGCTGCCTCTCCAGGTGTCGTCCGTAGAGAACACCACAGGCGTCTCGGTGGCCATTGTCGTGGACGAGAGCGGTTCTATGGGCTGGGAATCGTATGGCCAGATTCGTATAAATCAGGCGAAGGAATCTATACGGCAGTTCATTTACGAAATGTCTCAGTACGACAGGGCGGCAGTTGTCGGTTTTGTCGGTGGCGGCTCGACGGTTATTCACCAGGCGATGACCTCGGACAAGAATTTGTTGCTTGCGGCGGTTGATCAGTTGCAAGCTAGCGGCGGTACAAATATTCGTGATGGTGCCTATCGCGGCTTGGAGCAGATTGTGGGCGAAACGAATCCGACCGCGGTCATCGTGTTCTCGGATGGTGCCGACGGTGGCAACAATGTCACTTCGCAGGATGTCATCGATTATGCAAAGAGCCTGAATACAGTGGTCCACTCGGTTGCCGTGGGTGAAAATAACTTGGATCCACTCAAGACTATGTCGGATGCTACGGGCGGTTCTTATACCTTTGCTCCTTCGGCAGACCAGCTGGCGGCCATCTACATATCGATCAGGAACAATATCCAGTCGAAGTACACCATCTGCTACGAATCTCCGGATACGACAATTGATGGGGACGAACACCAGGTCATCGTCAAGACGAAGTTCCTCAACAAGACGGCTTCCGATACGGCGTACTGGAACGAGGGCGCGATGCCTCCCGTGATTACGCTGACCAAGGACACCAAGAAACTGATTGGCGTGAAACAGCGCGAGGGTGATTCCATCACCATTAGCGTATATGTGACATCCCAGGATTCCATTGCCTCGGTGACGCTCTATTCGCGCACATCCTCCCCGAATACCTCCGCGACTTATACGGCTCACCCGATGGTCCATGTGAAGGACAGCTTGTGGAAATTTGTGGTGACGGACTCGAATGTTGTATACCCAGGTCTCGATTTCTACGTCATCGCAACGAACGCGTCCGGCATGGTCGGAAAGTCTCCCCAGGTTCCGACTCCTTCCAATGAACCGTACACGATTCCGATAGGCAACGAGGCCCCCAAGGTCAAGTATAAAGAAGTTGATTGTGTCGATACGCTTGAAGGGGAGGGTTTGTTCGTTTTCGAAATCAAGGATGCCGACGGTATTGCCAGTGCAAAACTGTATTACAGGTCTGTTGGCTCGGTCGTCTTCAAAGAGAAGAAGATGTCCCGCGAATCCAAGAAGGGCAACGTCTGGAGCGTTTCTATCCAACCGTCGGTAATGAGGCCGGATGGAGTCGAGTTCTATGTACGCGCTATCGACAACAAGGGCGTGTCTGTCCGCTGGGAAACGTTCTCGAACAATTCCGTCCTTGCCTGTAGGGATACCAGCTTGGCTGCCGAGGACGTGCCGGACAGTATCTGGATAAAGAATGGCGAAAAGGATGACAAGGAAATTACACGTTTGACGGGCAAGATTAAGCTCGCTGTCATAACAGAAAATTTCTCGATGAATACGGATACGATTACCGCAAGCCTTGCTTGCCTTGTCTCCGGCGACGTGGAAAGCAACTTGAAATTGGTGGAAGTGAGTAATGGTTACTATGAATCGAAAAAGGCCTTGGAGAAGAACGAATACGGCGTCAAGAAGAACGACGGGAAGATTTCGTGCGCTGCGGCCGATACGATGGTTGCCACCTACAAGGATCCGCTATACGGCTCCACTGTTCGCGATACGGTAATCTTCGCGGACGATGTCAAGACCGAATACAGGTTCATGGAGGTAAATTGCAAGACGGATTTGGACTCCGTGCAAACTTCGACCTCGGCGAAATTCTGCCTCAAGATTCAGGCGCCCAGCCCGTCTCTGTATGTCGCCGATACGCTGAAGTTGACGTTGTTTACAGATCAGGGAGACTCAATTCGCGTGAATGTTGTCGAAACGGGTGTTTATTCCAAGCAGTATATTTACAAGGGAAATTTCTACTTCGTGGAAGATTCCGCGTCTTTGGAAGATTCCCACTTGGATGCCGTACTTAACCTGGATACGACATACAACCGCGTGGTCATCCAGGGGGGTGTCAAGTCGGACAAGTCCAAGCTCAAGAAGCGTGACTCGCTCGTTGTCTATACGAAATATGCTCCCGCCGATATCGCCGAAATCTATGACAGGGATTTGGACGGCAGGGCGGATTCTGTCCGCATCCACTTCAAGAAGGCGCTGAAGAAGAAAATTGCAAGCATCGATACGGTGTTCTGGAATGTCGCTCAGGGAGCCTGGACCGATGTCGATTCGAAGAAAATCCGCATTGTCGGGGATTCCACTTGGGTCGAGGCCCGCGTTCGCAAGGCGTTCAAGTACGGCTTGACTGCCCCGGATACCTCGGCGCCGCCATACCTGCGTGTGACCAAGGAAGAGTCCGAATTCTCGCAGAAGGCGTTGCTTGTTGACAGGGTGGGTGCTGTTCCGGTGAAGGCGGTAAAGCGCCCCGGCCAGATTTCGATGGAGGAATATCTGGACGCTTCGGAAGACGTGGCCCCAGATACCCTGGTTATCACGATGTCGGAATGTATCAAGAATACGGGCAAGAAAACCGCGTGGAAGGACCTGTTCCGCTATTCGAAGACCTGCGAGGACACTGTTTACAGTCCAATCCGTTCAAAGTTCGATCCGATTGTCGATTCAACGGGAACGGTCTGGAAGTTTGTGCTTGCGGATTACGCCATCATGAAGGAAAACTGCATTACGACGAACCCGAAGGCGACCTTTGTCGACGCCGAGGGCAACTCCATGGGCCGCGGTGGCGTGGAGGTCGAAGGCCGCGACGAGACGGTCTACCTCTACGAAGTCGCAGCGCTCCAGCCGGTGCATGGTATTGGCAAGCAGGCGAAGTGGATTCCGCAGGGTGGCGATTCCTGGGAAGAAGTGCCGGACAGCTTGACGGTCATCAAGATTGCCTCTGTTGCCCCGTACGAGGCGAACATCTATATCTACGACAATTTGGCTAACGTTGTCACGAAAATGAAGCAGAAATTCGGCTATGAGGGCGAGATGGAATCAAAGATTCGCGGTAACGACAAGAATCGCGCAAAAATCGGCTACTTGAGCTGGAACCACCGCTCCGACAAGGATAGAAAGGTCGGCACCGGTGTCTATATCTGGCGCATCGACTTCAAGTTCAAGGATGGTCACACTGAATACAGAATCCTGAAGACAGGGTATATGAGAAGGGACGAATAAGACTTTTCTAAAATTTCTGGAGAAATTCAGGCCGGTGAAAACCGGCCTTTTTTGTATCATAAAAAGGGTTATCTCCAGAAATAAAAAAAGTTATCTAAATATTTACAAACCCGATGCCAAAGATAAATGCCAAGGGTTGAAAGCAAATTCAAATTTTTTAAATTTTGTGAAAAAACTAAATCATAGATGAGGTCCTCGTGGTTTGGATGAAATTTTCTCGTTTACTCAAACAGTTCACGTTCATTCTTTTTGCAACTGCTTTGATGCATGGCGCATTTGCCGCTGTGGAACATGGAAAAGTGTTCCCGATAACGACGACTCCGACTTCGTATTCGCTCGATGATAATTCGTTTGTTGATGGCGATGCTTCTAGTGGCGTTCTGCTTGCCTTTGTGGCTCCCAAAACAGGGGCGTTTGATGTGACATTTGAATTGCCCTCGAGCGGCTATTACTATGTGGATAAGTGCCCTAGTAGCACATATACTTCTTGTTCTAACATGTTTCTTGTATATGGAGCAGGTATATATGCAAGTATGGATACAATCGTATCTGCTTCAAAGGGTGATTCCGTTTTTTTTATGGTGCGTCAGTATAGTTCAACTTATAATACTTACGCTATTAATGTTAGCTATGAGGAAGTTCCTTCCTTTGTCGTGACGTTCAACGGGAAAGACACTGCGGTTGTGAACGGTGGTTCTATCCTGGTAAATGCTTCGACGTTGTTGAAAGCAAACGAAGTCTTTGTGTCGTGGAAACTCGTTTCGGGGTCTGGAAATTTTACGAATGCCTCGGCAGTCTCTACCTACTTTACTCCCAAATCCAATGCAAAAATTGACGTTGAGAAAAAAACGGTCCAGGTGAAAACGCTCAGTAACAAGAATTCCTCTTTTGTCTATAATGTCGATGGTTACGAAAAAGGAACTTCGGGTTATGCTGTGCGAACGTCGTACAAGGCCTCGGATGCTGACAACTACGTCTTGATTGTCCAGTCAGATTATAGTAGTTATGTCTACCGTTATGGTTCCGATAGTACATTTTCCAGTAGCGTTACCGTACTGAACTGCTATTCCGTCTGCAAAGTGCCCTTTAAATCGGCAGCGGGGGCGAAGAACTATTTTGAACTGTTTCAGAATTCCAGTTATTATGTTGGTGAAACTGTAAATGTCCATGTCGAAAAAGCCGCCGAGATTCATGTGGATACAGTCGGATCTGGCTATGCCCGTGTGGGTGGAACTACGTATAGTTTTGATTCCTCCCATGTGGCGGGTGATACGATAGACATTCAAGCAGTTGCCAACAGCGGATCCCGGTTTCAATATTGGGAAAAGGATTCAGGCAAGTGCAAGGTTCTGGATTCTACAAAAGCCATTTCAAAAGTGGTGTTAAATGGAGATTGCCACCTTAAGGCCGTGTTTGGCGCGGGAACCGTATATGCGATTACGACCAAGGCGAAGGAATATACCACTGCCGATCATTACTTTGAAGTCTCGGCAGCCTATGGTGCACGCTTCATGTTTGTCGCCCCGAGTGATGGTGCCTATGCGGTCGAATTTAAATCAAAAGATTCTACGGACAAACTATCTATTTTCCGTTATTCGACATCGGAATTTTATTATCAGGATTGGAATGAGGTAACCAATTTAAAGGTGGATGCGTTTTACTTGAACAAGAACGATACGGTATTCTATCTTGTAAGGAACAGTTACTACTATGATTCACTTGACGTGTTCACCGTGAAGTATTCTTCGGTTGCGTCTTATGAGGTTACCTTGACGAGTGCATCGGCGCAGTGTTCCACAGCGGTAAAGAGCGATAATGTGGTCGAGGGGGCCAGAGTAACGTTTTTGGGTTATTCCAATCCCGGCTACAGACCGGCAGGCTTTAAAGTCAAGAAGGGCTCGGCGACTTTTGTCAAAGACCTCCCGAATTCCGCCACGCTTACAGTGAACTCGGATGTCACTTTGGAACTCCAGTGCGAATCTTCAAACTTGATTGAAATTACCACGAAGGACACCTACCGCTCGCCGGATAACGATTTTTATGAAGGGAACGCTTCAGTGGGAATGCGTTACGTGTATGTGGCTCCGACAACATCTACATACGCTATTCGCGCAAAGACGAAGATGGCTGGGTCTTCCTATTTTAATGGTTATTTTTACGACTATAAAGGTGATTCGACGTTTTCCTCTGCTCAGAGCTCCTACGTTATTTCTAACACTTACATGTCACGGACTGTTTTTGTGACCCCGTCTAGCAAGGGGGACAAATTTTATTTCAGCGTCATCCCTTCGGGTACGGAATACTATGATGATTCCGTTGCCGTGTATGCGATTAAGGTCTCTGTCGTGAGTGTCGAGGGTAAGACGAGTCCCGATATTGTTCCCGTGGGGGATGCTCTTTCGATTGATGCGACTTCTATTGTTAATGAGGGCGAAACTTTTGTCAGTTGGAAAATCGTTTCGGGCAGTGGCAAGTTTGAGGATTCCACCAAGATAGCTACGACCTTTACTCCCTCGTCGGATTCGGTGAGGATTGCCGTAAACAAGAAGAATGGGAAAATCTATCCGTTGACAGACAAGTTCTCTGGCTTCACGACCTATGCCAACGGGAGCAAAACTCCAACTTTTTATGGGGTGCGCACTGTTTATAACGCAGCAACAGCGGGAACGTATGTGCTGGTATCGGAATCGACTATCCCCTGGTATGTCTTTATATATAATGATTCTACGTTTGCTTTTTATAGCGATTACTCTTATAATACAAGTGCCAGTACGGCGTCTGCAAGAAATACAATTAGATATTCATTTACCGTATCGACAGCGGACACGTCCATATATTTCTTGCTGCGTCCATATTACACCGATGCAAATATGAAGGATTCCATTTGGGCCAAGGTTGTAAAGACGGCAAAGATATTCTCGGATACTGTCGGCGGTGGCTATGTCCGCATAGCGAATACCGGCAATCCTTATGATTCAACCCATATTGCCGGGGATACAGTTGCACTTTTTGCGCAGGCGAATACTGACCAAAAATTTGATCGTTGGAAAATGGTTTCTGGGTCGTGTACAGTGCTTGATTCTACCGAGAGGAACACAAAGCTCGTCATCACGGGTGATTGTAGGGTAAGGGCTTATTTCAAGGATGGCGTTATTTATTCGATTACAGATACTCCAAAGTCGTACACAACGGCAAAAGATTACTATGTGAATGCTCCGTCGCAGGGTGTCTATTTCTCGTTCCAGGCACCGAGTGCGGGCACATACGCCATTGTGACCTCCTGGGCGGGGGCCTACAGCTACTTGACGTATTACAGGTTCCCCAACAGCACTTTTTCTACTTATGATAGTTACGGAACATCCACTGGGACGCATGTAGATACGCTGACGATGGATGCCGGTGACAAGGTGTTTGTCAAGGTGCTGGCGTCCTATGCCGCAGATTCTTTAACCCCCTTCTGGATTAGTTATTCGACGGCAAAGTCGATTCTTACAGTGTCGGCGGATTCGAATGGTACTGCATCTCCTTCTCAATACAACCCTGCATGGGTCGGAGCGAAATATGCAATCAATGCTAATGCGTTTGTCGGCTTCCGTTTCGATTCCTGGGAACTGATTTCCGGTACGGCATCGATTGACGACAAGAGGGCCAAATCGACTTTGATTTCGATAAAGAAGCAATCTGAGGTTCGGGCCCACTTCAAAAAGGGATCGGTGATGCCGATTTCGAAAACAAAGAAGACGTTCAACTACCAGACGCATTATTATAGTGATGCTTCGGGCTCTGCCGTGTACTTTACCTGGACACCTCCCGATACATCTTGGTACATCATCCAGATTGAATCGACGGATGGAATGGCCGCAAAGTGGTACGATTTTGGAACAGACACAACGTTCTTGTCCTCTACGGGGTATTATTCCCAAACTCCTGCCGTCGTGAGTGGAACGTCAACCCAATTCCTTTTCCGCGTGAAGGAACTAAAACAGCCGCTATACTGGGGCTTGATTGATGCCTCTAACAAAATTTCGGACAAGAACTTTACGATTCAGATTGTGAATGCGAACGTATTGACCGTGTCTTCGGAGGGGAAGGGCCATGTGAATCCAAGTGGTAGGATTGGGCTGTTCCCGGGCGTGGATACTCTGGTCCAGGCCGCTCCTTATGGTGGTTATGTATTTGATAAGTGGGTTGTTGTTTCGGGGAAAGTGAAAATCGAAGACCCAACGAGCGCAAAGACCCGTGTCAAGCCGAATTCTGCGAACTGCGAAATCAAGGCGACCTACAAACTTGACCTTGCGACGGAACCCGAATTGGAAATAAGGAGCCTGGATTTAGGCAGTTTCCCGGGAATTTGCGCCGATGTTGCTGTGTCGGACAAGAACACCGGTAATCCTATTGCCGGCCTCGATTCATCTGATTTTGTCCTTTACCAGGACGGCAAGGCGTTACCCTTCCAGGTGACATCCGTTAATGGAATGGGGGCTGTGTCCGTTGTGCTTGTCGTGGATGAAAGTGGTTCCATGATGGCCGGTAATCGATTGCCTGGAGCCCGTCAATCGTTAATCGAATTTATTGAAGGCAAGTCTCCGAACGAGAGAATTGCCATTGTCGGCTTTGGTAACGATGTGGGTGTGCGCCAGGCAATGACTTCGGACAGGGAACCTTTGCTGGAAGCGGCGAGAAATATCTATGCATCTGGTAATACCTTCATTAATGAGGGTACACTTTTGGGCCTTGACCAACTTGTAGACGAACCCTATAAGCGTGTCGCGATTATTTTCTCGGATGGTATTGGTGCCGGAAGTACACCTACGCCGACGGTTATCGATAGGGCTATCGAGGTGGGAGCGACGATTTACTCCATCGGTATCGAGGATGCTGGCCGAGATACTTATCCGCTCAAAGACTTGGCCGAGGCGACGGGTGGAACTTATACTTATGCGCCTACATCCGATATGCTCGGTGGTATTTACTCGTCCATTCGTTCTGAAATTACGAGCAGCCAGTATACTATTTGCTACCAGAGTCCGGATACCATTATGAATGGCGATACCCATGAGGTGGTCATCAAGACGAAGTTTATCAACAAGTCTACTTCCGATACGGCTTACTGGAGCGAGAACGATATGCCTCCTGTGGTCAAGTTGACCAATAACACCAAGAAGTTGGTGGGCTCTAAGCAGAAAGAAGGTGATTCCCTCGAAATCAAGGTCTATGTCTCGTCCGTGGATTCCATTGCCTCGGTGGTGGTGTACACGCGTGTGTCGTCCCCGAATGCCTCCGCGAGCTATACATCGCATAAGATGACCCATGTCAAGGACAGCCTCTGGAGCTACGTGGTGCCTGGCTACAACGCCCTCGCTCCGGGTATCGATTTCTACGTCGTTGCGACAAGTGCCTCCGGCTTGATTGGAAAGAATCCGCAGGTTCCGGTTCCGTCCAATGAACCCTACACGATTCCGATTGACAACTTAGCTCCGAAAATCGAATACATGACCGCGCAATGTGTGGATACTACTGGCGGCAAGGGCGAACTGACATTCACCATCACGGATGCCGACGGCATCTCCAGTGCAAAGCTCTATTACAAAAGGCCAAATGCGGTAGTCTTCTCGCAAAAGGAAATGTCCCGTACTAGCAAGAAGAGCGACGACTGGAGCGTTTCCTTGACCGCTTTTGAAATAGGGGAAGAACTCGAGTTCTACGTGCGCGCCATCGACAAGAAGGGCGTCTCCGCGCGTTGGGAAAAGTTCAGCAACACGTTTACTGGGGCTTGTTCCGATAGTGAACTCGTTATTGCCGATGTCAAGGATACCATCTGGATCCTGAATGGTGAAAAGGACACGCTGAAGATTACCCGCCTGACAGACAAGATTTCGCTTGCTCTCGTGACGGAAGACTTTACGAGCAAGAAGGACACGGTTACGGCGAGCTTGTCGTGCCTTGTCTCCGGCGACGTGGAAGACAAGATAAAACTGGTGGAAGTTCGCAGCGGCTACTACAAGACCAAGGATCCTATAGAGAAGAACGAATACGGCGTCAAGAAGAACGACGGCAAGATTTCGTGCGCTGCGTCTGACACGTTGGTGGCCACCTATAAGGATCCTCTTTATAATACGAAGACTCGTGATACCGTCGTTATCGAAGACGAAGTCCCGCTGGTCTACCAGTTCATGGACTCGAAGTGCAAGGAAGATTTGGATTCTGTCCGGACCTCGACCTCGGCGGATTACTGCTTGAAGATTCAGGCCCCGAGCCCGTCGTTGTACGTCGTGGATACGCTGAAGTTGCTGCTGTTTACCGACCAGGGCGACACCATCCGCGTGGAAGCCATTGAGACGGAAGACTACTCCAAGGAATACGTTTACAAGGGCAGCTTCTACTTCGTGGAAGATTCTGCGTCCCTCAAGGATTCGCTCCTGGATGCCGTCCTCGATTTGGATACGACGTTCAACCGCGTTGTCATTCAGGGTGGTGTTACTGCCGACAAGTCGAAGCTCAGGAAGCGCGACTCGCTGGTGGTTTACACGAATTACGTGGCGGCGGACTTTGCCGAAATATACGACCTCGACCTGGACGGCAGGGCGGATTCCATCCGCATCCATTTCAAGAAGCCTCTGAAAAAGAAGGTGGCGAGCATTGATACCGTATACTGGAATGCGGCACATGGCCCCTGGACCAATGTTGAGTCAAGCAAGATTCGCATTACTGAAGATTCCTCGTGGGCGGAAGCTAGAGTCCGTAAGCCGTTCAAGTATGGCTTGACCGCGATAGACACGGCTGCGCCGCCTTACCTGCGCGTGACCAAGACCAAGTCGGAATTCTCGCAGAAGACGATGCTGAGGGACATGATCGGCGCCGTGCCGGCGAAAGCCGTGAAGCGTCCTGGCCAGATTTCGATGGAGGAATATCTGGACGCCTCGGAAGACGTGGCCCCGGACACCCTGGTAATCACGATGTCGGAAGGCATTACGAACATCGGTAAAAAGACCGCATGGAAGGATCTGTTCCGCTATTCGAAGACTTGCAAGGATACCGTCTATAGCCCAATCCGTTCGAATTTCGAGCCGATTGTCGATTCAACAGGAACCGTCTGGAAATTCGTGCTGGCGGACTACGCCATCATGAAGGACAACTGCATCATGACCAACCCCAAGGCCACCTATGTCGACAGCGAGGGCAACTCCATGGGCCGTGGTGGCGTGAAGGTCGAGGGCCGCGACGAGACGGTCTACCTCTACGAAGTGTCTGCTGTTGAGGCTGTGCATGGTTCCAGCAAGAAACACAAGAAGCAGAAATGGATTCCGCAGGGTGGCGATTCCTGGGAAGAAGTGCCGGACAGCCTGACGGTTGTCAAGATTGCGTCTGTCGCACCTTACGAGGCGAACATCTACATCTATGACAACCTCGCCAATGTGGTGGCGAATTTGAAACAGAAGTTTGGCTATGATGGCGAGATGGATTCGAAGATTCGCGGCAACGACAAGAACCGCGCAAAGATTGGCTACCTGAGCTGGAACCACCGTTCCAATAGGGACAGGAAGGTGGCTACCGGTGTCTATGTCTGGCGCATCGACTTCAAGTTCAAGGATGGCCACACCGAATACAGAATCCTGAAGACAGGATATCTCAGAAGGGACGAATAATTCTCTGCTAGATTTCTTGGAAAAATTCGGGCCGGTGAAAATCCGGCCTTTCCGTTTGTATGGGGAAGGCGCACAGGTAGTGTGGTTTTTTCGCCTTGTCGGCACACTTGTAGAGGTTCCCGCGCAGGCGGATTCCCTCGAAATTGGGGAGCCCAAATATTTCGGCCGGGATTTGAATAATCATTCCCCAACAGACAAGGTTCCCTACGACACTCGCAGTCTGTTTTGTTCGTGAAATTTTGCCAATAACATCGGGGGGGAGTGTTTGCCTGTGTTCACGGTCTTTGCCGTGCGCGGCGAGCATGAACCCGCGACTTGTTGTTTCGAAATTGAAATATTCGCCGGAACCGGCCGGGTCTTGAATAAACACTTCGACGCAGGAATCTTCCCAGCAACGTCCGTTGTCTTCGGTTACTTCGGCTCGGAAGCAGTCTATAGGTTCCTCGACGGTGAACTCCACTAGTAGGGCGTCTCTGCTGATAGATACATTAGCAAGCACGGTCGGCAAGACTGTTGCCGATTCAGTAGTCCAAGAGGGGTTCGGTTTCAGAATCATGTGTGGAATGTTTCCGGCGGGGTCCTATTTCGACAAGAAGTCCAGTGCCTCGCCAGCCAATTCGACGCAGCGGTTGCACGAGATAATCGCATTGGGGCGGATTTCCTTGCAATGGGTGAATCCCTTTGCCCCACGCCTAAAGAACGCTTCCAGAGCCTCTACATGGTCCGGCTGCATCATCATGGCTGCATACAGGGCACCGCAAGTGCCGTTGGGGGCGCGCCCGCCTCCGAAATTGCGGAACATTTCAGCAGATTCCACGGCTTCTTTTTCGGTTTTCCCGCTGGCGCGGGCAAATGCGTAAGCGACAGACATCGCGCAGTTGCCGCGATGCTCGGCGTGAAAATTTTTTGCTAGTTCCGCGATAGACATGAGTTTAGAATTCCAGTGCCAACTGTCCACCAAAGTTGTTGTTGATGGGGTCAATCAACGGGTTTAACCGCAACTTCATGGAATATTGCCGCTTCATCTGGTATCTCATGAGAATATCGTTGTAGCGGTTTGCTCTACGGAGTTTGGAGCCGCCGACAATCTTGAGGGGTAGGCCGACGCTAAATACGGCCGCGCCACCAATCATAAGAAGGTAGCCCGATATGGCCGCTACTGCTCCATCATCTTCGCAACTATAGTCATCGGAGTAGCCATCGTCACATGTTTCTATTTGTGACATGCCGGCAATAAAAAGGATTAAGCCGACTCCGGCGCCGATTCCTCCGCCAATCATCATGCCATTGCCGATTCTGCGGAATTTATTGCCGGACTGCGTGTAGTTGGCAATGATTGACTGGTAATACAATGTACTGTCGTATCCGAATGCCGGATTCGGCTGGTATGGCGCGGGTTGTGCTTGCATCGGATATTGTTGCGGCTGCTGAGTTGTCATGACGGGAATAGTTCCCTTTTCATGAATAATGCCAACCGTTTGCCCTTGCTCGTTTATGACGAAGGTTGTGTCCATCTCCTGGGCATGGGCCAAGAGTATTCCAAAAAACGCTAAAAAAAGAATAAATTGCTTCATGTGAATAACCTTTAGAATTCTAGTGCCAACTTTGCTCCCGCTTTGTTTTGCAGGAGGTTGATTACCGGATCAAGGTGTAGTCTCATGGAATATTGCCTTCTCGACTGGTAGTTTGCAAGAATATCGTTGTAGCGGTTTGCTCTACGGATTTTGGAACCGCCGACAATCTTGAGGATGATGCCGGTTGTCAATACGCCAATTCCTGCACCGAGTATTATGGAGCCTCCAACATCAAGGGCGTTTCCTTCGCACTCATAGTTATTAGCGGTTGTCTCTTCGCAGTTGTCTTCGCTCATTCCCGCTACAAACATGGCAAGGCCGACTACCGTACCGATACCGCCACCAATCATCATGCCGATGCCCGCTCCGTTAAGTTTGTTTCCAGAAGTCGTGTATCTGTCGATTAAGGATTGATAGTATTCGGTGCTGTCAATGCTAAACGCAGAATTTGCTTGGGGGTCCATGGGTTGCGGTTGCATCGGCTGTGGCTGCATAGGCTGCGTGGGATACTGTTGCTGCTGAGGCATTATGGGGACTGTTCCCTTTTCGTGGATGATTCCGACCGTTTGTCCCTGTTCATTTACCACGAAGGTCGTGTCCATTTCCTGGGCATTGGCCAGGAGAACTCCAAAAAATACGATAGAAAGAATAATTTGTTTCATGTAAGAAAAATTAAGTTTTTTTCTTGAAAGTAGGGATGCCGAATATGGAAAAAATAACATAACAGTGAGAAAAGTTCGCTGTTATTGGGCGATAAGAATAAAAGTCAGAAATCGAGTAGCAGGTTCCCGCCGAATGCCTGGCGGATGGGATTGTAGGTCGGCAATATTTCTAGACTTACGGAGTTTTTTTGTTGACGGTAGATTTCTAGCTGTTTCTTGAAATATTCCGTGTTCCGGAGTTTTTTGTTGCCTGTAATCCTAAATATAGCGCCCGCAACAAGGCAACCAACAGTTACACCAGCTTCTATAATAAAGAGAAAAGGTAAAGGATTTCCATCTACTGGTGGCTCGTAAATAGTGGAATCGTTGCGTTGTCGTTCTTTTTGTTCTTTTTGATATTCTTTGTCTGTGTGGACTATGTACATCATTGTGGCGGCACTTGCAGCTAACCCGATTCCACCGCCAATAAAAAAATTTGTAGAAATCGATTTCTTGCGAAGTCCTGATTGTGTATTTCGTTCGGCCTTGCTCATGTAATGAGCTTCAATAGAGTCTAGCTGCGTGTTATAGATATATTTTACATCGGGGCCGGTTGGCGAATAATAATAAGCAGGAGGTTCCTGGGCAAAAGCGGCCAAGGTCAAGAATAATGCAACGATTATCGAACGCATCGTCATTACCTAAAACTCCAATAACAGATTCCTGCCAAAGACTTTGTAACAAATCACGTCAAAAAAATAAATCAAAATTCGCAAAAGGGCTTTGCAACGATAAAAAAAAGTCCATATTGCGTTTTTTCGTAAAAGATGACCAAAATTTTTGCAAAAAAAGAACCCCCGCGAACGGGAACTCCTATAAAATCCAGATTGAGATTGCTTCACCCCTACGGGGTTCGCAATGACAACGCTTTTTCAGTTACGAGTGAGAAAAAAAGAACTCTCGCAAGCACGAGAGTTCCTATAAAATTTCGGATGGAGATTGCTTCACCCCTATGGGGTTCGCAATGACAACGCCTTTTCAGTTGCGAGCGAGAAAAAAGAACTCCCGCGAACGGGAGTTCCTATAAAATTCTGGATGGAGATTGCTTCACCCCTACGGGGTTCGCAATGACAACATTTGTTCAGTTGCGAGCGAGACCAGGAACGAAGCCCGAAGCCGTACAAAGCGTACGGCGAGCGGATTCGTGACGCCGTATCGCGAAGCCTATAAGGAAAAATTACTTGTCCGTGAGGACAGCGACGCCCGGGAGGGTCTTTCCTTCGAGCAGTTCGAGAGAGGCTCCACCACCCGTAGAAGTGTGGGTCACCTTCTTGTCGGCACCGTACTTCTTGGCAGCCGTAGCGGTATCGCCACCACCGATCACGGTGATTGCGCCAGCAGCGGTAGCTTCGACGATAGCGTCGGCCATAGCCTTGGTGGCCTTTTCGAAGGCTTCGAATTCGAACACGCCAGCAGGGCCGTTCCAAACGATGGTCTTTGCGGACTTGATAGCGTCAACGAAGAGCTTGGTGGACTGCGCACCCACATCGAGGCCCATCCAGCCAGCCGGAATGCCTTCGGCGTCAGAGACAGCCTTCGTGGCGGCGTCGGCAGCGAACTTATCGGCAGCGATGTAGTCCACCGGGAGGATGATTTCCTTGCCGGCAGCCTTGGCCTTGGCCATCAGATCCGGAACGAGCTTGGCGCCTTCTTCGTCAAACAGGGAAGAACCGATTTCGATGTTGTTCAAAACCTTCTTGAAGGTGAAAGCCATGCCACCGCCGATGATGATCTTGTCGGCCTTGTCGAGGAGGTTGTTGATGAGCTGGATCTTGTCGGCGACCTTTGCACCGCCGAGGATGGCGAGGAACGGACGCGGAGGATTGTTGAGCACCTGGTCGAATGCCTTGAGTTCCTTGTTCATGAGGAAACCGGCAGCGCGCTGCGGAAGTTCAACACCAGTCATGGAAGAGTGGTCGCGGTGAGCGGTACCAAAAGCGTCGTTCACGTAGACGTCAGCGAGCTTGGTGAGGCTTGCGCGGAATGCCTTCACTGCTTCCTTGTCGGCCTTTTCCTTGGTTTCGGTGCCATCGGCGTTCTTGATCTTGCGCTTGCCTTCTTCTTCGATGTGGAAGCGGAGGTTTTCGAGGAGGATGATTTCACCCGGCTTGATAGCGGCACAGGCGGCTTCGACTTCCGGACCCACGCAGTCGGAGAGGAACTTCACCGGCTTCTTGATGAGTTCTTCGAGCTTCTTGGCAACCGGAGCGAGCGTGTACTTCATGTTCTTTTCGCCATTCGGACGGCCGAGGTGGGAAGCGAGCACGACTGCTGCACCCTTGTCGAGAGCGTACTGGATGGTCGGGAGAGCGGCTTCGATACGCTTGGTGTTGGTGATTTCGCCAGTCACCTTGTCCTGCGGAACGTTGAAGTCGACACGGATGAACACGCGCTTGCCGGCGAGTTCGAGATCTTCAATAGAAAGCTTTGCCATTGTAGCA
>JAEEGJ010003713.1_pt1 | contig 56222 bp, 49 predicted proteins | sample 8958761 | NCBI WGS metagenome assembly JAEEGJ01 (sample SAMN16246546, study PRJNA631951) | gut metagenome | biome: gut microbiome; feature: rumen; material: RS-attached | host: Bos | place: Iran: Karaj | collected 2018-10
CCTTCCTCGATCAGGATTGTCTGGACCATTCCGCCTTCCTGGGGGTAAAGCTGGATGGTGGTCATGGGCTGTACCCTTCCGCTGACACGGATGTAGTCGTTGAACTCGCCTTTGACGGCAGCGCTGACGGTCAGTGTGTCCTTGTCCACCCTCAGGGTCTTGTTGTTGGGACGGGCTATCAGGTAGATGATGAATATCCCCAAAAGGGCACCCAACCACCACGGCAACGCTTTCTTCGTGAAAGCCACTCTCCAACCTGTTTTCTTTTCGATGATCTTATCCATAGTGTTTTGTCTTAATCTTGGTTTATATATTCCTCACCATTGTAGTAGCGGACCACCGCACTCTTGATGAGATATTTGTAAAGCGAGTTCATCTCGTCCGCTTTTGATTTCAGGTAGTTGTTGGTCGCGGTCTGAAGCTCCAGAGGAGAGATCAGTCCCTGCTCCATCTTCTTGAGATTGAGGTTGTAAGCTTCCTCTTGGACCTCAGATTTGTAGCGGGCCTGGTCGTATGCGGCCTCGCTGCCGTCACGGTCCTGGATTGCCCTTCTGACCTCACTCTCAACGTCACGACGTTTCTGGTCATATTCCGCGGTGGCCTTTGTCAATGCGTTGCGCTGCTTGGCGATTCTTGACTGCTTCTGCAGTTTGCCCCAGATCGGGATTGACATCGACATCTCGACATATTCTCCACCATTATTCCTGAATTGGTCACGGAAAGGATTGGTCTGAGCGCCCTGGTAGGTGTAATATGTGGTGCTCCATCCGGCATATAATCCCAGAGAAGGAAGAAGTTGACCTTTGGTCGTGCTGAGCTCCCTTTTGGCGTTGAGCATCGTTCCTTCAGCGATTTTTATCTGGGGATTGTTCTCCAGGGCGAAGGCGATAACAGATTCTTCTTTGTCATCCTGAGCGGGAGCGAAGGATCTGACATTCGTATCAACAACCAACTCCTCCTCCGGCGGCCAGAACATCAGGTCGCCGAGAGTCATAATCTGGTCCTTATAAGAGTTTCTCACATTGGTGAGGTCATATTGCCTATCGGCCAGGTCGGCCTCCATCTGCACCACGTCAGCATGGCCTTTCTGCCCGAGCTCCTCCTGCCTCACAGCCTTTTTGAGAGCCATCTCGGCGGCTCCGACCTGCTCCTCGTAGATGTCAGCCAAGCGCTTGTAATACACCACATTGTAATATGCCTCCATCACGGCCAGGCAAATGTCAGCTTCGACTTGTTTCTCCTGAGATTCGCTTATGGCGAGCCCGGTCTTTGAGATCTTAAGGTTATTTACGGCCTGGAATCCGTTGAACAGATCGAATCCGGCGCTGACGCTGTAGCTGTTATGGAATGAGGTCTGGGTGAAATAGGTGTTTGTCTGCGGGTCGATCGAACGTCCGAAGTTATAGTAGGCGTATGTGCTTCCGCTAAGGTTCGGTGTGAAAGCCTGAAGGATGGCGTCCCTGCGGGCTATCCTGGCGTCGCCGGATGCTGCCTGCTGGATGCGGGTCTTCGTGGAGTTCGATATGGCGTACTCCATGCAATCTTTCAAGCTCATCACTTTTGAAGACTCCTGGGCCCAGGAGTTTTCCACGGGCCCGAGAGTCATCACTAAATACACACAGATAAAAGCTATAAAAAGGGTTTTTCTTCTCATTACAATTGCTCTTTTACACTTTCGCCATAAAGTAGGCACATTTACCGTGCCATTTGGGTTAAATAAAAGATAATCAACTATTTCCGCAAAAACCAATAGTGTAAAAAGTGTAAAGGTCTTTACAACTCTTTACACTTTTCGGCTTTACACATCAATAATAATGAGACGTATTTCCGGTATCCTTGTGTTAAAAGTATGTATCTTCGTATATATTAACGGAACATGAGTGTATAAGGAGATTGATGAGCGGGAATTGGCCAGGCGATGCTCAATGAGGGACAGAATGGCTGCTGATGAGCTGTATAGAAGATATGCGGCAAAGGTATATACACTCTGCAGGCGTTACATGGGCGACGGGGACGAGTCAAAGGATTTGATGCAGGACGCGATGCTCCAAGCCATCGATAAGATACAAACGTATAAATACACGGGGGAGGGTTCCTTGTTCCGATGGATCCGCCGGATCGCCATCAACAAGGCATTGAACCAGATAAAACGGCGAAAATGGCGGACCGTATCCCTGGACTTCAAGCCCTTGGACTTTGTCGAGGATCCGAAGGAAGAAGATATGGCGGTTGTCCCGCAAGAGAAACTTATCGAATTGATAGCCTCTCTTCCGGATTTAAGGAGAAGCGTTTTTAACCTGCATTGTATAGACGGGTACTCGCATAAGGAAATAAGCAAGAGGTTGGGAATAAGTGAGAATGGCTCGGCCAGTGTGTTGGTGAAAGCGAAGAGACAGCTAAAGGAGAAGATATCGCGTTACATTAAAGAATCGGAACGATGAGAAAATGGGAAGACATCGTCAGGGAAGAACTGGAAGAGTACGAGAGCGCTCTGCCGGAAGGTAGTCTTGACTCGTGGCGCGCCCTTCGTGACAATCCTGCACCAGTCACCACTAAGCATTCTCCTTTTGGGTGGGCTATTGCCTCCGTGGTGGCGGCCGGAATAGCTGCCGTACTGTTCCTTCGTGATTCTAACGTGCCGGAAGAGGGTATCAGGATTATTGATCAGCCTACCCCTCCGGTTGTCAATGTCGTTGATACATCATATTCCACTGTGACGCCAGAGGAAACTAAAACCAAGCCGATATCGGTCGGGAAGCTTATCGCGAAACAAAATACTGAAACTGAAGAACTTCCCGCTGCGAAACCAGCGGAAAACAGTCCTTTGGAGCAAGACCGGGAGTCTACGGCTCCCGCTCCGGAGGAAGTTGTCGCTGACAAACCGTCCGCGCGGGAATCATCTCCCTATATTCCTGAAAACACCGGAGCCAAATCTGTTTCTATCAAGACTGGACTCGCCTCGGGCGCTGTTGCCGGCGGAGGTCTTCTTGCCGCTCTGTTGTCATCTCTTAATAATAAAGACGTGCTGGGTGTTCGGGATATGGAATCGGATAGCCATTTGAATTATCAGGATCGTGCGGAAACGGCGTCTCCGTTAGAAAAACCTGATCCCAAAGACGAGCTTACCGGTGCGCGGTATTATTCTTTTCCTGTGAAAGTGGGCCTTTCGGTCGGGATACCTATAGCTGAGAGATGGAGAATCACCTCCGGCCTCCTGTACAGCCGCTATACTTCCAGTTTCACGTTTTCTTTGTCTGGAGAAAAGACGCAATACGCTCATTATCTGGGAGTTCCTGTCCGATTGGATTGGTTATTCGCCTCTGGCCGGTGGCTGGATTTATATGTGGGAGGTGGCTTTGAAGGCGATTTATGTGTAGGCGCTTCTTTTGACGGCAGAGATATCGAGAAAGACGGTATCGGGTTGTCGCTTCTTGGTGCGGGAGGAATCCAGTTTAATCCTGTCCGGAGAATAGGACTTTACGTGGAACCGGGATTCTCTTGGACAATTCCTTCTGAAAAACATATGTTGAATACGTACCGGAGCGAGAATCCGTTCATGTTCTCGGTCTCGGCCGGTGTTCGCCTCAATCTTGGAAAATGACTATAGAACTTTTTGATTATGAGACACTTTGCTATTGTTTCCGCTTTATTGGCTGTTGCCCTCGGATTCACTTCCTGTGAGAAAGAGGAAGTGGAAGACTATTCAGATAACACCTTTAAGAAAATTGAATTGACCACGAGGTCGGCGGATCTCGCCCAAACAGGTAACACTTTCGCTTTCAACTTTATCAATAGGGTTAATAAGGCGGAAAAAGGTGACTGGTTCGTCTCGCCGCTCAGCATGCAATTCCTGCTTGGCATGTTGCTGAATGGGGCGAATGGTCAGACCGCCGCTGAAATATGTGATGTCCTGGGTTATGGGGAAGATGAGGTTGCCGCTGTGAACGAGTTTTGTCTCTCTATGATTCGTCAGCTTCCGGATCTGGACAAGCAGACCAAACTCGCCATCGCCAACGCGATATTCGTGAATAAGAATTATGCTTTGCGGGACAGATACAAGTCCGTAGTGAGTGAATATTATGACGCTCAAGTGACCAATGCGGATTTCTCAAAGGGATCCGCAACCACCAAGGCAATCAACAAATGGTGTTCCGACCATACTAATGGTCTTATTACTAAAATTATAGATAATGTTAGTCCTCAGATGCTGGCGTACCTCTTGAATGCGGTATATTTCAAAAGCCAGTGGAAGGATAAGTTTAATAAAGGGAATACTGTCAAGGAGTCTTTCACCCAAGAGGGAGGAGCTAGTACGACTGTCCAGATGATGAGGACAGGGAAAAAATTCTTATATCAAGACAACGATATGTTCCAGGCTGTGCGCCTTCCTTATGGCAATGGGGTGTTTAGCATGTATGTGATACTGCCGGCAGAGGGGAAAACCATCTCGGATGTCACTGGTTTTATAAGTGGAGAGAATTGGAAAGAATTTTTGAGGAGCATGGTCATGTGCGACGTGGATCTTTGGCTTCCCAAGTTCGAGACCAATTTTGAAATCAGCTTGAACAAGCTTCTCTCGGATATGGGAATGCCTTCATCTTTCATCGCGGGCAAGGCTGATTTCACGGCGATGTCCAATTCCGCCATGTGTTTGAGCTTTGTCAAGCAAAAAGCCGCTATCAAAGTGGACGAGGATGGAACCGAGGCTGCCGTGGTATCCATCACTGGGATGGCGACCGCCGCCGCCCCTGGTCAGCATGTGGTTTTCCATGCCGACCATCCTTTCCTTTATATGATTACGGAGACCACATCCGGCGCTATCTTGTTCGCCGGGAAATATGGCGGGAAAGCTAACTGAACCGTAGCTCGAAGACCGTTTGATCTTCGTCACTCCGTATCAGTTCTATGCTGCCGTTGTGGTTGCGCATTATCTGGCGCGAGATGCTGAGGCCTATGCCGGACCCATCTTTCTTTGTGGTGTAAAAAGGAATGAATATCTGCTCCTGGGCGGACTTTGGAATTGGATCTCCGTCATTAGACACCCTGATGATCACATCGTCCACTTCGCCCATCTTCGCCGAGATGTCGATATGCTTGGCGCCGGCCTGAATAGCGTTCTTGATGAGATTGATCAGAATCTGGGAAATCTGCCCTTCATCAGCGTAAATCATGATGTCAGGCTCCTCGGCCCGATAGACGCATTCGGCACCACTCGCATTGGCGAATTCGCGGTTTAGGGCGATGACGTTATCCATTAGTTCCTGCAGGTCAAGTGCTTTACGGATAGGTTTGGCAACTCCGGAAAGCTGACGATAGGTCTGCACGAAGCCTATCAGGTTCTTTGATGAGTCCGAAATGGTTTCCAACCCGGCTTTTATATCCAGTTCGCTGTGACCGTTATCGTCCACGGACTTCGCCATCGCGTCAGAAAGGGACGCGATAGGCGAGACCGTATTCATGATCTCGTGAGTCAGGACACGGATCAGTTTTGTCCATGAATCTTGCTCGTGGGCTTGACGCTGTTTCTCGAAAATGGTACGGATGCGGTTCAGGGTGCGGTTGAACTTGTTTTTCTCCTGGAATCTGAAATTGAGTTCCCCGTCCTCAAGGGCGTCCATCATATAGTTCACCTTCTTGATGTCTTTCTGGCGAGTCCTGATCGAAGCTATCACCACCGACAAGGTAGCGACGATGACAACAATCAGTATGATTAACCAGGATGACATTACAGCCCGTATTTCTTCATTTTGGCGTAGAGGGTGGGACGGCTGATGCCGAGGGACTTGGCCGCGGCGGAGATATTCCCGTTACAGCGCAGGACTGCCTCACGAACCAAGCGCTCTTCCTCTGCCGTGTCGTGTGAAAGATTTCCCATAGGGCCGTCTGTTTGTATATCTTTGGCTGTCAAATACTTCCCTTCGCTCAGAATGACGCCCTTCTCGATACGGTTCTGAAGCTCACGGATATTACCGCTCCAACGTTCTTTCTCCAGAACCAGCTTAGCGGATTCATCCAGTCCGGTCAAAGGCCGGTGGTATTTCTCGGCGAACTTGGCGACGAATCTCTCCGCCAGAGGGACGATGTCCTCTTTCCGCTCACGAAGGGGCGGCAAGGCGATATGGACGGTGTTGATGCGATAGTAAAGATCCTCTCTGAATCGTCCTTCCCGGACCAAAGCCTCCAGATCCATATTGGTGGCGCATATGAGTCTGATATTCACTGGAATAGACTGGCTGCCACCGACTCGTACCACACTGCGGCTCTGAATTACCCGAAGCAGTTTCGCCTGAAGGTGCAAAGGAATATTACCGATCTCATCCAGAAATAGAGTCCCGCCGTCGGCTTGCTCGAACTTTCCAACGTGATCCGTGTGAGCGTCGGTGAAAGCTCCTTTCACATGGCCGAAAAGCTCGCTCTCGAATAGTGTCTCGGTGATCGCTCCGGCATCGACAGCCACCATCGGTTTATCGCTCCGCAAGCTATGGGCATGGATCTCTCTCGCGAGCACGTCTTTTCCGGTACCGTTCTCTCCGGTAATCAGCACGGTCGCGTCTGTCGGGGCGATTTTCAGGACAGTTTTATGGATAATGGCCATTGGCTTTGAGGTGCCCCAGAACATAGATTCTTCGCTTCGCCCTTCGACATGCTCAGGGCCGGCTTCAGAATGACAACCGTCTGTCATTCTGAGGCCATTGGCCGAAGAATCCCGTCCCATCGCCTTTCTGGCTTTGTCACGGGCGGCCGTCAAAGTGGTCACCAGTTTCTCGTTGTCCCAGGGCTTCACGATGAAGTCGAACGCCCCTTTCTTCATTCCCTCCACCGCCAGCTGGATATCGGCATAAGCGGTAAACAGAACCACTTCCACCTCCGGCATCATCTTCTTGATTTCTCCGGCCCAGAACAAGCCTTCGTTGCCGGTGTTGATGCTTGTGTTGAAGTTCATGTCCAAAAGCACCACATCCGGACGGAAGCGTTCCAGGGTATTAACCAACGTGACTGGAGAGGGCAGCGTCTCAATCTCCGCGAAATGCACCGGCAGCAGGATTTTCAACGCCTGGCGGATCCCGGCGTTGTCATCCACAATGAGTATCTTTCCTTTTTTCGTAGCCATATTCCGAGCCCAAAATTACAGTTTATTTCCCGCACAAACAAATAGGCGTATTTTGGAAGAAGTGGAAATATGAGTATCTTTCGATGAAAATACAACACCTGCATTATGAAAAAGATCTCTCTTCTGGCAGCCACCGTCATAGTCTTGTTGGTCACCTCATGCGGTCAGGACAAGACTGTCCGGCCGGTCACTGATCCTACTATTGTGAAGGCGCTCGCTTCCGTGAATATCGATAGCGTCAAGACCTATATAGATGAATTGGTGGCGCTGCACACAAGACATACTCTCAGCGCTCAGACGGACCCGGAAAAAGGAATAGGAGCAGCTGTGGATTATCTCGCCGCACGATGCTACCGTTGGGCCGAAGCCGCATCATCCGATCGGCCTAAACCGCTGGTGGAGAAAGTATTATATACTGTGGGAGAGAAGGGCGGCCGCTATGATAGGGTTACCACTGTTCCGGAATTGATGGTCACTTTACCTGGAACGGATGCGTCCCGGGAGATTCTGCTGTTGGCGCATATTGACACCAGGGTGTTGGATGTGATGGATTCCACCGCTTTCGCTCCCGGAGCGGATGACGATGGCAGCGGCTTGGCGTGCCTTCTGGAGACTGTCCGTATCCTTTCCGATATGCCTCTGGAGCAGACAGTCAAATGTCTTTTTGTCTCAGGAGAAGAACAAGGACTGGACGGTTCCAGGCATTTCGCGGAACTTGCGAGCCAAGAGAAATGGCCGGTCTACGCGGTGCTTAGCAACGACATGATAGGGAACTCGAGAGCCAGCGGAACGCTTTTGCACGAAGATCATAAGGTTCGTGTGTTCTCTGAGAGCAGGAACGGAGAGGATTCTCACTCCCGTCAACTCGCCAGGTATATCAAGGAAATGGCTTCGGTTTACGTTCCGGATCAGGAAGTCGTTCTGAATTATCGTTCTGACCGGTATCGTCGTGGAGGTGACCAGCGTTATTTCCAGGTGGAAGGTTTCACCGCGGTGCGTGTCTGCGAGTATTGTGAGGATTATGAGCGCACCCATCAGGATGTGCGCTCGGAGAACGGGGTTGATTATGGTGACATGCCGGAATATGTGGACTTCCCTTATCTGGTACGTAATATTAAAGTCAATTTGGCGGCGGTGTTGAACCTGGCGATGGCTCCGGACCGTCCGGCCAAGGCCAGGATAGCCAATGCCAACGATTTGGATAACAACACGATTCTCGTCTGGGATCCGGTTTTAGGGCCAGATGGCACCCCGGCAAAGAATGTCACATATCAAGTCCTTTGCAGGGAAACCAGCCAGTCTGAATGGCTGCCGGTTTTCCCGATGGGCATTTCTGACAAAGTGCGGGGAGTTCCCAACGCGAAGGGGCAGATGGAATTCACCTGCCCCCTGAGTAAGGATAATTATTATTTCGCTGTATGCGCCGTCTCTGCCGGAGGCCATCCGAGTCTTCCGATGATAGCGCTATAATGAGATAGGGTTATTTGGCGCCCTTTTTCAGCCTTCCGCTTTTCCTAAGCGCTTCGCTAATAATCCATTGAAGCTGGCCGTTGGTGCTGCGGAACTCGTCCGCGGCCCAACGTTCCAGAGCTTCCATGGTCTCAGGATCAATCCTGAGGACGAAGCTCTTGACAGCTTCTTTTTCTTTGGCCATATTAATATAAGCTACCTGAGTTGACGACTGGCTGGGCGGGTTCATCACCGCAAAGGACCACGAGCAGGTTGCTCACCATGGCGGCCTTACGCTCCTCGTCAAGATCGACGACACCCTCGTCCTTAAGCTTGTCAAGAGCCATCTTGACCATGCTGACGGCTCCGTCAACTATCTTCTCACGGGCGGCGATGATGGCGTCGGCCTGCTGGCGGCGTAGCATCACAGCGGCGATCTCTGGAGCATAGGCGAGGTAGTTGATTCTGGCCTCCATCACATGGATTCCAGCCATTGACAATCTATCGTTGAGGGTCTTGACCAGTCTCTCATTGATTTCCTCGGCATTTGAACGGAGGGTCAACTCATCGGCGGAGTCGGCGTTGTCGTAGGCATAGCAACCGGCGACCTGACGAAGGGCGGCGTCACTTTGCACCCTCACGAAGTTCTCGAAAGCCTGGGAGAGAGAGCGGACGGCGCCTCCACGGGCTGTTGTCGCGACAACCGGAGCAAGTGACTGACTGTCAATCTCAAACAAAGCTTTATAGGTGTTCTCAAGCTTCCATACCAGCACCATACCAATAAGGACCGGATTACCAGCCTTGTCGTTCACCTTGATCGGCTCAGGGTTCAGGTTGCGGGCTCTCAAGGTCACGCTCTTCTTGCTCAAAAGCGGGTTGACCCAGTAGAAACCGGTCTTGAAGAAAGTTCCGCTATATTTTCCGAAGAATACAAGTACTTTGGCCTCATTGGGTTCCAGTTTGATGAAGCCGTTCATTCCGATTCCGAATAAGATAAGCAGCAGGACCCCGAGAATGGCGAAGGGGGCATTCTTATCCGCTAAGATAAAGCAGTAAATGGCAGCTACGAATACGATAAGAACCAGAAGAATGGCCAGGAAACCATTGACAGTCAAACCTTTGTAAGTAAATTCCTTGTTTTCCATAACAGATTAATTTAATATCATTTTGATATCGCAAAGATACAATAAAAAATTAATGTTCCAAATTAATTCGCTAATTTTTTTCGTATATTGCGAAAAATGATAAAGAGATGGAAAGTATCACTTATGATGTGACCAAGTTGAGCGACACGGTGGAAGATGGTATCCGGAAGGCTTCCTTCAGGACTTGCCCTGTCGTTTGCTCCGAAGCCATATACATTGAGACTGAAGGAAATATCATCCGGAAAGTCCAGTACACGAAAGGGTGCAATGGCAACACCCAGGGAGTGGCGGCGCTATGTGTAGGCCGAAAGGTCGAAGATGTCATAGCCTTATTGGATGGCATTGACTGCAAGGGTCGGGGAACAAGTTGCCCTGACCAATTGGCCAGGGCGCTTAAACAACTCTGATTCGCTCACGTCTATAGATAGGGATTGATCTCCTCTATCACATTGGCGCATTCATCAACGACCTGTTCCAGTGTGGTTCCATACTGGTCACTCAGCACTATACGGGCTTCTTCCAGGGTGATTGGAAGGGCATCCTTGGGCGGTGGGTTGCCAAGGCTTTCCAGGATGCGGATCTTCTCGTAAAGGAGGGAATAATCCTTGCCGGCATTTTTCGCCGCAAGTGCCTGGATGCGGGGATCCAGAATGCGCTTGAACTGCTTGACATTCTGGCGGATACCCTCTTCAACCAAGGCTTCTCCGTAGCCCTGCACCTTCATAGCCTCCTCATAGAGCCCGGCCTCGTACAAGCTTTCCGCCTGCCGCCGGCAGTTGTCTCCTTGGCCCATGAACTCCTTGCATTTGTGTTTGAAAGTGTTGGCGACGCGCTGTGGATCCATCAGTTTCTCCGTCTGTCTCGCCTTGTTGATGATCCGGCCCAGATCCTGACCGTATGACTCGGCTCCCTCCAGACCGTTGACAGTTGCCTGGTCGAATTTCTTCAGGGTCTTCAGCAGTTCCTGCCGTTGTTGCGAATAGAATCCGAAATGTACTTCGTCGAAGGCCTGCGCGTAGCATTCCTCCATGATTTCCTCCTTGATGTCCACCCATTTACCGTCTTTGCCCCGGACTTGGAATGTCACGTCACGGTCGGCACCGATCTTCCTGCCCAGGTAGAGATCCCTCGCGTCATTGCCCGTGGCCCCGTTCCAGACTTTGATGTCCGACTCTGGCACCCCGAGGCGCTCTGCCATTTTTTTGATGGCAACAGGATCCGTGTTCTTGTACATCTGCTGCATCTGGGCGTTGAAATTGGCGCGAAGTATGTCTGAAGGATGGTTCCTGAGCAGGTTCTGGGCATTTTTGTTCCCCTGCAACATCAGGGTCACGCGCCTCATTTCCTCCGGTGTCGCCGTAGGGTTGTTCATCACGGCCTCAAACTCGTCGATAATCTTGCGCGCGTCCTGCCTGGCCCGTTTTGCGCATTCTTCCGCGTAAACCGAGTTCTTGGAGAACACGGAGTCTCCCTTTATCCTCGTGCGCTTGATGGCGTCGTTGGCCTTAGATGCTGCTCCTTCCTTAGTGGATTTCACCTTGTCGCCGGCATTTTTCACTTTGTCTCCGAGTCCCGCGGTGTTGAATCCCTTCGTCTTGGACAGGTTTTCCGTGGCCTGTTTGGCGGCATTGGCTTTTTCAGAACCCTTTCTCAATTTGTCGAAGTTTTCTTTCAGCTTCGACCATCCCTCTTTCGCCTTGTCCTTGACCGCGGTCGTCCACCCTTTGTGCTTGGCGAATTCGAAGGCCTTCCCGCCGACATAGAACACGCCCTCCCATAAAATGACATCCTTACTGCCGGCCACAAAGCCTTCCCAGGCGCTGTCACCTCCCTTGTTCACATATTCCTGCATTTTCACAAGGCCGCTGTATGGGGTCAGGACCAGTTCGGAGGCACCTGCGGTGAAAAAGCCAAGCGCGATTCGCAGTCCGATGACAGGAACGGATTTCTCCATCTTGGCGAAGGTGGCCACAAAGGCGTTGAAATTCTCGTCCGCCTCTGTCCAAGCGGGGGTCCAAACGGCGTCATTGACGAAATAGTGGCCAATCTCGCCGGAGCAATATTTGTCGAACACTCGTTTTATTTTCTGGTAATCAGGCTCGTAAATGCCGAACTTCGGGTCGTAGCCTTCCACCAGCGCATGGACCTTGTAGTAGAACGGAAGCAACTCGGAGAAGCGCGGATCGTAGGCTATCTTGGAGCGGATGTCCACCAGCTGCTCATATTTCTTCTGGTTCTCTTTGAGCCAGTTATTGTATTCACGGGTGTCATTGATGTCAGCGAACGGTTGTGAGATAACCGGGACATTGACGCTTTGCTCAAAGGTCTGTCCCTTCCAGCCGACTTTGAGAGTCACTTTGGCTTTGCCGCGGTTCGGCGGCAGCAGACCGCCGGCAGTGGAATGGATGACCCCGATGACGGTGTTGTCGGTATCGACGCCCACTAATTCAAACTTAGGCTGCATCATTCCCACGGGGGACGGGACGTCATTGCCATACTTGTCCCGGAAAAGCAGGCTCTCCTCCCGTATATCCTCGTAAGTGAAGTCCGGGCCGCTGTCAGGAATGACTGCCTGGATTTCTCCGGTCTCAGGATCCTCCGCGATCAGTTTGAAGGTGACTTTGCTTTCCGCGAACTTCTTCCTGACTTTAGGGTCCGTGGCCAGCCGTTCGCTGTCGTAGGTGCTGTCGAATTCAACCAGGTACGCTTTGATCGCGCGCATATCCAGGCGCAGCCCGAGCCCAACACGGTAGATGTTGAAGGAGCCGGTGATGGGTTTCTTCCGGGCCTTTGACTGGACGGAAATGTCGCAGGTGTAACGGTCGATATCACCAGGATCCATCTTCTTGTCGCCGCATTCTGTCACGTGGACTACGAACTTGCCGGGAACATCCTTTTTCTGCTCGGCCGTGATCTTGAAGACACCTTTCGCACTGGGACCGGCGTCAGCGGACAGGGCAGTCACTTCCTCGTTGAAATGGTTGATTCCAAACTCCATGTCGAAGGTCTTCCCGCTGCAGGCCACGAACGTAAGCGCCTCATCCATCACGATTTCCGTGGCCTCCTCCAACTTAAATACCACGTGGTTCACAAAGGTTCCGCCTTCCCCTGTGAAACTGAGGCGCACGACGGCCCTTCCGGATGAGCTGGGCTTCTCGCAAGACCTGATCTGGGCCATCTGGTAGGGGCCGTTCATCCTGACCTTGCTGATGATACAGTTCTCTTCATCCTCAATGGTGATCTTGGAGGAAAGGTCCCGGCGATCGACTTTATGCCCCTCGGGGTTGGTCTCCTCGATCCTCGCGCCTACTAGAAGGTTGTCACCATCTTGGGGGAGCGTACTTCCGAAATTCTTGTACAGAATCATCCGGAAAGTGCTATGCTTTTGCTTGTCCTTGTCATTCTTCTTCTTCCGCTTCCTTCGACCAAGCGCGATCCCGGTACCGATAATGACGGCTCCGCCGCCGATAATCTCCCAGGGGATTTCTGTTCCCTTCTCACGGAAGCTTCCATCTTCACCATATTCATCCCCTTCCTCTCCGATATCATCCGAGGCTATGGTCGTCGTTTCGAAAGTGGCGGAGGATTCCGGCCAGAACGCGATGATTAAATTAATGGTATGGCGGACATTCTCGTATGAATTAGCCCGGGATCTCGGTTTTTCTTCAAGTGTGGAAGCCGTGAAACGACGAAACCCTTCCCGTTCTCCCGCCTTGTTCAGGTTGATGACATGCCCGGTTTGGCGCGCTGATCCAAACCACTTGAATACATCCTCCTCGGCATTCTTTTCAAAGCAACCGGTGTATTTGTAATAACGTGTGTCATAAGAACCGCTACCGTAAGTTGGAAGAAGCAGTTGGCAGTAAGGTGTATGCTCCGGACGATTGTTGTGATCGTAGTTGCGGTTATGGGCGATATAGTCGGTTTCCGCCGACACTTCAATATCGATTTTTGTTCCGGGCTTGTAAGTCGCGACCCATACGACAGTTCCTCCTTCCAGGACTTGTATATCACCACGGGTAAGGTCACTGATGTTTTCCTTCTGGGGATCGTAGTCCCGCAGTTTTACTCCGGGGATATCCACGCGAATGGCCAGTCCATCTCGTTTATACTCCTTGTAATCTGCCCGCAGAAAGGGACCGGTCATGAGCAAGGCACAGCAAAGTATCAGGAATCTCTTCATGGTAAGCGTATTAGGCGGAGGTGTAACCTTGATAGAACCAGTACAGGACCAGCAGGATAATGGCCGTAAAGATCAGGCCGAAGATGAAGCGGAAAAAACGCAGGATGAAAGGCCGCTTCTTTTTTTCTTTCCTGCCATCCTGCCGTTTTGCGGGAACGGCGGCAGCCTGCGGCCCCTGCCTTGAATCGGCAGTGGGTCCGTCCCACTCGCTTAAGGTGAATTCTCCCTTAAGCTCCGGAGCATCTACAGTGGAAGTCTTCTCAGGACCTCCCGAGATGCTGACAGTAGCTCCCGCTGGAGCGTCGATTATGATTCCGCGACCGTCGGGGGAGGTTCGGGCTGAGGTGGTGGCGACTCTCTTGCCGCAGGCGGGACAGAATTTGGCGCCCTCTGGCAGAGGGGTGCCGCAGTGGATGCAAAATGACATGGGTATAGAAAGCTATTTGGAGTCAGGACAGTGTTTGCGGATAAAGTCGAGGACGAAGTCGAAATCCTCGTCTGTGACATAGATTTGGTTACGCTCGAATGTCTGGTTGACTTTTATGAGATGCTGTCCGCGGCGGGGCTTGATCCTCTTGACTTTGGAGAAGTCGGAGATGGAGGTCTGGCGGGAGGCGGCAAGCATACCGGCTCCGGCAGTGGAAGGCCTTTTGGCGAATATTCCTACCAGTGCTGTGACCAGGCCAACTTTACGGGCCCTGTCGTTCTGGACGGGTTCCTGCTCATGGGTGACGCTCTTTTCATCCATTGTGAAATTCACAACGTACTTGCCACCGTTCATCCAGACCACGATGAGGTAGGAGATGATGATAATCGCGAAGAACACGATAACGACGATGAGCCATATTTTGATGAACCCGTCCCAGATATTCTGCCAGTCGTTGTTGACCGCCGTCGAGATGAGCGCGATCAGCAGTGGAATACTGAGCAGCACACCGAAAATCTTGAAGAGGACATATAGGATGGCCGGGTTCTTAAGCATATCCAGCGGGTAGGTCCAGCGATATTTTCCATCCTCGCACAGGCGGACCCGTCTGTCGGGATTGTCGTTAGGATTCATAACTATGTGGTTTATGGGGTCAATATACAAGAACTATTTGATTTCCAGCACGACAACCGATGCCGGCGGGAGTGTTACCTTGATCACGCGTCCGGAAGTCTTGAAATCCTTGAAGGCGGCGGGGGAGACAACGTTCTTGCCGCCGAAGTCGTTATGGGACTTGACCGCGTCCATTCCTTTGCCTTTTCCGACCAGGATTTCTCCGGAGACCTTCGACGGTTTCAGGGCGTCGAACTCAAGCTCGACTGTCTTGGAATCAGTGACAGAAGGATTAGACAAGGACACATGAATGGCGTCTGATTTCGAGGCGCTCACGCTTAGTACCGGATAAAGCCTGCCGGAGGTCGAGGCCAGGGAATCGCACTGGAAGGCGACAGGCACGCTCGTGGCGTCCTGGTGGACATTGTACATCCGGAACACATGATAGGTCGGAGTCAGGACAACCTCGGAACCCTTTGTCAGGATCATAGCCTGGAGCACATTCACCATTTGGGCGATGTTGGCCATCTTCAGCCTTGCCGTGTGTTTGTTGAATATATCCAAAGTCAATGCGGCGACCATAGCGTCCCTCATCGTGTTCTGCTGGAAAAGGTGGCCGGGATTCGTGCCTGGCTCCACGTCGAACCAGGTGCCCCATTCGTCGAGCAACAAGTCGATCCTGTGCTTCGGGTCGTACAGGTCCATGATGGCCTCATGGTTCCGGATCACCTCGTCGATCTCAACGGCTTTGCCCAGGACGTTGTAATAGTCCTCATCCGTGAATTCGGTAGCTGAGCCCTTTTTGCCCCAATCCACTGTGTAGTAATGGAGAGAGAGACCAGAGATGTCATTCCTGACATTCTTCATGAGAACCTTTGTCCAGTTGTAGTCATAGTCTGAGGCGCCGCTAGCGACCTTGTAAAGACGGTTGCCGTCGAAATTGCGGCAATAAGTGGCATACCTCTTATATTGGTCGGAATAGAACTCGGGAGTCATGTTGCCGCCGCATCCCCAGCTCTCATTACCGACCCCGATATATTTCACCTTCCAAGGTTCCACCCGGCCGTTTTTAGCCCTCAGTTCAGCCAATGTGCCTCCCTTCGCGGTCATATATTCCACCCATTTGGCTAATTCCTCGACGCTTCCGGAGCCGACATTGCCTGAGATGTACGGCTCGATTCCGAGCATCTCGCAGAAGTTGAGGAACTCGTGAGTACCGAATGAGTTATCCTCAATGGTGCCGCCCCAGTTGGAGTTGATCATTTTGGGCCTCTCGGAAAGCGGTCCGATTCCGTCTCTCCAATGATACTCGTCAGCGAAGCAGCCTCCAGGCCAACGGAGCACCGGGACTTTGAGCTCCTTGATGGCCTCCACGAGGTCTTTCCTATAGCCGTCGATGTTCGGGATGGGGGAGTCTTTCCCTACCCAGATACCATCGTAGATGCACCTGCCGAGGTGTTCGGCGAACTGGCCGTAGATTTCTTTCGGGATCACCGGTTGGTCGGTGGCGTTCTCGTGGACCGCGACTTTGACTTGTCCGAAGAGGGCGGCTCCAATCATGGCCGCAAGCAATGTGGTCAGAGTTCTTTTCATCATCATCGGTTAATAGTATTTCTTTTCTTGCCTGTAGAGGGCTATGAATATGAATATCAATATTGTAAAGGCCCAAAGGGAGGAGCCTCCGTAGCTCAGGAGCGGCAGCGGGATGCCGATCACCGGCATCAGTCCGATCGTCATTCCGATGTTGATGAACAGGTGCATGAATATGCAGGAGGCGACACAATAGCCGTAGATCCGGGTGAAAGATTCCCGGCTCTTATCGGCGTCAACAACTATCCGCCATATCATGAACACATACAGGAATATCACTACGAGGCAGCCCAAGAACCCCCATTCCTCGCCAACGGTGCAGAAGATGAAGTCGGTGCTCTGCTCCGGGACAAAGCCGAAAGTTGTCTGCGTACCTCCGAGGAATCCCTTGCCTTTGAGGCCTCCTGATCCGATGGCTATCATGCTCTGGTTGACATTGTAGCCGACGCCCGCCGGGTCTTCCTTCATTCCCAACAGGACCTCTATCCTTTTCCGCTGATGGTCTTGGAGTATGTTATTGAATATGAACTCCGTGGAGAACACAAGGGCTATCCCGGCCAGAAGTCCTATCGCTCCTATGGACAGGTGTCGTTTGCGCTCCCTGTAGCCCCTGAATATCATCAATCCGGCGGAGCACACGCATAATCCCAATAGGATGTACAGGGGCTTTACCCGCTCCATGAAGGCCCCTTCCTTTATTGTCTTGCTGAAGACCCACGGCAGCAGGCAGAGCAACAACAAGACTCCAATATTGATCCATCCCCAAACTCCTATCTTTCCGGAGTTGATGATCGCGATCAGCCCGACCATGCCCAAGAGAACCAGCAAAGAGACATATGGCGAGGCGGTCAGTGTCAGGATGAAGAGGATTACCGCCATGATGATGCTGAAAAGCCACCATCCGGAGAATCCTTCGCGGTACATTACGAAAAGGAAGCCCACATAGACCAGTGCGGAGCCGGTCTCACTTTCAGCCAGGATAGCGAGCATCGGCACTCCGATAATCAAAGCGGTCATCAGGAAGTCCTTGAGCCTTGTGATTTTATAGTTGGTCTGGCTCATCAGGGACGCCAGTAGCAAGGACGTGGTGATTTTAGAGATTTCCGCTGGCTGGAACTTCACCGGCCCGAACTCAAACCATGAGTGGGAACCCTTGACATCATTCGACACGAATATCACCACGACTAACAGGACGAGCACGAATAGGTACAAGGGTATCGAGGCGCTTTCCCAGAAGCGGGGATTCACAGCGAACAGGATGATGGCGGCAAGTGCCAATGCGGTAAGAATCCACACGAACTGCTTTCCGCTGCGTACATTGAAGTCGAATATGCTGGAGGGCTCCGACGAATGGATGGAGGCGTAGATGTTGACCCAGCCGATGAGAATCAGAAGCAGGTAGGAGATAACCAGCTTCCAGTCAATAGATTGCTTGACGCCTCTGTCGGAGAAGTTGCCCATCGCTTTTCTTCAATCAATAAGTCTTTACTCTGGACATCAAGTCCCCTTGCATGATGCGGTTCTCAAGATCGGGACGGGATGTCTCACCTCGTAAGTACTTCTCTATGAGCAGGGAAGCTATAGGAGCCGCCCATGTCGCCCCGAATCCGGCGTTCTCTACATAAGCTGCAACGGCAATCTTCGGATCATCCATGGGCGCGAAACAGATGAACACTGAGTTGTCGGCGCCTCGAGGGTTCTGGGCAGTACCGGTCTTGCCGCATATGTCCAGCCCCTTGACCTCTGCGACCCAAGCGGTGCAGCCGGTTCCAGGGCCGTTGTTCACAGCTCTCCACATTCCTTTAACTGCCTTTTGGAAGTGAGTCGTATCGACCATCGTGTATTGCCTCTCGTTGTACTTCGGATCAATCTCGACGCCTTCCGATGCCTTGACGATGTGAGGGATCTTGTACCATCCGCGGTTAGCCATGATGGCGGCCAGGTTGGCGATCTGGAGGGGAGTCACTCCGACCTCTCCTTGCCCGATCGAGATCGAGATGATGGTGGTGAACTTCCATCCGCCCTTCCCGTAGCGCTTGTTGTAAAGCTTAGAGGTCGGAAGGGTGCCGCCAAGCTCGGAAGGGAAGTCGCTGCCCAGCTTATGCCCGAAACCGAAACTCTGCACGTATTCGTTCCATTTGTCGAGGGCCTCGTCGATGTTCTTGTACTTCTTGTTTTCCAGGATATTCCTCAAGACATAGCAGAAGAAACCGTTGCAGGACATCATGATAGCCTCTTCCAGCCGGAGAGGGGACCAGTGGTTGTGGCAGCCCAGCTTGTGGCTTCCGAAATGGTAGCCTTGGTAGCAGGGATAGGCCATGTCCAGAGTGAGGGTGCCTTCCTGCAAGCCTATGAGTCCGTTGACGAGTTTGAACACGGAGCCAGGTGGATAGGGCGCCTGCACAGCCCTGTTAAACATCGGCTTGTGGGGGTCCTTGATTATCTCGTTGTAGTGCTGGCTTATGTCGGCGAGCATGCTGACATCCACACCCGGGCTTGAAACCAGCGACAGGATCTCGCCTGTGTTCGGCTCTATCGCCACAAGGCTGCCGACTTTGTTGCGCATCAATTCCTGCCCATATTGCTGTAAATCAGCGTCTATCGTGGTGACGATGTCGTGACCAGGCACGGCTTCCTTGTCCATCTCGCCATCTTTGTAGCGTCGCTCGATCTGGTTGCGGGAGTTGCGGAGATAGATGTGGTAGCCTTTCTCGCCGCGGAGATCCTTTTCCCTCGCGGCCTCGATTCCGGTCTTGCCCGCATAGTCTCCCGGGCGATACTCACCGGGGTGGTTCTCAATGTATTTCTGGTCCACCTCAGAGACGTAACCGAGCAGGTTGCCGCCGGCGTTGACAGGGTAGTCGCGGATGCTTCTGACCTGTCCTCTGAACCCGGGGAAGTTGTATTGGATCTCCGCGAACTTCATGTAGGTCTCGGGCTTGACCTGCTTGAGCATGACCATGCTTTGGTAGCCGATCTTCTTCTTGTTCCTCTCGTATTCATTCATCTTGTCCCTGATGAAATCAGGAGTGGTCTCAAGGACTGAAGCGAGCAGAAGGGTGTCGAAAGGAGTTACCTCCCTTGGGGTGACGAGAATGTCGTAAGTAACTTTGTTACTGACGATTATCTTCCCGTTGCGGTCATAAATGATTCCTCTGGTGGGATAGATGATGTCGTAAACCATCGAGTTGTTCGAAGCGTCGATCTTGTACTTGTCGTCGATGATCTGGATGTAGAACAACTTACCCAGAAGGATAGCGGCTACGACGAGCAGGCCTATGAGCAGCACCCGGCCGCGGTTGTTACCTTCTGTCGTCATAGCTCAAAAGATTGACCAGAAGGGCAGAGACAATGTAGCTGGCGGCAAGGGACAATCCGAACTTCGAGGCCATGAACCAGAATGGACGGGTCCCGGCGCAGTCGGCTGTGATATAGATCGCCAGGAACAAGGCTGTAACGGTTATCATGGCGAAGGAAACCCTTGCGAAACCATATTTCCTTGCGGAGATATTCTCCTTATGCTCAAATGGTTCCGGCCCGAATATCATTTCTACCAAACTCTTCCTGACAAAGGCGACCGGCACGGCGGACAAAGCGTTGAGTCCCAGCGCTCCTTCCACGAACAAGTCAACAGCGAGTCCGGTGGCGAAGGCGATGACCATGGCCCAGAGAGTATCGACCTTAGTCGGGATGCAAAGCACAAGGACCGGAATGATGGTGACCATGCAGAGCGGTGAGAAGAGGAAGTAATTGGTCAGCAGCATCTGAGCCACCACCATCAGGATGTATGTCACCGTGAAAGTGTTCCTCATCGCTTGACCTCCTCTTTTTTCTTGTCAGCGTTCTCGATCTCCTCGATTTCCCGGATCCGGGTGTTCTCTATGATGGTGACATATCGCAGGGCGCTGTGATCCTGGAACAACTTGACCCTGATCTCGTTAGTGGCTCCGTTGATCACCTTCGCGTCGCCGGCTACCCCAAGGGGGATGTCCGGGGGGAATATCGCCGAATAACCACTGGTGTAGATGGTGTCTCCCGGGTTGTACTTGAACTGTAGCGGAATCTCCTTCAGTACGGCCTCATCGGTCCTGAGCCCGTCCCAAGCCAGTGGGCCGACAGCTCCGGAAGTGTCGATCCGGGCACTGATACTGAGTTCGTTATTCAAAAAAGAGATGGCATAAGAATAGTGTTTGCTGACCGCATCGACGATTCCTATTACTCCCTTGTGGGTTATGATTCCCGAGTTCTCCCTCACTCCGTCTTCGCTCCCTTTGTCGAGGATGAGATAGTTGTGCTGGGAAGATGTCCCAGACTTGATTATGGTGGCGGGAATGTACTTGAACCCATTGTCTTTCAGCACGGGACGGAGCGCTGGATCAGCCTCGCGTTCTGTGACTTCGTAATTCTTCAGAGCCTCCCAGAGACGCTGGTTCTCAAGCGCCAGCTCATCATTCTGGGTCTTCAGGCTGAAATAGTTCTTAACGCTTTGAGTGGCGCCCCATGTCTTGGCCATAAACCCATGGGAAACCCTTGATAGCCAAAACTTTTGGAGAGCGTTGTTGTTGGAGAGCAAAAGCAAAGCGGCGGTCTCCAGCAGGATGAAGACCGCAAGGTTGATAATTCTGCTTGCGAGTGGTCTCTCCTTGGGCATTATCTCATGAGGAAGGAGTAGTTGGAGGTCTTCTTGAGAGCGATGCAGGTACCCCTCGCGACAGCCCTAAGTGGATCCTCGGCGACATGGAACTGGATGTTGACCTTCTCTGTGAAGCGCTTCGCAAGACCGCGCAGAAGGGCGCCTCCTCCGGAAAGGAATATACCGTTCTCCACGATGTCGGAGTAGAGCTCGGGAGGGGTCTGCTCCAGGACATGGAGGATGGAAGCCTCGAGCTTGGCGATTGATTTGTCAAGGCAGTGAGCGATCTCCTGGTAAGTGACCCTGGCTTCTACAGGGTGGGCAGTCATCAGGTTAGGTCCGTTGACCACGTAAGGCTCCGGCTCCTCGTCCAGGTCGGGAATGACAGCTCCGACTGCGATCTTGATTTTTTCGGCGGTTGTCTCACCGATCCTGATGTTGTGCTGCTGGCGCATGTAGTACTGGATGTCCGTGTTGAACACATCTCCAGCGGTCTGGATGCTCTCCTGCTCGACAATACCGCCAAGGGAGATAACGGCGATCTCCGCGGTTCCACCACCTATGTCAACCACCATGTTGCCCTTCGGCGCCTCCACATCGAGGCCGATACCAAGGGCGGCAGCCATTGGCTCGTAGATCAGATAGACATCCCTACCTCCAGCGTGCTCGCAGGAGTCGCGGACAGCCCTGATCTCCACCTGTGTACTGCCGGAAGGAATACCGACGACTATCTTGAGGTTGGGTGAGAAGAGGGATTTCTTCTTGTTATTGACCTGTTTGATAAACCCTTTGATCATCATCTCGGCGGCGTTGAAGTCAGCGATGACTCCATTGCGAAGCGGACGGATGGTCTTGATCCCGGGATTGGTGTGCTCATGCATCAACTTGGCCTGCTGACCGATAGCGATGCATTTCTGGGTATTATTGTCTATAGCGACAATGCTCGGCTCATCCAGCACCTTCTGGTCATTGCGGAAAATGACGGTGTTGGCGGTTCCGAGGTCCATTGCTATTTCCTGTGTAAGAAATGAAAATGCCATATAAATCCAACTCTAAATTACAACTCGTAAATATACAAAAAAAGTTATATTCGCGAGGACATTTATGAACTCGACAAGCAAAATATTAATCGTTATGGCGGCCGGAAGCGGAAGCCGGATGGGCACCGCGACGCCGAAACAGTTTCTTGATCTTTGTGGTAAACCAGTCTTGAGGCGTACCATTGAGGCTTTTGTTTCGGCGGAGCCGGACATCAAGGTGATAACCGTACTTCCGAAGGACCATATTCCTTTCTGGAAAGAATACTGCCTCTCCGCCGATTTCTCTTGTCCCCAACTCCTGGTCCAGGGAGGGTTCACTCGTTTCCATTCAGTTAGGAATGCCCTCGCCAAAGTCCCTAATGGGGCGATTGTGGCTATTCACGATGGGGTTCGCCCCCTCGTGTCTCCCTCTCTTGTGAAGGATATGTTCGCCAAGATGTCCACTCGTAAATGCCGCGCTCTGATTCCTGTCGTGCCATCTGTGGACTCGCTCACTCTTCTGGACAAGGTTCAGGGTCCCTCTGGCGAAGAGACTCTCGTCGCTTCCGGGGAGGGGATTGACAGGTCGCGGGTTTACCGTGTCCAGACTCCTCAGATGTTCCTTTCCGATGACATCAAAGACGCTTACACCCAGCCCTTTGACTTGTCATTCACAGACGACGCGTCAGTGGCGGCGAGAAAAGGAATACCTCTCTCGTTTCATTTGGGAGAGAGGTACAACTTCAAATTGACTTCACCGGATGACCTTGAGATGGCTCGGTTGATAGTCAAATCTTCTGGCCAGTAGTCTGGTAGCTGGTGTTTTTATAATCCTTGACCCACACCTGGCGCTCAATCGCTTGGTCCAGGGAGATCATGGTGTCGGTTGACTGAACGAACGGGATGTTCTGCATCGTGTTCAGCAAGACCTCCATAAGGTGGTCGTTGTCAAAGCAATACACTTTCACAAGAAGAGCGGCGCTGCCAGTCACGAAATGACATTCGACAATCTCGGGTATCTTTTTCAAATTCGCTACTACTTCCGGATATTTGTTGGCTTCGGACAGGGTCACGCTTATAAAAGCGCAGACATTCAGGCCAAGCGCCTGCGGCTTCACGAGCAGGCGAGAACCAGTGATAACCCCGTTTGCTTCCAAACGCTTAACTCTTTGATGGATAGCTGCTCCGGAGACACCGCACTCACGGGCGATCTCCAAGAAGGGCATCCTGGCGTTTTTCACCAGGAAAGACAGGATTTTCTGGTCGATTTGGTCGATGTGGTAAGTTGCCATCACTTTCAATTTATAACTTAATGGTGGCAAATTTAACCAAATATTTTAATTTGTCAAGACTTTTTCGCGTTTCTGTGAGCTTTGGCGGTAGGTTTAGAATTTTCAATGATGGTCTTGCATGCCTCCTCGGTCAGAGAAGCGGCATCAGTGTCCTTTGGAATTCTGTAATTGGATCCACCGCATTTAAGATATGGACCGTAACGGCCATTGATCACCTGGATGTCAGAATCCTTGAACTCGGCGATCACGGAACTGGTCTCGCCTTTGCCCTCGCCGGCGTCAATGATGGCAACGCAATCCTCGAGGCTCACCTTGAGGGGATCTTTACCCTTAGGCAGGGAGAAATTCTTGTCCCCGTACTTGATGTATGGGCCGTAGCGTCCCTTCATCGCCTTGATGACAATGCCTTTATATTCCCCGACAGTCCTCGGTAACTCAAAGAGTTTCAAGGCGTCAGCCAAGGTTATATTCTCGATCAACTGTCCTTTTCCCAAGGATGCGAACTGAGCGTTCTCGCCCTCTCCTTTCTGGATGAAGGGACCGAACTTGCCGAACTTCGCGGTCACTTTATTACCCTCGGAATCGACACCTATCTCCTTGGAGACATGGCTGTAATTGCCGTCATGGAGAACTTCCTCCACCTTCTGGTGGAATGGGGTGTAGAACTCTCCGATGACTTTGTTCCACTCTTGTCCACCGCTGGCGATCTGGTCGAAGTCTTGCTCGACATTGGCTGTGAAGTCGTAGTCCAGAATGTCCGTGAAATTCTTCTCAAGATAGTCGGTCACGATCATTCCTATCTCTTGAGGCAATAATTTTCCCCTCTCGGCACCCACGGTCTCGTTCCTGGACACCTCTGAGATGGTTGAGTCCTTGAGTGTCAGGTCTTTGACAGGGATTTTATGACCTTCCTTGTCGCCTTTGACAATGTAGCCTCTGCCGGAAGTCAAGGTGCTTATGGTTGACTGGTAGGTGGAAGGACGCCCAATGCCAAGTTCCTCCAGTTTTTTCACGAGCATCGGCTCTGAATATCTCGGGGGAGGAGTGGTGAACTTGCATTCCGCCTTGATCTCCCGTCTCTCCATAACGGTTCCTACCGGGATGTCCGGAAGAATGGTCTCGCCCTCTGGAGTGTCCTGATCGTCAACACTTTCCATGTACAATTTGAGAAATCCATCAAACAGGACTTGGGTGGCCTGAACCCCGAAGGTCTCCTCCCTCTTGTCAGAAGAGATCTTCATAGTTGTGAGCATGACCTTGGCGTCTGCCATCTGAGAGGCGACAGTCCGTTTCCAGATCAGGTCGTAAAGTTTCTTCTCTTGGGCGGTGCCTTCGATACTGGTGTTCTCTATGAAAGTAGGTCGGATAGCCTCGTGAGCCTCTTGAGCTCCTTTCGCATGGGTCCTGAACTGGCGAGTCTTCTGATATTCAGCCCCGTAATGCTCTGTTATGTATTTCTTTGCGGTCCCGAGAGCCAGGGAAGAGAGGTTGGTGGAGTCTGTTCTCATGTAGGTGATAAGTCCTCTCTCATAAAGGGATTGGGCTGCCCTCATGGTGACACTGACAGGGAAGCGGAGCTTCCTTCCGGCCTCTTGCTGGAGGGTCGAAGTGGTGAAAGGCGGGGCGGGTGTCCTCACGCTTTCTTTTTTCTCGACGTTTGAGACCTTGAATATCGCGTCGACGCAGTCTTGCAGGAAGATGCGTGATTGCTCGATGTCCTTGAACTTGGTGTCCAGTGAAGCCTTGACCTTGACTGAAGCGGGCATCCCGGCGGGATGGAACAAGGCTTCCACACGGTAGTAAGGCTCACTTTCGAAGGCCATTATCTCTTTCTCGCGCTCCACGACGAGCCTTAAGGCGACAGACTGGACCCTGCCGGCCGAAAGCCTCGGCTGGATCTTGCGCCACAGGACGGGGGAAAGCTCGAAGCCGACAAGCCTGTCGAGTACACGGCGGGCCTGCTGGGCGTTGACAAGATTCATGTCTATGTCACGGGGATTCTGGACCGCGTTCAGGATAGCGTCCTTGGTAATCTCGTGGAAAACAATTCTTTTGGTGTTTTCCTTATTGAGTCCGAGAGTCTCGAACAGGTGCCATGAGATGGCCTCTCCCTCACGGTCCTCATCAGAGGCGAGCCATACTGTGGAAGCAGCCGCGGCCGCCTTCTTCAGATCCGCCACCACCCTTTTCTTATCAGCCGGGATGACATATTCAGGAGCGAAACCCTTCTCCACATCCACACTCAATTTATTGTCCTGCAGGTCCCTTATATGTCCGAAACTGGACTTCACAAGGAAGGTGTCTTTCCCCAGGTAATTCTGGATCGTCTTGGCCTTGGCCGGAGACTCCACGATAACTAGATTGTCTGCCATAATCTTTTATTTTGCAAGTTGTTCATAGATAGTTTGACGTTTCGTTCTGCAAAGTAAAGGACAAACCGGGCAATTTTCCAAATTTTGTTATAAATTTGTCTTTATTATGACGAAAGAGACAAAAAAGAAAATAGCCAAGTGGTTCTGGATCCTGATAACACTCCCGGTCATCTTCGTGACATTCATGATTTTGCTGGTGTGGATGTTCGCCGACATCCCTTCTTTCAAGGAACTGGAGAACCCTGACAGCAAGTTGGCCACCCAGATCATAGCCGAGGATGGTGAGGTCTTGGCCACGTTCCATATAGAGAACCGCACCTTTGTCACCTACGAGGAACTCTCTCCGAATATCGTCCATGCCGCTGTGGCCACAGAGGACGCTCGTTTTTACAGGCATTCCGGAATCGATTTCAAGGGCCTGGCCAGGGTTTTCGTCAAGACCCTCCTCTTGCGCGACTCAAGCCAAGGAGGTGGTAGCACGATCACCCAGCAGCTCGCCAAAACTCTCTATCCCAGAAGTGAGATGGGGCGTAAGATTCCGGGAATATACCACATGAAGATGGTCTGGACCAAACTCAAGGAGTGGATAACGGCTGTGAAACTGGAGAGGGACTACACCAAGGACGAGATCATCACGATGTACTTGAATTCCGTCCTTTTCGGAAGCAACGCCTATGGTGTCCGCTCGGCCGCTATGACCTTCTTTGGCAAACTTCCTTCGGACCTCACAATTGAAGAAAGCGCTATGTTGGTCGGAATGGTCAACAAGCCGACGAGATACAATCCCGCCCTCAATCCGGACAAGGCCCTTGTCAGAAGGAATTTCGTCATCGGCCAGATGGAGAAAGCCGGCTACATTGACAAGGCCGCGAGAGACTCCATAAGGGCTATTCCCATCACCTTGAACTACGAAGTCCAGGACCACAACGCCGGACGCGCCCCTTATTTTAGGGATATGATCCGCAGGATGATGACAGCGCATAAGCCTCGCCGGTCAGACTACAAGGTCCGCGAGGACTATGCGGCTGACTCTCTCGCCTGGGCTGATGACATGCTATATGGTTGGCTTGACAAGAACCTCAAGACGGATGGGTCGAAATATGACCTCGACCGTGACGGTCTGAGAATCTACACGACCATCAACTACAAGATGCAGAAATATGCGGAAGAAGCTGTCGCTGAGCATATTAAAGCACTCCAGTCAGACTTTGTGAAGGATCTGAAGCGCAAGACTAACGCTCCTTTCTCCAACGATATCGACGAGGCCACCAGGAACCGTCTGATGAATCAGGCGCGCCGCTGGAGCGACCGTTGGCGTATGCTCAAGAAGTCGGGTAAGTCTGACTCCCAGATTCTGAAGACTTTCTCCGTGCCTGTGAAAATGCGGGTATTCGCCTATAATAAAAAAGGTTATGTTGACACCACCATGACTCCGGACGACTCCATCCGCTACTACAAATCCATGCTGCGGACGGCTTTTGTAGCCATGGAGCCTGGCACAGGTCATGTCAAAGCGTATGTCGGTGGCCCGAACTACAGGTATTTCAAATATGACAACGTGCGTCAGGGCAAGCGTCAGGTCGGTTCGACAATCAAGCCTTTCCTCTACACTCTGGCTATGCAGGAAGGCATGACCCCCTGTGACAAGGTGGTTGATCTTCCTCAGACATTTGAGATTCCTGGAGGAAGCACTTGGACCCCTAGGAGTACCGACAGTGAGAAATGGATCGGCAAGACCGTGACCTTGAAATGGGGACTCACTAACAGTTCCAATAACATCTCGGCCTACCTGATGAAGCAGTTCGGCCCCGAGGCGATGGCCGACATGATGCGCCGTATGGGCATCCAGAGCCATATCGATGAGGTCCCCGCCCTTTGTGTGGGTCCTGCTGACATATCCCTATGGGAGATGGTGGCCGCCTACAACACCTTCCCTTCAAAGGGTGTTTATGTCAGTCCTCTGTATGTGACCAGGATTGAGGACAGCCAGGGCAATGTGCTGACCGAATTCACCGGGCGCAAGCGTGAGGCTATCGGGGAGAGCACCGCTTACCTTATGGTCAACCTTATGGAGGGTGTGGTCCAGGGCGGAACGGCCAGCAGGCTTCGCTACCGCTACAACCTAATGGGCGAGATTGCCGGCAAGACCGGAACGACCAATGACAACTCCGACGGTTGGTTTATCGGCTACACTCCCACTCTGGTCGCCGGAGTCTGGACAGGAGCTGAGGATCGCCAGATCCACTTCCAGTCCGGAGCGCTTGGCCAAGGTGCGAACATGTCTCTTCCCACTTGGGGATTATTCATGAAGAAAGTTCTGGCTGACGGCTCTTTAGGAATATCCGCAAATGATCGGTTCATCGCCCCTGCGGGTGTTGTTGACGGACTCGGATGCACCGGAAGCGACGATGAGGTCTCGGAACAACAGTCAAAGATTGAAGACTATTATTTTGAATGACGATATGGGCAAGTACAAGAAAATCGCTGTGATTTACGGAAGCGACTCCTCCGAGTGGGAGGTGTCATGCCGCAGCGGAGAGTTTGTAGCATCCCGGATCGACGGGACACAATACGATGTCTATGAGATTCTCGCTCGCTTCGGCGAGTGGAAACTCGTGGCTATGAAGAAGTGTGACGCCATGCGTGTTCCCTTCCCGGAGGGTTCCCGCCCCGAGGTTGACAAGACTGATTTTTCGGTCAAGGTTTACGGCGAGAAGATCAAGTTCGACTATGCCTACATAGTCCAGCACGGCGTGCCCGGCGAGAATGGACTTCTTCAAGGTTATCTGGAGATGCTGGGTGTCCCGTTCAGCAGTTGTGGAGCGTTCGTCAGTGCCGTGGCCTTCGACAAGTTCGCATGCAAGTGTTACTTGCGTGATGTGGACTTCGTCAAGTGCTCTCCCGATGTCTTTGTCCGCAATGGAATGGATTTGGACAAGGTCACCGAGAAGGTGGCTTCGACCTTGCGCTTCCCTGTGTTTGTGAAGCCCACTGATGCCGGATCGAGTTTCGGAATCACGAAAGTCTTCAAGCCGGAAGACCTTAAAGAAGCGATTCAATTCGCTTTCACTGAGGGCCCTATGGTGATTGTTGAGCAGGGCATCAAGGGTAGGGAACTAACTTGCGCCGCTTATGCTGGGAAAGACGGAGTGAAGGCATTGCCTCTCATTGAGATCGTCACAGACAATGACTATTTCGACTACGATGCCAAATACAACGGCCACAGTCAGGAGATTTGTCCGGCTCCGGTAGAGGAGTCGGTCAGCGCTCATATTCAGGAAGTTACCAAAAAGATTTATACTCATCTCGGTTGTGAGGGAGTAGTCAGGGTTGACTACATTCTCGCTGAGGACGGGTTGTATTTCCTTGAGGTCAACACCATTCCTGGAATGACCAGCGCGTCCTTGGTCCCGAAGATGGTCCGGACAGCAGGGATCGACATCACTGATTTCCTCACGGACATAATCGAGAATTCCTGATGCTCCTGAGGGATTTCCTTAGGGAAGGGATCGCTCGTCTAGAGAGCCTTTATCCTGCTCCTGAAGCAAGGAATATACTTCTTCTACTTTGTTCTGCCCGCCTCGGAACCAGCCGTTACACTCATCTGACGGAGCCTGGCTACGAGATTAGCGCGGAGTCCATGAAAGAGTTGTCCGAAGATACTGACAGGCTCGCCAGCGGCGAGCCTATACAGTATGTGCTTGGTTACGAGGAGTTTTGCGGGAGGCGGTTCAACGTGAGTCCTGATGTTTTGATTCCAAGGCCAGAGACGGAAATACTTTGTGCTGAGGCGATTAAGATTTCCAAGGGGAATTCGGCTCCTGTGAGGGTTTTGGATCTCTGCACTGGTTCCGGATGCATCGCCTGGACAATGGCGCTGGATCTCCCCGGATCTGTAGTTTATGGCGTGGACATCTCCCCGGCCGCCCTCGCGATCGCTTCCACCCAACATCCGATCCCGGTTCCTGAGCCTGTCGAAGGACAGGTGCCTGTCGAAGGGCCGGTCTTCCTCCAAGCCGACATCCTTCAGGACCCACCACATTTCCCGGGCGGGAAATTCGACCTCATTCTGGCTAACCCCCCATATATAAAGGAGTCACAAAAGGCGGACATGCGCCCGAATGTGCTCAACTTCGAGCCTGCGTTGGCTCTCTTCGCTCCCGACGAAGACCCACTTGTGTTTTACAGGGCTGTTGCCCGATGGTCTCGGGCTCTACTTGCTCCCGGAGGTACCGGTATTGTGGAGATAAATGAGCTTCTTGGGCCAGAGACAAGAGACATTTTTCTTGAGTCAGGCTTTGGTAATGTGCGTATTTTGAGGGATTTTTCCGAAAAAAACCGCGTTGTGGTTTATTCGTAGTGCCCTCCTGATGGCTCAGAAGGCCTTTTTTGAAGTTTATCCGTTGACTGCTTTGTCCAACGGATATTTTTTTGTCACTTTGCGAGGTAGAATTATTAACAACTAAAAACTTATTCACAATGAAAAATTTCAATGCTAAAAAGAAGTTGCCGCTGCCATTGCCGCTGGCGCTTGTGTCTGTTGTTTTGCTTGCTTCCCAAGCTTGCGACAAGACTGATCCAACAATTCTCTCTGCCCCGGAACCTGTTGTGACACAGGGTTTCACGCCTCGTTCTGTCGCTCGAATGCTCTCCGAGATTCCTCTTTCAATCGACCAGGTAAAAGAAGTATGGGATGGTGTAAACGCCTCATCTGCCAACGGTTACGATGAGGAATACACTTTCAGGGACATGTTCGCTTACCCTGGAAGTGGGTTAGGGGATGAGCGTCTCGGGACCAGGTCGGCCGTAGAGTATTCCGAGCCCCTCCGTGACATGGTTTCCATGCATCTTGGCGAGTCTGTCGCCACGAGGTCCTCCGGTCTTATTGGTGATCTTTCCACCTCTGACCTCCAAATCTATTGGCCATATTCCGATAAATGGGATGGAAAGGCCATGCCTGTGATTACCTTCCGCCCAGAACTGAACCTTGAATCAAATGTGGGCTTCATGAGGGAAGCTTTGCCTAATGGACAAACGATTATCAAGGAGATTATGGTTGATGAACACTTCGCTATGTCCCATCCTGTCTGGGTTGTAGGTTGGAATGAGGATGCTGGGGCTATGACTCCTCAAATGGCGGCGAAACTCCGTCCTGAGCCTGTCGTGACTAGGACTACTTCTGATTTCAAAACGCTGAGACTCAAAGAGTTCAAGGTTCACAGGCAATATGATTCCTGGCTGGCGGGCGGAAGTGAGTTCTTCATCAAATTAGGTTCTCTGAAGGCATTTACCGCGGATATTGTTTCGGATCTTTCCAAGTACACCCCGGAAGTGACCGACTTGATGATCAAGGTGAAGAGGGGGCAGATCGGCAGTGTATTAAGGTATAACACTGTCATTGTCTCAGAATGGTCAGGACAACTCACGGAATGTGCGTTCCTTATCAACGAAGATGATGGTGGAAAAGTAACCACTTGGAAGTCAAGCGGTAAAGTCACCATTAAATCCAAGACCTACGGGTTTGATGTGGAAATACCCTACCGTCGTAACGATGACATAGTCTGGAGGGGCAAACTGTCCGCTAACTATCTCGAGAAGAACAGCAACATCCCCAACCGCTTCGGCGACGTCTCCGTCACCTTCATATTCAATTAATTAAATTAACGCGGGGCCAGAATCTAATTCTAGGCCTCGCGCTTTATACCCATAGTTGAGGATTATTGCAGGGTCTTGACCCAGGCGGCGATGTCTTCTTTGGTGGCGCCGTTGAGGGTTTTGCCTTCTTTCCAGTTAAGGGAAGGATACTGCTTCTTGAACTGGGCGTTGGCTTTTTCGAGGTCACTACCTCCGGAGGTGGCGAAGAAGATCACCGTCTTGCCGGAAAGATCGTAGGAATCGAGGAAGGTGTTGATGATTGTAGGGGCGGTGTACCACCAGACAGGAAATCCGATATAGACGGTCTCATATTGATCCAAGTCATTCAGATCCTTGACAATAGAGGGACGCGAGGTCGTGTCTTTCATCTCAACGGAGCTGCGTGAATCAGCATTTCTCCAGTCGAGGTCAGCCTCAGTGTAGCGGACCTCGGGTTTGATCTCGTACAGAGTTCCTTCAGTAACCTCGGCGAGTTGCTTGGCGACAGCTTCGGTCGTGCCGGTTGCTGAGAAATAAGCCACAAGAATCTTGCTTTGTGCTTCGGTTTCAGTTGTCTTGTTTTTCTTGTTCTGTCCGCAGGCGGTGGCGACTAAAGCCACGGCCGCGATTGCCAATAAAGTCTTTTTCATTTTCTTAAATATTTATGTGTTAACTTTTTCCGCAAAAGAAACGGTCATCTCGCATTCGGCGCAGTGGAAGTCCAGACGGTAGCGTCTGCCGTTGTTGACAAGATAAAGGTCACCCGGTCCCTGAGCCGGCCGTTTTTTCAAACACATCCCCAACTCATGACGGATGCAGTACTTGGTCCGCATCAGCTCCGCGCCAGCCTTATGCGTCAGCTCGAATGCATCCTCGATCTCTTTCGCTCCGAGCTGCCGGAGGACTTTACGGGCGACGCTATTGGAAATATTTGATTTATAGGTAATAGGATCAATCTCTGAGCATTTTCCAATGGCCGGTGCTTCGACAAGCTCAGCAACCGGCTGATACCCGCATTCCATACCGTCCAGCCTCTGGGCGATCTCTCTGCGGATGCCATTGATGGCTGATGCGGACATGAAGGGTAATCTGCCTTCGGAACCACTTGAATCCAAGTGTGATAGGACAAATGAATATATCCCTGTAGCTTTTCCGATTTGTGAGCGGAACATCGCTTCCATACGTTCCCGGTTCGTCGCCTCTTGTCCGCCGCCATCAACCTCGAACTCCACAACTCTTCCGTCTTCGCTCTTGGCCTTGACTAAAACAAAGAATTCTCTGGAAAGGCTGCCATTAGGCGACAAGGCTGCCGCTGGCGAGCATTTACCCGGATAGGGTGCGAAGCGCAGCGAGCCGGTGGCAGCGCTTGTCTCCGCTGAATATGAGAACAATAGGTCAACGGAAACTGGTATGCGGCGGGTTGGGAGGTTGGCTTCAAGTTCTTTCTCGAAGGCGGCGCTAAGGTTCCTGCGAAGCCTTGCTCCGACATAAAGCCCCTGGACGTCCCGGCAAAGGATCCTGTTCCCTTCGCACACATCACCTCGGAACCCCCTGATCTCACCCCCATCCCTCGGACTGAAGGTGAAACCGTCCCCATTGCGCAGCACTGTAGCCGGATTGTCCAGCTTTATAACAAGCTCCGAGTATGGCGCCGGACTGCCGCTCGAGCCCGGCCGTCCGGTCCAAATATTGGTGACCGTGCCGATCTCTTCGCCGACGGACTTCGGAGCATCCATGGAGGACCATAGGCCCCGCTTGCCGTCCAGAAACAGCTCGGTGTAGCCACGGTTGAAAGTCTTCGATAGATCTGGGGCAAAGCCTCCCTCGACCCTGCCGAAAGAAGCCCTGCGGTACTTGTCCGGATGTGTAGCGACAAGCTTGTCAAGAGCTTGGGAATAAGCTCTTACGGTGTTCCTGACATATGAGATATTCTTGAGCCGCCCCTCAATCTTAAAGGAGCAAACCCCTGCCTCGGCTAGGTCTGAAAGCCGCCTGATCAGGTTATAATCCTTTAGCGAAAGCAACGCCTTGTCTTTGATAAGAGTCCTTCCGGAGCTGTCCTCAAGATCATAAAGCGACCTGCAGGCCTGGACGCAAGCACCTCGGTTGGCGCTCCTGCCGGCGACTGCCTCGGACATGTAACATTGGCCGCTATAACAGACGCAAAGAGCGCCGTGGACGAAGAACTCGATCTCGCAGCTTACGGCTTCCCGTATGGCTTTGACTTGTTCGAGTGAGAGTTGGCGCTCAAGTACTATTCTTGAAGCGCCGAGGCTCTCATAGAATCGAGCCTGCTCCGGTGTGCGGATGGCGCACTGGGTTGACGCGTGTGCTTCGACAAGCTCAGCAACCGGTCCTCGTGGTTCGACAAGCTCACCAACCGGTCCTCGTGGTTCGACAAGCTCACCAACCGGTCGAAGGGCCGTCTTGAAAGAGCGAAGAATTTCGAACACCGCCAGATCCTGGGCGATGATAGCGTCCACTCCGGCCTCTGCCGCCTCATTTAGAAGCCGCTCAGCTTCAGTTAGTTCCGAATCGTAAAGGATTGTGTTGAGAGTCAAGAATATCTTGACCCCGAACTTGTGGGCATATTCGCAAAGACGCCTGACATCTTCCATTGAGTTGCCAGCGTCCTGCCTTGCCCCGAACTCCGGTCCGGCGATATATACAGCATCGGCACCGCAGTCGATGGCCGCGATGCCGATGTCAGCGTTTCTCGCCGGCGCGAGAAGTTCAAGATCAGTCATTACTTGCCGCCAAGAGCTGTGATCTGCTGCTTGGCCTGAGCTCCGAACTTGGCGTCGTTCTCGACTTTCTTATAGTACTCAAGAGCTTTGCCCTTGTTGCCAGACTGCTGATAGAGAGCGGCAACTGTGAAAGCGATTCCGTTAGCGTTGGAAGCGGTCGGCTTGAGCTCGAGGTACTTCTCGAAGTTCTTGATCGCATCGGCGTTCTTCTTGAGACCCTGAGCGGACTGACCAGCGATCAGGTAAGCGTTAGGGTTCTCAGCGATAGCGTTGGCCTTCTCGGCAGCCTTGATGGCGTCCGCGAACTTCTTTGCCTTGTAAGCGACCTGGGCATCCTGCAGGTAGATGGTGGCAATCTGCTTGTTGGCAACCTCTTCCTCACCATTCCAACCAGCGTGCTGGAAAGCCTTGATAGCCTCGTCATTCTTGCCGAGTTTCTTCAAAGCGGCACCAAGACGCAGAGCGGTCTTGCCGGCGGTGGTGTCCATGGCGTATGCCTTGGCATAGCAATCGGCGGCGGTGGCGTAGTCCTTATCGGCACCATCCTCAGCGAAGTTGCCTTTCCTGATCAAAATCTCAGGTTTAAGGCTGACTGCCTTGGCGGCGACTTCCTCATTGCCATATTCTTCGGAAATCTTGGCGACTTCCTCGACCTTGGCGAAAGCCTCGTCGAATTTGTTCTCCTTGATCAGGTCTTTGGCGATTTCAAGCGCCACGCCGGGGATAGCGGTTTTGCAATTAGCGACAAGATCGTTTGCCTCCTCGCCAATCTCTGTTCCCATGGTGAGAGCTTTCTGGAAGCAATCCAAAGCTTCGGTCCATTTCTCCATAGAGATTGCTGTGGCTCCATTGTTGTAGAGTTCAGTTGCCTCAGCCATGGTTTGAGCGGAAGCGATTCCGGCGGCCATGACCATGGAAGCGAGTACGAGAATAATCTTTTTCATCTTTTAATGTATTTAAGTTCAACTTTGTCTTAAGGCGAACGGGGACAAATGTAATAAAAAAATTGCGTCAATCGCACTTTATTGTTTAATTTTGCAAAAGGAGGTGCTTCCCATGCGGCGTTTTCTCACATATGTCCTATGTTCTGTCCTGCTTGGCTTTTCAATAAGCATGCCAGCGCAGAATTTGCCTGCCCTTCAGAAGGATGGATCAATCACCAAAGGAGCCTTGTCCAACGGAATCTCTTTCTATCTGGTGACGAATTCCACGATGAAAGGGGTAGCTGATTTCGCCCTTGTGAGAAAGGGTATGACAGACTCTCTCGCGGCCCGTTCAGAGCTTTCCTCCTTGCCCCATTTCAATAAGACGGTTCCTTATAAGTTCTTGTCACGCAAGGGAATAGGCTGTCGTCCGGACGGATACATCTCATATGTCGAGGATGCCACACTTTTCCGTTTCGATGATGTCCCAATGTTCGACGTCGCCGCTTCGGACACTACTTTGCTGATGCTCTTTGACATAATCGCCGCCAAACCTTGTCCACATGCTGTGGTGATTTCAGGCGACATTAACCCTGCGGCCATCATCGAGAAAATGAAGGTGTTCTCTTTGATGGTTCCATTCAGGACAACTTCTTATCAGCCAAAGGCATATTCATGGACTCCCGCTGAAGAGACGGACTATTCGTTTGTTCCTTCTCCGGTCGCCTCAGTCGAGGTGGACTTCCGCTCTCCCAGGACTCCGGCCGACCAGATGAACACGATCCAGCCATTCATCTCCAAACTTTTTTCTCTCGAGCTTGCCGATTTGGTGAAGTATCGTCTTAAGGAAAGCCTTGTCTCGAGGGATATTCCTGTGCGATCCATCTCCGTAAGAAACATCGGAAGCGGGGAATCCTCGGGGGACGAGCACTTTGTTGTTAAGGTAGAAATGGCTGAGGATCAGTTGATTCCGGCCACTATGGCCTTGTCGTCAACCCTTGCGGAACTGGGCACGAAACCGATTGGCAAAGATGAGTACAGGTCTTATCGTGAGAGGGTGCTGAAGTCTTTGGCCAAATCTCCGACCAATGAGGAGATGGTTCTCCAGTGTGTCTCCAACTATTTGTTCGGAGGAGATCTGACCACCTCTCCGACAAAGGTTAAGTACTTCACATCCAAGAATATGTCCGTTGAATCAGAGACGATCTTGTTCAACAACTACACATCAGCTCTTCTCGGTGACACGGACGATGCGACTGTCCGTTGGACCGGAAGTTCCGATGAATATGACGAATGGACCTACCAGATGGTGTTCAAGTCCACTTGGAACGTTGTCGCCATGCTTGATAAGCCGACATATTACTGGACTGTGTCAGCCAGGGACACTTCGACATTCGGTGCGGATAAGGGCAAAACAAAGCTTAAGAACATTGCGGCTGAGCCCATGTCAGGAGGTGACATGTGGACTTTCGCCAATGGTATGAGGGTGATTTACAAGAAGATGGCCACTGGCGGGAAGTTCTGTTATTCGATGATGATCAAAGGCGGTTTTTCCACTGTACGAGATCTGCCTTGGGGCGAAGGGGCCTTCTTCTCTGACATGATGGGGCTTCACAGGATAGCCGGTCTTTCTCCTGGTTCTTTTGAGAAGGTACTGAGAGCCAATGGAATAGACTTCCAGACTAAGGTGTCCGCCTCTGATATGAGGATTTGTGGTTCCGCCCCTTCAAACCACTATGCCCTGGTTGTGAAAGCACTCCTCTCCGCGGCTAATGAGCGCAAGATGGATCTGAGTGGATTTGAGGCGTATCGCAAGATGGAGATTTCGATGATGGACCGTTCGCCTCTTGACAGTCTGATGTATCCGGAGAATAATTACACCGATGTCAAGGCTCCCGCCGGCCTGGCTCCTACCACCCTTTCCGATGCGGATGCTTATTTCTCCAAGGAGTTCTTGAGGTGTTCCGACGGGGTCATCGTATTTGTTGGAGATCTTCCGGTCGAAACTGTCCAGAAATACCTCGCCAAGACTATTGGAGGATTCCGTATCAGCAAGTCAGTCACACCCCGGGCGGTCGCTTCCTTGAATTTGAGATCTGGAACCACGACGTTCACTGGAAATGGCGATACCCCCAGTGTAAGTATCGGAATAGCAGGAGCTTATCCTTTCTCGACAGAGAATAGCATGGCCTTTAAGGCCGCTTGTCTGTCCTTGGCCAGGAGACTGTCCGGAGAGATGGCCCAGCTGGGTTACCATGTCCGGATGGACAATAGGTTCTTCACTTTCCCTCGCGAGGTTGCTGACGTCAGATTGACTTTGACACCCGTCCCGGAAAGTGGTTTGCCTGAAGGAGTTGAGGTTGGTGTGGAACCGGGAAAAGTTCTCATCGCAGCCAGAAAGACTATTGACGAAGTTTTGTCCGGACCCATCTCAGGGCCCGAGTTGGCCTCCTACAAGGCTTTGTTGGCGAATGATTATTCAATCTCCCTGGCCGATCCTGCCAACTATGCGGACGCCATCTTGATGAGATATTCTTCCGGGAAGGATGTCCTCACGAGCTATAATGAGAAAATCAACGGAATCTCGGCAGATAAAATCAAGGAGGTTTTCTCCGCCCTGGCCGGAGGAATGAGAGTGGAATATGTCGTCAAGCCAAACGAATAATTTCGGGACAATAGTCCAGATCGGGGACATTCTGGTCTCGGAAGAGGTGGTGACAGAGTTCTTCTCGTGCGACTATCCTCTTTGTAAAGGAATATGCTGCGTGATAGGTGACAGCGGAGCCCCTCTTGAGGAGGAAGAACTTGATGATCTTGAGAGGGAATATCCTGTGTATTCGGCCCTTATGCGCCCTCAAGGCATTGCCCAGGTCGATAAGGATGGGTTCTTTATAATCGATCGTGATGGAGACATAGTGACTCCGGTTGTGGATGGGACAGGGGAGTGCGCTTTCACGACTTTCGATGAGAATGGCAACTGTTTTTGCTCCATCGAGAAGTGTTTCTTCCAAGGTACCTGCTCTTTCCGCAAGCCTCGATCATGCTGGCTGTATCCTATCCGGGTGACCAAACTGAGCAATGGGGGACAGGCAGTGAACCTCCATCGCTGGCATCTTTGCAAGGATGCCTACAGAAAAGGCAAACGCGAAGGAACCCGTGTGTACGAATTCCTCCGCGAACCTCTGATAAGTCTTTACGGTGAAGAGTTTTACAAGGCTCTTGAAGCGGCAGCGAAGGTTATCCTCGGCTAAGCCTCGCCTTCTTCGCTCTCCTCAAAGTCCTCATCTTCAGGAACTTCCGCCGGAGTATTAATCAACTCCATGGCGTACTCATAGTCGCTTGCGTTGACTTTCACATCGATGTTCCCGACACCGTTGAGCATCGCTGTCGAGTCCGCTCCGAACACTGCTGCCGGAATCCCGTTCTCGATGAGCATGCCGGCCACCATCCGCGCGCTGATAGCGTCATTCAAGGTGATAACGGTCTTGAAATCATCTTCTCGTTTCATAATAGATGTTGTTATTTAGAGTAGCTATCGTTTCCTTCGTCCCTGAACTTGTACTCCAGGCCGCTGACCAGCCGGATAGTCACTTTTCTAAGCCCCTCAACCACAAAACCTCCAGGCTCCTTGACGAAAGTGACCCTGTCCTCATTCATCTTCAAAAACGCTCCAACTTTTGAGCGGAGCCTGAAAGTCATAATTTCCCCCTCCTCTGTTTCCAGGTAGTAACCCTTTGATTCCATGAAGCTGACGACCTTGTCCCTGACTTCATTGTATTCTCCGGGCACGACAGCATTAATCTTCCTGAATCCCGCGATAGGATAGACAACGGCGATCACCAAGAAAAGGCCAGCGATTTGCCAGACTGATTTCATTCCATCCCGGAACATCAGGTTAGGATCGGCTTCAACCACACCGAGGGCAACCATGATGCCCATTGTTATGCATAGGATCACAACGAACCAGACGAAGTATTTTAGCGATCTGATTAGATATCTCATATTTTGCTCGATTTTTGTGATATGCACAAATATACGAAAAAGAAATAGTTTTGCTAATTTTGCAAGTTGAACCAAGAATTCGATATTATGTCAGAAATTGATCCTATCCTGGAGCGTCGCCAGCGCGAAGAGCAGGAACAGAAAAACAAGAGTCTGAAAACCGTAATGTGGGCGCTTGTCGCCGTCGCCGCTTTGATGGCGGCTGGACTGGCCTATGTGTGGACGAGCAAGTCTTCCCTCGTGAAAGACCTCAATGCTGAGAAGGAAGACCTTACCCAGCAGATGATAGCCCTGAAGGGGGACTATGACAGCCTTTCTTCTGAATATGAGTCCGTCAACAGCCAGCTTGATTCCTCAAGGGAGGAGGTCAACCAGTTGATTGAGAGGATTCAGAAGACTGAAGCCACGAACCGCGCCAAGATGCGCCAGTATGAGAAAGAGCTCGGAACTCTCAGGAGCATCATGCGCAACTACATTGTTCAGATAGATTCCCTTAACACCTTGAACCACAAGCTCACCGCTGATGCCGCCGCGGCTCGTAAGGAGGCTGCCTCGAGCAGGGCTGAGAACGCTGAGTTGAAGGGCCAGGTCGAGAGCCTGACCGGTCAGGTGGCGGCTGGTTCCGTGATTAAGTCCCGCGGCCTTAGCGTCAACGCCTACAATGCTTCCGACAAGGTCACTGATCGTAGCAGCCGTGTCGTCAGACTGTTGGCGACTTTGAGCTTGGTTGAGAATGACCTTGCTCCGAAGGGTCCCGTCAGGGTTTACATCCGTGTTAAGGATCCGGAGGGTATTCTGCTGACCAACAGCAACCAGACTTCTTTCACTTACAATGGACAGACGATGGTCGCCTCGGCTTCACGTGAGGTTGATTATCAGGGCAAGGAGGTTGATTTGAGCATCTATCTCAATGACATCCCTTCCTATCTGGCTGGTATTTACACGATTGAGGCTTACACGTCGCAGGCTTTCCTCGGCAAGACCGAGTTGCTGCTCCGTTAAGCGGTGATTTATCTCCACGTTCCTTTTTGCGAAAGCCGCTGTACTTACTGCGGCTTCTTTTCCGTTGTTCCTTCTTCAGCTATCCTGGGAGACTCCGGAGGCGACAGTTCCCACCGCCTCCCTGTCGCTTCGCGACCCTATCCGGGTAAATGGTCGGCGGTTGGGAATGTCGCCTCCTGCGATGAGGGTGCTTCACGGTTAAAGGTTTCATGTTTCGAGGCGTATGCGGAGGCGGTGTGCGGGGAGATTGGAGAGCGGCGTGAAGAAATAGTCAAAACTCTGGCGATCAATACTTTATACATCGGTGGCGGCACTCCTTCGGTGCTTCCGCTTGATATCCTTTCAAGAATTGTTAGCTCTATTGACTCGCTGCAGGGAAGGGGTGCGCCAGCAGAACCTGTGGCCGCCCGTGGCCACATGAACGGGTGGCTCGCCGCAGGCGAGACGGGACGGAGCGCGAAGCGCGGAGGGTTCGGCGGCGCAGCCCCTTCCGGCAGCTCTATATTAGGGAGACAGTGGGAGGAGTTCACTATTGAGATGAATCCGGAGGACATCGTTGAGAAGGGGGAGGAATATGTCCGGGGCCTTGTGGAACTTGGTGTCAACCGGATCAGCATGGGAATCCAGTCCTTCAACGACGCCATCTTGCGTTGGATGAACCGCAGGCATGATTCAGCGGGAGCGTCGGAGGCTTTCCGAATTCTCCGGCGATGCGGAGTCAGCAACATCAGCATTGACCTGATATTCGGCCTTCCGCAACTTACGGAATCCATTTGGGCTGACACTGTTGAGAAAGCCTTGGCCCTTGCGCCGGAACATATTTCCGCCTATCAATTATCTGTTGAGGAAGGCAGTGTCCTCGAACGTATGATCTCAAAGGGGATCTTAACTGAAGCTGCTGATGAGCAATGCCGTTGGCAGTACGATTACCTTTGCTCCAGGCTCTCCGAGGCCGGCTATCGCCACTATGAGATCTCGAATTTCGCTCTTCCTGGCAGGGAAGCCATCCATAACAGTGCCTATTGGAGAAGGGTTCCATATGTCGGACTAGGTCCTGGAGCTCACTCATTGTCAGCGGGTTCCGTTAGGTCGTGGAATAGTCGTGACTTGCCTCGAAGGCTGCAAGACGGTTCTCTTACGACCTATTCTAAGGAAGAGGAACATTTGACTCTTGAGGACATTCGTGTCGAGAGGATTATGCTTCCGCTGCGCACTGACATGGGGCTTCCGGAATCTGAACTCCGGTCCCTTGCCGGGGATGAGTCTGTCGATCGACTTCTCGCTTCCGGCGCCCTTGTCCGATGTCATCCTGAACGGGTTCCTGAGCCTGTCGAAGGACGAGGTGAAGGATCTCTCCGCATCCCCGAGGATCATTTTTTCATCTCTGATGACATTATCAGGGAGTTGATTTAAATGTCTTTTATTAAAATGTTTAATAATCAATTGTTTTTTTGAGTTTTATCGCTAAATTTGCGGATTGCGAAATTTGAACATTTTAATTAAGTCATTTAAGTCATAAATTGCTATGAAAAAGACAATTGTAACAAGGGAGAGCGAATATGTCGCTCCCGAAATCGAGATCCTCAACATTGCTGCTGAGTCTGATGTCTTGTCATCTTCCAATGAGGAGATTGGAGATGATCCTGAGATTCCCGGTAACTAAAAAGTAGAGGAGATGAAAAAGGTTTTGGGTCTGTTGGCTCCTCTGGCGCTTATTTTCGCCGGTTGTGCCAAAGAAATGATTGAGATGCCCGAGATCGCGACAGGCGAAGGCCCTGTGTTCTCGGCAACCTATGTCTCCGAGGATGGGACAAGAACTGTCATGGACAGCAATCAGGGGGGCGTTCTATGGAGCGCTACTGACAAGATCAATGTATTTGATTCCGACAATGACAGTTTCGAGTATTCCGCCTCTGGTGCGGGAGCTTCCACCACTTTCACCAAGTCAGGTGGACAAACCCCTGTTGAGACTGAAACTTGGTACGCTTTGTATCCTTATGATCCTGAAGCGTCTATCTCTGACGGGATAATCACCACAACCCTGAAGGATGAGTACACAGTGACCGCTGCCGGTACTTTCGCTGACGACATGAACATCGCCGTGGCGAAGAGCTCATCAATGGCGCTTCCTTTCAAGAATGTCTTGAGCTGGCTCCGTATCGCTTCCACTGGACTTGAGGATGTCGTGAAGATCCAGTTCCAGGGCAACAATGACGAGATCGTCGCCGGAAAGCTCAGCATTGATTACACCGGTACCGCTCCCGTCTCTACTATCGCGGAAGGCTCAAAAGTCATGACAGTCAATGTCGAGAATTTTGAGGAGAGTGTGAAAGAGCCGACCTCGGACAGGACTTACTTCTATGTTCCTGTATTCCCTGGCACCTATTCCAAGGGTTTCACTCTCACTTTCACTAACGCTAGCGGAGTTGTCAGGACATTCACCTACGACAGTTCCATGACTTTCAACCGCGCCAAAAAGAGGGCTATCTTCCTCAATCTGGCTGGCGTCAAGTACAAGAGGGTTGAGAGCGTGGAGGATATTGACGAGGTGACAGACGCCAAGTATCTGCTTGTTTATCCTTCCGGTTCGAATTACTATGTGTTCAGCTTCCAGAAGACCATGGAGAACGCTGTCGCTGAGGCTGATAGGCTTTCTGATGTCCATACTCTGGATGAGTTGAAGAGCCAGGCTACAAGCATCTACCAGAATGTTCTCAAGTCCAACTATGTGTTGGCTTCTTCTGACGATGATGGCCAGACGATATCCATCGACAAAAATGCCGAGGAAGAGTTGGCGGTTGTCGTGAACGGAGGTTATGAGAACGCTGAGACCACCCTTTCGGCTGATGTCAACGGAAAGGCCTTCAACCTGCGTCTGGGCAACATCACAGCGTCTCTGCAGGACGATTATTCAGTCCTCATTTCCGCCGTTCTGAACGGTGAGGACCTTGTGGACATGGCCACGACTCTCCGTGGACATGAGATCACCTTGACTTTGGGCAACTGCATCGATTATGTCGGTCCTAAATGCAATATGACCAGCAGCCAGATCGCCACGGCCAAGAGGTTCTTCACGGATTTCTGCGCCATGGTCGCCGAGTACACTGGCCAGCCGTTCAATGTCACCCTCAGCACGACTGTAACCGATTTCTATCGTCAGTACTGGGATAACATCAGGGATTACGCCATGCGTTTCGGCGAGGAAAAGAAGTGGGGAAGCGCCTATCCTATCGGTTTCTTCAAGGCTGACGATGGGTTCACCTTCAATATTCCTGTCCCCAACTCCGTATGGTTCTCCGATTTCGAGGAGTCCACAAGCGGAACTATCGATGATTTCGTGGCCTATTGGTCAGCCAAGGATGGCTACAAGAATTTCCCGTTCAAGAAGATCGCAGAGAAATTCGCCGAAAAGCTTGACGATGAGACATTCGCGGCCATCAAGGCTCTTAACTTTGATTCCCTCGGCTCCATCTATCAGAGATATGTCAATCGCTTCAATGACAAATTGGATAAGGTTTACCTTTATAAGTTTGTGGAGTAAAAGGAAATGAGAGTAATTAAGTCATTGGCTATCGTCGCCGGGATCGCTCTCCTGGCTTCCTGCTCAGAGGAGTTTGACCCGTTGACACTTGAGAATCAGACTCCCAAGGGTGTTGTTTTCAGGGCATACACTGAGAGCGATGATGATCAGACCAGGACGCAATTCGCCGAGAATGACGGTAATGCTGTCATTTGGTCCGCTCAGGAGGCTATCGGTGTGTTTGATGGAGATGCCGACTTGTACAAGTTTATCTCATCCAATCAGGAACCTTCCGGTGCCGCTGATTTTATCTGTGACAATTCCAGCGCTACGCTGATCGAACCTGACGAGGGTGATTATTACTACGCCTTGTATCCCTATGATGCCCAAGCGACATTAGAGAACGGGATGATCCAAACCACCTATCCCTCCTCATTCGGGATCACAAGGTACGGTTCTTTTGAGGACAACATGAACTTGGCTGTCGCCTACAGCACCGATTATTCCTTGAGTTTCAAGAACATATTGGCTTGGGTGAGGCTTGGTTTCACTGGTGATGAGGGAATAACGAAGATCGTCTTCAAAGGTAATAATGGTGAGAAGCTTGCCGGATCCCTGAGCATAGACCCAATCAACAAGACCGCCACTGTGCTTGAGGAAGGTGCGAGCGAGGAACTGGTCCTTACCGGAGCGTTCCAGACGAGTGAGAGCAAAGAGAATGGCAAATACTATTACATTCCTTTGCTGGCACTGTCTTTCGAGAAGGGATTCACGATCACCTTCTACAAGGATGACGGAACCACCTATAAATTTGTTGTCAACTCCAGCCTCTCGTTCAACAGGGGAAAGAGGCGTCTTTTGTATGTCAACCTGGCGGCTCTCCAGAAGCAGTACACCTACACTAGGGTCACCACTCCTGTCGGAGCTTCCACTCCGACCTTCAACGATGGTGATGAGTACATAGTGGCCTATCCTGGTGAGGATGGCAATTATAAGGTGTTTGACCCTAATCTTTTGCTGAACCACATCGAGGCATTCTCCTGGTCGGGCATAAGCCTGAGGACTTTCTTGACAAACAACGACTTCCGTTACGGAAAGGTTGGTCTCATGCTGTTCAATAACGACTATATTACAGTGGCGGGAAATGATGAGTTCATCACTGTTGACCCGGGAGTCGGAATCACGGTGACTTCCAAGTCCCTTGTTTTAGAGAAAGAATCAGCCTCATTCCCCAAGTCGAAAGAAAAGACCAAAGGTCTCAAGATGTCCATCAGTAATATCTCGACATACCAATGGAGCGCTAGTTCCAATACATGTACGCTAAAAGGTGAGTTGGATCCCGATGACACGTACATAATGGTCGACCAAATGCTTAGCAAGCACGGACAGTACTACGATGGAGGCACTAACTGGAACCTGTTAATGTTGTTGGGCGGCGGGAGCCTTAAAAGTCTTGTGTCCAATCAATATAATGGAGACTATAGCATCACGGCAGGCTATGTTTCTTCAACGTACGATGGCTCTTCCTACGCAGGTTTCGCTTTCAAAGACAAACTGTTATATAAACCAAGTGTTGGACTGCAGAAGATATATATTTACCGCAGGACTCCTGTTTCAGAATAGAATACAATGAAGAGATTTGTTGTTTTGTTTTTCGGTGCCTGCCTGATGGCTTTCGGCTGTCAGAAAAGCGAAGTCGAACCTGAGGGTGGTCTGACCATCCTTACGGCTTCAAGTTCGCAGGTGGAGCCCGAATCAAGGGTCAATATAGATGAGGCGACGGCCACCACGACAACTTGGTCAGAGGATGATGAGATCAGTGTCTTCACTTCCGAAGGCGCATTTAAACCGTTCACCCTCGCAAGTGGTGCCGGGGAGAAGACAGGAGTCTTCTCAGCCACCCTCAATTCTGGTGAGACAGTTTCTGATTATGCCATTTATCCTTCCGGAAACCATTCATTTACAGGCGGAAACCTCAAGGTCAACCTACCTGCGGAATATGATTTTGCGGAAGGGGTCTCGAATATTCCGATGATCTCGACCGTCGATGATACGCACATCTTGAATTTCAAGCATTGCGGAGGTGTCATTCGTTTCGGAATCAGGAATGTCACGGTTAAAGGAACTTTTGTCTTCACTTGTAGCACACACAGGGTTACGGGTGACTTCGATGTGGCTTTCAGCGATGGAGTTCCTACTATCACCGCTCCTGAGGATGCCGCGGGAAGTGTTGTCACAATCTCGTTCGACAAGCCTCAGACCACGGAGAATCTCTATTACTTCTATGTGCCTGTTCCGACAGGTTCCTACACAGACTTCACCATTGAGGTGAAGAATGAGGACGGGACAGTTGTCATGACGAAAACCGCTACAAGTACTAAGAATGTGGTGCGTCGTGGAACGGTTCTCAAGATGAAAAACCTTGTTCAACCAGAATTTACCGGAGGCAATGAAGGCACAAACTAGAATAGGGTACGAAACCCCTGAAATCTCGGTCATCTATACCATGACCGATGACACTATTCTTCAAGACTCCCTTGAGACTCAAGGGCTTGAAGATACCGAAGCGGTTGATGGCAGCTGGAAATAGTTAATCTATAACAGATCCGGCGACGATATTGGCAGCCTGGGCCCTCATTCGGGCCAGGCTGCCTTTGTCTTCAGGATGTACCCTGTTTGTGAGGATGATCAGGGCGGTCTTGGTCTTCATGTCGATAACTATCGAAGTGCCGGTGTAACCAGTGTGCCATATGCAGGTCTCGGGGGCGAATATGTCTCCCCGAGTCCCCGGGTTCCATCCGTCCTTGTCCCAGCCGAGAGCCCTGCCAACCATCGGATCATTCTGGACAGGAGCCTGACACATCAGATTTACCGTCAAAGGGCCAAGGATGCGGGCTTCGGGAGCAGCTCCCGGAAGAGCTCCGCCATTCATTATCGCGGCGCAGATTACGCTGAGGTCCTCGGCATTGGAGAACACCCCCGCATTGCCTGAGTTGCCTCCCATTATCCTTCTTGCCAACGGGTCATGAACCGCTCCCTTCAATGGTTTCCCATCCGCTTGCACCTCAGTTGGCGCGCACAGTTCTGTCATGGTTCCATTGTTAAGGGGCAGATAGCAGGTGTGCTGAAGACCGAGAGGTGTGAATATGTGGTTTTGGGCATAGTCACAGAGTTTCTCTCCGGTGACTCGTTCCAAGATACGCTGCAACGTGACGAAATTGATGCAGCTATATAGGCACTGGGTACCCGGGCGGAAATTACGCCCGACACGAGTGGCCGCATATGCCTCAAACTTCTCCGGAGTGTTCTCCCCAAACTCGGTCACATAGGCCTGCACATTCGGGTAAGCGTCCAGGCCGGAAGAGTGGGTCAAAAGGTCCCGGATTGTGATGTCAACCTTGTCCCCGGTTTCAGGATCAACCCATGGCTGGAAATCCGGAATGTACATGTCCACTCTGTCAGTCAGACGTATTAACCCGTTCTCTATCAACTGCATAATGGAGAGCGTGGTACTGACGCACTTGCTCAGGGAGGCCAGATCGAACATCGTCTCAACTGTCATCGGCTCCACCTCCGGCACTACGGATTTGTTGCCGTACGCTTTCAAGTAAACGATCTTGTCTCCACGCACCACTCCCACAACAGCACCTGGAATCGTCCCGTCAGCGATCGCTTCATCCACGACCCTGTCCACCTGCGCGATCTTCCCCCCATCCATTCCGTGATTCTCGGGAACATCCCTTTGGAGCCCATTTTGAGCGAGGGATAAAAAGGCCGCCATGAAGGCGGCCAGTGTTATGATTAACTTCTTCATTTAGAATACTAAAGTAGCCGTGATAGGATAATGGTCAGAGATGAATTTCCGCTCCATGTACGGCTTTGTGATTGTCTCATACACCGGACATGAGCTGAAACCCTTGTACCAGATGAAGTCGATGATGCTCTTCGGGCTGGCTTTGCCCCAGCCGTTGAAAGTCTGGTGATGGTCGGTCTTGACCGCCTCCTCACGAGCGTTCTTCATCAACTTCTTCATCTCGTCAAACTCCGGACGGTCATAAGTCATGTTGAAATCGCCCGTAACCACCATCGGAAGCCCCTTCGGATTTATGCTGTCGATCCTGTCCACGATGAGCTTCATTCCATTCTTCCTGGCCTGCCAGCCCACATGGTCAAGGTGGGTGTTCACATAATAATACTTCCTGCCGCTAGCCTTGTCCTTCAGCAGGGCCCAGGTGGCCGTGCGGAAGCAAGCGGCGTCCCAACCCATTGAAGGCTTCTCGGGAGTCTCTGATAACCAGAAAGTTCCCCATTTCAGAAGTTTTGTGGTCTTCTTGTTGTAGAAGATGGACATGTGCTCTCCCTCATGCTTCCCGTCCTCGCGCCCGACACCTACGCTCTTGTAGTCCTCGCAATACTCCTCAAGGTACTTGACCTGGAAATCATAAGCTTCCTGGAGACCGAAGATGTCCGGTTTCTGATCCAAGATCATCATGGCTGAGGCAGGGTAGCGGTACTCCCATGAGTTGGTTCCATCATTGGCCACGCCAAGGCGGATGTTGTAGGAAATGACTTTTATGTCCGCATTCTTCTTCTTCGCGGCTGTAGCGGTCGGCAATATTGTAAGCGCGGCCAGCAGGATAAGGAAAAATCTTTTCATGAAGGTGAAATGAATATCTATTATCCACAAATTTAACAAATTGTGCTAATTTTGTAAAGATTATCCACAAAAAAAGAATCTCCATGTCAGAAGAATCCTTCCAGGAATATGGTAAAGAAGAGGCGTTGGCTCTTCTGTATGAAGGCACAAGTTTCGAAAAAACCGAGAACCCCTCTTTCGAACCAGCCGCCGGGAATACCATCTTGTCATCCAGCAAGTTATTCATCGAGGGCATTGATTTTGACCTCACTTATTTCCCGCTGAAGCACCTGGGTTACAAATGTGTCTCGGCTATGGCGGGCGAGATCTATGCCTCTATGGCGCATTCCCGCTTGCTGTCCGTCAGGCTCGGCCTATCAGCCAAACTGGATTTCAGCCATGTCCGGGAACTCTGGTCGGGGATGGTTGTCGCCGCTAAGGAACACGGATTCCAATCCATTGATCTTGACTTGGTTCCATCTCCCAACGGGCTCACTGTCAGTGTTTCGGCGACCGGTGAGAAGGCAAAGTTGACAAAGGGCCGCACCATGAAAGCCCGCAGCAAAGACTTGGTCTGTGTGTCCGGCAGCCTTGGAGCCGCCTATCTTGGCCAGCAGGTACTGGAGCGTGAGAAAAAGGCCTTCGAAAAGACAGCGGACGATTCCTCCCAGCCAGATCTTGAGAAGTATAAAATGCTAATAGGCAGCTATCTGAAGCCAGAAGTCCCTTCCGCTGTGGTCTCCCAGCTTGAGGATTCTGGAATATATCCGTCTCATGGCTACCTGGTCTCCCATGGCCTGTCGGACGCTTTGAAGAGACTCTCAAGGGATTCCGGCCTCGGAGTCAAAGTCTATGCTGACAAGATTCCTTTCGAAGGCAACAGTTTCGCTCTCGGTAAAGAGATGGACATCGATCCCATCTCCGCGGCTATGAACGGCGGTGATGATTTCAAGCTTCTTTTCACCATCCCTATCCTTTCGGCGGAGAAGTTTCGCCGGGAATTCCAGACCTTCGAGATTATCGGCCATCTGGCCCTGCCTGAAGTGGGGGCTGTGCTGGTGACTCCGGACGGCGTGGAGCTCCCCGTCACCGCACAGGGCTGGAATAACGGATGATGCGTGTTTTGTAAATAATTAATAATCAATAATTTATTACGGATCCTTATGATGATAAAAGGGGGAAGGAATGTAATTAGTATTCTGATTAAGAACGTGTTGCGAATCACGCTCCCCTTTATTATTATCTCCTGTTCCACAGGTTTGGACACCCAGATGAATGCCGTGCTGGACAAGGTCGAGGAAGATTTGGGTTATGTCAACACTGTGGATGTGGTCAATGTGGCCAAGATGGCTAATTGGTTCGAGAGGCGAGGGGATGACGACCAGAAAGCCAGGGCTTTGTATTGCCTTGGCCGTTCGCAATTCAACGACCGTAGCTATTCGTCAGCGATAATCTCCTACACCAAGGCTCTTGAATATGCCGAAAGAACCGGAGATTCTTTTCGTGAAGGCTTGATTTGCAGGGATATAGCCCATGTCAACGGGTTCTCTGGCAACTCTTCCGACGAAATCCTCTACTTGGCAAAGGCATCAGAGGCGTTCGGGAAGGCTGGAATGTCCCAGGAGAGGCAAAGTGTCCTGCTGGAAATCGGCCAGGCCCAAGCCGCCCTTGGAAAGTTCGACATGGCTGAGGAGATATTCAAGAGTGTGCTTTTCGATTCGCATGAGTCCCGTGACACATTGCTTGAAGTCCGATGCCTTGAAGCCTATGCGTCTCTCTGTGTGACCAAGGATGAGCCGGATCCCGCTCTGGCTCTGGACCTTCTGGCTCGAGCTACCAACGACCTCCGGTATCCTTTGACACCGGAGGATAAAGGTATCCTGGCATATTCCTACTCATTGGCAGGGGATCAGAAGGAGGCTTTCAGGTGGCTTTCCGAGGCCAAGGCGGCGGTTGAGACTGACGAGGATGCCGCGGGAATAGACTTCCGTGAGTATCAGATCGCATCCCGCTCGGGCGACTCCGCAAGGGCGCTCCAAGCCCTTGAAAGGGTCACTGAATATGGCAACAAGGCCCAGTCCTCCTCTTTCGAGGAAGCGGTCTCTGCCAGCCAGAGGGAATACCTTCAAGGCCAGTCAGAGATACGGGCCGAGAAATTACGGGCAGCCAGGTTGAGGCAATGGCTTCTGGCTTTGGCGGGATTGCTCGTGGCCGGAGCTTTGATTGTCGCTTACCTTTACTACCGTTCGGAACAAAAGAGACTCCTTGAAGCTGAGATCGCCGAGAGGGACAAATTCATGTCCATAGCTGAAGATCTCAGGAACCGGCTTTCGCAGAAGCAGGAGATCGTTCAGGATGACACCAAGACCGCCGCTCTGGTGAAGGGACCGGGGTTTGAAGCCTTGGAGCGTCTTTGCGAGCAGTACTATGTGTTCGAGGGAACTGAGAACTTGAAACCGAGGATCTTGAAGGAAGTAAAGTCGATAGTCGAGGGGCTCCGCAGCGACAAGAAAGTCCGCAAGAGTCTTGAGGATATGCTGGACGGCACCAAAGACGGAGTGATGACTAAACTACGGACGGCTTTTCCCTCCTGGAAGGAGGAGGATTTCCAACTCTATGCCTTCACTGCGGCCGGCTTCTCCAGCACCACCATCTCTGCCTTAATGGAGAAGGAGAAGAGTGTGATCTACAACAGGGTGTGGCGTCTTAAAGGTAGAATAACCAATTCCGATGCGGAGGACAAGGGTCTGTTTCTCCGTTGCCTTGAAAACTAAATTATTCAGTATGAGAAGATTCCTGCTCGCGATAGTCGCCAGTGTCCTTATTATGCCTTCATGGGGCACTCCAGCCAAAAAGATTAAAGTCGCCTGCATCGGTGACAGCATCACCTACGGGGCTGCGATAGAAGACAGGGAACATTTCGCCTATCCTGTTCAGCTTCAGGCGCTTCTTGGTGGTAACTACCTTGTTGGAAACTTCGGTCAGAACGGAGCGACTCTACTGAAAAGGGGCCATAATCCTTACGATAAATTGAAGGTTTGCGAGCAAGCGAGGCAGTTCGCCGCCGATGTTTATGTGATCCATCTTGGAGTCAATGACACCGACCCTCGTGACTGGCCTAACTATAGAGACGATTTCGTAGGGGATTATCTGGATTTGATAGCTTCTTTCAGGGAGGCTAATCCCAAGGCCAGGATAATCATCGCATTGCTATCTCCTCTTGCTGACCGTCACTATCGCTTCATGTCCGGCACTAAGCAATGGCATGAGGACATCCAAGACGCCATCAAGGTGGTGGCGGAAACCGCTGGATGTGAACTTATTGACTTCCATTCGCCGCTCTATCCTTATCCCTGGCATATTCCCGACGCCATCCATCCCGATGAGGTTGGCTATGGGATGCTGGCTCAGACGGTCTATTCCGCGATCACCGGTGACTATGGTGGCCTTTCCGTGTCGCCTCTGTACACTGACAACATGGTCATACAGCGCCGGCGTCCCATTGTCATCGAAGGCATCGCTAACGCAGGAGACAAAGTGACGATAAAGCTTGGTCCCAAGTCTCTGAATGCGGTCACAGCCTCTGACGGAAAGTGGAGAGTGGAGTTCCCACAAATGGAAGCCGTTACAGGACTGAGACTTACGATTTCCACTAAGGGCAGGTCTCTTGAATATTCAAACATCGCTGTCGGCGAGGTTTGGCTTTGCTCGGGCCAGTCGAATATGCGCTTCAGACTCTCGGAGGCCACTGGAGGATCTGAGGCGGCTGCCAACTCTGCGGATCCGGATCTTCGTTTCTTCGATCAGGAATGCTACTGGGAGACCTACGATGTGGCCTGGCCAGAATCGGCTGTCGATTCAGTGAAGAATCTTATCTATCTTAAACCCGCAAAATGGGAAAAGGCTTCTCCGGAATATTCCCGAAAAATGTCCGCTGTCGGTTATTGGTTCGCCAAGGCGTTGAGGGACAGCCTGAAAGTTCCAGTGGGAATCATCTGCGACGCTGTCGGAGGCGCCACGGCTGAGTCGTGGATCGACAGGAATACTCTCGAATGGAAGTTCCCGGTGATCCTCAGGGACTGGATAAACAACGATTTCATCCAGGGATGGGCCCGTGAAAGAGCCGCCAAGAACATTTCCTATAAGCAGGGCGACAAGTTCGCCCGGCATCCTTACGAGCCTTGCTATCTCTTTGAGTCAGCGATACTTCCGCTCGGTCATCCGACTATTGCCGGGGTCCTTTGGTACCAAGGGGAGTCCAACGCCCACAATTTCGAGGCTCACGAATATCTTTTCCCTTTGCTGGTGGACAGTTGGAGGGAATGGTTCGGGAACCCTGAGTTGCCGTTCTATTATGTCCAATTGTCAAGTTTGAACCGTCCTTCATGGCCTTGGTTCAGGGACAGTCAGCGGAGGCTGCTGGAGAGCAGACCTCATCTTGGGATGGCCGTCTCCAGCGACCTTGGGGACCCTTCAGATGTGCATTACAAGGACAAGAAGCCCGTGGGGGAGAGGCTTGCCCGCCTGGCTCTGCTGAACGACTATGGTTTTGACCTTGTGCCATCAGGACCGCTGTTCAAGGCGGCGACAAAGGTTTCCGCCGCCTCCCTATCGCTTCGCGACCCTATCCGGGCAAATGGTCGGCGGTCGGAACCTTTGTCGTCGCCTCCCTCCGTTCAGGAAGTGGTCGTGACCTTTGAATATGGTGATGGTCTGAGACCCTCTGAAGGAACGGAAGTCATTGGTTTTGAGCTTGCTGGTAAAGACAGACAGTTCCATAAAGCAACCTGCCGCCTCGAGGGCGACAGGGCTGTCCTTTTCGCTCCGGAAGTCAAGAATCCGGTCTATGTCCGTTACGCCTGGGAGCCATACACCAGGGCCAACCTTGTGAACTCCGCCGGCCTCCCCGCCTCGACCTTCCTCGGCCAGGTCGAATGAATTGAATTGCGGAATAGTTGCAGGATAAAGAAATACTTGTAAATAATCAATCCGATATCTTCTTGGTTGTCACTTTCACATTTTTGGACGGATCGGTAGAGACGACTTTCACCACTTTCCCCATAGGCATGTAGGTGCTGCTCTTGGACTCATTCAGCCAGATCATTATAACGCCATCTTCGGCGGAATACTTTTTTGCGGTTTCGCTGTTTTTCTTGCTTACCTCGATGAATTTGATGTCATTGGCGTTTAATCTATTGAACTCTTCCTTGGAGACGACTCTTTCGTCATTTATCACGTAAACCGGGTCGTGGTGCGTTACCTTTATCGTATCTACGCGTACTTTGAGGACGGAGATTGATTTCTCAGTCAGGATGATGTGCTTTTTGATGAGTTTGTTTCCTTCCTTGACCGTTTCGATGTTGTAGGATTCCACTGTGTGTCCTGTCAGCTGGGAACCGTCGAAATTCTCGACTTCATTCCCGTCAATTATGAACTTTATTTCCTCCCTTTTCTGCGCCGAGAGGGAGACGGCCGCGATTGTGAGTACGCAAATTGCTGATAATAAATACTTTCTCATGTTATTATTTTTTATTTGTCATTGATTGCCACCAGGGATGTGGTACCTGCGTCCTCGTTGTATGTCATCATATAATAGTATTCGCTTCCGTCCCTTAACTTCAGGGTGACAAGAGCCTTGGACCCTTGCGGGACAGCGCTTATCGATTCGACCTCTCCGGAATTGATGTCCATCAACTGGCCTATTCCCTCGGCGATTACCACAGGGCTCAGCGGGGTCTCTTCCTCTTTCTTTGACGGAAGGATTATGCCCAATGCCACCGCCGCTGCCGCAGCGATGCCGGCCGCCCAGCGCACGGCCTTTCTACGAGTGAAGGGTCTCTCATATTCACCTACGATACGGTCGAATTCGGCGACCGCCTCGTCGGAAAGGTATTTCTCTGGATCTGTCATAGCTTCTTCAATTGTTCACGCAGCTTCCTGCGGGCGTTTGAGATAATTACTTTTATGCTTTGTTTCGGCCGGCCGGTCTCCTTGGCGATTTCGTCAAGGGTCAGGTCCCGCTCGGTTTTCAATGTCAACAGCTCTGCCTCGCTTTTGGACAACTGACGGTAGAGTGTTTCTTTAACTTTAAGATTATCAGTTGCTTCCGTTCTTTCTTCGGCCGAGACTCCACCTTCGAAGGCATCACTTTTCAAAGGAATCTCTTCCAGTTTCCTCCTTCTGTATCTGGCTACGCAGATATTCTTCGTAATCTTGATCGCCAAGGCTTTCTCGCTTCGGACAGGATAACCTTTTTCATAAAGTTCCCACAACGTCAGCAGGGCTTCCTGAACGATATCCTCCGCCTCGTCAGGTCCTCCGGTCGCCCGCAGGAACCTTCCCGCAAGAGCGATAAGCTCCCGCCTCATTCCGTTCGAGATATGTCCGAATTCCTCTTTCGTCATTATTTGCCTCTCTACTGGTAAGTAGCAAGAATCAGGGAAAAGTTAAATTTTTTCCTTAACTTTACAAAGATTAAGGATTTACGCCATGAAAAAGGATCAAAGATGGGTCGTGACCCGTATCGACGGGAAGATCGCTTCCGTGAGCGCTGATTTCAGGGGGATGAGAAGGGTCTCGGAGTATGTCGGGAAACTACCCGCTGACAGTATATCGGAAATAACCGTCACCAAGATCTCGACGGATGATCTTGTTGGACTGTCTTCCCAGACGAAATGGGAGGACATGCGTCTTTCCGGCACTCCTTTCCAGTTGAACGTCTGGAAGCGTCTCTATCTTCTGACCCATCATGAGGACGGCACTCCGATTCTTCCTGAAGAAGGAATCAAACTATTGAGCTACAGCCAATTGGCCGACCTTTGCGAGAATCCCAAGGGAGTCCGGGCCGTGGCCCATGCCGTGGCCTGTAACCCTGTCGCCTACATCATCCCCTGCCATTTGATCGTCCCCAAGGAGGCTATCGACAAGATTCTTGAGATCAGGGCAATAGCCCAGGGAACCATATTCAAAGGCACCGACCTCTACCTTTTGGATTCGATAGAGGTCGGTGAGTATGAGTATGGGAGCGATTTGAAGCGCCGCCTTATCGAGCGCCAGCTTTACAGCCGCTAGTCGTTATTCAGCTGTGTGATATCGACTTTCGGGCGTTCGGAGTCGCCGATGAGCCACTCGGAATAGTAGTCGGCCATTCTCCAGAAGAAATATTCGTTCATATCACCGAAACCGTGCCTCTGGCCCGGAAGGAGCAGCATGTCGAATCGCTTGTTGGCCTTGATGAGGGCGTTCACGACACGGATCGTGTTGGCCGGGTGGACGTTGTTGTCCACGTCACCGTGGACCAGCATAAGGTGGCCCTTGAGGTTCTTCGCTAACTCCTGGTTGGTGTCGATGTGATAGACGAAGGTGGTGTCGCCCTTGTCGATCTTCTCAAGGATGCCATGATGCTGCTCGCTCCACCAACGGTTGTAGATGCTGTTGTCGTGGTTGCCGGCGCAGGAGACTGCGGCCTTGAAGAAGTCGGGATATTTCAGAATTGCGGCCGTGCTCATGAAACCGCCGCCGGAGTGGCCGTGTATTCCGACCCTGTCAAGATCCACGAAGGGGAAGCGGGCTCCGATCTGCTGGATGGCATATTTCTGATCCTCAAGACCATAGTCACGAAGGTTGCCGTAGCCGAAGTTGTGGTACCATTTCGAGCGGTTGGGGTGGCCGCCTCGGTTGCCCACGGTGATGACGATGATGCCGAGCTGGGCGAGACGGTCGGTCCTCGTGAAACCCTTGCTCCAGGAGATGTTGTTGGCCTCAACCTGCGGGCCCGGATAGACGTAATCACATATCGGATAGACCTTTGTGGAGTCGAAGTCGTAAGGCTTGTACATGGCTCCGTAGAGGTCGGTCACGCCGTCGGCGGCCTTGACCTTGAAGCGCTCCGGGAACTTGTAGCCGGCGTCGAACAGGAGGCTCAG
>JAEEGJ010003714.1_pt1 | contig 56202 bp, 52 predicted proteins | sample 8958761 | NCBI WGS metagenome assembly JAEEGJ01 (sample SAMN16246546, study PRJNA631951) | gut metagenome | biome: gut microbiome; feature: rumen; material: RS-attached | host: Bos | place: Iran: Karaj | collected 2018-10
GGGTGCAACGGGCGGCGGGCAGCGCCACAGCCATAGGCTCCGTACACCCGATGGCGGGCACCACTTCGCGTTTCACTAAGTCGATGATAAGGTTTCTCTCTTCGGGTGACATTTTTTTAATTTACAATTAACAATTAACAATGTACAATTTTCAATTGACAATTATTTTGAGCGGGAAGATTTGAGGATGCTTGTCAGTATGCGGATGATTTCCTTATTATCGGCATTAATACTCTCAAATGATTTTTCTTCAATGTAATCACTTTCATGCAAAAGTTCAAGCCAATATTCCGTTTCGCCCGCTTCCTTGAGTGCTATTGATAATTTAGCCTCAAAATCTTTTTTTGATTGAGCCAATGAAGCCTCCTTCGCATTTGCACCGATACTTGTACCGCTACGAAGCACCTGTTTGGATAACACAAACTCTTTTCTCTCGTCACACAGATATTTATATAGTCGTATTATCCTCAGCGCAAACGCTTTACTCTTCACCAATATCAAATTTTCTTCGCTACGCTTCATGAATGTTTAATTTACAATTGACAATGTACAATGTACAATTTTTTGTGGTATGTATTCTTCAAATTCTAAAAATCAATTTTTGCTTCATATAGCTCGTGTATAATTATAATTTTGTACATTGTTCATTGTACATTATTCATTGTACATTATTCATTGTTCATTATTCATTGTTCATTATTCATTGTTCATTGTACATTATTCATTGTACATTATTCATTGTACATTATTCATTGTTCATTATTCATTGTTCATTGTACATTGTTCATTCAAACAGTTGTTTGTAAATCTCCTCAATCTTGGAGATGGGGATCAGTTGGATTTTATAGTTTTTTCGCTGGATGCCTTTCAGGTTGTATTTGGAAAGGAACATCCGAGTGAAGCCCAACTTGTCGGCCTCGGCGATGCGCTGTTCGATGCGTGTCACGGGACGGATTTCGCCGTTCAGTCCCATCTCGCCGGCGAAGCAGGTCTTGGTGTCGATGGGAAGGTCGGCGGCGGAGGAGAGGATGGCGGCCACGATGGCGAGGTTGATGGCGGGGTCGTCCACATGGATGCCGCCGGCGATGTTGATGAACACATCCTTCGCCCCGAGTTTGAAGTGGCACCGTTTCTCCAGCACGGCCAGCAGCATGTTGAGCCGGCGGATGTCGTAGCCGGTGGCGGCGCGTTGCGGGGTGCCATACACCGCGCTGCTTACCAGCGCCTGTATCTCGATGGTCATGGCGCGGGTGCCCTCCATCACCACTGAGATGGCGCTGCCGCTGAAGTCCTCGTCGCGGTCCGACACGAGGATTTCCGACGGGTTGAGTACTTCGCGCAGACCATTGCCCTGCATCTCGAAGATGCCGATTTCGGAGGTGGAGCCGAAACGGTTTTTGATGCACCGCACAATGCGGTAGCCGTAGTGCAGGTCGCCCTCAAACTGCAGCACCGTGTCCACAATGTGCTCCAGAATCTTGGGACCTGCCAATGAACCGTCTTTGGTGATGTGGCCGATGAGGAAGACGGGCGTCGCCGTGGTCTTGGCGTAATGCTGGAACTCTGCGGCGCACTCACGGATTTGCGAGATGGATCCGGCGGCGGAGTCGAGCAACTGACTCTGCAAAGTCTGGATGGAATCGATGATGAGCAGGTCGGGTTGGATGGCCTTGGCGTGCTCGAAAATCTGCTGGGTGCAGGTCTCGGTGAGGATCAGGAAGTTGTCGGGCTGGTGCCCGGGAAAGAGACGCTCGGCGCGCATCTTCAGTTGCGACTCGCTCTCTTCGCCGGAGATGTAGAGGATGGTCTTGTCGGGAATCTGCAGGGCCATCTGCAGCAGCAACGTCGATTTGCCGATGCCGGGCTCGCCGCCGAGCAGGATGATGGAGCCCGCGACGATGCCGCCGCCGAGCACGTTGTCGAACTCTCGGAAACGGGTCGAGATGCGCGGCACCTGCACCAACGAGATCTCCGACAACTTGCGTGGGAAGTTTTCCGACGAGCGCCTTACGGTCGATTTGCCCTTGTCGGTGTCGCCGCGGTCAACGACCTCCTCGACGAAACTGTTCCACTCGCCGCACGACGGACAACGCCCGAGCCATTGCGACGACTGGTAACCGCAGTTCTTACAGAAAAACAGGCTTTTCGATTTTGCCATAAAAATAGTTTTTGAGAGTGCAAAGATACAAATATTTTTTCGTAGTTTTGCCAGCCATATAAATCCCATGCCCATGAAAGGAAAATCGATCTGCCAATACCTGAAGTCGGTGCGCCGCACGGTGGCCGAGGCCAATAACATCGATTTGGAGATCCCCGAATGCACGTTTGAGGGAGAGTGCAGCGGTACTTGTCCGCGCTGTGAGGAGGAGGTGCGCCTGTTGGAGCGATCATTGAAGGCCCGCCGGATGATGGCTCAGAAAGTGGCCATTGCTGGCGTCGCTGCTGGCTTGTCCATCATAGGTGGGACGGCCGCCGCGCAGAGTATCACCCCTGCCGATTCTGTAACAACCTTAGACGGCATTGAAGTCATCTATACAAGGCCGTTGATTGAGCCGGATGGTACGGTGACGTATGCCCCTCGACATCCGGTGGTCATGAAGCGCAAAAATAGAAATAAGACTTGGTATACCCGAGACGGCCGTGTGGAGGCAAAATGCGAGGCAGCTCACTTCCCTGGGGAATGGGGATGGGGATGGAAGTGTGATGAATATATCGAGAAGAACATGACCTATCCCGAAGACTGGGGTCCGAAAGGGTGTGCTTATGGTGTGGTAGTGGTGAGGTTCTTGGTCAATGCCGACGGACATATCTCAAAAGTGAGAGTAGTGAAGAGGGTCCATCCGCTGTTGGACAAGGAAGCCAAGCGGTTGGTCGCTAGTATGCCGGCGTGGGAGCCCACCAAGGTGAAAGGCAAAAAAGTGGCCCGCTACTACGAAATCTCTATCAATTTCCTGCCGAAGTAGAGGGAGATATCATGGTTTCAACCATTCCACGGGAACATCCATTCTGGAAAACGCAAACAGTTTCTTTCCCAGATCTTTCAAGGAAAGTCTGACGCAAAGGCATAGGCATCGAAGATCTGACCGTCGAAGAAGACGCCTTCTTTGGCGGGCGTGTCATGGCTTTCAATAAATTGGAATAATTCATTAATTCTATGATCTGTCTTTAATTGTCGATATTCCAATGATTCAATCCGTTGTGAAAGTCCAGCTGTAGATTCCAAAAGCCGATGCATCTCCACAAATGCATCCATAATGCCAATGCTCACTTTAACGGCTGTTTCGCTTTTCAATACTGTAGCCAGCATCGCCACGCCTTGTTCCGTGTAGGCAAAAGGATTTACCGTTGAATGTTTTAATGCTTTGAACCGGTCGCAAAATGCGACCAGTTGTGAAGTTTCTTCATTTGTGAGCTGAAATCTAAATCTGTCAGGGAATCTTTCAATATTGCGCCGAGCCTGTTCGTTGATACGTTTGGTGTCAACAGAATACAAAACGGCCAAATCCCGATCTATCATAACAGCGGTTCCTCTAATGATTTGAATCTTGCTGCGCACCTCCAGCTTTACGGTATCATCGGGCTGGTACAGGATAATTTCATTCTCTTGCATGATGAGTGTGAATTAGTTTAAAATAGGACTGCAAAGGTACGACAATTTTTCACTCCCAATCACTCTGCAACTTTTTGGCATAGAGAGAGTTGCGGATTTTGAAATTTTTGTACGAAAATGGCAGATTTTGTCTTAAAAAATGCAAAAAAGCGACGATTTCCGTTGTTGAAAACCTGTTGGTAAATTGTTGATAAAAATATTGGATGACCGCAAATTACGCGGATGCACGCGGATTCGGGCAGGTGAATCGCGATGGCCCGTAGGGGCGAATCATCATTCGCCCCTACGACGGCATGTTATTTGCCACGATAATTTCCGACCACCCCGCCAGGACTGCCGGTATCGGTAGCACCGGCACGGATGTGCCCGCCGGGCGGTTTCCGACGGAGGGATAATCGCAGGCCGCAGGCCTGCGGGGGAAAGGAGGGGCGCGAATGGCGGGGAGGGGCGCGAAAAAAGGCCGCCATGACGTGGCGGCCTCTTCGTCTCCTTACAAAATCTCATATTGGAATATCCGCATTGAGCTTTTATCTTCAGTGACAATAACAGGCAGGCAACCCTTGCTCTGGATGTTAACCAAAGTATCAATATCCGGATGATGGTACGTGTTGTCGTTTCCTACAGATACAATTCCCATAACTGGATATTCGTACATTTCTGGAACATAATTGTTTTTTGAACCATGATGGGGAATTTGGATGGAGGCAATTTTATCCCAACATATTTTATAATGTTCCTTTATACCACAAATGTTACTTTGGGGCTCAAAATCACCTGTGTAAAGGAAATTGGGATTGCGGCATTCTGAATAACCCATAAATTTGCACCAAAATTTCTGTGGCTCTGAGCAAGCGGCCTGTTCCATAGTGCCTGAAAACAATGTCATTGAATAGCCGTTGTGTTGTTTTTTGACACATCATCATAGATCTTTTTACATTTCTTTACACCAATAGCTTTAAGAGATGTGGGCAAATCTGCTATCTCTATTTTTTTGTTTAATGCCTTGCTTAATTCCGTTTTTAATTTCTTCATTTTCTTTGATGAAATTGGAGGGTTGAACGGGATGTAAAGCCATTTACCACAATATAGAATAACATTGGACGCAATGATATTTTGAGACATCAAGTCTATATCCTTCTGTTTCTCCCAATCCCAAGCCCTGATACCTAAACTGTTATCAGTGTTTTCTGGCAAGTTGCGATTTCCTTGAACATACTGTTCAGCAGAAGAACGAATTTGGATGATTTTAGTCCGCCTATCAGCTGTTCCATATTCCCTGTCACCTTTATACAAATGCATCAATAATTGATTGGTATGATTGTAATTCCCAGTCAAGCAATAGTTATAAAGAAATGCCTCTAGCATGACATTATCATTTAATTGAGGTAAGAATAAATATTTTACCTCTGCATTCTTGAGAAGGTATTGCAGCCCGTTGATATGGTCTGCGTGAAAGTGGGAGATAAAGACAGCTTCAATACTCTTTAGGGGCTTTTCTTTGTGAAGATAACAATCCAAATAGCTTTCCATCTTCCTTTTCCCGTACTTATCAAACCCGCCACAATCATACATAGTGTTTATTGTCGAATTTTCATTGCAAAGAGTTTCGGTGTAGAAACCGCCTTGACCGACTGGGTGGATCATACGTATGACTTTCATAATTATTTTTTATTGGTTATTGTATAAAGTTGAATTGAATTTTAAAGCTAACGCCCCCCGCAACGATGTTCCTTACGTCGCAGGGGGGGACTGTTTTCTCTAATCTTTTACACAACGAACAGAAAGGCCATCGAACATAGTATTGGTGGTGCGGTTCACTCCTGCATGCTCGTATTGCAAGGCACGGATCCACACATAACCTCCAGTCTTCACGGTAGAACTCCAGAATTCGGTTGCGGCGCCGAAAGCGATGTTCATAGATCCGTTGTAGCTGCCAGCAGGAAGTGCACTGAAGCCAGATGAATTCCGTCCTGAAGCCGATGTGTTGCCCGCGGCATTGGCGGTACTGGAAGATTCCCAGCCTGTGTTTCCGCAAAGCCGGGCTGCTATATTGCCCCTGTATCCCGTATTGTCAGCAGCGCTCTGGCTCATGCCCACCGCCACCTCCATCTGCTTCCACTCCGCATCGCTCGGCACATGCCATCCCGTGGGGCAGATGCCCTGCACTCCGCTGGGGTTGGCGCTGGAGGATGACGAGTTACGCATCACCGCCATCCAATTGTACAAGAGTCCGTAGGTGGCTTTGGTGGAGGAACTATTGTTTGGATAGTACCAGTAAGCAGTTGTGTTGGAGCTGGAGCCGTAACTTCCATGCGAGATGGAGGTCCCATCGGCATATTGGGTAGTTTTCAGATTCTGCTTCATCCAGCACTGTGTGCCGATGAGAACAGTGTTGTAGGTATTGCCGTCACGGTCGGTGATGGTGGAAGTACCACAGGTCCAAGTATTGAAGGAACGCTGTTCTCCGTATCCGGTTCCTGTACTATTCGTGGCGTAGGCACGCACATAATAGGTGGTGCCGGAAGAAAGTCCGGTAATTGAAGATGTAAAACTGCCAATGCCGCTTCCATCGGTAGTGTGAGCGTCGGCAATAGTGGGATTCTGGCTCGTACTCCAGCAGATGCCACGGGCGGTTACTTCAGAACCATTGGAAGAAGTCACGTTGCCGCCACATATTGCATTTGTCTCATTTATGGAACTTATTGCTGCCGTGCTCACGTAGGGGACCTCATTGGAAGTCACAAAGTCCAATACGTTTCCGTAACCAGTGCCTTCACTATTGGTGGCGTAGGCACGCACATAATAAGTGGTGGCAGGAGTCAGGCCCGACATGTTGATGTCATAATTTGCCGAACCAAGACCTGCGGTAATTGTGTTGTCTGCTATGGTCGGGTTTCCTGTCGTGTTCCAGCAGATTCCTTGCACGGTCACAGCAGCCCCATAGTCATCGGAGACACTGCAACTGATGGTAGCTGAAGTTGAGCTCGTGACATTCACATAATTAGTTGTCATAGACGGAACATCGAACGTGGTAAATGAAATTTGTGGGCCATAACCAGTGCCATTTTCATTCACTGCAAATGCTCGTACATAGTAGGTGGTAGCGGGAGTGAGTGATGTTAGTGAGGAAACAAAGGACCCGATACCATTGCCATCAGAGGTGTGGCTGTCAGCAATTGTAGGTGATCCAATCGTATTCCAGCATACGCCCCGTTCCGTTACGGCTGATGCTGAAGACACAACGGTTCCACCAGATAGGGCAGAAGTGCTGTTGATGTTTGAAGCGGATTCCGTATTCAGCACGGGCAATGTGAGTTGCTGTTCCAATGCTGCTATTCTATCAAGCAATTCCTGAATAGTAGATGTGGTAATATCTTCCAAAGAATCCCGTGTCAGATACCCCGCATCATTGCTAAAAGTGGAGACGTTTTCAGGTACATCAGTCAAGTCATTGTAACTACCGCTGAATCCGGCGGGGAGTTTGGCAAAACTGCCACCCGTCAGGAAGATGGTGTCGTTGTTGATGCTCAACACCTGCTGCTCGGTGTAGGAGGTGAGGTAGTGGGCATCATTCTCAAAGGCGGAAACCTGCGTGGGCACAGTCGGAATGGTGGGTCGGTTGGTGAGGTCGTTGTAGTCACCACTAAAGCCTTCTGGAAGCGTTACGGTATTGCCATCAGAAATGGTCAGTGAAGTGCCACTGATAGTGAGTGTCTGCGGAATGCCTACACCCGCAGGACCTTGCTCTCCCTGAGGTCCCTGCGGACCAACGGGACCGGTCTCACCTTGCGGGCCTTGTTCTCCCTGAGGTCCTTGTGGACCAGCGGGACCAGTTTCACCCTGGAGTCCCTGTTCGCCTTGAGGTCCCTGAGGACCAGCAGGACCAGTCTCACCTTGGAGTCCTTGTTCTCCCTGAGGTCCTTGTGGGCCGGCAGGGCCAGTTTCACCTTGAGGACCTTGTTCACCCTTAGGGCCTTGAGGACCAGCGGGGCCAGTTTCACCTTGAAGTCCCTGTTCGCCCTGCGGACCTTGCGGACCTACGGGACCAGTCTCCCCCTGGGGACCTTGTTCACCCTGAAGACCTTGAATACCCTGTACTCCCACCAAAGAAGCAAGGAAATCATCCTCACTTCCAGTATTGCCGGCATTCAGCCACACCTCGTATGCCGAAAGGCCGTTGGTGCCACCGATGGTCGGAAGCGTCACGGTATTACCATCTGAGATGGTCAGTGAAGTGCCATTGATAGTGAGCGTCTGCGGAATGCCCACACCTTGCGGGCCTTGTTCACCTTGCGGGCCTTGTGGACCAGCAGGACCAGTCTCACCTTGGAGACCTTGTTCTCCCTGAGGGCCTTGTGGACCAGCGGGACCGGTTTCACCCTGGGGACCTTGCTCGCCTTGCGGACCCTGTGGACCAGCGGGACCGGTTTCACCTTGGGGGCCCTGTTCGCCCTGAGGTCCCTGTGGACCGGCAGGACCAGTTTCACCTTGAGGTCCTTGTTCGCCTTGAGGTCCTTGTGGACCGGCAGGACCTTCTCCGTTGCCGGAAGTTGCGGCATACAGCGCATACGGTACACTCAGCAGCTGCTGGGTGCCCTCGATGGTGTAGTTGGTGCCACCGTTCGGGTCGGTCTCGGTCTTCAGAAAGTACGGACCGTCGGCCCAGTCGATGCTGGCGAAGTCGCCGCTGAGAACGGCGCCCCCACCGATTTCCAACGTCATCAAACCGTTGATGTTGGTGGTGGTAGTGTGGGTCTCTTGGTAAACCACGGGGCCGTTCACGCCACCCTGCAGGATGGAGACACGCACGCCCACCGTACCCCGTACGAGGGTGTTGGACTCGTTGCGCACAACTGCCTGGTACGAGAATTTCTGCGGGGCCTGGGCGAAGCTGGCCGCGATTACGCTGAAAAACAGCGCCAAGGTGATAAGGATTCTTTTCATTGTTGTTGTTTTATTGATTATTTGTTGATTCGTTGAATTGTTTGTCGCGTGTCTTCGACACGCTGGTCGGACAGGTGGTTGCCGTACCCCACTCTGCACTTCGTTTGAGTGGGGTTATTGAGATTGCATGCTTCCAGCATGCGCTGCCAGCATCTACAGACTGATAGTCAGTGATTTCGCCGCGAACGCAGTGAGTGGCGAAATCCGCTTCCCTATGACAAAGCACCATTCCACTGACCGCAAGGGCAGCGGAACCTCCATTATATCTGTCCGTCAAGTTAACCATACGGCCTTAAAAGCTGGTTTTCACCACCTTAAATGTCTTCATCACAGCCTTCCCACTGCACACAGTAATGTAGTACGTTCCCGGGGCATAAGGTGACAGGTCCAATGGTGTGGTTTCTCCTTCTATTTGCTTTGATAACAAATACTTGCCATTAGAATCAAAGACTTTCACTTCACCCTCCAATTGTACATTGTTAATTGTTAATTGTACATTACCCAATGTCGGATTTGGGTACACTACCGCATTGAGCGTAATGTCAGGGTAGTTGTCCACGCCCACCACGTCGATTTCGTAGGGCTGCTGCACTCCTTCGGAAATGCTGGTACTGCCGTCGCTGTTGCTCTGCACGGCAATCTGTCCGACGCTGTAGCTCACACTGCCAGCGCTGCCATTCGCCTCGCCGCCCGTACCCACCAAGGCCGACTGCGCGGAGAGTGACATCGCCGCCAGCATGATCAATGAAATTGTGCTGAAAACTTTTTTCATAGTCTCTTTTTTATGTTTGTAATTATCATTCTTTCTATCGGTTGCCAACCGTTTCCGCTTTTCATCACAAACACAAAAAAATCCGTGAGACTCTCTGTCTGGACGGAGGCTCTGGACAAACCATGTTACAAACAAGAAAGCTCACGGAAAATATCCGTAAGCATTTCTGCTCTCTCGTGCAACATTGGGGAAATTGTCCAGATTTCCATCCACTTGAAAAGCAAGAAAACGCTTTGTATATCAGTATGTTATAATGTCAATTTATCTGTTCTTTTTGTTCAAATTTTGGTGAAACAATAGGGTGAAAATTTATTATTACTGGTTCTTTTCGGACAGGTATTGTTCTATTTGAGCTTTGAGAAGAGGAAGGTCATTATCTATAACAGATAGAACTTCTTCTTTATCCACAAGGTTATAGCCATGAACGATGAAATTACGCATACTGATGATGTCGCGCCACGGAGTCTGTTCATGTGCATCACGAAATTCTTTTGTGAGCAAATTTGCAGCTTCTCCAATTACAACCAACTGATACACAATTGCAAAATAACGGACTTTATCTTCAAGAATCTGCGCCGACTCATAGCCCTCTGCAAACTCATAGATATTATTCACACTTTCTAGAATGTGTTCTAATCTTCCTCTGTCTCTAATTGGCTCTCTCATAAATCAGAATTTTGTCTCGATCCGCAGTCTTTTTCACGAAAGGATAAAGCGTTCCTTCCGTAATCAAGTCAACTTTTTTATTGATTGTATCTTCCAATCCAAGTGCGATGGAAATATGTTTCAGCAAACTCACACCTTTCCCTGTCTTTTGGTCAAACACTACCAGTATGTCCACATCGCTGTCTTCGGTCTCCTCGCCGCGGGCGTACGAACCGAACACCCACGCCTTCAACACCGGCTGGGTCTTGAAATAGTCCTGGATGGTCTTGATCATTTCGGGTGACAACATACTTGTAGATTTTATTGCGGCAAATATACAAATAAATCTGAAAACTTTTCAGTTCTGAATTTTCAACTTTCAACTTTTAACTTTCAACTTTTAACTCTCAACTTTTAACTCTCAACTTTTAACTCTCAACTTTTAACTCTCAACTTTCAACTCTCAACTTTTAACTCTCAACTTTTAACTCTCAACTTTCAACTCTCAACTTTTAACTCTCAACTTTTAACTCTCAACTTTTAACTCTCAACTTTTAACTCTCAACTTTTAACTCTCAACTTTTAACTCTCAACTTTTAACTCTCAACTTTTAACTCCCCCTACTTCAGTCCCAGCGGCACGACGGCCTTCATGGCCTCGCGTCGGATGGTGAGGGAGACCTCCTCCACGGTGCCGGCGGTGTCGCCGTCAATGTGGAGATAGATGGGAGTTTTATCTTCGGATAAAAGTCTAAGATTTTGACATTCAATATATTGTACGATGTCTGACTTCTCAATGTTGTTGGTGAGCAGTTTGGGAAGATCGACGTTCAGCAGTTTAAGAAACATGTCCGGACGTTTCACAATGCAGACGTTGACCTTTCCGTCGTGGAGTGATGCCATAGGGGCGATGCGGACGTTGTAGCCCCACTGCGAGGAGTTGGCGAAGGTGATGAAGAAGGCCTGGGTGTGGAGGATGTTGCCATCATATTCGATGTGGTAGTCGCATGGGTCGTAGTGAAAGTAGTTCTTGAGAATATGCTTGAAATAGGTGGCGAAGCCGCGTTTGGGGTCGAGGTCGAAGTCGTAGGCGACCTTGGCGTCGAAGCCGACGCCGGCGATGCTGAAGAAGGGCTTGTCGTTGATGTAGCCGACGTCGAGTTTCTCGATCCGCAGGTCGGAGATGACGCGCAGGGCTTTCCTGACGTTGATGGGGATCTCGAGGTGGTAGGCGAGGCCGTTGCCGCTGCCGTGAGGGATGATGGCGAGGGCGGTGTCGGTGCCCACCAGTTGGGATGCCACTTCGTTGACGGTGCCGTCGCCGCCGACTGCCGCGACGATGTTGATGCCCTCGCGCACTGCCTCGGCGGCGATTTCAGCGCCGTGGCCGCGGTATTCTGTTTGTCTGACCGTGATGTCGAACTGTCTGGCGTCGAGCGTCTTGCGCGCTACCGCCCCGATGTCCGTGCTGTGTCGGGTGCCGGAGATGGGGTTGACGATGAGCCAGATCTTCTTTCGGTCGGCCATGGTTAGAATTCGGCGTTTTGCGGGGTGCGCGGGAACGGGATGACGTCGCGGATGTTGGTCATGCCGGTGACGAACAACAGCAGGCGCTCGAAACCGAGCCCGAAGCCCGAGTGCGGGGCGGAACCGTATTTGCGGGTCTCCAAGTACCACCAGACGTCCTTCTCGGGGATGTGCAATTCCTGCACGCGCTGCATCAACTTGTCGTAGTTCTCCTCGCGCTCCGAGCCGCCGATGATCTCTCCAATCTTCGGGAACAAAACGTCCATGGCGCGAACGGTCTTGCCGTCATCATTCAACTTCATATAGAAAGCCTTGATTTCCTTCGGATAGTCGGTCAGGATGACAGGCTTCTTGAAATGATTCTCCACCAGATAACGCTCATGCTCCGACTGCAAATCGATGCCCCACTTCACGGGGAAGTCGAACTTCTTGCCTGATTTCTCCAAAATGTCGATGGCCTCTGTGTAGCCGAGACGCACAAAATCGTGGGCGACCACAAATTTCATTCTCTCAATCAACTCCTTGTCAAACATGTCGTTGAGGAACTGGAGGTCATCCATATTGTTGTCCAAAGCGTATTGCACGAGGTATTTGATGAAATCCTCGGCGAGGTCCATGTTGTCGGTGATGTCGTTGAAGGCCACTTCGGGTTCAATCATCCAGAACTCGGCGAGGTGGCGCGGGGTGTTGCTGTTTTCGGCGCGGAAGGTGGGACCGAAGGTGTAGATGCTGCCCAACGAGAGCGCACCCAGCTCGCCTTCCAGCTGTCCGGAAACGGTCAGACTGACATGCTTCCCGAAGAAGTCTTTGGTATAGTCCACCTTGCCGTCGGGAGTCATGGGCAGGTTGTTGGGGTCGAGGGTGGAAACGTTGAACATCTCGCCGGCGCCTTCTGCATCGGAGGCGGTGATGAGCGGGGTGTGGAAATAGTAGAATCCTCTGTCGTTGAAATATTTATGGATGGCAAATGCCATGGCATGACGCAGACGAAGCACGCAGCCGAAGTAGTTGGTGCGGGGACGCAGATGGCCGATCTCGCGGAGGAACTCCAAGCTGTGGCCTTTCTTCTGCAACGGGTAGGTCTCGGGGTCGGCGGTGCCGTACACCTCAATCTCCTGGGCCTGTACTTCTACCACCTGCCCTTTGCCCTGCGACTCCACCAGCGTGCCGGTGACGTGCAGACAGGAACCTGTGGTGATTTTTTTCATCAACTCCTCGTCAAAACGGGAAAGGTCGGCCACAATCTGGAGATTATGCACGATGGAGCCGTCGTTCAGTGCGATGAAAGCTACGGCGTTGTTGCCTCTTTTCGTTCTTACCCAGCCTTTTACGCTGACAGTGCTACCTAATCCAATCTCTTCGTAACGCTTGATGGCGTCAATGATTTTTGTGCGTTTCATTATCTTTTAATATGAATTTTGTGATTTAAATTTTGAGAGTGCAAAAATACGATTTAATTCGGAATCAGGAATTCGCTTTCGGCAATTATTTTCACCTATCGTACCACCACCATTTTGCAGGTTTGACGGCCTCTGTCAGAACGTACTTCGCAGAAATAGATGCCTGTCGGCCACCCGCTGCAGCCCACCATTACGGATTCATTCTCCGTCACCTCACGGCGCAGAATGAGCCGCCCCATGGCATCGGTCACGAGGAGTTGTCCGCCGCCTTCACTCACCAACGTAAAGTGGTCGTAGGCAGGATTGGGGAATGCTTTCAGTGATGTAAGAAATTGTGTATTAGGATATTGTGCGATGCTAACAGGCGGAGGTGTGGTGCCAGAAAACAAGGTCACGCCGCCCGCGTAGTTGCCGATAGCCACCTCAAGATAGCCGTCGCCGTTGAGGTCTGTTACGGCCGGCACGGTGCGCAGCCCCTCGCGGTTGTAGGTGTGCCAGTCGGTTCCCATTTCACTCCAGGCCACCTCACTCCGCACGAAGGTCCCCGTAAGGTTGTTGTCGATGTTTTTGTAATAGAAGATTTCGCCCTGCTCGCTGCCGCAAAGCAGTACGGTCTCATCAGCCTGATTGCGGAAGAACCACGGTGCGCAAAAACCGAAGTAGGAGATCTCTGCATCGCGTACATCCACCCCGCCTAATGTGTCGGTAACGAATTGAAAATTACAAATATCCGTGTTGGAGGTGTTGCGAAAATAGGTGATGCGTCCGCGGCGGTTGCCCACCAGCAGGTCGGTATGGCCGTCACGGTCGAGGTCGAAAAGCTGCGGCTTGGCAAAGTCGCCGAAGTCGTGGCCGAGGTATTCGCTGTTGGGGGCTTCGAAGTCGGGGAGGGCAGGCGGCAGGTTGCGGTTGCTGAACAGGAGGATATTCCCGTCGCTGGTGCCGCACAGCAGGTCGGTGGTGCCGTTGCCGTCAAGGTCGCCGAACGCGGGATGCAGTCCGAGATAGCCGTACTGCCGCAAGCCGCCGAAGTCGTCGGTCACCCACTCGAAGGCGGGCTCTGTCTCGCTGCCGCTGTTGTGGTAATAGGTGATGGAGGAGATGAAGGTGGAGGTGAGAAAACCATTGATCAGCGCCGAACCTTCGTACCGGCCATAGTTGCCGATGAACAGGTCGGCAAGCCCGTCGCCATCCCAGTCGTAGAAAACTGGCGCGGCACCGCTGCCCACATCCATCATTTCATTTTGTAAAAAAAATTCTGTAAACTTCGCATACTGAGATTGTTCATTGATGCGATAGCCCCACACACTGTTCAGATCCTGCGATTTGTTCAGCACCGGGTCGGAGGGTGAGGCCAGCAGTTCCTCCACACCGTCGTTGTCGATGTCCACGAAGCTGAGCACCGGCATCGAGTAGAGTCGTACGGGCTGCTGCGGGTTGGGAAACAACGTGTCGATGGCCACCATCAGCGCGTCCTCCAGCGTGCCGCCATTCTGCAAAAATACGAGGTTGGGGTAGTCGATATCGCCGAGCACCATGTCGGGCAGTCCGTTGCCGGTGAGGTCGCGCACCACGATGGTGGAACCGACGTGCCGGGTGGGCTCGCTCTTCCGCCCGCAACTGCTGTTCAACAGAATGCTGTTGTCTTCACCGCCTTCCTCAAAATGTCCCCAGCATTCGTCTTCTAACTTGAAATTCAGATGGTTGCAGTCGCCGTAATTTTCCATCGAATAATTTCGATGAAGATGAACGTATTTTCCTAATAACCAAAAATTTAAGATATCTAAATCGCCATCTCCATCTACATCTTCGATGGCTAAATAGTCGTCGGGCGATGCATACAGGTTCGTGAGCTGCCCATACTGCTCCGACTGCAATTGCGTAGTCACGCATTCGAACTCCAGTTGTGTTCCTATAGATATATTATGGTATATGGTGATGCCGGCGGTGCCGTAGGTGAAGATGTCGAGGCGGCCGTCGGTGTCGTAGTCGCGAAAGATCACCCAGTCGTGCAGGGTGGGGAAGCGCTGGGCGTATTCTAACGCCAAGGTATAACTGCAACTGTCATCGATACCGTTGTTGATGAAGGTGAGCAGACGGTTGCCGTGCTTTTCAAACAGGATAAGGTCAGGATAACTGTCGCCATTCAGGTCGAAGGGGGAGCAACTTACCGAGTTAATTCCGCCGCCCCATGAAAAAAGCAACAGCCTCCCGTTGTAATGAACAGGGGGCTGCTGTGTTCTGATGAATCCGAAATCGTATAATGTTTGGGCATGCAACACCGAGCTTGCTAAAAGCAGGGTGCATAGTGCCACCAATCGGGACCATCTTCCCATTTTAGTAATGGTAGGTGGTTTTGCGTTTGCTTCTTACAACGTATGTGGTATTGATAGGACGCGAGCTCTTCGATTTGGCAGAGGTGCGTTTTTTGTAGGCTTTGCTGCGCTTGCTCTGCATTTTTTTATTCTTTGAGATTTTTCTCACATTGCGATAAGCAGGCTTGCAGTTCTCCGCCATAATGCCGGAAGTGCAGAAAATCAAGAGGATAAGAAGTATGAAGTATTTTTTGATTTTCATATCGGTTGATTTTGTTGATTTCGTCAGGCAAAAATACAAATTTTTCTTTTCAACCTACGTATGTTTATAAAATTTGTTACAAAAAATATATCCACCCCGCATTCTTACCACGCTCCGTCAAACTTGGTCCAGATGAGGTCGCCAGTCTGCCATGCCTTGTCTAATGCAGTTTTGCACTGATTATTAGTGTATTGCGTAAGGAAGCGGATGGCTGCTGCACGGTCCTTTTCCAACAGCTGGAGCGCCTGCTGCTCGGTAGCCGTCTGGTTGTCGAAGAACTCTTTCTGTAGGGGCTTCCAGGCATTGTCGATGTATTTCCGCATGTCGCCCCAACGCTGGCAGGCAAGTGTTCCCAGGCGGTTAAATCCCCACCAGGCGGCATCGCGGCTGAAACCGGTCTCGCGACCGCAGGTCTCGTACTCGTCTGGCAGGTCGCTGCAGTTGGCGTAGATGGGCACATATACCGAGGAGGCCACGTTGTCGAGACAGAACCAGCAGAGCGCGCCCACCTCGTCGGGCAGGTCGGCACGGCACTGCAAAATGGTGGCATACACCGTGAACCATACCGCAATGTTGCGCTCGCCGTGCTCGTGCCAGCCACCATTGATTTTGTGCAGCTTCAGCTCGTCGCTCTTCATGAACGGATTGGCCAGCGGCGACATCACGCTCTTGCCCTCTTTGTCGGTCACTGTCAGGTTTTTACGCATGTCGTACTCGGTGCCCTCATAGTAATCCTGGAACACGCGTACCATGTCGGAGAGCTTCACCAGCGAGTCGGGCTTCACCGAGAAGGGGTAGTTCTCCATGTTGGGATCTAACTTGAGCGAGGGGGCGAGCAGGTCAAACACGCGCCACTCCCTGCGGCGGCAGGCCATGTGCTGGCGGCTGTCGGGCGCATACGCGTAGGCGAAACGGAAGGTCTCTTTCTTTTTGTCGTACCAGCCGTTCTCTTCGGCCACACTGTACACGTTGTCGGAGGCCATGAAGTAGTCCTTGTCTTTCAGGTTGATTTCGCGGATGGTGGAGGCGTTGGCGTTCACTCCCACATGGTCGTCGGGTACGCGCTGAGCCGCCCAAACGGCGCCCATCTTGCCCTTGCCGGGACCTACAATTTCCAAATGCCACACCTCGTTCTTGTCGGCAATGGTGAGGCACTCGCCTCCGTCAATCCAGCCATACTCTTTCAGCAACGCGCCGGCTGTACGGATGGCATCCCGCGCTGTGGTGCAGCGCTGCAGCATCAGGGCACACAGCATCTGACAGTCGATCATGCCCACATCGCTCTTCAGCTCGCTACGGCCTCCGAAAGTCGATTCGCCGATGGCCAGCTGGTGCTCGTTCATGCACGGATAGGCGGTGTTGAGGTACTGGTAGGTATGCGCCACCTGCGGTATTTTTCCGGTCTCTTCGTAGCAGTAGGTCGGCATCGGGGCGGTGCCCGACGGACAAGCCTTGCGCTTGTACAACGTCACCATCTCGCCCGCCGCATGGTCGGCGGCAGGCTCCACCATGATGTTGGTGCGGCTGCGACCGCTGTCGTCGGTGTGCGAGGTCATCACACTGCCATCCGCAGAGGCTTTCTTGCCCACCGTGATGGTGGTACATTCCATGCCGTTGATTTCAAATTCTAAATCCACCTGTGCATAAAGAGTGCAGGTGAGCAAAGACAAAATAGCGGTTAGTATTCTCTTCATTTCAATTTTCAATTTTCAATTCTCAATTTTCAATTCTAATATAGATGGTTCTGATGCCATTCCCTTCACTTAATTTCACCATTTTCTTCATACAACTTGACTTTCCAGCATCTATATGTACAAAGTAAATGCCCGCTGGCCAATCTCCTGTGCCAATGGTGTAATCCCCATACAGCGTTGGAATGCCCCCATGTGGTCGGGGAATATCGCAGTAAACCAATTCTCCAATGCTGTTGAATATTTTGATGGAATGGTAAGGAACATTCCCCTCAGAACGTATGGTCAGCTGGTCGTTGAAGGGGTTGGGGAAGATGGTAGGAGTGGAAAGGGTGAGACCGTGAATGCCTGTTGTGTCAATCGGCGGGTCTTCCGGATCGTCGGGGTCGTCGGGAATGACGGTGGTAGTGTCATCCACATATAGCAGCAACTGGTACAGCGAGTCGCACTGGTCAACAAAGCGCACGCGCCGCTGGTACAGGTACTCGCCGTCGCCATACACCCCTTGCAGGAAAAATCCGTTCTCGTAGTAGTTCTCCCCGCTGATGATGGTGTCGTGCAGCACCAGCGTGTCCATGCACTTGCTCCCCATGAAGGTGAGGTTGTCGAATTTGATGTTGCCCTGATATGCCGTCGAGAGGATGCTGTCCACGGTGATGCGAAGGTAAATCATCGGTTGGTCCTCCAGTACGGTGAGGTCTTCCAGGTTCAGATACTGCACTTCAAAGTCGAGGGGCTCGCAAGGTTTCTCTTGGATGAGATGGTAGGTGCTGCCATCGGTACTCCATTCGAAGATCATCTTCTTGAAACCGGTGTTGGAACGGGTGACAGCGTAGCGCAGCGAGATCTTGGAGTAGAGGGTGGTGGGGGTGGAGAGCACGATGCGCCGCCCTGCTGAATTGGGGTGCTTGATGCCCAAGCAATAGCCGTCGAAGGGTTCATCGCGGGGGTCGCCCAGCACCGTGCCGGTCCAGTCGTTTTTCAACATCTGGGCATAATTGGTGGTGGTGACGGTGGCAAACTGCGACGAGCCATGGGTGCCATCGGCATACAACACCGCGTTGCCGAAGTTGCCGAATCCTGCTATGAAAGAGGTTCCGTACCAGTACTGCGGCTCCTCCGCCTCATCGAAGGTCCACGAGGTGAAAGCCTCCGGTGTGGGCTGCGCCATACCAATGCTTCCAGCAATCCCAAAGACGATTGTTGCTAAAAGATTGATGAACAGGTTTTTATAATTCATTTTGAAAAGGATATAGAGGGATTTATTTTAAATACTTTCTTGTAAACCAATTATATTTGATGATGCAGTGGATGGCTCTCACCCCATCTTTCCAACCAATATGTTTGCCTTCTGCATAACTTCTTCCATAATAGGAAATGCCGACTTCGTAAATGCGGATGCCCTCGCGCTTGGCCATCTTGGCGATTTTGGCCGTCACCTCCGGCTCGAAACCGAAACGGTTCTCCTTGAAGGCGATACGCTTGATGATGTCGGCACGGAACAGTTTATAGCAGGTCTCCATGTCGGTGAGGTTGAGGTTGGAAAACACGTTGGAGAGCCAGGTCAGGAACTTGTTCCCCTTGGTGTGCCAGAAAAAGGAGATGCGATGGGGCTTTCCACCGCGATAGCGCGAGCCGTAAACCACATCGGCGAAACCTTCTACAATAGGGTGGAGGAGGAGGTTGTACTCTTCCGGATCGTATTCCAAATCAGCATCTTGCACAATTACATAATCTCCCGTTGCCTCCTCGAAACCACGGTGCAATGCCGCTCCCTTGCCTTTGTTCACGGGCTGGTCGAAATAGCGGATGTCCGCATCGGGATGTGCCTCCGCATAGCGGGCAATCGCCCCGCGAGAGTCATCCTTCGAACAGTCGTTCACCAAAATCAACTCTTTTGTAAATCCACCTATCAGATTTACTGCCAATACTTTATCAAGAATGAGATGGATGGTCTTCTCTTCGTTATATACAGGAATGATGATGGAAAGTTTCATGATGGAGTGGTGTGATGATTTTTTGCATTAATTCGGCAAAAATACGCATTTTTTTAGAATAATAGTGGTGTTTTGTCAATAAAAAAGGCCGACTTATGCCGGCCTTGTTATGGGAGCGTTGGATGACTATTTCCTGGAGTCAATATACCACTTGCCATCTTTCTTCACGGTGGCAATTTTTTCGTCCTCGTCGGTGGTGCCGTCACCATATTTTACAACACCATGAACAATGGCTGTCTCATCATCCATCTCCACTTCGCCGAAGCTGAATGATTGGATGCCTTGTCGTTTTTCCATACCCTGGATTCCCTTTTGGCACAGGGCTGTCATCGTTGCGCGGCTTTGTTCCTGCTCCTCGTCGGTTCCTTCATAATAGAAGCAGTCGGCAGCCTTTGCAGCATCACCTTTCTGAAGGGCTTTGATGTAGGCTTTCGCAATGCTTTTGGGTGAACTGTGGGTGCATCCTGCTGCCAGAACAGCGACCATGACAACGGCAATTCCTAAAATAATTCTTTTCATGTTGATAAAAATTTGATTAATAATGGGTTGATTGATAATATGTTTCAAAATTCTTTTTTCTGAATGATGAAGGGACTCTTCCAAATATCCTCCGGATAAATGACTTCGCCTTTGGCGATGATGGGCGCCTTGTGCCGCCGCTCTTCGCACAAGTCCACCCCACAATCCGCATACACCAGCCGCACCAACTCGGTGCAATACAACTGGCTGCTGTCCTCAAGGTCGTAGTCGTTGTCGAATTCCACCCGGCGCTCCACCAACCGCATCGCATGACGAGCCGCTGCATCTGCCAAAGAATCAGTACAGTGCACCCGCGCACGAGCTCCCGCCTTCGCACGATCAGTACGATAGAACTCATCAATGGCCTCGCACTTGAGCACCTCCGGCTCGCCCTCCTCCGCCTCACCCGGCACCGCGTGAATCACACACCACCCCTCCGCCGTGCGGTAGGCTATCCCGATATGCGAGTAGTCGCCCGCACTCATGTTCGTCACCACATGACTCTCGTACCCACAGCCGTTCCGAAACAACAGGTCGCCATTGCGCAAACCCACTGTGTCGTACTGCACCCGTTCGGTCGTATTTGCCGACTTGGAACATGCCGCCATGAGTGTGCACAACACGGCACTCAGCATCAGCACATTCACCAAGATGAAGCAATATGGGGCTTTGAGGTTTCTTCTCATACAGCGGCAAAAATACAAATTATTCTGTAACAGAAACCTTTTGAGAAAATTTTTATCAAAAAACTGCGGCTATCGTTCGTCAGCCCCTTCTTTTTCAAAGAAGTTGTCCGCAAAATTGAGCAGATACACCTGCGAACTGGCTCGGGTGATGGCGGTATAAAGCCAGCGGAAATAACTCTTGGTGAGCACCCCGTCGCGAATGAGCCCTTGGTCCAACAACACCACCGGCCACTGCCCGCCCTGCGTCTTGTGGCACGTCAGCGCGTACGAGAACTTCACCTGTACCGCATTCAAAAACGGATCTTCCTTCATCTTGGCATACCGCTCACGTTTCGTTGGAATATCCGCATAGTCTTCACTGACAGCGTAATACAATTTCTCTAAATCTGCTCTGCTTAACGATGCCCCCTCACAGGTCAGACTCTCCAAAATAATCTTGATGTCAATATCACCATGATTCGGATAGTCGCACAACCGCACGGTCACATCCGCAAAACGGAAACCGTAAAGTTCCTGTATCTTGTTGATGGACAATATCTCCAGACTGTCGCCATTGGCTATAAATCCCACTTCTTGGTCATCTTTGATCCAAAAATAGTTGTTTTTCACGGCAATCACCAAGTCGCCGGCGGCAATCTCTTCCTCTTTGTACAGAATCCGATGCCGAATCTCTTGGTTGTAGATGTATGCCCTTTTGTTGGAATAGGTGATCGTGACAATCTCTTCGGGCGTGTAACGGCCATAAAGTTCATTGAACAGTTCCTCCAACTCCTCCCCGTTAATACGCTTACAATCAGGAAATTTAGGAGCGGGAAGTATCGGAAAAGCGAAGGCTTCGTCCTCCATGCGTTGTCGCAACTGTGAGGCATTGCGCAAGATGCCTGACTCGATATTCTGCCGCGTCACATCGGTCAGCGTGGCATGCCCGGCCAGCAACGAGAAGTTGCGCTGGATGTACTCAATGGAAAGTGCCGGGCTCTCCTCGAAGTTGACGGGTGGCAACTGTGCTCCGTCGCCCACCAACAGCAACTGGCAGCCACTCCCCTCAAAAACGTATGAGAAGAGGTCGTCCATCAGACTGTTGTTGCCGAACAGCGACGACTCCGACACTCCGTCGGCAATCATCGAGGCCTCATCCACAATGAAAAGCGTATTCACCAGTCGGTTCGGTCGGCGTGAGAACTCGCTGATGCCGTCGCGACTCTTCACCCAATACAAGCATTTGTGAATGGTGTAGGCCTTCTTCCCGGAATAGATGGAGAATACCTTCGCCGAACGGCCCGTCGGCGCCAGTAGGATGCAGTTCTTGCGCACCTGCTGCAACGACCGCACCAACGCGCTCACCAAGGTCGTCTTGCCCGTTCCGGCATATCCGTTCAGAATGAACAACTGATGACCTTCCGGCTCGCATACAAACTCGGTGAGCGCACGCGCCGCCACCGCCTGCGATGCCGTCAACTCAAACGGAATCTGATTCCTGAATATCCTTGCAAACTCCAACGGACTCATCCCATTCCTCATTTTACCGTGCCCCCTAATTCTTAACTCCTTAACTCCTTAACTTCTCAACTCCTTAACTCTCAATTTTCAATTTTCAATTCTCCATTCTCAATTTAAAAAGCGTGTCCGATACCAAATATGATATTGATGGGCCTGTTGAGCCACATCCGCCCCTTGTCGGTGGGCGCGACTCCAATCCAATGGTCGCCTTCCGCCTTGCAGGGGTCGTAAATCGGCACAGCCGCATCCACACGGATGATGAAGAAGTTGAAGTCCAAACGGATACCCACGCCAGCCCCTAAGGCAATTTCTTTGTAGAAACGCCCGAAGTTGAACTCAGCATTTGGCATGTCTTCATCTTTGTGTGTCAGCCAGATATTGCCGGCATCCACAAAGACACCATACTTGATGAACTTGTACAGCGTGCCGCGGTACTCGAGGTTCATCTCTATCTTCATGTCGCCCGTACGGATGTCGTTCTTAAGATTCTCATTGGCCTCGTTGTAGTACGAGCCCGGACCCAGCGTGCGGTAGTCCCATGCCCTCATGCTGTTCGAACCGCCCAAGTAAAAGCTCTTTTCAAACGGCATTGTGTGCGCATTCCACAACGGGATTCCCAATCCGAAGTTGAACCTCGTGGCGATGGAGTTGTTTTTGTTGATGGTGTAGCTGTACCGCAGGTCTATCTCCGCCAACTCGAAATTACCATAGTTGCGTTTCGCAATCAGATAGTGCCCGTATTCATCCTTGGGAGCCTTAGCCATCGCGCAGATGCTCGACAATAACATGCCCGATGACTCCAACTTCAAACGAATGATGAGCGAGTTCCGTGTGTTGGCAAAAGGATGGATGTAGGTGAGACCGTATTTGAAGGATAATAGGATGTTGTCCTTGTATTTTGATTGGAAGTCTTTGGAATAGAGTGACATGACTTCATAAAACTCATCGCCTTTCGGACGGATGTCGATAATGCTCAAATCAGCCGGTGTGATAGTATGGGTGAGGTTGGCGGTGTAGGCTAGTGTGTAAATCAAGGCTGCATTGTAAATGCCGCGGTTGAATAAGTAACTGTCCTCGTAATGTGCACCGAGTTTAATGGAGGTCTTGTAGGTGGTGGCGTCAATTTTTTGCGTTTGTCGGAAGAAAAGAAGACGCGGGAAGTCCATTGAGACTTCGGCACCTATTTCCTTGTTTTCCCATACGAAAGCAGCCGGTTCTTCCTCGGTCTTAGTACGAATACGGAAGCCTAAACCACCATAAACGTTAATGCTGAAAAATTCAGCACTGCGAAACAGGTTTTTGTTGGTATAGGTGAGCGACAAGTCGGTTTTGTCGCTGCGGGCTTCAAATTCGATGGAAAGAGAGTGTAACTTGTTGCGTTTCATGTAGTAATAGGTGTCCAACTGCCCTGTCCTGTTGGTCGAATCGCGCTTGCCGGGATTTTCCATCAACACCACATCAAGGTAGCTGAAGTTGCGTAAGTCGTTGAGCTTCTTGCGCGAACGGGTGACCAACGATTCCGAATAGGGCTCGCCCTTCTTGGTGAGGATGTTGTCCACCAAAATTCTCGGACGGATGTCGCGCACCGGCTTGTCCTTGGCATTTTTGGGGATGGAGTCGCGACGTGTGGAGACGATGTAGTAGTTGGTGTTGTCGCTCTTGCTGCGGTGATATTTGGTGGTCAGCAACTGCGACGAGTCAGCTTGTGTGTTGAAATTCGGATAGATGGTTACATCGTTGAAGTAGAACTTGTAGGCGTGATTCTCTTTGATAGCAGGATCTTTGATGCGGTTGAAGTTGACGAGGATGTTGACAACCAGCGTTTTATGTCCCTTCTTGTCGCGGTAGTCTGCCGCATGAATGGTGTCAATGCTGAAGGAGATGATGTCGTTGGAAACATAGTAATAGCCGTTGTCGCGGATGTTGCCAACGATGCGGTCTCTCTCTTCCAACAACGTCTCGGCATTGTATTTGTCGCCCGGGTTGATGAGCCGGTTCACCGTATCTTTCTGGATGATACGCTTGTACTCGAAAATATCCACAAAATAACGGATGTCCCTGATATAATAAGGCTCACCAGCCTCCACATAATAAATCACTTCGGCCTTGTGACGGCGCGGATGCAGCTTGTTGGGGTCTTTGTAAATGATGGTGTCCCACGCCTTTGCCTCGAAATAGCCCCAGTTCTTGGTGGCCGTGTATATCTGGTCCAAGGAATAGGAAATCATGCTGGTGTCCAACAATACTGGCTCTTCACCCGCATTGCGCATCTTCTGCATGAACTTCGTGTCCTTGATGACGTTGCCCGCCGAGTCAGTCTTTGGCAAGTTGTTGACATACAGACTGGTGCGAATGGGGAATACATCCAAAAACTTCTTATTGGTGATAGGACGTACCATATAGCTGAGGTCATCCAACAATACATCCCTATTTTTGTCCACTACTTTCACACTGTTCTTGGTCAGCATGTACTCGCCGTCCTGCAGGTGCTTCGACGGATTGCAGGCACTCAACAGCAGGCCAAGAATAAGAAGGGGGAACAGGAGTCTTCGCATCGTTATCTCATATCATTAACTTCAACTCCCGGGTACTTCGACTTGTTGAACTTGAAGGTGCTGTCGTCCATGGCAGTGTTGGTGGTGAAAGTGTCGAAATAGTAGGTGTAAATGGTGTTGTCTTTCTCGTAAATGGAGGTGCGCACAATCTCTTTCTTCGCCTTATCCACCACAATTCTGATTTTGTAGTACGATTGCCCTTTCTTCGGTGTAAGGTCAATGATTTGCACCGCCTTGTTTTTTTCGGTATCTTCCCGTATGAACTTGGCAGTGAACTCTTTCGACCAGGTGGCCAGCATCTTGGCAGGATTCAAAGCGTCATCGTCGCTCTCCTCGTAGTCGTAAATTGAAACCTCGTTGGTGGATTTTTGGTAGTTCCACATCGTCGTTCCATCGCAATAAAACACTTGGTCGTCGAAGGTGATGTAGTATTGGTCACCTTTGATGAGCGCCACACCCGACAGAGCCGACAGGATTTTTTTCTCTTTTTCGGCTTTATAGGTGTAGTTGATCTTCATCGTGGTGAAACCTTTGTACTTGGTGTCCAGTTCTTGCATGATGGCATTGGCACCTCCGTCGGTCTTTTGGGCAACACCCACCACCGTGAGGCTTAGCATGATCAGGATGACGATAATCTTTTTCATAACTGTACTTTTTAGAAGGTTATCGAATGTCGTTCAGGAAGTTATGGCAGATTTGCGGGAAGACGGCCCGGAGACTGTCCCGCCAGTCGGGAATGTCGAAGTGGAAGTCTTGTGCCGTTTTAGACAGGTCGAAAAGCGAAAAGTTGGGTCTTGTGGCCGCCGTGGGGTATTCAGCGGTGGTGATGGGATTGACTTGGCAGCGTTTTCCCATCTCTTTTTCAGCCAACTGCATAATCTCACAGGCGAAGTCATACCACGAGCATTTTCCTCTGTTAGCAAAATGATAGACGGACACATCTTTCAGATTATCAGAATTTTGCAGGATGCGGATGAGCAGGTTTGCTAAGTCGGCCGCCAAAGTGGGACAGCCTACCTGGTCATTCACTACCCCAATGTTTTCTTTGGTGGAAGCCAACCGCAGCATGGTTTTCACAAAGTTGTTGCCGTAAGGGGAGTAGAGCCATTCGGTACGCACAATCACGGCCTTGCAGCCACTGCGCATGATGGCCTGTTCGCCCGCCCATTTCGACTTCCCATATACCGATAATGGATTCGGCATCATGTCGGGCGTGTAGGGTGTTTTGCTCTGACCATCAAATACATAGTCGGTGGATACGTGTACCAGCATTGCGCCTGCCTCTTGGGCAGCCTGGGCCAAATTTGCAACCGCTGTCTCATTCAGCAGGTAGGCCTTCTCCACATCACTCTCGGCCTTATCTACCGCCGTGTAAGCCGCCGCATTGATGATGCACTGCACCTTTTCGCGCCGCATCATCTCCCGTATGGCATCCGGCTGCGTGATGTCCAACTCTTCCACATCCGTAAAGATAAAACGGAAATCTTCAGAATATTGAGGTGCAAGGGCTTGTAAGCTTTTGCCTAACTGACCGTTAGCACCGGTTACGAGGACGTTTTGCTGCATGTTAAAGGTGTAGAATTTTTCAGTTTGCAAATGTACAACAAATCTTCCAATGCACCGCAGCCACAAATCAATTCATCCCTGAAATTTTACGGAAAACTTTCAGTGCGTAGCGGTCCGTCATTCCCGACAGATGATCCAATACCACGCGCAGTTGGTAATAGTCGGGCAACTCCTCAAAACGGGTCACCTCACACTCTTTCAGAGCCACCTCTACAATACTATTAGACAATAGTTTAAGTGCTCTTTTCCGATATTCTTTTCCTTTTATAAATAATGAGGTGATGAAAAAGTCCAAAAGCCCCCTCAATACATTGCTGCCCAACATCTCCAATTCATAAATGCTTTCAATGGAAAAGATTTTTTCAATGCAGAATATCTGTAGATGATTCGCCAATGGAGAATCCGCAAAGATAAGTTCTTGATTGTATGTCCCTTTCTCGATTTCTTCAATATGAACTTCAAAATTGTGAAATGCAGTCTCTACTAATTTTGTAATCAATGAATTACGGATGTTGGTAATTTTGGCTTTATCGGGAATGTCCTCTTTCAGAATGTCGTAAATTAGCGGAAAATCTTGCCCGATGGCCTCGCTCAGCATGTCGAGACTGTACAGATTGTTCTTGAAACCGTCCTCCAAATCCATGGTGAGATAGCAGATGGAATCGGCGGCCTCCACCAGATAGCACAGCGGGTGGCGTACCATCCGTCCATTCACCATCAATCCGCATTTTTCTGCAATTGACTGTAAATAAGTTTTTTCCGACTGAAAAACGCCTACCTTTTTGGTCTCAATGCGGCTTTTGTCTATCGCACCAAAGTTGGGATACTTGACGCAGGCGGCCAACGTAGGGCAGGTGAGGTTCAACCCATAACAGTCGTTCACACTCTGCAGTTTGGTGAGCACACGCAGCCCCTGCGCGTTGCCATCGAAATGGATGAAGTCGCGCTGCTCCTCTTCCGTCAGCTGCAACGGCACATCTTTCCGGGTGAAAAACTCCTTGAAATAGTCCTGGATGACCGTCTCGCCGAAATGTCCGAACGGCGGGTTGCCGATGTCGTGTATGAGACAGGCGTTCTCCAAGATGAGGGTGATTTTACGGAAAAGTTCCAGCGTGTCGCAGTTTGCACGTTGCTGTATGACAGGACTTTCGCAGCAGCGGATGCTGAATGAATGGCCCACCGACATCACTTCCAACGAGTGGGTGAGGCGCGAATGGATGTTGTCGTTTTCGGTAAGCGGAAATACCTGCGTTTTGGCGTGCATACGGCGGGTGGCCGGACTGAAGATGATGCGCCCGAAGTCGCTTTCGAAGGCGTTGCGGGCATCGGTCTGCCGCTGCGACGGACGGATGCGTTCTGTGGTGAGGAGCCGGTTCCAGTCCATCATTACAGCTGTACTAAGGCCGCGGCACCGAGGATGGCAGCGTCGTTGGCATTGAGTTGGGTGGGGAGGATGGCAATTTTGCCCTTTTGCATACAGAGCAGGTGCTCGTTGAAAATCGCTCGCAGCGGGTCGATGAGCCAGCGCCCCGCATTGAGGATACCGCCCATCAGGAAGATAGCCTCCGGCGCTAACGTGGTGGCGGCATTGGCAATGCCGATACCCAGGTGCCATGCGGTAACCTCCCAAGCGCGGATGGCCATCATGTCGCCCTTGTTGGCCGCTTCCGTCAGCCAGCGGCAGTCAGCTTCGATGTAGGCCTCACGTCTGTTTTCTTCACATACCTCTCTGTAATTCTGGATGATACCGCGTGCTGAGGCGTACTCTTCTAAACAGCCTTTCCGGCCGCAGGTGCACAACCGACCGCCCGGGTGCAGGATGGTGTGACCCACCTCGCCGCCAAAACCGTCGTGCCCATATACCAACTTGCCGTCGGCAAAGATGCCGCTGCCCACGCCCGTGCCGAGCGTGATGACGATGAAGTCGTTCATGTTGCGGGCCCCGCCATACACCTTCTCTCCCAATGCCGCCGCGTTGGCATCGTTGGTCAGCGCTACCGGCACCGGCAGTTGCTCGCCCAACAGCTTCGCTAACGGAACCACCCCCGTGAAGACGAGGTTGGAGGCGTGCTCAATGCAGCCGGTGAAAAAGTTGCCGTTCGGCGCCCCGATGCCAGCTCCTGCTATCTCGCTGAAGGTGAGGTTTCTATCGGCTACTAACTGGTGAATGGCAGCCGCCACGTCGGCTACATACGCACCGATTTCCGTGTAACGGCCCATCGGCAGGTTCTTGCGCGCCAGACAATGTCCGTCGCGGTCCACCAGCCCGATGTCGGTGTTGGTGCCGCCCATGTCAATGCCGATCGCGTAGGGTTTGGTTTCGTTGCTCATCGCAGGTGTTTTGGAATGGTTTATTCTTCGTTGGCGGCCTCCGCACGCTGGCGGGCACGCTTACGCTCAATATCGTTCAAGATGATTTTTCTGACTCTCAACGACTTGGGAGTGACTTCAAGGTACTCGTCATTGGCGATAAACTCCATGTACTCTTCCAATGAGAGTTTTATAGCAGGAGCAATACGCATCTTTTCGTCCGAACCGGCTGCACGCATGTTGCTGAGCTGCTTCGACTTACACACGTTAATCACCAAGTCGTCCTGACGGATATGCTCGCCGATGACCTGTCCCTCATACACCATGTCGTTGGGCTCGATGAAGAACGAGCCGCGGTCTTGCAGTTTGTTGATGGCGTACGGGAACGACTGACCGGTCTCCATGGAGATGAGCGCGCCGCAATGACGGCCCGGAATTTCGCCCTTCCACGGCTGGTATTCCAAGAAACGGTGCGACATGATGGCCTCGCCTTCGGTGGCGGTGAGCACTTGGTTGCGCAAACCGATGATACCGCGCGACGGAATCTCAAAGTTGAGGTGGATGCGGTCGCCAACGGTATCCATGGAGGTCATGGTACCTTTCCGGCGCGAAACGTAGTCGATGACACGGCTGGAGAACTCTTCGGGCACCAGCACGGTGAGTTGCTCAACAGGTTCGCATTTTACCCCGTCAATCTCTTTTACAATTACTTGAGGCTGACCCACTTGCAATTCGTAGCCTTCGCGACGCATGGTCTCGATAAGCACCGACAAGTGCAGAATGCCACGTCCGAAGACGTTCAAACGGTCAGGGGAGTCGGTCTCTTCCACGCGCAAAGCCAGGTTTTTCTCCAATTCGAGGAAAAGTCTGTCGCGCAAATGTCTGGAAGTTACATATTTACCCTCTTTTCCAAAGAAAGGTGAGTTGTTGATGGTGAACAACATGCTCATGGTGGGCTCGTCCACCTTGATGGGCGGCAGCGGCTCGGGATTCTCGAAGTCGGCGATGGTGTCGCCAATATCGAAGTTGTCCAAACCCAACACAGCGCAGATTTCGCCGGGGTAGATGGTCTGTTTCATCTTCTCTTTTCCCAACCCCTCAAAAACATATAACTCCTTGATTTTGGATTGGATATGGGTGCCGTCGCGCTTCACGAGGGTGACGTTCTGCCCCCAGTCCAAAGTACCTCTCTTCAGTTTGCCGATGGCGATACGGCCTACGTAGGAGGAGTAATCCAATGAGGAAATCATCATCTGAAGATTACCTTCTTCCACTTTCGGGTCGGGAATCACTTCAATGATTTTTTCCAAAAGATAACTCACATCCTCGGTGGGCGTTCTCCAGTCGGGACCCATCCAGCCTTGCTTGGCCGAACCATACACAGTTGGGAAATCCAGCTGGTCGTCGGTGGCACCGAGGTTGAACATCAGCTCAAACACAGCCTCTTGCGCCAGTTCCGGGTTGCAGTTGGGCTTATCCACTTTGTTGATGACCACGATGGGTTTCAGTCCCATCTCGATGGCCTTCTGGCACACGAAGCGGGTTTGCGGCATCGGTCCTTCCAAAGCGTCCACAATCAGCAGCACGCCGTCGGCCATGTTCAACACGCGCTCCACCTCGCCGCCAAAGTCGCTGTGGCCGGGAGTGTCGATGATGTTGATTTTGTAGTCCTTATATCTTACGGAAACATTCTTCGACAAGATGGTGATGCCGCGTTCGCGCTCCAGATCGTTGTTGTCGAGCAACAACTCCTGCTGTTGCTGGTCCTTGCGGAACAGGTTGCTCTGGTAAAGGAAACGATCCACGAGCGTAGTTTTGCCGTGGTCAACGTGGGCGATGATGGCTATATTCTTGATTTTCTGCACTGTATGTTGTTTTTCGTTGTTTTTTAATAAAAGATGAATTATTTCTTGTTGCCCTGATTGGCGACTGCGTCCATCAGCGCTTTCACTTTCTCCTCATCAGCGAGGAAATAGTCCTTCTTAAGTTGCATGTTGTCATCGAATTCGAAGACGTACGGGATGCCGGTGGGCAGGTTGAGACCGATAATGTCCTCATCGGAGATGTTCTTGAGCACCTTGATGATGCCGCGCAGACTGTTGCCGTGGGCGGCGATGATGATGTCGTTGGAGCTTTTCACTCTGGGAAGAATGACGTTCTCCCAGTAAGGGATGATACGGGCGATGGTGTCGCAAAGTGCCTCGGTGTGAGGCTTGGCCATCGGGTCGTCGATGTTCTTGTAGCGCGGGTCGAGGGCGGGATTGCGCTCATCGTCGTCGCTCAAGCTCTCCGGACGGATGTCGTAGCTTCTGCGCCACTGTTTGATCTTTTCAGGACCATATTTCTCGGTCATTTCGGCTTTGTTGAAACCCTGGAGGGCGCCGTAGTGTTTCTCGTTCAAGCGCCAGCTTTTCTCCACAGGAATCCACAGCTGATCCATCTTTTCCAGAACGATGTTCAAGGTCTTGATGGCGCGTTTTAAGAAGGAAGTGTAAGCATATTCAAATTGGAAACCAGCCTCTTTCAGTGCGATGCCAGCCTCTGCAGCCTCCTGTAATCCTTTTTCAGAAAGATCCACATCCGTCCAACCTGTAAAGAGATTGGCTTTGTTCCATTCACTTTCGCCGTGGCGAATCAATACTAATCTGTGCATATCTAACAATTAATAATTTACAATGTACAATTTACAATTATTCTCAATTTTCAATTCTTATTTTCCCACTCGGTTGTTTTCGGGGAAGATGACTGTGGGTTTGAAGGTTTTGGCTTCTTCGAAATCCATGGTGCAGTAGGAGATGATGACCACGATGTCGCCCACCAGCACTTTTCGGGCCGCCGGCCCGTTGAGACAGATGACGCCGGAGTCGCGTTTCCCTTTGATGACGTAGGTTTCAAACCGTTCACCATTGTTCATGTCAAGAACCTGAACTTTCTCATTCTCAATGAGATTAGCGGCTTCCATCATGGTCTCATCAATGGTGATGCTTCCCACATAGTTGATGTCGGCTTCGGTAACTGTGACGCGATGTATTTTTGATTTAAGAACTTCAATCTGCATGACCGTAGTACTTGTTTATTTTATTGATTGATAATTATTTATAACGAATATTGTCGATAAGTCTCACTTGGTTGGCCCACACGGTGATGCAGCCCACCACGCCGTTGCTGTCGTTGAGGTCGGCGACGGGCTGGAGAGTTTCATCATCCACAATCTCATAATATTCCAGGCGGAAAAGGTCATATTTGTTGATTTCCTCTTCCACAAACTTTCTGATTTCCTGTGTGTTGGTGGTTTTGAGCTGGGTGGAGGCTTTGAGGATGCGGTAGATGTTGGCGGCTGTGGCTCGCTCTTCTTCGGTGAGGCGGCGGTTACGCGAGCTTAATGCTAATCCGCTGGCTTCCCGCACGATGGGGCAGGGAACAATCTGCAGGTTCAGTCCGCATTGGCGCACCAGCGTCTTGATGACTGCGATTTGTTGGAAGTCTTTCTCACCGAAGTAGGCGCGGGTAGGCTGCACCCAGTCAAAGAGTCGCTTGACGATGATGCCCACGCCGTTGAAATGGCCGGGGCGGGCGGGACCTTCCATCACTTCTGCCACCGGTCCGAAGTCGTACTGTTCGGTGGCGGGCACGCGGTAAACCTCCTCCACAGAGGGTGCGAAGACGATGTCGGCATAGTCGCTCACCAGTTGCAAATCCTGCTCTAATGTGCGAGGGTATTTCTCCAAATCCTCCGCATTGTTGAATTGCGTGGGGTTTACAAAGACGGAGACCACGCAGAGGTCATTCTCTTTTCTTGCACGTTGGATAAGCGAAAGATGGCCTTCGTGCAAAGCTCCCATGGTGGGCACCAAGCCGATGGTCTGGTTGGCGCGGTGTGCCTGTTCGAGTTTATTTTGTAAATCTGAAATCGTTTCAATCAGCAGCATAATCCAATTTAGTTTTTATAAAAAATTGAATATCAATAAATTATAAATTTTTCTTTATGAAGAAAATTAACCGACAAATTTACACGATTTTCTGAAAAAATTGATGATTTTTATTACCAAATATCAATTTTTCACCTTCGAAAATTTGCTTTCAATTTTCAATTTTCAAATCTCAATTTGTCAGAGGTCATCGGCGATGATTTCGCCTCTCGGGTTCCGCACGGTGTAGTGGGTGAATCTCTCGTCGGCATCGAAGCCGCTGCCGTTGTAGATGGTGCCATCGGAGCGCACCTGCCGAACGGGCACATCGGAATAGATTCTGCGGAAGCGTTTGTCCCACACGATTTTTTCCGTGAAGATGGTGTCGCCTTTCTTAAGGTTGGTGATGACCACATTTTTCTGCGCTTCCATGCGCATATCCCTTTCAGCATTGATGGCGTAATCGGCTTTCATCACTGCTTCTGGATTTCCGAAAACGTCGTACGAAATGATCTCTATCCCTTCGGGGCAATCCATATAGGTATGGTCGCCATAATATTTGTTGAGGATGGGGGTGCGGATTTCAAAATTCAGTCTTCCCGAGTCGCTGTAGGTGAGGTGCAGGTCTTCTGCCGACTCGTCGGGATATTTGCCGTGATAGGAGAGGAGCTTGTTTTTGGAGAACTCCTCTTGTTTGCATGAAACAAAAATCACCCCCAATGCCAGGAGGCAGGGGGCGATTTTTATGAATGTTTTTAAGATACGCATGGTTAGCGTACGGTGGTGTTCTCGTTGATCCAGCCGCCTACGTGGTAGCTCTGGCCGGGTTGGAGGTTGTTTTCCACGAGGGTCTTACCGCTGACTGCGGGGAGACCAGCGCGTTTTCTGGCGCATTCGTTGGCCAGTGACGGGTCAACAGCCTGTGCCTTGTTGTACTTGTCAGCAGCAGCCCAGTAAACGGCGCTTGCGATGACACCCTCACCACCGTTGGTGTACTGGTTGAAGGAGTTGCGGTACATGTCGCCAATCAGGATGTAGGGACGACCGAACTTCGGGTTGCATCTTGCGGCCTCCAAGGCGTGGGTACGGGCGGCGGAGAAGCTGCCTCTCACCGATTCGATAGTAGCGATGAAGTAGTAGGGCTGAGCCTTCTCTTCGTTGGTGGTGTACAAGCGGATAGCTTCATTGAAGAAGTTGATAGCATTGTCATATTTCTTCTTCTGGAACTCTTGTACGCCAAGGAAGAAGGCGACTTTTCCGCTCGGTTCGGCCTGGTGCAGGATGTAAAGAATGTCGCTGTACATCTGTGAGGCGCGGCAGAGGGAGTCTTTGCTCAAAATACCAAGCATCTTCTTGAGGGCCTTCAGGTCATCCTTGTTCTCCTCGAACTTTTTCTCGTAGATGCCGAGCAGGATGCTACCGTTGGCGTAGGGGCCGAAGCCGTTCTCCAACTTGGCCGTCACTTTCCTGTAAGCGTTGATAGCATTGACACGGGTAGTGGTATCTTTTACCAGTTTCTCGACAGCTTTGTCATACTGCATTTTACCAATCTGGTTGTTGGCCAGCTGACTGTCAAGAGTGTCGAAGTCGGCGAGTGCTTTTTCGAAAGCCTCTTGGTTGGAGATGATGGCGTCGTCGATGTACTCGGTGGCACGCTCGTAAGCATCAATCACGTAAGTGGTGTCTTTGGTCTCCTTGGTTTTGTGGACGGCTAATTGGAAGTATGCTTCCCAAACAGCCGGCTGGGTGTTTTCTTTCTCCAACTCCACAGAGGTGACGAAATCCTCGAAAGCCTGGTCGCGGAGTTCCTTGTTGGAAGCGCGGTATTTGATGGTGTAGTAGGCCTTCCATCCCAGACCTTTACCGTAGGAGTAGTACTGCGGATGATAGGTGCTATACGCGGTCTGAGCCCAGATCAAGGTGTCGATCAGGTGTTCTTTGCGTACGGAATCTTTTTCGGCTTTGACCATCTTTTCGAGCATGGTTTTGCCATAGTTGAAGGTGCCGCTCCATGCGCAGGGGCAGGTGTTGACGATGTATTGGAACGGAACGTAGGCCTCTTCGTACTGTTTCTGGTTGTAGAAGGTGCGGAAGAGGGTGACTTGCTCGGCGCATTTCAGCGAGTCTTCCTCGGTGGCGCCATACTTGAACGGGCAGGGGTTCTGCGCGGTGGCGGTCAGGGCTACGATGACCGCAACTAAGGTTAACAGTGTCTTTTTCATAGTCATTATAAATTTTGAATTATTCTAATTTCACTCTTTGATACCATTTTTCTTGCAAAGTAAAATGCAAGGAGAATCTAAAGTAATTTTCTCTGAGCAATTCGTTCTGTAAAGTACCCATCTGTCCGTACTCGAAGAGGATACCCATTGAGGAGTTGCTGTTGTACATCCTGAGGGGGAATCCGAGTCCGACAGAAACACTGAAGTCGTTGATTGATCGTTCGTTGACGAAAATCTGTCCAGTGCAGTAGCGGAAGCCGGCACGGAATCGGATCTTGTTGAAATAGTTGGTGGAAGCGGAGTTGGGAACAAATTGGAAACCCGCTGAAACGGTGATGGCATCCTGAAGGTTGCCGTTATTGTTTTCGTTGAGATAATAGTGCGACCAATCCTGCCATGTCACATCAGCTGTCACTAACCATTTGTCGCGGTATTGGTAGGAAAAGCCTCCGCCAATGGACTGTGGTGTCTGCATTCTCCCTTTGTTTTCTTTGAAATCCACGGTGTCGTTCAGCGATGCGCTGGCACCTGTCCCTTCGTAGTTGTAGGTGAGCAGTTGGCTCCGTGTCTTGATGAAGGCGCTGTTCTCGTACACTACGCCCAAACCGATGGTGTGAATTCCCTTAATGGTAGCAAAATATTGAAGGCCGCCCGACAGGTACAGACCATCTATGTTGGTGGTGTTGTCCACCATGGAATGGAAGAAGTAACTGCCGTCAAATTCGGCGGTTTTGGTGTAGTTGAGCCGTCCGAACAGGTAGGAGACGTTGAGACCGATGGAAAGACCTTTGCAGATTTTGAAGGCGTTGCCCCAGTACAGTTGCAGCAGGCCGCCACTTCCTTTGTAGTTGTAGGTGACCGTCACGTCGTTGGGAAGCACCTTGCTGTCGGCGATGTTGTAACCGAGATTGCTGAAGGGCAGGATACCTGCAGAGGTGCGCCAATGCCTTGTTACCGGCAAGCCTAAAGTGATGTAGGCAGGGCGTGCGAAGGTGGTCTTTTGGGTGACTTCGGCCGTCTTTAACGTGCTGGAATAGATGCTGAAAGAGGCATCCGCAATGAAAGAAAGCGAGTCAAAGGCAACGTACGAAGCAGGATTCTTGAAGTTGATGAGATGGGGATGCTGAACCGCATATCCCACTTTGCCCATGGCATCGTAAGCTCCTGAGGTGATATTGCTGGGCAAACCGTACCCATATTTGGAATATGGGGTGCTAATCTCGTTCTGCGCATGGGCATAAATGCAGAATGCGACTACGAAAATCGCGGACAAGATTATCTTATATTTTGCCTTTAGCATTGAATATCAATATTTTATAAAGTCCATATAGGACGATATTAGAGGCGGCAAAGATAGGAAATTTTATTGAATTTTGCAAATCATCTTTATTTCCACCTGTAAACACCACTTTTATGGTCTCATATTGCTGCTGATAGCGCTCGATAATGCCGTTAATTTCATCCACAATTCCGTAGGTCACACCGTTCAGGATGCTCTCTTCGGTGGTGGTTCCTGTCAGTTTACTTGCAGGCTGTCGCTCCACTTGTGGGAGGCGTTGGGTGAAGTGGTGCAGGGCAGCGAGCCGCATGTCCAGTCCGGGCGAGATAGAGCCGCCGAGATAGTGGCCGTCGGCAGTGACGAAGTCGGTGACGAGGCAGGTGCCTGCCTGGATGGTGAGGACGTTCTCGTGGGGGAAGAAGAAGTGGGCGGCCACCGCGCTGGCTATGCGGTCCAAGCCGAGCGTTTGTGGCGTTTGGTAGTCGATTTGGATGGGGAGGGGAGTGGTGTGCGTGAAATCGGTCAGTAGCGTGCGTTCGGCTAACAGTTGTCGGATGTCGGCGCGCTCTGCCCCCACACTTGATAGGATGGAGTGTGTAACTTCGTATTTCTCAATTAGTTGTGTAATTGTTTCAGTTGGCAGCAACTGCTCGGAAACCACGGCTAACTGCTCCCCTTCGGAGGAGAATACTGCCGCTTTTTGCCGCGTGTTGCCGATATCGATGGCGAGATACATATTTTACATGAATTTTTTCAGAATCGTTTTGGCCTCCTCCAATTTGGAATCCAGCAGTTCACGGGTTTGGGCTTCCATCAGGAGTCGGAGATAAGGCTCTGTGTTGGAAGGTCTTATGTTGAACCACCATTCTGGGAATTCAATTCTATATCCATCGAAATCCATGTAGCGCGTACATTTTTCTTGGGCCATAAAATGCTCTTTCATCGCTTCCATGGCCTCTTTTTTCTGTTCAATTCTGAAGTTGATTTCGCCGGAGTTGGCGTAGGTGGCAATTTGTGCGATGAGTTGGGAGACCGAGATTCCTTTTCTTTTCATGTCGCTGATGATGTGCAGGATGACCTGTGCGGCGATCATGGCGGAGTCGGAGTAGTAGAAGTCGCGGAAGTAGTAGTGTCCGGCGAACTCTCCGCCGAAGGCACCATCGATTTCGCGCAGTTTCATGGCTGCGTAGGCGCGCCCCACACGCCAGATTTCCACTTCGCGTCCGAGTTTTTCAATATATTCGGTCACTGATTTGGAGGTGCGAATGTCCTGGATGACTTTCCCCTGCACGTTCTTTTCTTTGATGAAGTAGAGTCCTAACACGGCAATCATCAGATCCGGTGGGATGAAGGTGCCTTTTTCGTCCACGAACATCACGCGGTCGGCATCGCCGTCGAAGATGACACCAATGTCGGCTTTTTCCTTCAGCACGAGGGCTTGGAGGTCTTTCACGTTCTGGGGTTCGAGCGGGTTGGCTTCGTGGTGTGGAAAGGTGCCGTCCAATTCATCATACAGATATACAGGACTTTGTCCAAAGATATCCTTCACCAGAATTGTTGACATACCGTTGGAGCAGTCCATGGCAATCTTGAGGTTGCTGGTGTCGTGGGCAAACTGCCGTTGGAATTCGAGGTATTCTTCCTTGACGGGGTGGGGAATGATTTTCCCTTTCGGTTGTGTGGGGTGGGGCGTTTGTTGGATCATCTGTTCCAGTTTGCCGAGACCGGTGTCGTAGCCGACGGGGAGAGCGTTGGTGGTGGAGACTTTGAGCCCGTTATGTTCTTTGGGGTTGTGCGATGCGGTGATCATGACGGAGGCATCGAAGCCGTGGCGGGCGGTGAAGTAATAGACCATCGGGGTGGTGGTGAGTCCCATGTCGTAGGCATCGGCGCCGGCGTCGGTAATGCCGCGGGTGAGGGCTTCGAAGATGGCGGGTGAAGAGGTCCGCATGTCGCGGCCTACCAGCACTTTGTTGACTTTCAGCAGTTCGGGAAGGAAGAACCCGATGCGGTAGATGTCGTCGAGGGTGAAGTCTTTTCCGAAGACTCCTCTGAAATCGTATGCTTTGAATGCGCTCATAGTGGTTGGAATTATGGTATGAAGTGGGTTATTGTACTATTGTTCTTGACTGACGAGGTTTTCCCAGCGGTAGAAGGCGTAATTTTTGATGTCGAAAAGGATGTTGTAGAAGATTCGTCCCCAGTAGTTTTTGGTGCTGAAGCCGCTGGGCAGTTTGATAAATTTTTCGCAGAGGACGATTTTTTTGGTGGCGGTTTCCGCTATGGTCACCCAGACGGAGCCGGTTTTGCTCTCGGCATCGAAGGATTCGACGATGAAAAGGAGGGCGAACCGGTGCTGCTGCGGTATCTCTATAGTGTTGATATACTGTTGGATGTGCTCTTCATCGAGAAGGTCGTTGAGGTGGATATGTTCGCGGAGGATGCTGGAGAGGCGGATGGAGCGGTTTCTTTTGGAGAGGGTGGAGAGGTCGTACGACATGATCGGTTTGCGGAAGCTGAGGCGGATGTCATATTTTTTCTGATCGGAGATGATGAGGAGGTTCCACTCGTTGAAAAGCTGGCGGAGGTTGTCCTGGGAGATGTCAAAACCCTTCTTGGTGAACTTGGCTTTGGAGAAGTCGATGCCGAGCCACAAGATTTCCTTTTCGGAGAGAAAGTCTGTGAAGAGTTTTTCGTTGAGGAGCATGGCGGTTTATTTAAGCCGTTGGAGCCAGGAGTTGGGGTTGAGGTAGGTGGTGCCTTTGGTGATGAAGAAGGAGAGTTCGTAGGTGCCGGTGGCAGATTTCTTGGCTACGGTGCCGATTTTCTGTCCGGTGTTCACCTCTTGTCCGACCTTGACGGTGACGCCGGTGACGTTCTGGTAGGTGGTGAGGTATTCGCCGTGGCGGATGATGATGAAGTAGGAGCCCTCGAAGCTGCGGATGGTGGAGACGGTGCCTTTGAAGACCGCCTTGACGTCGGCGTTGGCGTGGGTGAGGAGCTCGATGCCGTTGTTGTATAGGGTGACGGAGGGCGCGTCAGGGTGCTGGTAGGTGCCGTAGTCGAGGGTTTTGGCGCAGGCGGAGACAGGCCATGGGAGTTTGCCTTTGTTGCTGGCGAAGCTGTTGCTGAGTTGTTGTTCGGCGGGGGTGAGCACGATGGTGGGAGTGCTGGACTTGCCGCCCGACTTGCCGCTGCTGCTGGTGGTGGTGCCCGACTTGCCGCCGGACTTGTTGCTATTGGCCTTTTGTTTGGCTGCAGCTGCAGCTATTTCCTCATTGATAGCTTTCTTGATAGCGGCATCAAGGCGCCCCTTTTCCTGTTGTTTTTTCTTGATTTCGGCTACAAGGTTTGACTCTTTTTTCTTGAGTTCTTTGGAGAGTTTCTCGACCTCCCGTCGTTGCTGTTGCTGCTTGGCGTTGGTGGCCTCTTGTTCGCGCATCACGCCCTGTTTTTCGTTTTCTATCAGCGTGAGTTCCTCGCACTTCTTTGCGATGCCTTCGCGGGTGGCGGTGATTTCATCCACCTTCTGTTTCACGTCTTTCGAATACTCCACGTAGAAATGTATCCGTTTGAACATGTCGTTGTATTCCTCGGCGGAAAGGATGAACAGCAACGGGTCGTTTTGTCTTCTGTTTTTGAAGGTGTTATAGACCACACGGGAGTAGTCCTCGCGGAGGTAGGTGAGCTTGCGGGTGAGACGGGAGGCTTCGTTTTCGTTCTGCCGGCGCTCGTCGGCGAGGAGGTCGATTTCGTTTTGCAGCTCCGTCATGTACATTTCACGAGTGGCAATCTGGTCGCGGAGCACGCACAACTGCTGCTGTGAGGCCTTCTTGTTTTTCCGTGTCTCGTCAAGCAGTTTTTGCTTTTTGTTGATTTCGGTCTGTATCTTCTGTTTGTCCTTCTTCAGCTGGTCGCTCTTCTTGCTTTGCGCTACGAGTCCGCAGTAGGTCAGCGAGAAAAGTGAGAAGATGAGTAGAATCCAAATTTTCTTCATATTGCTTTCTTAACCAAGTTATTAATACCCAATTTTACAATTTACAAAGATAAAACTATTTGTATCATATTTTTATTGTAATTCCTGAATTTTTTACACAATTCATTGTGAAAAAAGATGTATTTTTGCAGCAAATTTCTATAGATGAAAAAGCACGTTCCAAACCTCATCACCAGCTGCAATTTGGTCTCCGGCTGTCTGTCGATTTTGTTCGCTACGCGAGGCATGTTGGATGTGGCCTCCCTGCTGATTTTGCTGTCGGCGACCTTCGACTTTTTCGACGGTTTTTCGGCTCGCATGCTGAAGGTGCAGTCGCCGATGGGCGTGGATATGGACTCGTTGGCGGATGTCGTATCTTTCGGTGTGGCTCCTACGACCATTGTGTTCGTATTCCTGACGCAGTTGGTGGACACGCTTTCGCCGGCGCTTCGCGACAGTTGGGTGCACCTGTTGCCGTTCTGCGTCTTCGTGGTGCCCGCCATGTCGGCCTTCCGTCTCGCCAAATTCAACCACGATGAGCGGCAACATGAGGAGTTCCGTGGTCTGGCCACTCCCGCCAACGCACTTTTCATCGGCTTCCTCCACTTCTCGGCCCGCTCCATACCGCTCTTCAGCAACTTCTGGGTGGTGCTGACGCTCGTGCTGATTTTCGCTGTGCTGTTGGTGACCGACCTTCCCATGTTCTCGCTCAAATTCAAGAATTTGCGCTTTAAGGAAAATTTAGTCCGCTACATCTTCCTGCTGATTGCTGCCGTACTTCTGCTCATTTTCCGACTTGGTGCTTGTCCGATTATCATCTTGGTCTATATCTTTACCTCTTTGATACTTATACCTATCAAACATTTCAAGCATACGGCTCATGAATAATCCTCACATTTGCTCTATTGCTCTTTTTTGTGGTTCGACGGCCGGCCATGATGCCCGATACCGTGACCTTGCAGCCGAGTTGGGTCGGCAGTGCGCGAGCCGTGGCGTGACGCTTTACTATGGCGGTGCGAAAATAGGACTGATGGGAGCTGCCGCCGAGACCGCCCTCGCTGGCGGAGGCCGTGTGGTGGGAGTGATTCCCGATTTCTTTTCCGGCGATGCCGTTGTGGCACAGAATATTACCGAACAGATCTGGGTCAAGTCGATGAGTGAACGCAAACAGACGCTGGAACGACTGGCCGATGCTTTTGTGGTGCTTCCCGGCGCTTTCGGCACTATGGACGAGCTCTTCGAGGTGCTTACCGATGCGCAGCTTGGCCTCCATCGGAAGCCCATTGTCGTGCTGAATGCTTTCGGCTACTATGACCATCTGATCAAACAATTGGAAATGTTTGAAAAAGAAGGATTTCTGAGAACTTTCCACAGCGGTTTGCTCCTCATTGCCACGAGCGTGGAAGAGGTCTTTACGGCCGTGGAAGACTTCTCCTATTCCAATGATCCGGCTTGGTTGGAAAAATATATGAGACTCAATAAACGCTAATTTTCAAATATGAAGAAAAGTGATATTATAACTATTGTGTGTGTGGCTGCAGTGGTGGCCCTATTTGCCTTTGTGCCCTGTGTAATGGATGGCTTCAAGGATGCTACGCGTGAGCATGGCATGATCATGAGTTTCTTCAAATTCGCCATCCTCGCCACGTTTGGCGAAATGCTGGCACTACGCATCCGCACGGGCAACTATTATGTGAAAGGTTTTGGTATCCTGCCCCGCATGTTGGTTTGGGGTATCTTGGGTATGGGCATCGCCATGGCGATGAAGATTTTCACGGTGGGCACCATCGGTTTCCTTTCTTATCTCGGACTGGAAAATTCAGCGATGTGGTTTGCCGGTGATTTGTCATGGGGTAAAGTGCTGGTGGCCTTCTGTATCAGTGTGCTGATGAACAGCATCTTTGCGCCAGTGTTCATGACTTTGCACAAAATCACCGACATCCATATTCAGGAGACGGGCGGCTCGTTGATTCGTTTCTTCAGGCCCATTCCCATCGGCGACATCATGGCGCACAAGATCAACTGGGAGGTGCAGTGGGGCTTCGTTTTCAAGAAAACCATCCCGCTTTTCTGGTATCCTGCGCATACCATCACTTTCCTGTTGCCTGCCGACTTCCAGGTGCTTTTCGCAGCCTTCTTGGGGGTGGTGTTAGGATTGATTTTAAGCATAAAAAAATAGAAATTCATATTAAGTCAAATTAAACATAAAATCAAATGAATTACGATGTTATCGTTATCGGGAGCGGTCCCGGAGGTTATGTGGCGGCCATCCGTGCCAGCCAGTTAGGAATGAAGACGGCCGTGATTGAAGCCGGCGAACTGGGCGGTATCTGCCTCAATTGGGGCTGTATTCCCACCAAGGCTTTGCTGAAGTCGGCACAGGTATATAATTATATGAAACATGCCGAAAATTACGGCATTAAGCTCGATGCACCGGCCCAACCCGACTTTGAGGCCATCGTGCGCCGCAGCCGTGGCGTAGCAGAAGCCATGAGCAAGGGCGTTCAGTTCCTGCTGAAGAAGAACAACGTGGAGGTCATTGAAGGCTTTGCCACTTTGACGGCCGACCGTAAGGTACAGGTATTCAAAGAAGAAGGCACGGTCACCTACGAGGCTAAACACATCATCTTGGCTACGGGCGCACACTCCAAGGAGCTGCCGCACATCAAACAGGATGGCGAGAAGATCATCGGCTACCGCATGGCGCTTACCTTGCCCAAACTCCCCGAATCGATGGTGGTGATGGGTTCGGGTGCCATCGGCAGCGAGTTCGCCCACTTCTATTCCTCTCTTGGCACGAAAGTTACTATCGTGGAATTTCTGCCCAACCTCGTACCCGTTGAGGATGAGGAGATTTCCAAACAGCTGGAGCGTTGCTTCCGCAAAAACGGCGTGAAAGTGATGACCTCCTCTTCCGTGGAGAGTGTGGATACCACCGGCGAGAAATGCAAGGTGACGGTCAAGGATGCCAAGGGTAAAATTACTGAAATTGAATGCGATATCGTTTTGTCGGCTGTTGGCGTGGTGACCAATATCGAAGGTATTGGTTTGGAGAAGTTAGGCATCCAGACGGAGCGCGGCAAGGTGGTGGTGGACGAATACTACCGTACCAGCTGCGAAGGCGTGTATGCCATCGGCGACATCGTGCCCGGTCCGGCCCTCGCGCACGTGGCCTCCCACGAGGCATTGGTCTGCGTGGAGAAAATCGCCGGTCTGAATCCTGTTCCCGTTGACTACGCCAACATTCCGGGCTGCACCTACACCACTCCCGAAATCGCCTCTGTGGGTATGACCGAGAAGAAGGCTCTGGAGGCCGGCTACGAGTTGCGTATCGGCAAGTTCCCCTTTACCGCATCGGGCAAAGCCACCGCATCAGGCAGCCGCGACGGTATGATTAAGATTATCTTTGACAAAAAGACGGATGAAATCTTGGGTTGCCACATGATTGGCGAAAATGTCACCGAGATGGTCTCCGGCATTGTGCTTGCTCGTCAGCAGCATGTGAAAGGTCCCGAACTGATTCATGCCGTGCATCCGCATCCCACTCTTTCTGAGGCTATTATGGAGGCTGCCGCTGCTGCTTACGAAGAGTGCGTACACCTTTAATCTTCAAATCTAAGAATTTCAAAATTTAAAATTTTAAATCTTAAAATATTAAAATATTATTTGTACTATGAACGCAAAATCAATGATCAGAGTTAGAATGAGCGCAGGTGATGCTCATTATGGTGGAAATTTGGTGGACGGTGCCCACATGCTGGCTATTTTCGGCGACGTGGCTACCGAGCTGCTCATCATCCAGGATGGTGATGAAGGACTTTTCTGCGCCTACGACAATGTGGAGTTCTTGGCTCCCGTACATGCTGGCGACTTCATCGAGGCCGTTGGTGAAATCACCCACGTGGGCAATACCAGCCGTAAGATGGTGTTCGAGGCCCGCAAGGTCATCACCCCCCGCACCGACATTTCCGACTCGGCTGCTGACGTGCTCGAAGAGTCCATCGTGGTTTGCCGCGCTTCCGGCACCTGTGTCACTCCGAAACAGTGCCAGCGCAAGAACAAATAGTCGGATTCTATTACCGAAATTCGTATGGACCACCGCCGATCATTCGTCGCGGTGGTTTTTTATTTCTGGATGATGCGGTCTTGGTTCTGGGAGAGGAAGGCCGCCCAGCTGTTGGCTTTCGCCTTGCCGCCCTCGCCGAAGCTGACACGGTTTTGCAGGTGGTGGCATACGGCCACTGCCAACGCGTCGGTGGCGTCCAAGAGGTTGCTTTCGTTGGTGAAATCGTACATGCGGTGCAACATGGCGGCCACCTGCTCTTTCGAGGCAGCCCCTTTGCCCGTGATGGCCTGCTTCACCCGTCGCGGCGTGTACTCAAACACCTGCAGACCGGCATGCAGGCAGGCTCCCATCACCACGCCCTGCGCGCGGCCCAACTTCAGCATCGACTGCGGATTTTTTCCATAAAATGGCTCTTCAATAGCCAATATATCAGGATGATACTTTTCGATAAGCTGATTCGCACTTTCATAGATGGTGGTCAGCTTGGTGTTCTGGTCTGCGGTGCGGGGCATCTTTACCACGCCAATCTCCACAATGCTGCTATTTCTGACATGCGTTCTCAAAAGGGCAAATCCCATGACGTTGGTGCCGGGGTCGATGCCAAGAATCGTTTGGTCGTGGAGCGTTTCGGTGGGCATGACTGTTACTTTTTTAATGTCAGTTCAAGGGTTTGGTAATTGATAACCGCCTGATATTGGCGAAGAAAATCGCCGCCAAGGATGCCTTGGATGGGTTTGAAACCGACCGATTGGTACATTTCGCTGACCGCTGACAAATCCAGCACGCGTACATCCATCTCCTTGAATTTCATGCGGCCGATTTTCAATCCGGAGATATGGATGATGGAGGTCTCAAAATCATTGCCGCCTATCCCCACGTTAATTTCATCGTGACCGACAACAGATGATTGCTCTTGGAGGGTTTCTTCCACAAATTGGCGGTCGAAGCAGATGTGATTGGCTCCCGTGTCCAACAGAAAGCGAACTGGCTGCCCGTTGACTCTGCCTTTCACCACCAGATGATACCCTTGTTCATCCAGCTCCCATAACTCCATTTTGGTCACCATAGCGAGTGCGGTTATTTTCTTTTCTTGGGTTTGCGGATGCTCTCGTTGCCGAACGAATATTTCACGCCTACGAGGGCATTGATGCCCATGTTCGGGAAGTCGTAGTATTTGGAATAGTACTGGCAGCCGATGTTGTTGATGGTGGCGAAGGCCGAGAAATGGTTGTTGATGAGGTATTCGAAGCCGATGCCGAAATCGAGGGTGGGCTTCATGTTGACGGCAGTCCAGTAACCTTTTTCCGCATCGAAACCAAGGCCTTTGCTGAGGAATCCGAGGTTGAAATTCACATCAAACACAAATTTCTCTTTCAAGGTATAACGACCGTCAAAGCGGAACTCAAGCATGGGTTTGTGGTAGGGAACAGCCTTGTCTTTCAGCACATAAAGCCAGTAGTTGGCATCGAAGGCGAAATGCAGGTTAGAGAGGATTTCGTAGTCGATGTTCAGATTGACATTCAGCACGTTGCCATTGTTATAGCAGACGTCAAATTGGTTTTTGTTTTCGCTGAGGGTATCGATGATGAAGAATTGAAGATTTTTGGCATAGCTGTAATGAGCGGAGAGGTTGTAGTTCAGCTTTTTGACGAGATTGCCCTTCACACCACCATATATATTAATATAGTGTGTGGTGAAGGCGGCAGTGTCGAGGTGGGGTTTGAGGAAAGGATTCTCGTAGAGCATGTCTTTGAGCGAGTTGTACTGGCAGTCGCCGTTCACGCCGGCATAGATGTTGAGGATGGAGGGGATGAGGCCGAGCTGGAGTTCTGCGATAGGATAGGCGGTGCCACCCACTTTTCCGTCGAGTGCGTTGACGATGCCGCCCACACCGAGCAGGATGTGGTACTCTCTGATGGTGAAGTGGGCATATACTTCAGGGTTGAATAGGAAGGCGTTGCGGCTCCCCTTGTAGTCCATGTCGTCGTTGAAGTAGTCGAAATTGAGGTTGAGCCGATAGAGTTGGCTGCCGGTGATCTTGGCCCAGCGGGCGTCGTAGGCGAAGAAGGAGGTGAGGCCAATATGGTTCTCCATATCCTTCCAGTTGGTGTACAGGAAGTCGTAGTCGAGGCGCACGTCCTGTTTCAGTTTGCGGTCTTCCAGCACGTAGTTGGAAGCGATGCCGATGCGGGCGTTGAGGTGGTGGAAGTTGTTCTTGAGAGAATCCACGTTGTACTCCTTTTCAGGATTGACCTTGAAACCATAGAAGCGGGCAGCTTCATGGTTGTAGTTGATGGCACTGTAAAGAGTTTGGTTCTTGAAGAAATGTTTGAAGTTGAGGTGGACGCGGGTGTCGGAGGTCGGGTAGTAGGCATACTGTTTCATGAACTTGCCGATAGGTTTGGCCCATGAAGAGAAATGATGCACATTGAGTCCGAAGGAGTTGGGGTTTTTGCGGTCGGTCTGGAGATTGTGGAAAGAGAAGTCGAGCAGTGGGGTGACGGGGTAGCCGAAGCCGACCTTGATGTAGTTGCGGTAGAGCACCTCCTGAATGTCGGGCGATACTTTGTTGTACTCGATGGGGGTGGGGGTGAAGGTCGCATCATAGCGTTGCGGCGTGATGTAGTAGTTGAACTGTACCTTCTCGCTCACGGTGTCGGTCATGTTCGGACTCTCGTTGATTTTCTTGAATGTTTTCAGCTTGGGGGTGTACTCCATCTTGATGTAGAAGGTGTCCACTTGGGCGCTGAGGCAGCTGGCGGCCAGTATCAGAAGTGCGGTTGCGATATATTTTTTCATTGCTGTGATGTTTTACAAGATTAATCTTCGGGGTTCAGGGTGTCGTCATCGTCGTTGTTGGTGGGGGCAGGCTTTTGAGGTTGGGTTGTCCCCTCCATTTGGGCGATTCTTTCGCGGGCGATCTGCCGCAGGTCTTCGCCGTCGTAGTTATCCACGATGCTCTGGTAGGTGTGTCGGGCTTGGAAGTCGTTGCCCACGGCACGATAGTAGTCGCCGTACAAGATGAAGGTGTTGGCAATCCAATAGGCGGAGGTGTAGCGTGCTTCGATGATCTCGGTGATTTGTTTTTCGCAGGCGGTGTAGTCGCCCCGTTTGAACTCGGTCAGCGCGCAGTAGTAGGCGGCCTCTGCGGAGGTGCTGTTGGTGCTGGCGGTGGAGAGAGGCTTCAGGTACTTGATGGTTGCGCTGTAGTCGCGGAGTTCGAACGACGACTTGCCGGCGATGAGGTTGGCGTCATCCATCAGGTCGGGGTCGGCCTTGGGGGAGGCGATGTAGCCTTTGGCGCCCTCGAGGGCCTCACGGTAGTTCTTCATCTCGTAGGCGCAGCGCATGATGCCGTTGTAGGCATACGAGGTGTTCTCTTCGCTGGTGGAGAGGGTGAGCAGTTCGTTGAAACGGGTGATGGCACGCTCGTATTCCTTTTTGTTGAAAAGAATGGTGGCAGCCCGCTTGGCGGCCATCTCGTTGTTCTCGGTGCGGAAGTTGTTGAGCAGATATTCACAATCTCTCAAAGCGTCTTCATAGTTGCGGTCTCCATATTCGCATTCGCTGCGTTTGAAATAGGCATCGGCGATGAAGAAGCCGTTGGGGAACTTGTTGATGTAGTCGGTGAATCCGGCCACGGCCATCTCGCAGTTGCCCTGCACAAACTTCGACTCTGCCGACTTGTAGGTGATGGAATCCTGTCGCTCGGGCGAGATGGAAATGTTACCCTTGGAGGTGACATAGTCGAGGAAGTCGCCCGGACGGCCCATCTCGGAGTAAATGTCCTGCAGATTGGAAACAGCCTCTTTGGCTTCCTGAGAGCCGGGATATTTGTCCACCACCAACTTGAAGGTTTCGATAGCTTTGTCCTTCTGTCCGGCCCCTTGATAGGCCTGCGCCAGTTTGTTGTAGGCTTTCGGCACGTAGGTGCTCTTCGTGTATTTGCGGATGAAACTGTTGTAGGAGTTGATGGCCAGATTATACTGGTTTTGAGTGAGATAGATGCCTGCTAATTCATATTCCACATCCACAATATAGGGTGATTTGCTATAGTATTGGGTGAATTTCTCGAGCAGTTCCACCTTCTTGGCGCTATGCTGCTGGTAACCGTGGCACAATGCCTGCTGGTAGAGCGCATAATCGGCATTGCTGCCTTTCAGTTGTTCGCAGCGTTCGTATTGTGTGATGGCCGATTTGAGGTTGCGCTGCATGAAGTAGCAGTCGCCCATACGAGCGTATGCGTCAGATTTGTAAGAACTGTATTTGTCTGTGTTGCAGAAGGTAATGAATTTCTCAAAAGATTTCTGAGCCTCTTTGTACTTCTCGATTTTCATGGCGGCATATCCCATCGAGTAGAGCGACAGCGGGTAGTTCTCGTCAGAGGTCACTTTGTCGCTGTTATGGTACAACAGGAAGGAGTTGTAGGCGTCGCGGTATTGTTCGGCGCGGTATTCGCACTCGGCTTTCCAGTACAGGTTCGAGAGGTGCAGCTCCCTGTTCAGCGGCGTTTGTAGCGACTTGTCGAGCATCTTGCCGGCGTCGCGGTATTTTTTGTCGCCAATTAGCTCCATGGCGCGGAAGTGGGTGCAACGTTGGTACGAGCGCAGGATTTCCGGACTGCGGTGCGTCCGGTCGAGTTTCTCAATGGCCTTGATGGCTTCAGCGTAGTTTTTGGTGGAGGCGTAGATGGCGGCGAGGTAGGAACTCATCTCCTGTGCGCGGGCGGTGTACGGGTAACGGTTGATGTACTCTTCGATGGTGGAGAGCGCCTTCTGCTGGTTGAGGGCATTGGCGGTCTCATATTGCAGTTTGGCATAATTGTAAAATGCATCTTCTTGAATGTCAATAGAATATTCCATCTTTGAGGCCTCGTAGAAATAGTTGGAAGCATCGGCGAGTTTGTTCTGCTTGAGGAAACAGTCGGCGATGATGTAGTAAGCATTCTGTGTCATGGCATCCACCGTGTCGGTCACTTGCGAGAGCTGGGCGATGGCCTCGCTGTAGTCGCCGGTCTTGTAGAAGGTGTAACCGAAAGCATAGCGGTCGGAACGGCTGTAAGTGGAGGCATCGTTGGCGGACTTCTTTTGGAGAATTTGCGCGAAATAATTAGAGGCCTCCTGATAGTGGTTGAGGTTGTAGTGCGACAACCCCACGATGCGTTTCAGCTCGTTGGGGTCGCCAGCTTGCGCACCAGCATTGCCGGCTTCCCTTACCACAGTCTCGTATTCGCCTTGCATAAAATGAATCTGCATGATGTATGCAGGCACCACTTTTGAATACTCCTTCACATCCTTGATTTCGTTGAAGTCGGCCAAGGCTGCCTCATACTGACCATCTTCATACTCGAGGTGTGCCACATAATAGGTGGACTTGTCCTTGTACTGGCCATCATACTCACGGGCTTTTCTCAAATAATACTTGGCTTCGTCGCGATCCTTTTCGCGGAGTAAACAATAGCCTTTCTTGAAATAGAATTCTGCTAAGTCTTCTTTTTCTATCTTTCTCTCATCCAAATCATTGAAATACTCAAGCGCCTTCTTGTACTGCTTCTGGTAATAGTAGGAGCGAGCGATGTACAGATAAGCCTCCGGCACGCGCGTGTGGATGGGATACCGTTGCACAAAGTCGCGCAACAGGTACATGGCATTGCCGTGGTTTAGCTTGGCAGCACAAACCCCTTGGTAGAAATAGGAGGTGGACTTCATGTCGTACTGCTCGTCGGTCGTGTTCTCATACACGTATTGGAAATACTCCTGAGCAGAGCCATATTCATGCATCTGCATCAGTTCCAAAGCCGTGTTGTACTGGCGTAAAGGAGATTCGTAGTTCAGCGGTCTCTGCGCATCAACCGAAATGTGGGCAAGCACCAACCCGATAATGAGGATGCTTTGAATGATTAACCTCTTCATAATCAGTGATATTCATTTTAAATTCTAATATACAAATTTATAAAAGAGATATCAGCTGACGAGCGAGTTTTCAACAAATTATCAACAGGATTTTTTTGAAAAACATTAGTACATGAGGTGCTTCTTTTCCTGCTTGCGCCAGCCGGCATCGTACTTGTAATCTGTGAAATAGATGACCAGATCGGCGTCGTATTTGTAGTCCACGAAATAGATCTTTTTCTTCGCATCGTACTTATAGTCGCAGAAGTACCACAGCCCCTTGTTGTCGGTGGCGTCGTATTTGTAGCTGCATTTATATACCACAAGATCTGCATCATATTTGTAATCAGTTACATACACCTTCACGTCCGCATCGTATTTGTAGTTGCAGCTGTACACGGTCTGACCTTTCATATAGCCTGCGGTGAGGAGGGTGAAGATGAAAAGGATAAAGACTTTCTTCATATATAAATGCTTGGTTGATAGTGGTTTATTGAATATTTTGAAGGGAGATTTTTTCTAAATGAATGCCCCGCGAACCCTTGATGAGGACCATGGCGTTGCGGATGGGGTGCGAAGCAAGGTGTTGGTTGGCCTGCTCCACATCCTCAAATGCTTGATTGGGTGAGAGTTGATGGAAGATTTTTCCCACGAAGATGGGATGGATGTGATGCTGTTGGCACAGGCTGATGATATTGCGATGTTCCTGCTCGCTGACGCTGCCCAGCTCGAGCATATCGCCCAGTATGGCGTACTTGTCGGGGTGGGGGAGATGGGCGAGATTGAGGATCGCCGCCGTCATGCTGGTGGGGTTGGCATTGTAGTAGTCGGCGATGATGGTGCTGCTGCCAGACTTGACAATTTGCGACCTGTGGTTGCTGGGCATATAGGCTTCGATGGCCCTGCCGGCTTCCTCTGTGCTGATGCCGAAGAAACGACCTACTGCAATGGCGCCGAGGATGTTATGCAGGTTGTACTCGCCGGTGAGGTGGGTGTGGATGGTCGTGTCTTCCACCCGCACTGTGAGACAAGGGTTCATGTCGGTGATGGTACCGCGACAGCTGCTGTCGGAAGCGTCGCCGTAGCGCACCTGCGGCTGGTAACTGCCCGCGCATTGCGCTAAAATTGCATCGCTTGCATTGACAAAAATGGTGCCTTGGCGTTGCATAACCGACTCGTACAAAGCACGTTTAGTGGTGATGATGTTTTCTGGCGAGCCGAATCCTTCGATATGCGCTACCCCGATATTGGTGATGAGACCGTGGGTGGGTTCGGCGATGCGGCACAGGTCGGCGATTTCGCCCGGGTGGTTGGCGCCCATCTCCACGATGGCGATTTCAGTGTCGGCTGTTATGGAGAGAAGCGTAAGCGGCACGCCGATGTGGTTGTTGAGGTTGCCTTGGGTGAAGGCCACTTTGTATTTTGTTTGCAGCACTTGGGCGGTCAGCTCCTTGGTGGTGGTTTTGCCATTGGTGCCCGTAATGCCGATGAAAGGGATGTGCAGCTGCATCCGATGGTGGTGCGCCAGCTGTTGCAGGGTGGTCAAGGTGTCGTCCACCACAAAGCAGCGGTTATTGCCTTTTAAATCCTGCCGGTTGGTGACCACGTGGGCGGCACCCGCCTCCAACGCCTGGAGCGCAAAGGTGTTGCCGTCGAAATTTTCACCCTTCAGACAAAAAAACAGACTGTCAGCCTGTATGTTGCGGGTGTCGGTGCAGATTTTGGGGTGTTTCAGATAAGCCTCATAGAGTTTTGCAATCATGGTGATAAAGGTTATGGTCGGTTTAATAGGCGGGGAAATAGGGATCGCTTTTGATGAAAGAGCCTTTCTTCCATATCAGGTCCAGCATCACGCCATCCAGATACTTATAAATGCGTTGGTATTCTTTTTTGTCTAACTCATCTAAACAAGTGAAAATCACGATGATGTCATGCCCTGTCTGCGGGAGCATGAACTGGGTCTTGACTTCAAAATCCTTCAAAACGGTCTCTGTTGTAAGATAGTTTTTCGAAAGTTTCTGCTCGTTGAAGATGTCGGACAGGGTAAAAGTGGGGATATAGTCTTCGGTGGGAAGCTGTTGCCAGGTGTCCTCTTCTGCATCCTTGGTGACGGCGTAGAAGGAGATTTTCGAGCCGCAGCTGTTGCCGCAGCGGGTTTCGCAAAGGGCCACCAGCAGGTCGCCGTGTCCGTCGCGCCGCCATGTGGCAATCTCGTAGGTGACATCTAATGGGGTGCGAAGCTGGAGAAATCCGGCGCGCTTGTCGTACACCAACAGCTTGTAGTTGTCGTAGTTGAGCAGCGTGTTTCCTTTTTCGGCCATCATCTTTTCGCGTACGCTCATCGGCACGTTCATCTCCTCTTCCGAAAAATGAAGCAGAATCTCATTGAGCACTTGTGCGTGTACAGTGTTCGTTATGAGAAACATGCCCAGAAAAATGGCGATCAGAATGGCGGTGAAACGTCGGTACATGGTTTGTTTTTTGATTAAAACGCAAAAATAGTCAAAATCATATAATGATGGCAAGATTTTTTTTTGAAAAAATGCTGAAATTGAGGCTCTTTTTTCAATGAAAAGTTGTACTTTTGCAAACTTTTTTGGCAGGGTGAATTTTGTTGTTATTTTATCTGTAACAAAATGAAAATAACCGCCGTAAAAGCGAGCAAAAAGTTTTGAAATGAGACAACTCAACATCACTAAACAGGTAACCAATCGCGAGACCGCGTCGTTAGACAAATATTTGCATGATATTGGAAAAGTGGAGCTGATTACGGCTGAAGAAGAGGTGGAGCTGGCCCGAAAGATCAAAGAGGGCGACCAGGCTGCGCTGGAAAAACTCACCAAGGCCAACCTCCGTTTTGTGGTTTCTGTAGCCAAGCAGTATCAGAATCAAGGACTTAGCCTTCCCGACTTGATCAATGAGGGCAATCTCGGTTTGATCAAGGCTGCACAGCGTTTCGATGAGACCCGTGGTTTCAAATTCATCTCGTACGCTGTTTGGTGGATTCGTCAGTCCATTCTGCAGGCGTTGGCCGAGCAGTCTCGTATTGTTCGTCTGCCGTTGAACAAGATCGGCACCATCAACAAGATCAACAAGGCATACGCCTATCTGGAGCAGGAGTACGAGCGCGAGCCCCGCGCTGATGAAATCGCTGCGCTGCTCGATATTACCGAGGCGGAGGTGAAGGACTCGATGCGCAACTCGTCGCGTCACCTCTCCATGGACGCCTCCCTCACGCAGGACAAGGACAACAACATGTACGATGTGCTCAAGTCGGAGGACTCCACTCCGCCCGACAGAGAACTGTTGTATGAGTCGCTCCGTCAGGAGATTAACCGTACCATCGCCACGTTGCCCGAACGCGAGGCCGACATCATCAAGCTCTATTTCGGACTTGACGGCGAGAAGCACCCGTGGACGTTGGAGGAGATTGCCGAGCGGCAGAACCTCACCCGTGAGCGTGTGCGCCAGATCAAGGAGAAGGCCATCCGCCGCCTGAAAAACCAGGCCAAGTGCAAGAACCTACGGTCTTACCTGGGGTAGGGAAGATCGGTTTTCTGTAGAGACGTGCCATGGCGCGTCTCTACGGCCGTGACATATATTCGATTTTAAATCGTAGAGACGTCATATTATGGCGTCTCTATGTTTTTTTGCCCCCCTCCCGTATGCGTTGTACGGTCTTGGGAGATGGCATCACCATCTGTGGTCATGTCTCCTTTTATCAATAGCCCCAAGCGCGTCGCAGCAGCTCGTCTATAGAATCATACCACCCTCCATACTGCTTTAGATCGGATAATACGAGGGTGTATTTCGATGTGTTCCAATCTTTAACCTCTACAATATAAAAAGGTTTCATATCAATTTGACAAACCGTCACGTCATCAAAGAACATGATGCTGCGCCCATCCATATTGAGCGTTAAAGAGTTCCCATTAAAATCTTTGATGTTGTAATGATAGTCAAAGGTGATAAACGCATTGTTGAGGTATTGGATTTCTTTTGTGGAAATTCCGATGAGTTGAGTCTCTCTCTGTTCCGCCGTCCATAACAGATATTTCGATGTCTCTCTATCCCACACTTCGAAAAAATATCGATCCCCATCTTTGAAATTCAGCAACCGAACTTCATTATTTTCAGCAACAAAGAGCATATTCCCCCACGAGTCGAAAACGCGATTCGTACCATCGCTGTAGTCCACAAAAATAAATCTGCCCTCGGCCTCCAGATGGATGTTCACAATGCGAACCCCTTCCTTTTTGGGTTGGATAAAATTATTCTGATTATAGTACCCGTATGGGAATTTTTGGAGAATCATCCACTCCACTATGCCATTGGGTTGGGTGTGGCCCAGCACCACGGCAGTATTGTTGAAATTGGTATATCGGCAGATGTCGTAAGTGAATGAGCCGATGTCTTTTAAATCCACTTCGCCCCATTGGGTGTGAGTGGTCAGTTCGGTTGGCGCAACCGTGAGGTTGTGTTCGTTGATGCCGGAAAAAAGCGGGCGGTCTTGCACTTGGGGATGAGACAGTGTGGAGAAATCGGGCTTGGTTTCCTGGGTGGCAGGCGCCATGGCGGGGGCAGTGTAGTGCGAGGCGGACGGTGCAGCTGGCTTGGGGGCAGGTGGTGTTACCGGGTCGGAGTAGTGTTCGGGTTCGGCTTCTGGCTCTTGATGGGGGGCATAGGGGCACCACGACTTATGAGGCTCGCCGTTTTTGGCGCCGCATTCCGCACAGGCTGCCGGACTTACGGCAGGAATCTGGGCACTCACAACCATTGCTGACAATAGTAGGGAGGTGAATAGGATGAGCTTTTTCATGAAAGGATTGTATTTGGGATGGGATTATTTCATTTGCCGTGGCAAAAGTACAAAAAAATCTGAACGAATTCACTATCCGTTAAAGTTGGTTTTTTGAAATGCTGAAGGGGGAGGCCGATTACTGATTGAGAGCCTCAAAGACGGAATTCTTGCTGATGTACTCGGGCACGATATCCTTCATCTTCTTCACAATGGCAAAGTCGGTGTTGTCTTTTAAGGCGATGAGTTCATCAATCTCTTTCGACACCTCCTTGTAATCGTAAGTGCGCACTTTCGCGATCATGATTTTCGGGTTGGGGGTCTCGGTGGTGTTCTCCTTGTTGGCCAACAGCTCCTCGTAGAGCTTTTCGCCCGGTCGTAACCCCGTGAAGGTGATTTGGATATCCTTGCCGAGGGTGAGGCCGGAAAGGCGTATCATCTTTACGGCGAGGTCGTAGATGCGCACGGGCTGTCCCATGTCGAAGATGAAGATCTCGCCGCCGTTGCCCATGGCGCCCGCGTTGATCACCAGCTGGCAGGCCTCCGGAATGGTCATGAAGAAACGGGTGATCTCGCGGTCGGTGACGGTGACGGGACCGCCGTTCTCAATCTGCTGTTTGAAAATCGGGATCACCGAACCGTTGGTGCCCAGCACGTTGCCGAAACGGGTGGTGATGAACTTGGTGGTGTCTTGCTCGAAATTCAGCGACTGCACATAAATCTCGGCGATGCGCTTGCTGCAGCCCATCACATTGGTGGGGTTGACGGCCTTGTCGGTCGATACCATCACGAATTTCTTCACCCCATATTTTACGGCCAAATCGGCTAAAATCTTGGTGCCCTGCACGTTGTTCTTCACCGATGCGCTCGGATTCTCCTCCATCATGGGCACATGCTTGTAGGCGGCGGCGTGGTAGATGAGGTCGGGTTTTTCTTGCGAAATAATCTCCTCCATCTTCACCACATCGCGGATGTCCACAATCTGTATGTCAATGTCACGCAGACCATTAGTGGTGTAACATTCGTTGCGAAGATAAAAAACAGGCGTTTCGGCATTGTCCACCAAAATCAGACGCTTGTACTGGTATTTCATCACCTGGCGCACAATCTCGCTGCCAATGGAACCGGCAGCTCCTGTGATCAGGATGGTCTTTCCGCACAAGTCCTTGGTAATCAGGTGCGTGTCAAGAACAATCTCTCCGCGTTCCAACAGGTCTTCAATCTTCACCTTTTTTATCTGCTTGAAACTCAGCTCACCGTTGATCCATTTTTTCACGGGCGGCACCACCAGCACCTTGGCATTGTGCTGCAAGCCAATCTCTGTGATTTCGTTCAGCTGGGAGGGCGGCATGTTCTGTATAGCCACAATCAAAAAGTTGATGTTGTGATGTTCGAGGAACTCTGCCATTGACAGGGCGTCGTAAACATTCACATTTTCAATCTTTTTGCCGATTTTGTTGGCATCTTTGTCAAAAAAAGCCAGCACGTTGTATTTGGTGCGGATGTCACGGTCGAGCGCGCGTTTGGTGATAACGCCTGATGCGCCTGCTCCTACGATCACCACATCACGTTTTTTACGGGCAGGGTTGATGGTTTCAAGATACAACACCTTGAAAGTCAATCGGTAAAATACCATGATGAGCGTGGTGAATGTAAATTCCATTACCACGACAGAGATGGGTACGATGTAATGACTGATGAGACCGCGAGAGATAAAGTTGAGCGCCATCAGTGCCGCCGATCCAGCTAGGTTGGCTAACAAAA
>JAEEGJ010003716.1_pt1 | contig 56181 bp, 50 predicted proteins | sample 8958761 | NCBI WGS metagenome assembly JAEEGJ01 (sample SAMN16246546, study PRJNA631951) | gut metagenome | biome: gut microbiome; feature: rumen; material: RS-attached | host: Bos | place: Iran: Karaj | collected 2018-10
TTGAGTTTTTATCTGACCATATCCCATATTAGAAATAATATTGAATCCATTGTTGGCACATCTCATTTCTTTGGCTTTTTCTTGCCGGTGATCTGTTTTGCACTGGTACATATTATCGGAGGAATCATTGCCAGGAAGATCAGGGACAAGAAAAATGATGAAGCAGACAGGATTGCAAATGAGCGTTATGAATTGCTCAAGAAGCTTAATGATGAACTGGTTGAACTCAAGGTTACTGAGGCAAGACTCAAGAGTGAATTGCCTCAGCACAGCTTATTAGATATTGATAATACCGGTATTAAACTGAAGACGGATAATGCTGAATATCCCATTGAGCTTGCAGACTATCTTGCAGATAAGTATGATTCCTTGCAGACTATGGAACGAGATATCGGAATCTGCGAATCGAATATCGCCAAAAACCAGTCTTTTGTCTCTCCGGCAAGATATTCGTCATTCAGGTTCTTTATCCCGTTTTTTATTGTGTCGATCCTGGTATTTGTTTTCGGAGCAGGTTTTCTAACGATCCAGTCTTTCCTTATGTCATCAAATGGTGATCCATCAGGCAGATTGCTTAACCGGGTGGCTCTCTGGATTCCTTTTGTTTTCTTTATGGTCATTCATGTGATCGGAGGAGTATATGCAAGAAAAAAGAGAGATAAGCTCAATGCGGTTATAGATGACGATATCATTTACAGAGCAAGGTGCTGCGAAGATAATCAGAATAAGAGCATGAACTTAAAAGCCAGACTCACAATACTTCAGGAAGATCTGTCCGTTTATAATGACCGTGTTCCGATAGGCCTCAGAAAGCGTACCGGCATGCAGAAGGTCAAAAAGCTCCTCGAGTCAGGTAAAGCAAAAACCTTTGACGAAGCGGTAGCTATGTGTATGCATAATAAGCCGGTTACTCAGGAGTAACTGTTAAGGCGGTCTTTGCTATGCTTAACCAGGTAGAATAACTCCTCGTCCTTACGAGCAGGCTGCTGATCACAACAGTTCTGGGGTGAAGCACTTCATTTGAGAAACCTGCCGGAGGCGTAAATGTTCCGACCGCGCTGATTACATAAGGAATGTCATCAACGGTTCCCAGATAAATAGTCATGTGTCCCGGGAAAGAGACAAGGCTGCCGGGAGCTAGCTTACTGATTATCTCCATTTTCTCATCAGAATCCATGTCAGACATGTCGACCTTGTAAACTCCTGTAACGTCGGACTGGCCAACGCGCGGCATCAGAATTCCGAAGCAGCGGTAGATTTCGCGCACGATGCCTGTGCAGTCGTTTGCCTGGAGATCGCCGCCCCATCCGTATCTGTCACCCTGAAGCTTCAGTGCCTGTCTTACGATGTTTGCAGAAGTAAAGGGGAGATAACCGACTGTAACGTCATCTGATACAGGAATAAGAACATATTCATCATCTATATAACCATCAGAACCTCTGGTAGGAACCTTTACAACATAATCTCCGAAGGTGGTTCGCTCACTGACGATATTGGGTGCATCATCAGCGGGAATAAGTTCCATCTTGGTTCCCATCGGCAAAACCAGATTTGTGGTTGCATCTGAATAGGGGTCATTGCCCAGGCGGATCTCTCTGGCGGTAACTGTAAGCCAGTAATCAGGATTTTGTCGCTCAATCCATTCTTCCTTGTCTTCACAGAGAGCAATGGCATCTTTGCGGACCCACGCGGCAAAACTGTCGAATACAACATAAAGATAATCGCCGTCAGAACTCTCATGGAGAACATAGACCGGCATATATGGCATGCATTCAGAGTAGAGATTGGAATCAAACAACTGGTCGTACGGATCTGTAAAGACTCTGTCTTCCGTAGGGAGCATTCTGAGAGTCATTCTCTTTACTGAAAAACCATATCTGACATTGATCACTTCGGGTACACCGTCGATGTTTGAACGGTCAACCAGGTCTTCAAAATAGAGTTTTGTGGTGCGTGTTCCGTCAAGATAATAACCTGTGGGATTCTTGAGAAACGAATTCGCGTTCTCTTCGAGAAAGGATATCAGGATATCACCGTCGAGTGTGTCTTCGAATTCGTCAAATAAAGGGAAGACTGTACCGTCACCGGCTTTGATCACAGCTCTGTTCTCGTGGTTGAACGCCTTGATCTGTTCATCTGTCATGAGTATCCTGTTATCCGCATCGCTGATCCAATAATCAGCGTTCATCATCTCGGGAGTAACATAATCTGCAGTTCTAACGAAATCAGTATTAACACCGGTATCTGCAGGTGCTGTCTCATATGTGTTGGGATCAGCTGAAGTTTCAGGTGAGTTTGTGACATCAGCGGTAGGCTGTGTGTTTTCTTCGGAAGCTAAAGTAGGCATTGTAGTGTCCTCTGTAGTCGGCAGGCTTGGCTGTGCGTTTGGATTGGTTCCGCAGGCACTGAACGCAGGCGCTATGAGTGATGTGGCAAGGATGAGTGAGATCATCTTTTGTCTTTTGTGTAACATTGTTAACTCCTATTTACCCTGATTTCTTTATTACGATTATATCCTATTTACCTGATTCTCTTTGCAAAGGCATCGGAATAATTGTGGTAAACTCGATTTATGATTTGGGGGGATAATACTTATGAAGCAACATGTATCTGAATTAACACCGGAAGAGTTTCAAAAGGCTTTTCCGATTGAACTTAAGGATGTGATCCCGGAATACGCTGAATGGTATGAAGAGGCCAAAAGCGCCATTCTCAATGTGACAGGCAGCTGCGATGTCGTAAGGATCAATCACATCGGCAGCAGCGCCATTCCGGCTATCAAGTCTAAGCCGATGATCGATATCCTGATGGAGATAAGAAATAACTGTGATGTCGATAAGCTCGTTGATTCACTTAAGACAATCGGATTTGGAACTGAAGTGGCAATGCGGAAGGATAATCCTTTCGAGTATCTTCTGGCTAAGGGAATGACTGTCCGCGGATTTGAGGAAAAAGTCTATCTGCTCCATATCCGTTATTTGGGCGACTGGAGTGAACTGTATTTCAGGGACTATCTTCTCGACAATCCTGATATCGCGAAAGAATACAGTGACCTTAAAGAACAGATCCTTGATGACATTCAGAGCGGAAAGATTGAGAGAATGCCTAATGGCCAGCCTAACGGATACTCCATGGCCAAATTGGATTTTGTAAAAAGGATATCGGAAGAGGCCAGACTCGCGTATCCGAACAGGTTCAATCCGTCCTAAAAATCAACAATATTTGAGCAAATATGCTATAATCATCCTTGGAATTATGGGAGGATGAAGCTATGTTTTACAATAAGGACAACCCTCAGTGGCAGTTTAATGAAGAACAGTTTCTGAGCCGTGATGAATACTACAGAATGGTCGGCGAGTACGACGAACTCTGCAAGAGCATGTTGACGGCTGATGTCAGAGACTTTGGTTCAAAGTTTTACGGTGTTAAGGAGACAGGAACCCCGGAACAGCAGGAAGCTAAACGCAAAAAGGCCATCTTTGGTATTATCTGTATCATAATCGTTTTCGCTTCGCTCGTTGTATCGCTGATACTTAAGCAGCTGGTGATATTCGGATACATCGCTTGCGCTGTTTTCCTGATCTTCGGTATTTCTATGATCATCTCCGGCAAAGGAGATGTCGTTGAATCTACGAGCAGAGCTATCATTAACAGGGTAATCGGTGCAGGAATGGCACTTGCTTCGATTGCGATACTGCTTCTCATCATATTCAGGAACAGTCTCGCGGAAGCAGAGTTTTTCCTCATGCTGTTCGTAATTGTATTCGGTGTGTCAGGCCTGGTGCTTCTTGTGTGTTCCATCATGAGGGCTTTATCCGGAAAGCTTATATATACCGAAGAAATCAACGCTACATGCTCGGGTTATGTACGTTATGTCGACAGGGACAGCAGTGAGAACGGCAGAAGCTTCGTGTTCATACACGCTTCGCCTTTGTTCACTTATTCATATGAAGGTGTGCAGTATGAGTCGGTTTGGGATGAATTTCCTGCAAAAGAGGATCTGGATATCGCACTTGGTCAGTCAGTTCCGGTCAAGATAGACCCCAGACATCCGGAAAACGTCATGTCTCCGGCCACGGCTCACCCTGGCTCACTCGTGTTCATGATCGTTATGTCTCTCCTCTGCGTTGGAGTTGGTGTAGGGTTGGGAATCTACCTGACAACCGGAGCTGCCAAGGGCATGACCGTTGAGACCCAATGGAATCCTCTGATAGAGGAGATCAATGGTGAAACAGGTGACTCACGTACTAAAGTAACTGATGACCAGATCAAGTCTCTTTATCTGGATAAGTACAATATTACAAGCGAATGGTACTATGAGATGGTTACTGTTGCGACCATGAATTATACGGCAGACGGTCAGGTAATTACGTTCACCGATGAGGCATTCAATTCCATTCTTTACACGGATGGAACCGCTCCCAAGCCGGGAACTGTAATGATGATCTTCTACACTGTAGATGAGGAATATGTGGAGTCAGGAGGCATATATAAACATTCTTTTGCTTCGGGTGATCCTGAAAAGTTCGTTTATGTCGGCTCACACGGTGCATATGTTGCTAACTGACATCACAATTAGAAATTATTAAGGAAATGAGAAAAATTTTTTTAAGATTAAAAGTCGTATCAGCGGTTTTACTTATTGCTGTTATGACAATGTTCATGCTGCCGCAGAAGACAGAAGCAGCAACAAAATACGACGAGATTTTATATTATGGAATCGAAGCCCATGTGGAATATACAGGTTCCGTTAACTTTACCTATACATTGGATTGGAAAGTATTAAAAGACGGCTCTGAGGGCGGCGTGTCCTGGGTTAAGATCGGTATTCCAAATGAGAATGCCGAGAAATTCGTACCACTTACCGATAACATCAAGTCGGTAGCATATTATTACGATAGCGGTGTTTACGCGAAGATAGTGTTCAACAGAACTTATCATGCAGGAGAGACGATCCATTTCAGCTATTCGTTTCTCCAGCACAACCTTTTTACGGAACCCAAATCTTCCACTAATTCCGGTTGGAACAAACTGTATACTTACAAGTTCACTCCCGGATGGTTTGATAATATCGACATAGACAAGTTTGAGATCAAGTGGGATTCGGCAAAAGTTGCCAAGTGTGACGAGAATCTGGTAGGCGAATACTACGTAAAAACCGGCAAACTGGGTGCAGGCAGAAGGACTACTTTCCAGGTCGGATACAGAAGCGGTGCTTTTAAGTACACCAAAAAGACTGTTTCACACCCAGGAGCTTTTTTCGCGAAAAACGGCGCTGTCATAGGCGGAATAGCTGTTTTTGTCCTTGTAATTTTCCTGAAGATCTTTATGGGTGATTCTTATAGCAGATCCGGATATCACGGCGGATTCCACGGTGGCGGAGGCTGTGCTTGTGCCTGTGCATGTGCGTGTGCCTGTGCCGGAGGCGGCAGAGCAGGCTGTTCTAAGAAGGATTTCTATGGGACCAAGATATCGACAAAACGATTGAGAAAAGTCTTAAGGGACGGAGCAAAAGATGCTGAATCAGAAACTTTATGAGTTGAAAAACTGGAACAGGATAATTCATACCACCTGGAATCCTGAAGGGCCGGGCGTTATCAGAATGCATATGATACCTCCTAAGTTTACTCCGTTTAAGCTGGCTGAGACTTTGGTCATTATTAACGGTTCTGAGATCCTGCCGATCAATGAGTCTGGAGCGATACTGCTTACCGAGTATGTCAGGAACGTCAACGAATTCGGTGAAAAACCTATGAGTGACAAGGATCTTGAAGAGATCATCCGGAAGACCTTTCGCAGTGTAAAAAAGGTTTTTCCGCGTGTAAAGGATGAAGTGCTCAAAGAGGATCTCCTGAATTACATCGGTGTCTTTGAGGCGGTTGCAAAGGGTGAGGCCGTCGAGAGCGAATATGGTCAAATGTCGATCGGAGAATACTCCCGCTATATGAGCGCTCCTCACAGAATGGATCTCATGGTGTCAGCCATGACTCATGACGGTAAGTGGAACTGCAATCAGAAGTGTGTCCACTGTTATGCTGCTGACCAGAAGTGCGCTGAGGAGAAGGAATTGTCGACTGAAGAGTGGAAGACCATAATCGGCAGGCTTCGCAAAGCGAAAGTGTCACAGGTCACATTTACGGGCGGTGAGCCTACGATCCGAAAAGACATACCTGAACTTATCATGGAAGCGCGCTGGTTTATTACAAGACTCAACACTAACGGAGTTAATCTTACTGAAGATTACTGCCGTCAGCTTTATGATGCTGAACTTGATAATCTGCAGGTGACATTCTACTCGTGTGACGAAGATGTCCACAACAGGCTGGTTGGAGCGCCAAACTATCAGAAGACACTGTCGGGAATTAAAAATGCTGTTGCTGCAGGTATCAACATGAGCATCAATACTCCGATCTGCAGACTTAACAAAGACTATAAGAAGACACTGGAGTTTCTCCATGACCTCGGAATAATCTATGTCACATGTTCTGGTCTGATCCTGACCGGCAATGCCAAGAGCGGGGAGTCTGGTGAGATGAGGATCGAAGGAGAAGAGCTGTATGAGTCGCTCCGCGAAGCTGTTGAATATGCTTATTCACACGATATGGAGATCAGTTTTACATCTCCCGGTCTTGTCAGTCAGGAACGTCTGGCGGCCATGGGTCTTGATATTCCCTCTTGCGGTGCCTGCCTCAGCAATATGGCTGTAACTCCATCCGGAAATGTCGTTCCATGCCAGAGCTGGCTGTCTGATGAGCCTCTCGGAAACATTCTTACCACAGATTGGAAGAAGATCTGGAATGCTCCGGCATGCAGAAAAATAAGGGAGATTTCCGCCAGGGAAGAACAGCAGTGTCAGCTCCGGAAATAAAAGCAGTCATATCAAATATTTTGAATAAATATATTTTCGTTTGTCTTAATATCCTTTATAATTATTAATTGGATTATCCCCTAACAAGGTAGTCGATACTTATTTGAATGTAAGGTTTAGAGGTTTATGAGACGCAATCGCCGAACATTGATACTGACCCTTTTAGTAACATTCTCTCTTATGTTGCTGCTTACGATGTACACCGTAAGTAATATCTACAGAACCTCTTACCAGAACGTATACGAAGTAGGAAGCGATAAGACAACTGCAATTACGGCTGACCTTGAGAAATACCTTGAAAACGCTAAATCCGTTTTGTGGGTTACGGCAGATACCGTAGATCACATGCTTGCTGAGGGTGCTACACACGATGAGATCGTTGCGTACATAACACGCGAATCCTATACAACAGAAACACAGTTTGACTCAACATATACTGGAATTTACGGTGTCATCAACGGTAAGTATGCCGATGGTCTGGGCTGGATACCGCCTGAAACATACGATGCTACTGACAGAGAATGGTATAAGGCTGCCCAGGCTGCCGAAGGTCAGGTAATCATCACGTCACCTTATGTTGAGAGCGTAAGCGGCGATGTCATCATTTCCGTATGTAAGACACTCTCCAATTCTGATAACGTTATCGGTCTGGATCTCGCTCTTACAGGCGTTCAGGACCTTGTTGAAGACGTTCAGATCAACGGTACAGGTTACGGCGTAATCCTTAACAATGATGGAATGATCATTGCTAACCCAAACAAAGAGCTTAACGGTAAGTATTATTCTGATTATCCGGAATTCGAAGAAGCTTTCAGCAAAGCGTTAGAAGTCGGTGAGGGTAACTTCACTGCAACTGTTGAAGGAAAATCGTGCACAATTTTTGTTGATCAGGTATTGGACCAGTGGACACTTGTTATCGTTACTGAGACAAGTCAGCTTTTTGAAGCTCCGAGAAGCATTCTCGTTGTAAGCGTTATCGTTAACCTCAGTGCTCTGGCTATTCTCGCCGGTTTCTACATCTTGAGTTATCAGTATGAGATTAAAGCTAACAAGCGTCTGGACGAGATGAAGGCATTGGAGCAACAGAAGGATTACGAAGCTAAACTCTTAAAGCTTGAGAAGACAGCGGCTGATAATGCCAACAGGGCAAAGAGTGACTTCCTTGCAGATATGTCCCATGAGATCAGAACGCCTATCAATGCCGTTCTCGGTATGAATGAGATGATCCTCAACAAGAGTGATGATGAACAGATCCTTGATTATGCCACGAGCATCAAGAGCGCAGGTAAGACACTCCTGTCCATCATCAACAACATTCTTGATTTCTCTAAGATTGAAGACGGCAAGATGAACCTTGTTCCCGTTGAATTCGATACAGCAGAACTTATTACGGGTCTTATCAATTCGATCAGCGAGCGTGCCAAGGCTAAGCAGCTTGATCTCATTGTTGATGTGGACGAGACGATTCCTACAAAGCTTTTCGGCGACGATGTCCGTATCAGCCAGGTTATCATGAACCTGCTTACCAATGGCGTTAAATATACCGAGAAGGGCAGCGTCACGCTCAGAGTAAGAAACCAGGGTGTCATAGGTGATGACGTTAACCTCAGAGTTGACGTTATTGATACCGGTATCGGTATTAAGGAAGAGGATTTTGACAAGCTTACCAAGTCTTTCGAGCGTATCGAGGAGAAGAGAAACCGTCACATCGAAGGTACTGGTCTCGGTATGTCTATCGTTACCAAGCTCCTTAATATGATGAACAGCCAGCTCGAAGTACAGAGTGTTTACGGTGAAGGTTCGACTTTCGGCTTTAACCTCCATCTCCGCATAGTAGATCATGCCCTGATTGGCAAGTTCGAAGAGAAGAAGAAGAGCATCTTCAAGAATACAGAGAAGTCTGAGCGTCTCAGTGCTCCGGGAATCAAGGTTCTTGTTACCGATGATAACGAGATGAACCTGAAGGTCGCTTCGAACCTCCTTCAGTTCTTCAATATTTATCCTGAATTGTGTACGTCAGGCTTTGAGACAATCGATCTGTGTGAGAAGAATAAATATGACATTATCTTCTTAGACCACATGATGCCTAAGATGGACGGTATCGAGTGTCTTGATATCCTCAAGGCCAGAAAACTTGTTGACAGCAGCACTTTGGTCATTGCCCTTACTGCAAATGCGGTCGTAGGAGCCAAGGAAATGTTCCTTGACGCCGGCTTTGACGACTACCTGTCCAAACCTATTCTCCTTGATGATCTTGAGAATATGCTCAGAAAGCATATTCCTGAGGCAGCAATTGAGAACGTTCCGGTCAGCCAGAACCAGGTAGCAAAAAATGACGAAAGTTTCGAGGTGTTTGAGTTCGATCCCGCAGGTGAAGATGACGGCGGTTCAGATTCAGGACTGTCAATCGAGAAGGCTATCGATGCCGGACTGAATGTCAGTGAAGGCATCAGTTTTGCAGCCGGAGACGATGGTTTCTATCTCGAGATCCTGAGAGATTATGCTAATGATGCTGAAATTAAGTGTACAAAACTGGACGCATTCCTGAGAGCAAATGACTGGAAAAACTATAATATATTGGTCCATTCGGTTAAGAGTGCTTCCAGGACCGTCGGTGCAGATGAGCTTACCGAAAAGGCTAGAATGCTCGAAGAAGCGGCTGGCAGAGAAGACGCTGACTATGTCCGCGCAAACCACGAAGAGCTCGTAAGCAAATACAGAGAGCTCGCTAAGCAGCTCCTCTGACATTTGTTTTATCGTCTAAAAGCACATAATATAGAATAGCAAGATATGTAAAACTCGGCTTTTTAGCGGAGTCGGGTCGTACCTTATGTGATATAATTATTCAGTTATGGAACGCTAAATGAGAGGAAGGGTGTCTCTTATGGCATATGGCAAGTCTAAAGGTTTATCCAAGGGTGCAAAAATCGGAATCGGTGCAGGTATTGCGGTCGTAGTTATCGGAATTATCATTGCTGCTGTAATGGTAGTCAGGAGTGGCATTTTCGATACGTCTATGAAGCTCCGCCTGGTTGAAGGTACGGTTAACATTGAGGATACCAAGGGTAACATTACCCCTGCAGGAACAAACAAGCAGTTCGAATCCGGTGATATCATCAGCACGAGCTACGACGGATATGCGTCTGTTACTCTTGATGGTACTAAAAATGTTTCGATTGATGGTTATACCAGAGCAGAGTTTTACAAGAAGGGTAAAACTATTGGAGTTAAGCTCATCAAGGGCGGTCTGTTCTTTGAAGTCAGCCAGCATCTCAATGATGATGAATTATTCCAGCTCCAGTCAAATAACGTAACAATTACTCTGACAAAGGGTTCATCCGGTTATTTCGAGTATGATGAGTCCGGTTTGCAGACCCTTTATGTAACTAACGGTGTTGTCAGAGTTGACGCTTATAACGCACGTACAGGTCAGAGAAAGTCTGCTGAAGTCCGTGGCGGTCAGAAGGCCTCTCTTTACCTTTACGATAAGGCAACGGGATCAAGCGATAGTATCAAACTCCTTACTTCTGATATCAGACCTCAGGATCTTCCGGATTTCCCGTTAAAAGTTATGTCCAGAAATTCTCAGCTTTTAAAGACTGTTTGTTCATACACAGGTTGGGATGAGAGTGAAGTACAGTATTACATCAATAAACTTCCTGGAATGGGTACAACATAATACTTTTAGAATTGGGTGTTATTTATGTCTGTTTTCGATAGTTTTTCCGGTTCATCCAAAGGCAAGAAAATTGCAATCACAGGTATTGCAGCAGTTGTTGTTATCGGAATCATTGTTGCAGTAGTAATGATAATTAACAGCGGAGTTTTTACTTCATCCATGAAGCTTCTCCGTGCCGAAGGAACGGTTAATGTCCAAGATTCCAGAGGGAATATTAACCCGGGTAAAACTAACACCAAATTCCATTCTGGTGATATCGTCAGCACAACTTATGACGGAACAGCATATATCGGTCTTGATGACTACAAGACTGTTACGCTTGATGGTACCAGTAGAGCAGGATTCATTAAGAAGGGTAAGCAGATTGAGGTCGATCTCTTAGCAGGAGGTTTGTTTTTTGATGTTAGAGAACCGCTTAAAGACGATGAGAAATTAGAGATCAAGACCTCTAATCTTTCAGTTGGCATTAGAGGAACTTCTGGTTATATGTTCTACGATGATACTGGATTACAGTCCATTATCGTCACAGATGGTTTTGTTACTGTAGAGTCATATAATCCTAAAACAGGACAGAAGAAATCTGTAGAGGTTTGCGGTGGACAGAAACTGACTGTTTATCTTTACGATATGGCATTAGGCGCAAATAACAGCATTAAGTTTGTTGTATCTGATGTTAAGCCTGCGGATATTCCGGATTTTCCTTTAAGGATTCTTGCGAATAACAAGCCCCTTTTTAATAAGGTCTGCCAGTATACCGGTTGGGAAGAGAGCGAAGTACAGTATTACATCAATAAGCTCCCGGGTATGAATGGCAATCCTACACCTACACCGGTTCTTGTAACACAGACCAATACTCCGCTGCCTACACCTACACCTGATCCGGAACCTACTGAGGCTCCGGTTACACCGGGCGTTACGCAGACTGTTACTCCTACACCTTCGTCGAACAACGATGACGATGATGATGACAGGCCGGCAAATAACAATAACAACAATAATAACAATAATAACAGCAATAATAATCCGTCTAAGCCTACGAATACTCCCAGACCGACGGGTGCTATTTGGGCTACACCTACGAATACTCCTACGCCGATTCCGACTCCTACGAATACGCCGGTTCCGACACCAACGGATCCTCCGACGCCGACTCCTACAGAGACTTCAGAAGAGACTGAACCGTCTGAGGAGACAGAACCTACGGAACCCAGTCAGGAAACCGAGGAGCCTACTGAACCTCAAAATCCTGAACCGAACGAGCCTGAGGGCGGAGACAATTAATACAGCCGTTACTTTATGAATAACAGAAACAAAACTCTATTGGCCTCTTTGGCATGGGCACTTGTGATAACTGTTCTTTGTGCCACCGGTCTTCTTCGGCACATAGAGTTATGGTTCTGTGATGAGCTCTATCAGAGACCTGAAGCTGTTCCCGGTGACATTGTAATTATCGGTATAGATGAGAACGATCTTAAGGAATTAGGTCCTTACAATTCATGGGACAGAACTGTTATGGCTTCTGCACTGGAAGCACTGGCATCTGATCCGGATAATCTTCCCGCTGTAGTAGCAATTGATACTCTTTATTCCGGATATACCAACGAAGAGGCTGACCGCAGACTAGTTGATGCGGCATCAAAACTCGGTAATGTGATTGTTGCATCGGAAGCTCATTTTGGTACTAAAAGGACCTTCGGCGCTACGGTCATAATAGATGATTATGCAATCCTTAATTACGAAGAACCCTATGAGGAACTCAAGAATGTAACCACACAGGGTCATATCAACGCCATGTACGATGACGACGGAGTTATGCGTCATGCCCTTTTGTATGTTGAACCGGACGGTACGAAGGGCAAACGTACATATTCAATGGCTTATGAAGTTGCGTCTGCTTACGCAAAAATAAACGGTCTGACTATTTTGCAGCCGCCTGTTAACGGCAGAGGACAGTTTTATGTCTCATATACCGGCGGCCCGAGAGCTTATTACGACGGAATCACTTTAAGCAAGCTGATCAATGGAGAGGTTCCGGCATCTTATTTTGCCAACAAGATAGTTCTCATCGGACCATATGCACCTGGTCTCCAGGATTCGTATTTCACTCCTATCGAGAGAGGCGAGATGATGTATGGCGTTGAGTATCAGGCAAATGTCATCCAATGCCTCCTTACGGGAGATTATAAGGATGAGATGCCGGATATGTTCCAGGTCGGAGCATTGTTCATTCTGAGCTTCGCGTTTTACTATTTCTGCCATAACAGAAGATTACTGTTCACTGTTCCTGCCCTTGTTATAGGCGAGGGCGTGGCAATCGGATGCACGCTGTTTCTTTATTCTGTGGGCATGACTATCCATGCATTGTGGATTCCGCTAAGTTTCTTACTCCTGTTTGTTGTAAGTGTTGCGGGAAACTATATCCGCGCAGCCATCGAGAGACAGAATGTAACCAAGACTTTCGAGAGATATGTAGCTCCGAATATCGTAGGCGAGATCCTCAAGGAAGGAACAGATTCTTTGAAACTCGGAGGTAAGACTGTTGATATCGCGGTTCTTTTTGTTGATGTCAGAGGCTTTACCACAATGTCTGAGCGTCTTTCTCCTGAAGTAGTAGTCAATATTCTTAACCAGTATCTGACGATGGCAAGTGCCTGCGTTGATGATACTCAGGGAACAGTAGATAAATTCGTCGGTGACGCCATGATGGCGTTCTGGGGCGCTCCCATCGAAGACGACGATCCGGTTTATCACGCAGCTGTGACAGCGCTTGGAATCGTTGAAGGCGCGAAAGCTTTATCTGCCAAACTAAAAGAAGAAATCGGTGAAGAACTCAATGTCGGTGTCGGAATCAATTACGGACCTGCAGTTGTAGGTAACATGGGTTCAGAAAAACGTATGGATTACACGGCGATTGGTGATACAGTAAATACATCAGCAAGGCTTGAAGCAAACGCACCGGCGAGTACAATCTATATTAGCCGTTCCGTTGCAGACAGATTAGAGGGACGCATGGTTTTCGAGCCGCTCGAGAAGCCCATCAAGCTCAAGGGTAAGGCTGACGGATTTGAAGTATTAAAGCTTATCGGACCTGTTGAAGATTCCGGTAAAGCTAACGATACAGAGGCAGGGAAGGAGAAATAAAGATGTTAACTTTTCTGGGAAGAGGTTCAGCATTTTCTGATGATCACAACAGCTCGTTTTTTAAGAGCGGTGACGATCTTATTCTGATCGATTGTGCTATGGGTTCATTCAAGAAACTCAAGAATTGGGACCTGTCAGTATATAAGCATATCTATGTTCTTGTTACTCATACTCACGGAGATCACGTAAGCGGCATAGGAATGCTCGTTGATTACCTGTATTTCCTTGTTAAGGTACCTATCATAGTGGTCGTTCCCTGTGAGGCAGTAAAGAATGACATCAGATTTCTGTTAAAGAATCTGGAAGGCTGCAGTAATGACTGGTATGAGATGATCACTTGTGACCAGTTACATGAGGATTGGTTTGTGAGAGCAATCCCTACAAAGCATTCTGCCGAGCTAGACGGAAAGTGTTTCGGATACCAGCTGAACATCAAGGGCAATAATGTCGTATATACGGGTGATACATGTACTCTTGAACCTTATGAGCAGTATCTGACACCTGATACATATCTTTATATGGAAGCTTCGGCGCACCAATCCGAGGTGCATCTGTATTATGAAACTCTGGTAGACAAGGTCAGGGAATACGTAGGTAAGGGTATTTATGTCTATCTCATGCACATGGATAATGAACAGACCGTATTAAAAACACTTTGCGCATATGGTGCAAAGCCCGCTCCGCTTATAGGCGATAAGGACGGAACAGCAAACAGCACTGCGATGCTCAATACCATCCTTGAGATCACAGACAGTCTCTATAAGGACATGTGCATGAACGGCAGCAGGGATCATAAACTGCTTTTCTCATACCTGACGGGTCTTGCCATGACCATTGTTGATGCTGACAGAGCAAGCTTTTGGAAGTGGGACAAGCGAAAGGGTCAGATCTGGACGATGTCCGCTACAGGCGTTGATTGGATCGTTATTTCCGATGATTCAGGCCTGGTAGGCAAGGCGTTAAGAACTCAGAAGACCGTAATTACAAATGATCCTTATTCCGATCCGGATTTCAACAGCGAGATCGACCATCAGACAGGTTACAAGACCAAGTCCGTACTTGTTCTTCCTGTAGCTGACATTAACGGCAATTTCATTGGTGCACTGCAGCTGATCAACAAGAAGGACGAAAAGGGCTTTGATCCTGAAAAAGACGTTAAGAAGCTCTCGCTTGCAGCACTCATGTGCGGAATAGCGCTGGAATCTGAGACATTCCTCGAAGATTCACATCATGACAAGCTTACGGGCCTTAAGAACAGAATGGGCTTCTATTTCGATTTCGGTGGAAAGTACAAGGATTACCTTATTCCTGATTCCGGAAAGACCATGTCTGTATTTATCAGTGATATTGATAAGTTTAAGAGCGTCAACGATACATACGGCCATAATGCCGGCGATGACGTCCTTAGATTTGCCTCACAGCTCCTTGAATCTGCTTGCGGTGAGAATGACAGTCTCTACAGATGGGGCGGCGAGGAATTTGTCATGGTTATGCGTGATAAGGATCTTGAAGGCGCAGTCAAGAAGGCTGAAGAGATGAGACTTAAGCTGATGGAATCTGAAATCAACGCTGACGGAAACATGATCAAATGTACCATGAGCTTCGGCTGTGCGCTGTTTGATCCTTCCAAGACCATTGAAGATAATATCAGTGAAGCAGACGAGAGACTCTATACCGCGAAAGAAACGGGACGAAACAGGGTTTGTTGGGAGTAAAAAGGTTTGTAAAAAATAATTTATTACTGTATCATATATTAGACAAATGGAAAGACCTGTGTTTATTAACACAGGTTTTTCTAGAGAATAAGGGAGAATAGTCAGGGAGGAAGGATATGGTTTTTTGCGAGAAGTGCGGTGCGATTATGACCGGTTCAGTCTGTCAGAGATGTGGTGCCGGTATAAGTAAAGCCAGCGACAGCAAAAGCGAATCCGATAACAGCGGAGAAGTCAACGAGAGTTCCGGTAACAGCGGATTTACCGGAGCTTTAGGCGGTAACCAGTTCGGCGGAGCTGCACCCAGTCCTTTTGCAGGCGGTGGAACTGCTAAGAGTCCGTTCGCAAGTAACGGAGCTGCTCCCAGTCCGTTTGCAGGTGGTGGAGCCGCACCTAGTCCGTTCGCAGGCGGCAGTTCTGCACCCAGTCCTTTTGCCGGCGGTGGAGCTGCTAAAAGTCCGTTCGCAGGTGGCGGAGCCGCACCAAGCCCGTTTGCAAACGGAAACTCAGCCAGCAGTCCGACAGGTAACGGCGGAACTTCTAACAGTCCGTTCGGTGGAAGTGCATTTGGTTTCGGCGCATTTGGTAATAGCGGATTCGGCAATACAAATTATGGCAGTCCGGAAGAGGTTGCTGAGAGAAACAGAAAAAGCCTTGTTTCCAAACTTGAGAGATACAAGGAACTCCTGGCAGAGAATGAAGAACTCGAGTCTATGATCAAGCCTCAGAGCAGTTTCCCTGTTACTGAGGAGATGAATTTCAAGAAGAGATCTTTCATGAAGTATTTCTGGCCTTACCTGGTTGCTGCACCTGTTATAGGTTACATTATTAACTTTATCTCTTCTTTGATGACTGTTGACACTGTCAATAATTATGATCAGTTTAATATATCCCAGGAAGAGGCCCGTATTGCAGCTTCACGAATTATGAGTGATGCAATCGTTGGCTATGCTGTTGCGATTATTGTTGCGGCTGCGATCATCGTTTTTGGTATTATTATCAGTAAGAGAAAACAGGCTGAATTTAACAGCAGCGCTGATTATATGAACAAAGAGGCTTCGGAGAGGTATCAGAAAGGTCTTGAGAATCAGAGAATGATCAATCTCCAGCAGTCAAACATCCAGGAGATGCATCAGTATGAATCTCTTGTTCCGAATGAGTATCGTACAGCTATACGTGTAGGCAAAATAATCGAGGTTATCAAGAATGGTGATGCTGATACAGTTGAGGACGCATGTGGTATGATCAATACAATTCCCGATCCTGAACCGGAAATTGATACAAGCGGTATTTTCTCTTAATAATCAGACGAAACAAACAATAAAGTCCGGCATTACAGCCGGACTTTTTATTTGGCCCGAAATGTGAGCCCCCATCATTATAGTCCCGTCCCGACATGCCGGAGCGTTAAAAACTGCACAAAAAGAAAAAATTTAATTGTTGAGAAGAATTAGCACTCTCGCATTGACAGTGCTAATCAGAGTACTATAATCAGAGTCGGAACAAAGGAACGAAGATCAATAGATCAGACCTCCGCTCTAATGCTCGGATAACAACAATCAAAGGAGATGATTATTATGTTGATGTCCGGATTATTTGGAGAAGATTTGTTTGACGAACTGTGGGGTTTCCCTTCACATGAACTGGCTAATATCGATAAGCGCCTGTACGGGAAGCACGCCTCAACCCTTATGGCTACCGATGTCCATGAGAACGATACCGATTATGAACTCGACATGAATCTTCCGGGATTCAAGAAAGACCAGATCAGCGTTAAGCTCGAAGACGGCTATATGACGATAAGTGCGGCCAAGGATCACGATCAGGAGAAGAAGGATAAGCACGGCAAGATAATCCGTCAGGAGAGATATGCCGGCTCGATGCAGCGTAGTTTCTACGTAGGTGAGAACGTTAAAACGGAAGATGTTAAGGCAAAGTTCGAAGACGGTGTCTTAAGACTTACTATTCCGAAGAAGGAACTTCCTCAGTTGCCGGGTAACAATACCATTGCAATAGAGGGTTGAAGCAACAGATAGAACAATTACCTCGGACGATAGGGCTGTCTCTTTTGGGACAGCCTTTGTTTTTGCCGGTGTTCCAATGCCCAATACTTTTTCAGTACCTGAATCGGCTGGTTTAGGTATTAGAAAAGTATTGAGAGGGGGCTGGTACTTTTTCAGTACCTGAAAAGGTGTCTTCAGGTATTGAAAAAGTATTGGCTTTTGGAGTCGTGACTTTGTCGAACGTGGAAGAAGAGCAAAAGGAACGAAGAGCGCGAGACAATAAACCATCCGGGTAGTAATGATTGACAATTATTGAGCAAAGTGTCAAATAAGCATCAGATTGAGGCAACATTACTGATTGTTTGTAATATTTTAAATTGTGATAATGAAGCCATAAGAAATCGGAAATACAGATGCAACATTCCCGGTGCCATATCTGTATTAAAGGCAGAAAACAAAAACTAACGCAAAAAGGAGACTACTGAAATGAAAAATATAACAAGGTTTTTGGCACTCGGACTTACGGCAACAATTATGCTCGGCAGTTTCACCGCATGCAACGCTAAGGTAAAGGCAAATGTTAACGTAAACGGTTCGGAGGTTATCAACACAGTGATCAGTACAGGTTCCTGGAAGATCGATGAGCTTAACAAGGTAAGCGTAGAACATAAGAAGATCTATGAAGAGGCTATAAGCCAGCTTGACGGTTACTTCTATGAGCCCGTCGCATTGCTCGGAACACAGGTTGTATCAGGAACGAATTATGCATTCGTAAGCCAGCCCACATCAGGCGGTAAGAGCGCAATGAATTCTCTGGTAATCACATATATTAATGTCGATCCTTCCGGCAAGGCATCTTTCATCAGTGACGAGAGAATTGTTCTTCCCGGTACTGAGACTGACAATGGTACAATTGCAGGCGGTTGGTCTTATGTTGAATCAGCAGAAGTTACGACACGGATTAAGGAGATGTTTGAAGGAATGGAATCTTACGACGGAGGTCCTGTTTATATGCCGATTGCCAATGTAGGTACCCAGGTCGTATCCGGAACAAATTATGCGATCCTCTGCAAGACAGCTCCTTCTCATAGTGAGATGAATGATAAGGCAAAATTGGTTCTCGTATATGTTTATGAGAATCTTCAGGGAGCCTGTGAGATTACAAACACAGAAACAATCGAATTAAGCATCGATTAATTCTTCACATATAAATCAGTGACCCCTGATTGCAAAGCTGCTTCGGTTTTCGAGGCAGCTTTTGTTTTTCGCGTGGTAATAAGACAGTTGCTTTTGGCAACTCATGTGAGCGTAATGGCAACTCGTGTCCCGGATTATTGTATTTGCCGAAACCAATTGATATCTTCGTGCCATCAGGAACAGTTGAAGGGAGAAAAACATGATCAATTGCAGTAATGTAAGCAAATCGTTTAATGAACACAGAGTTTTGGATAATATCAGTTTTAGCATTCCGGAAGGAACGATCGTCGGATTGTTGGGACCTTCTGGAGCAGGGAAGACAACCCTGATAAAGATACTGACAGGTCAGCTTGATTTTGATTCCGGAAAAGTCAACGTAATGAACAAAGATGTCAGGAATCTTAAAGGTACGGATAAAAACAGATTTGGGATCATGATGGACCAATTCGGAATATACGAGAGGTTCACGTGTGCGGAAAACCTCTCAGTCTTCGCTGATGTTTACGGGATCCCCCAGAGCAGGGTAAGAGAGTCACTTAAATCAGTAGGTCTTGAACAGGCAGCTAAGACCAAAGCATCAAACCTTTCGAAAGGAATGAGAGCAAGACTTCTCCTCGCCAGAGCCATGATGCACGATCCGAAGATCATCTTCCTCGATGAACCGACCAGCGGTCTTGATCCGAAGTCGATGAGAGGAATCCATGAGATGATCCTTGAGAAGAAAAAAGACGGCAGCACGATCTTCATCACCACGCACAACATGGAAGAAGCCGCCAAGCTTTGTGACGATGTCATGCTCCTTAATGACGGATGCATCGTGGAACACGGAAAGCCAGCTGAACTGTGCCGCAAGTATTACCGCAGCAAGAAGGTAAAGGTCCGTTTGAATGACGGAAGCGAACAGGAGTTTGTTCAGAACGGCGAATCGGCTGAAGTTATTTCAGAACTCATGAAGGAAGGCAGAGTAGAAACTATACATTCGGAGGAACCTACACTTGAGACTGTCTTCCTGGAACTTACGGGAAAGAAGCTTACGGAGGATTGATAAGATGCGGAATATACTGGTTGTTTTTAAGAAGCAGTTAAGGGATACATTAAAGAATATGACAATACTTATCCAGTTTGTCTTATTCCCGCTCTTTGCTCTCATAATGGAAAACTTTATCGATATTGATGATATGCCTGAACACTTCTTTGTAAAGCTGTTTGCAGTTATGTTTATCGGTATGGCTCCTCTTACTGCAACGGCAGCGATCATCGCAGAAGAGAAAGAGAAGAACACATTAAGAGTGCTCATGAATGCCAACATCAAACCCTGGCAGTATCTCATTGGTGTAGGTCTTTATGTGTGGATACTCTGCATGTTGGGCGCGGGTGTCATGTCAACGCTGCTGCCTTCTTCTGACAGACTTTTTTTCCTCACAGTCATGGGTGCCGGAATCGTTCTGTCGATTGTTGCCGGAGCATGTATAGGTATTGCGTCAAAGAACCAGATGATGGCAACATCTCTTCAGATGCCGTTGATGCTTGTGTTTTCCTTTGCTCCGATGCTCGCAATGTTTAATGATATAATCAAAAAAGGAGCTTTTATTTTCTATACACAGCAGATAAAGACCGCTTTCGATCAGATGAGCTGGAGTGCTTTCGAGGCGAAAAACGTAATTGTCTTATGTGCAAATGCATTATTGTTCGTAGTGCTCTTTGCAGTTTTGTATCACAAAAAAGGTTTGGAATAAATGAAGATTGAGATCGACATTGACGATAAATATAAAGATCTCGGCGTGAAGATCACGGCCCCCGGAATGACGCCTGAAGTTGAGAAGATAGTCTCACTCATGCGCATGGTCGACATGCAGATAGCCGTCAGGAAGGGCAGTGAAACAATACTTCTTGATGCAGGCCGAATTCTTTATGTTGAAGCTGTTGAGCGTAACACGTTCGTATATACAACAGAAGAAGTGTACGAGTCAGATTTGAAGCTCTACGAATTCGAGCAGCAGTTATCCGGCAGGGATTTCATACGTGTAAGCAAACAAGGGCTCTTGAACCTCAAACAGGTCAAGAGTCTTAGGGCTGATGTGGACCGCAAGATACGCGTCACTCTCCAAAATGGGGAACAGATAATCGTATCACGCATGTATGCTGATGAACTTCGTAAACGGTTAGGAGTCAAATGATGGAAGAGAATAAGACGGTATTTAATTATCTGGGTGAGATATTCACCATGTATGGAATAATAATTGCGATATTTGTTGTTCTTAACCTTGTGTTGGGTGACATCGCGAAAGGTTACACGTCATTTTTCGAATACGGAAGCGGTAGCATGTCGATGGGCACAATGATCCAGCTGTTCGGGTTTTCTGTAATCATCTGTATTGCGCGCAATCTTTTCCTTACAGATAAATGGATCAGGAATATGCCGATATTCGTGCGGATCTTCTGCTTATTCCTTTCGATTACCGTTGTAATAGTAGCGTTCGTTATTGTTTTCGGTTGGTTCCCGATAAATGATATATCGGCATGGATCGGATTCATCTTATCCTTTGCCATAAGTTCTGCTGCAGGAGTTTTGATCAGCAAACTCAAAGAGCGCGCCGAGAACAGGGCGATGGACAAAGCTCTCGAGAAGTTCAAAAGCGGGGATGAGGAAAACTAAGTAACCAAACAAAAAGAGCAGTCTGTAGTAAGACTGCTCTTTTCTTATCTGATTGTTTAATTATTCCTTAGGCTTAACGAATTCGAAGTATTCGATGTCGTAATGGAAATCCTCAGTACCCTGTGCATTGAAGTGAACCAGCTTTGTCATGTTGCCGTGTTCGTCATAGGTCATCTCGTTGCGGCTCTCCAGGGTTTTGTCTGCCTTCAGACTGTACTGGATATAAATGCTGGACTTGGTATTGTTGCCGTTTGCATCGTATTCGTTCTCGTAGAAATAAAACGCCTGGTCATCGTTATCGAGATAGAATGTCTGCTTTAACAGATTACCGTGTTCGTCATATTCATTTGTCTGAACGAATTTGCCGGCATCATCGTAGCAGTCCATTTTTAACATATTACCCTTGTCATCGAATTCGTACTGATAACTGGTCTCGGTGATCATCTCGCCAGAGATGCTGTATGTGGTGTACTTCTTGACCTGCTGTTTCTCGTCGTACTCTCTTGATACAAAACCGTAAGCTGTTCCATCAGCGTTGTACTGAACGTGAACCAGTTCGTTTCCGTTATCATCGTATGTGTAGTCGGTTTCCCAACCTGTCATGTTATTGTTCGCATCATAGAAGATCGACATCAACAGGTTGCCCTGTTCGTCATACTTATATACTGTTGAGCTTGATGTCATCCAGTCAGAGTTGGAAGTAACGACCATTTTACTTTCCAGGTATACGGTGTCTCCTGCGGCAACAGAAGATGTTGCTGATGACTCAACGGGTTTATCGCATCCCGCAAAGCTTAATGCTGCAATAAGCAGAGCACCTGTTGCGGCTAATCCTGTTCTTTTCATATTGTTGATCCTTTTACTATTTGTACCCCGATATTATAACTGTTTATCGGCATTTTTCTATACTCCGGTAAATGCCGGGCAGGGGAGGTTGACAAAAACTGAGTGACGATATAATATAAACGCAGTTATATAAATGCGTTTATGGAATAGGGTACAAATGGCACGTAAAACTACAATATCAAAAGAGGTAATCCTGGAAGCCGCATTGAAAATGCTTATCAGAGACGGATATGCTTCTGTTAATGTGAAGACGCTGGCATCCGAGATCGGCTGCTCGACACAGCCGATAGTATGGCATTTCGAGAATATGGAAGGATTAAGACTGGCGCTGTCCGAATACGCAATGGAATATGCTGCGAAGAAGGCGGCTTCTGGTTTTGAGAATAAACTTGAGAGTTTTGAGTTCCTTGGCAGATCCTACGTAAAGATGGCCCTTAAGGAACCGAATCTGTTTAAGTTTCTGTATCTGGGTGAGAACCCCATGGGAAAACCTTATAACCTTAAGGATATAGGCAGGATCAGAAACAAGGAGATGATCAACATGATCTCCGGGCAGACCGGCCTTAACGAAGAACAGGTAATACGCTTTGTCAGGAATACTGTCGTATATTCCCACGGTATTGCTACTATGCTTGCAACGGGAATGCTTAAGGGTACGGAAAAAGAGATGATGGATCTGATTAATAATGCGGCAGATGCCTTTATGTTAAGAGAAGGTGTTGATCCTGCAAAACTTGAGAATAAGGAGAAATGATTATGATTCCAATGGTTTGTTCAATATTAGGTACTGTATTGCTTTTGGTAGTAGCAGTAATGGAAGTGCTTCTGATAATCGGTCTCCCTCTGGGAGAATTTACCATGGGAGGAAAATATAAAGTTTTACCTCCTTTATTCAGGATCTTTGCTGCTTCGTCCATTGTGCTTCAGCTGTTTGGTGCGGCAATGATCCTTCAGGGCGGCGGACTTATGAAGTATTGGTTTCCCGGAAACACGGTCAAGATCATATGCCATGTCTATGCAATTTTCTTCGGTGTTAATACGCTGATGAATCTTGTATCACACAGCAAGAAAGAAAAATATGTAATGACACCTCTTGCGGCAATAGAAGCGTTCTGCTTCGCATTGACTGCGTTTTTCTTTTAAGAAATAATAAGCCCTCCTGAACTGACAGGGGGGCTTATTATTTACGGGTCTTTAGAATTCGTATTATTCAGCGATGTATTCGCTGTATTCCTTTTTGATGATATCCCAGTCAAGGTCGAATCTTGACATGTGCTTTGTGAAAGCAGCTACGGCTGCATCCTTGTCATGAGCAGCGATGGCATCAGCGATTGCCTTGTGATCTGATACAAGCTTCTGGTCCTTGATTGTCTTGAGTGAGAGTGATCTTACACGGTCAAAATGAAGGCTCATAAGGCTTACCATGTAGAAACACTGCATCTTGTTGCATGCAACATAAATGTTCTTATGGAATTCATTGTCGAGGTCCAAAAACTTCGGAGGATCATTCTCGAGATAGAACTGCTGAAGCTTGATGTTTGCGTAGAGCTTCTGGATATCTTCCTCGGTAGCGACATCACATGCTTCCTTGATAAGCGCTGTCTCAACGGAGATACGAAGGAAACGTGATTCCTTAATGAGTTCATAGTCGATGAGTGATACGCTGCAGCCCTTCTGGGGAAGGATGTTAACGATCTTGGACTTTGATAATTCCAGATAAGCTTCATGAACGGGAGTTCTGGAGATTCCGAGCTGTGTGGCAATCTCCTGTTCGCCGATAAGACTGCCGGGTTTGATTTCCATATTGATAATGTTGTCTTTTACGATACGGAAAGCATATTCACGGTTAGGTTCGAAATTTTGCTTTGGAGTAATGATCATTTATGGAAATCCCCTTTGCTCTTAATATAGAAAACCTAACATAAAACAATATTTATGTCTACTGCTTACATACTAATTAGCAACTGCCGAATGCAGTGTCTTGCGTACATCTCCCGGCTTTTGGATCATGCTGTCCAGATAGTTTTCAATGACAGGTGTTAATCCTGCTTTGTTAAGATCAACGCCGAACACAGTCTCATTGGACAGGATATTATTGAGTCTGCCGCTTACACTGTCTTCCATTCCGAATGTTATGCCGTTGTTTTTCAGCTCGTTTTGGAAGAAACCTGCCATGGGATCAGGGCTGATCTCAAAGGTATTGCCATTGTCATCCACTGCGAGCAGATAACGGAGCCATCCTGCTATAACAAGAGGTATCAGCTTGAGGGCAGACAGCTCTTCAGGACGTTCATTCATATAAGATTTTATAGTGATGCCGAATCTGATGGGTAGTTTTTGGCTCGTATCAGTTGCGATTCTTTGAGGCGTGTCGGGAAGGAACGGATTTGGGAAACGTTCTGTAAGAACCTCATTAAGAAAATCGTTAGGATTCAGTATCTTAGGATCACAGACAACGGGAAGACATTCGTTGTATCCCATCTTTGTTACGAGTGCCTTGAGATCAGGATCGTCCATCTCACCGGAAATCTTTGTAAATCCAAGCAGGCATCCGAATACAGCAAGCGAAGTATGCAGGGGATTAAGGCACGCTGTAACCTTCATTCTCTCAGCTTTGTCAACTGTTTCTCTGTCTGTAAGTATAGCTCCGCCCTTGTCGAGCGCGGGTCTGCCGTTAGGAAAGCAGTCTTCAATAACAAGATATTCGGGAATTTCCGCGTTAACAAAGGGTGCTGCAAATACACCAGTGGAGGTTTTAACACTTCTAAGATTATCGATGCCCAGAGCTGTAAGTTTATTCAGAATTTCATCTGAAGGCCTCGGGGTTATCTTGTCGATCATACTCCAGGGAAATGCTATTCGGGAAGGATCTCCGGCGTACTCTCTGAAAGATTTTGCTACATAGCCCTTAACAGTCCAGGCATCGATTATCTCCATAATGGAAGCTTTGAGTATATCACCGTTGTGACTGCAGTTATCCATGCTTACCAGAGCCAAAGGATAACCGCCGGCTTTATATCTCTCGTATAGAACGGAAGCGACAAATCCCATGCAAGTTGAGGGGTGTGAAGGTCCGTTCTCCATATCACGTGCTGCGGCTTCATAAAGCTTGCCGTCAGCATCTCTTAATGCATAACCTTTCTCTGTGATCGTAAAAGAAATGATCTGAAGAGAAGGGTTTGTTGCTATCTCGTTAAGTCTTCTGATCTTGTCCGGGTCATCGTAATTGGCAGGGAGCGCTTCGGTAATGTTACCGATGATCTCGTAGCCGGTGTTTCCGTCAGCTCTCAGGTCACAAATGATAGACAGATTATCGAAAGGTTTATATACCTTCTCGAAATTCTCATAGTCCTGTGTTCCACATACAATGATTCCGGTATCGGTAAGTCCTTTGTTAAGGAGCCTTTGATTGATCCTTGCTATGAATGCTCGAAAGATATTTCCGCCGCCGACATGGAGCCATGTAGGGTTGGCTGTTGTGGCAGTGATTACATCATCGATATTGTATTCGGGAAGAACAACATTTATGCTGTTCCAAAAACCGGTATTCGTGAGATTAGCTTTTGACAGATCCATCTTGTATTTCCTTTCATGTTTTCCTCCTTTCGAGACAAAACCGATAACCTTATAAGTGTTTATAAGATCATCGGTTTTGCGGGCAAAAGGGAGGAGTTATTGCCGAAACTATTGTTAACAGAGTTTACTTACGGCTTCCCATAAGCCGTTAATGTATGTTGCTCCCAAAGCACGGTCGTAAAGACCGTAACCGGGTCTTCCTACTTCATCCCATATCATGCGGCCGTGGTCAGGACGGATGTATCCGTCAAAACCATTCTCATAAAGAGCTTTTACTATAGCGAACATATCGAGATCACCATCTGATGAGAGGTGAGCGGATTCATGGAAATCAGTTTCAGAAGTGTGCTTAACATTTCTCAGGTGGACAAAATGCACTTTGCCTTTTGAAGTAAATGTCTTAGCGATATCAACAACGTCATTATGGATACCTGCGCCGAGACTGCCAGTGCAGAGTGTAAGTCCGTTTCTTTTAGATGTGTTGAGATTTAAATATTTGTCGATCGACTCCTTGCTGTTAACTACCTTGGGAAGGTTGAAAAGCGGGAACGGAGGATCGTCCGGATGAACTGCGAAATTGATGTCAATCTCTTCCGCAACGGGAACTACAGCATCAAGGAAATACTTAATGTTTTTGAAGTATTCTTCTGATGAGACATTCTGATAGAATTGGATATCTTCAGCCATCTGGCCGAATCTTTCGGGCTCCCAACCGGGAAGGCTGAAATCATTAGCACCATTGATCATGGAAGTGGTGATAGCTTCCAAAGTAAGTTTTGATGCTTCACTGTGAGAATATGCCATGGCAGAACTGCCATCGGAAAGAGGCATAAAAAGATTGCTTCTGTACCAGTCCATAACCGGCATGAAGTTATAGCAGATACATTTAACACCGGCTCTCGCGAGGTTTCTCATTGACTCAATATAGTTGTCGATGAGCATGTCACGTGAAGGGAGGCCCTTCTTGATGTCTTCGTGAATATTGAGACTCTCGATAACTTCCATCTCGAGTCCGTATGAATTGATCTCGTTCTTGACCAGATTGATCTCATCCATAGACCATACATCACCAACCGGGATTCTGGTCAGATGAGTGGCAACACCGCTGACACCGGGAATCTGTTTAATCTGCTTCAGCGTAACGCTGTCATCACCGTATGGAAACCAACGCAAAACCAATTTCATAAGTATATTATCCTTAAATAAATGATGTGAGATAGAGTCCCGAATACTCAATTCTCATTCTGTTTACTAGCATACTAGTGTATTTGAATACTGTCAATAGTTTTTGACCAACAAACCGGTACTAAAATCATTTCCACAAGTAAGCTCGGAAAACAGATATAAATTATTATTTCATAAATAAAAAATAGTAAAACCTGACGAAGTGCAAAGTTACACCTGACGAAATGCACTAATTAGCAGATTTCGGGTTCTTCTGAAGTTTCTTCGATTATCTCTTCTTCATCCTTGCGCTGGGACTTCGGTCTAAACAGTCTGAAGAGAATGGGAATAAAAGCAACAAAACCAAAGAATTCGATAACCTCACCGGCAGATGCCAGATAGACAGACCATAGTTCATACTGTTCTTCTGTCTCAATGGTAAGGTTTGTGCAAGTCTTTGTTACAGAGAAAACAAGAAGTCCGCATACGATGAGAAGAGTTGAAATGACTGTGGTTCTCACAGGTATCTCTTCGTATTTCTCTGGATTGAGTTTTTTTACGCTGATTATGATACCGGCAAAGATAAGACCTGCTGATAATATTCCTGTTACCAGTTGAATTATGTTCAGATAATCAGCCAACTTCTTCTACCTCGTCATAATCTTCTTCGTTACCTGATTCTTCTGAATCTGTAACTTCAGAGTTGTCTTCTTCTTCTGATTCTTCTCGTGCTTTTTCCACTCTCATAGCAGCTTCGAAAGATTTCTCAGTGATCATCTGGATCAGATAAGCAGCTGCAACCGGAGTAACCAGAGCTGAAGGTGGGAAGAAGATACTGATGGCGATCGCTGCCGCTGCGATCAACAGTATGAGAATAAACTTTGGAAAGTTCATCATGCAGAGAGTAAAGCTGTTCATTATCGTGCCTTTGATCCCGTTCTTGAATCTTGCCAGGAGCGGATAAACATAAGGCAATGTGAATATGATCGGAAGAAGCGGTAAGAATGATACCAGCAGATACCAGTCCGGAAGTTTGATATCACCCAATCCGTTGAGTGCAAACCAGATGTTAAAACCTGTTACTGCACCATAAATCAAATATAATAAATGAATGATGATACCTTCCTTGAGATTTTCCTTAAAGGAACGCATAAAATCTTTGGAAAGGGCATCGCTCCTTTTCTGATACTTGCAGTAAACAGTAAAATATAGAGCTGAAGCAGAAGCACCGATAGTTACTATGGGCAGACAGCAGAGCAGGAAGAGAAGTGACATGATGACGATATCGCCAATCATTTTACTTATTCTATATAACCAGCTGTTTGTGATGTGTTCGAAAGATTTTTTCATCTGTTCTGCTCCCTTTTGTGTCAGTATAAGAGTCTTCGGCTTGATTTGTCAACTAGTATGGTAGACGAAGATGAGGTTGTGATAGAATATCGTCAACAGGGGGTGACAGTTTATGGCAACAACAAAACTTCTCGGTATTTATTCTAATGGCATGGTTATCCAGAGAAACAAACCGGTAATTATTGAAGGTACGGAAACAGGCAAGTCTGAAGTAAAGATTACTCTGGCAGACAAAGTCAAAACAGTTTTGGTTACAGACGGAAAATTCAAGGCATGCTTCGATCCCATGGATGCAGCTTTTGATATTCCATTTAAGGTTGAAGGTACGGACACGATCGAGATAAAAGATGTTTGCGTCGGCGATGTATATATGCTGACCGGCCAGTCGAACATGGAACTTCCTGTTGTAAGAACTCTCGAGCTTAATAAGGAAGAAGTTGATGCAAAGGATTATCCATACGTCAGACAGTACTTGCTGACTCCTGATCTGGAGATCCCGGATATCGGAGAAGAGAGTATTTGTACTCTTCCTGAATTTGATTGGATCAGCGCTGTCGGGGATTCAAAAATGAATTTCAGTGCGGTCGGATTCTATGCTGCAAAGAGGATCTTCGAGAAGAAGAATATCCCGATCGGATTGATCTTAAGCGCACAGGGAGGATCAACAATTGAGGCATGGATGTGCGAAGAAGATCTTTATGCTTGCGGAGTCAAGGAAGAAGAGATTGCTCCGTTGCGAGGCAAGGGTGCGCTTAAATCTTATGTTGACAGATGGCAGAACAGCGGTGCAATCTGGCGATCAAAAGCTGATGATAATGATTTTAAGATTGAAGAGGCTACAGATTTCAAAACAGTAGATCTCCCCGGAATCGTAGTAAAGGATTTCTCCGGAATTGTATGGTTCATTAAGGACTTCGAATATAATGGCGCCTGTGAAGGCAATTGTCTTTTAAGACTCGGTGATCTTATCGATGCAGATGTTACATATATAAATGGAGTAGAGGTAGGCAGAACTGAATATCAGTATCCGCCGCGAATCTATAATTTCGACGGTTCTGTTCTGAAAAAGGGTAAGAATACGATAATGACAAGACTTATCGTTGAACAGGAGTTCGGAGGATTTGTTGAAGGACATCCTTATTATCTCCAGACACCTTCCGATAAGATCGAATTGTCAGGTGAGTGGAAGATGACTGTAGAGAATAAGGTGGAGAAATTTGAACCCATGCTTATGGCACAGATGCTCCCCGCAACACTTTATTATGCAAGCCTGTTAACGTTAAAAAACATATCAATATCGCAGATTTGGTGGTATCAGGGTGAATCTAATGCCGGAGATCCGGAAGGATACGATCAGAAGATGATCAGAACATTTAAGAAAATGAGAGAGATGTTCGGAGAAGTACCTCTCATAATGGTCAGGATGGCGGATTACATAAATCCGCTTACGTTCGCTACGGAAGTACCTGAAGGATGGAGAATGGTACAGAAGTTACAGGAAGAAGCTCCGGATTACATAAGTAACACAAAGGTAGTTGCAGCACCATTACCGGATCCTGTCTACGAATTACATCCGCAGAATAAGAGTGAATTGGGCGCGGCTGTTGCTGAAGCATCAATAAGTTTCTAATCAATTAATCAATTTTAATTAATTTAAAATCCACGTTCGGAAAGAGGACGTGGATTTTTTATTTGGTATGCACAAAAACTAGTATTCTAGTTGAAGATTGTATTGACATATCGGCAATGAGGTGATAATCTCATTACAGTTTCAAACTTGTATGCAAGTATACAAGAACGCTGATAATGCTAGAGTTCTTATACTTGAAAAAGTATTGAGGGGTTTATAGAGATGAGTGACAAGAAACAGATCCAGGAACTGGAACACATCGATTGGTCTCCGCGTAAAATTTCTGCAATGAGAAGATTTACAAAAGACGTACATGTCAACTGGCAGTTATATGCCATGGCATTTCTTCCGGTCGTTTATTACATCATTTTCAGATATATTCCGATGTTCGGTAATATACTTGCTTTCCGTAAGTACAATGCGGGTGGCAGCATTTTCGGCACCGGACCTCTCACATTAAAGTATTTCCAGCAGTTCATTACTGCTAAACCTTTCTGGCAGGCATTTACTAACACTCTGATCCTTAATGGTCTGTATCTGCTTTTCAGATTCCCGCTTACTTTGATCTTCGCATTGCTTCTTAATGAGATCAGAAACCTTCATTGGAAGAAATTTGTCCAGACAGTATCTTATCTGCCGCACTTCATCTCAATGGTTATCGTATGCGGCATGATCAAGGAACTTCTCTCTACACATGGTCCTATCAATGATCTCATCTTCTCACTCGGTGGAGAAAAGATCAGCTTTGTATCCTTGGCTGAATGGTTCAGAACGATCTTCGTTGCTTCCGGATTATGGCAGAGCTTAGGTTGGGGTACCATACTTTATCTTGCTGCCATGTCAGGAATCAATCCTTCACTTTACGAAGCAGCTACTGTTGATGGTGCTACACATTTCCAGCAGGTTATCCACGTCACGATTCCCTGCATCCTTCCTACGATCGCAACACTCCTAATCCTCGATATCGGCGGACTCGTCGGATCAGGCGGAGCTTTTGAGAAAGTATATCTCCTGTACAGCCCTATGACATACGAGACAAGTGATATCGTTTCAACTTATGTCTTCAGAATGGGTGTCGAATCAGGAAGCATTAACTTTGCAACTGCGGTTGGTCTGTTCGAAGGTTTGATAAATCTTGTTCTCCTGACATGCGCTAACTTTGTATCCCGAAAAGTTGCAAAGACAAGTCTTTGGTAATGGAGGTAATACAAAATGAAAAAGAATGATATTACAGCTCCTGATCTTAGACAGATTCAAATTCACAATCCGAAGAACAAGATCAAGGAATCAACCAGTTACAGAGTATTTACCGTGGTCAACACGATAATAATGATTCTGGTATCTTTCGTAACACTTTATCCGTTCCTGTATCTTATTTCACAGTCCTTCACATCAGAGCAGGCGATCATTGCAGGTCATACAAGTCTTATTCCTGAAGGATTTAACATTGACACTTATATTTACGTAATCACACGTTATGACTGCGAATTCTTAAGATACTATTTGAATACGATCATCTACACATTGGTGGGAACAGTACTCTCACTCCTGTCATCGTCATTCCTGGCTTATCCGTTATCAAAGCCTAATCTGAAGATCAACAGATTCCTGTCACCGTTCATTATCTTCACCATGTATTTCGGCGGCGGTCTTATCGCTAACTACGTATTGGTATTAAAGCTCGGCTTAAAGAACTCCATGTGGGGATTCATTCTCCCGATGCTCATCAGCACATATTACGTAATCCTCATGAGATCTTTCTTCATGAGCATTCCGAAAGATCTTGAAGAAGCAGGTGAGATCGACGGTCTCAACAAGTTCGGAGTTTTCTGGCACATTGCAAGACCTCTCTCAACACCTATCATCGCGACAATGACTCTGTTCTACGCGGTTATGTATTGGAACAACTGGTTTAATGCAAAACTCTACCTGCAGGATAAGTCAAAGTGGCCGGTTGCTTATTTCCTCCAGACAATCATCAGAGGTGGCGGTGCATCCGATCCGGACGCGCAGCAGATGTCTGCAAACATCAAATCATGCGCAATGGTACTTACTGTAATTCCGATCATCTGCGTATATCCGTTTATCCAGAAGTTTTACGTACAGGGCATGATGCTCGGCGGCGTAAAGGAATGATCAATTTGTGCTTTAGGGGATAACCCATAGCAATAGAAAAAGAATTTAAAGAAAGGAAACAGTTATGAAGAAGACAACAATTACAAAAGCTACTTGTGTTGGTCTTGCATTCTCAATGCTCTCAGGCCTTGCTTCATGTACTACCGGCGGCGGTGAGACAACAGAAGCTACAACTATCCCTGATCAGATTGAGACTACAGCTTCAGCAGAGGAAGATTTACCTTATGATTTCGGTTATGGAAAGACATTCCATGCTGATCAGCCTGTAACATATACCATGTTCTTCAGTGATGCATCATGGTATCCGATGGTCGATACTTGGAAGACGGAGGGTGTCTTCAAGAAGATCGAAGAGATGACAAATGTTACTCTCGACATCAAGGCATACGATAGCAGCGACTATATGGATCAGATCACACTTGATATCAATGCAGGTAATGCTGCATATATCATTCCTAAGATCTATGATGATTCAGCATTCGTAGACGGTGGTGCTATCGTTCCTATCTCTGACTACGTTCAGTACATGCCATACTACACAGAGTTCTACAATACTTATGATCTCTCCGGTGATATCAAGACAATCACAAGAGCAAACGGCAAGTATTATAAGCTCCCCGGTATGAAGGAAGCTAACCTTATCAACTATTCTTTCGTTATCAGAAAGGATATCTGGGATGCAGCAGGTGTTGACGTTGTTGCTCTCGAGAAGGATTGGACATGGGCAGATCTTCTTGAATCATTGAAGAAGGTTAAGGCTTACATGGTTTCACAGGGTATGTGCAGTGAAGAAGATTACATCTGGTCTGACCTCTGGTGCGGAAACGAATCAGGTCAGGGAAGCGGCGGAAACCTCTTGGGTGTTATGGCTGCAACTTATGATGTAAACGCTGGTTGGAACATTGGTAACGGCATGAGATTCGATCATGCAAACAACAAGTTCATCTTCTCACCTACAACAGAGAACTATAAGATGTTCCTCAAGACAGCTAACAGCTTCGTTGAAGCTGGTATCCTCGATCCTGAAACATTCACACAGGATGATGCTACAGCTACATCACAGTACTACAACGGCAAGACAGCTATCATGTCTATCAACCAGGGCCAGTGGGCTAACTACGAGCAGAATATGACAGCTCAGCTCGGTGCAGGCAACTATGAGAACTATGTAATCACAATGCCTATCGGTTCTACAAGAAACTCCACAGTATCTCCTGAGAGACTTGAGAACGGCGTTATGATCTCACAGAAGGCTCTTGATGAGCTCGGTGAAGCTGGCTTCATCCAGATGCTCAGATTCGTTGACTGGCTCTTCTATTCTCACGAGGCTTATGACCTTACAAAGTGGGGTGTTGAAGGCGTTCACTACACAGTAGACAGCGAAGGCAACAAGAAGCTCGTTGATGGTTTCTGCTGCTCAGGCTTGGGATATGGTAATGATGAAGCAGAGTCAATGACAGATATCAGACTTAAGTGGGGTTATGCTGGTGGTAACTTCTGGTACGGTGGTACAGTTGCAGAGATGACTGACAACCTCATTCCTCCGGTAGCAGATTATGTTAACCGTGACTACAATGACAGAGACGTACCTCCGCTTGCTCCCGGTGTTGCTCCTACAGCTGATCAGAACGAGCAGATCAACCTCATTGCTACTCCTCTTATCAGTAACGTCAATGCTTGGACATTGAAGTTCGTTACAGGCCAGGCAGATATCGATGCTCAGTGGGATGAATATGTTCAGTCCTGCAATGATCTTAACGTACAGGGTCTCGTTGATATCTATGGTGAACTCTACAAGGGTTGATCATCAGATTAACTGAAAACAAAAATTAAAGAGGGGCATTCCGGATCGGGATGCCCCTTTTAAATTGCCTTTCGAAAGAACAATGAATGAAGTTAATGTGTTCTTTTTAAGAAGAATAATTTTTTAATTCTTAAACATTCCAAGTGAGTTTTTATAGCAGACTCTGCTGATGATGTCTTCTAATATTTTGTCATCATCAGGGAATCTTCCGCGTTCGATCTCCGTGCCCAGGAAATTGCAGAAGATCCTTCTGAAATATTCGTGTCTGGTGTAGGACAGGAAACATCTCGAATCTGTTAGCATACCCATAAAACAGGGCAGGGAGCTCTGTGAGCAGAGAGATCTTAAGTGATCTTCCATACCTAAGAGATTATCGTTAAACCACCATGCAGCACCGTGCTGGATCTTGCCGGGAATACTGCCGTCATTATATGCGCCGCAGAGTACATCGAGTGTTGTGTTGTCGACTGGATTAAGGGAGTAGAGGATCATCTTGGGAAGAAGTCCCTCACTGTTGAGTTTGTCCATGAATCCCGTAAGCGGTGTAACAAAATCGAATGATCCTGTAATGATGTCGCATCCGCAGTTAACGCCTGCCTGTCTGAACATTGCAGTATTAACGTTTCTCTTGCATCCGAAATGAAGCTGCATAGTCCATCCGCGTTTCGCGTATTCGCGTGCGAAGAAGAGCATGAGATCAGTTTTGTAAGCTGTCAGTTCTTCTGTGCTTAATCTGCATTCCGGGTCTGATAATTTCTTTGCGAATACCTCATCGGGAGTTGCAGGCATATCTTCACCGAACCATATGTATTCTGTACCGTGATCTGATATTACGCATCCATGGGCAGCAAAGTGATCAATCCTTGATGTAAGGACTTCTTTTAATTCAGAAACCGTTGAGATCTTTTTGCCTGAAACATCTTCAAGCTTTTTGACGTAAGCATTAAAAGAAGACTTTTCAATATCAACGATGTTGTCAGGTCTGAATGCGGGCAATACTTCTGATTCAAATCCGGATGCTTTGATCTTTTCGTGATATTCGAGGCTGTCAGCCGGATCGTCCGTAGTGCAAATGAGTTCTACATTTGAGTTCCTCATGATGCTTCTTGCGGTGAGCTTTCCGGACTGAAGGATCTCGCTTGTTTTATTCCATACCTCTTCGGCATTCATGCTTGTAAGAGGTTCATGGATATCGAAATATCTGTCGAGTTCAAGGCAGGTCCAGTGGTAGAGAGGATTGCCGAACGCGGATTCTACCGCTTTTGCCCACATCAGGAATTTCTCTTTGTCGGGAGCATCACCGGTAATGCATTTTTCATCAATACCCGCTGTTCTCATCAGACGCCATTTATAGTGGTCACCTTTGAGCCAGAGTTCTGTAATATTCCCGAAAGAGATATCTTCAGCAATTTCTCTTGACTCAATGTGGCAGTGGTAATCAACGATCGGAAGATCTTTGGCGTAACTGTTATAGAGTTTTACAGCCGTTTTGTTCTCCAAAAGGAAGTTGTCATTTATGAATCTGTTCATATTAACCTCTAAATATGTTATTACCTAATAAAATAACTTATTTTGACTGTATTCGCAAACAAAAATATGCTAGAATACTAGACGAATTGTGAGGTGATATTATGGACTTTTTTGAAGAGGTAAACAAAACCGGAATAGTACCGGTTGTTGTATTGAATAGAGTAGAAGATGCGGTACCGCTGGCAGGTGCTCTGCTCAAGGGCGGAATCAACTTCATGGAGATAACTTTCAGAACAGAATGTGCTGCCGAATGCATCTCGGTCATAAGCAAAGAAGTGCCTGACATGATCGTCGGAGCAGGAACCGTAATCAATGTTGACCAGGCCATGCTGGCAGTTGAGAATGGTGCTAAGTTTATTGTATCCCCCGGACTTGATGAAGGTGTTGTTCTGTGGGCCAGGGGAAATAATATTCCTGTTATTCCGGGTACGGTAACGCCGACAGAGATAATGAGAGCAATGAGTTTAGGGCTTAAGGTTTTGAAGTTCTTCCCAGCAGATGTATATGGCGGAATTAAAGCGCTCAAGGCATTATCTGCTCCATTTGGTCAGATCAAATTCCTTCCGACAGGAGGAGTTTCAGAATCCAATCTTAAAGACTTCATAGAGAACAGATCCGTTGCTGCTGTCGGAGGCAGTTGGATATGCAAAAAAGATGATATATTAAATCAGGATTGGGATAAGATTACAGCCCTGTCTGAAAATGCCATAAGGATAATCAAGGAGGCAAGATCATGAGTAAGTTTCTGACTTTCGGAGAGTTGATGTTGAGGCTTAAGAGCCCCGGAAGAGAACGTTTCCTGCAATCTCCCTCACTTGAAGCAACATTTGGCGGCGGTGAAGCAAACGTTGCGGTATCACTTGCTAATTACGGTCTTGATGCCGAATTCTTATCGGTAATACCCAATAACGCAATCGGTGATTCTGCTATTGGTGAACTCAGAAGGTTCAATGTAGGGACGGATAAGGTCATAAGGACTGAAGGCAGAATGGGAATCTATTATCTTGAGACCGGTGCTAATCAGCGTGCGAGCAAGGTCATCTACGACAGAGCCTATTCGGCATTCTCGATGTTTAAGCCCGAAGGTTACGATTGGGATAAGATCTATAAGGATGTTGAATGGCTACATATATCCGGAATAACTCCTGCTATCTCTGAAGAAACAAAGGATGCCTCCATTCTAGCAGTTAAGGAAGCTAAGGCGAGGGGAATTACAGTATCTCTTGATTTGAACTACAGAAAGAATCTTTGGAAATACGGCGTTGATGCCCAGGAAGTAATGAAGGTCCTTACTTCATATACTGACATTGTCATAGCCAACGAAGAAGATTGTCAGAAATCTCTCGGATTAAAGTGTGAGAGTAACGTAACAGGCGGTTCATTGGACAGGGAAGACTATAAGAAACTGAGTGATACTCTGCTTGCAGAATATCCGAATGTTCAGAAGGTTGCTATTACATTAAGAGAGAGCAAGAGTGCGGATATCAATTTCTGGGCCGCAGCTCTTAATAACGGTGAAGAATTCATAGTAAGCCGCAGGTATGAGATGTATGACATCGTTGACCGTGTCGGAGGAGGAGACTCTTTCGCGGGCGGACTCATATATGGTCTTAATGAACTTGACAGTGACAGGGAAGCTCTTGAGTTTGCTGTTGCCGCAAGCTGCCTTAAGCATTCAATAGACGGCGATTTCAACCGTGTAACCGTTGATGAAGTAGAAAAGCTTGCCAAGGGTGACGGATCGGGAAGAGTACAGAGATAATTCCGTTTTTTACTACATAAAAAAGTTGTGGCAAATTTGTTGAAATAAATTACTTTGACTATCAAAGCTATTTACAACAAATGCCCTGTTTGCTACTATCCCAGGTATCAAACTTCTTGCTTAAGGAGGATGAGACTATGGATAGAGCTTATATAAAACTGACTAGTAATCTCTTGGTTGCAGCGGCTGTTTTTCTGGTTCTGTTTATTATCTTTTTAGTCAAATCGATCAAACGCGGAAGAAGAATAAGGGAATTAGAGAAAAAAGTAAGAGAGCTTGAGCTATCGGCTAAGACGGCAATGTATCCGCTTATGCCGGTTGGTATGCCTCAATACATTCAGAATGCGTATCAGCAGGCTCAGCAAGTTCAGACACCGGCATATCAGCCGGCATCTGTAGCCGTGGAAAATGTGGTTGCGGCGGCGCAGGTATCAGCGGCTCTGACGGAAGCTGATATGGCACCAACACCTTCATGGGCGTTATCGCCGTCGGAAGCAGCAAGCAAAAATGCTGTTGCACACGCTGCTGACACAAAAGCATCTGAGAAACCCAAGCGCGAGAAATTCTTCAGCAGCATCAACATTACTTTCGGAATCGGTGTTTTACTTCTTACGATTGTAGGTGCCACATTCATGACCGGTTCATGGCCGTGGATGACTGAATCGGTGCGGGCAATAAGCCTTGTAGTAATGGTATTCCTTGTTTACGGAATGGCATTTTTTGCAGGCAGGGCTCTTAATCTTAAGCAGACGGGATTTGCATTATACTCACTCGCCAGTCTGTTGGGGCCGATCGTTATTGTCGGCATGGGGGCGTATAACCTTTTAGGTACAGGCTTCTCATTTGAAAATGGGCAGGGATGGTTTGTTGCCACGGTGGCAGCACTGATATTGGTAGTATCCTCAGTAGGCGGTCTGTTCCTGTTCAAGGAACCTGTCCAGACAAATATATACAAAGGTTCAACCTACATATCGATCACATGGCTCGTTATTTTCCTGGCTGCCCAGATAGGACAGTCAAGCCAGCTTGTCAACGAGTGGGGCATGATCTGTCTGGGACTTGCTACATTGGCGCTAGTGTTCAGAATTACCGGATTAACAAATCTTTTGGAAGATGAGCCTTTCTTCAAAGTTTATTCAGAGATAATCACATATATTCCGGCATGCCTGATTCTTTTCTCGATAGCGCTTCGAGATGGCGCACTGTTCGGTGCAACAATAGTTGAATTCATCGCACTGGTAATGCATGCGAGATTTACTAAGGGAAGGGCATGGGTTAAGTATCTGACGCCTGTTTCCGGTCTCGTAATCGCGATATCATGGCTTGTTCTTGATGGTACGGATGAGATGTATATTGCTTCATCTGTATTGCTCGTGATCATGGTTCTGCTCTTTGTTGTACATAAGCTTCTTAAGATCTCAAGCTGCTTGTCTGATATTGCCATGCCTCTTGTTATCGGAGGCTTTACGGCAATAATGGCAATCGAGAAAACACCTGTAATGGGTGCTGTTGCATGCTTCATGGTACTGGCATTGTTCATTTTCCAGATGATTGCTGAACCTCTACTGGCTTCTGTAGAATCTCTGGCTGACGGTGTATTCAGAAAAGAGATCACAGTTTATGAACAGGTGATTATGTCAGTTCTGGGTGCAATCTTCTATTATGCCGGAATATCCTTTATCTATTTTGTACCTGAAAATAATCGGGTTGCCGCAGACCTGTATTTCCCGGTCCTTGCATTGATTCCGGCAATCGCTTCTGTTGTTGTAAGGATCATATTCAGAGATGACCTGAGAATAAGAGCTGCCGGTATTGCTATGGTGATCATTTCGGTTATCGCAAGTTTCTTCTCGATATTTGCGTATGAACCGACAGGTTATGGTAAATCCGTTTTCTGTAAGGATATCTATATCTGCGCATGGTTACTGACACTGGCAGTCATAGTGATGGCAGTAAGCTTTATCGTTAAGCCAATAAAGGAGAAGCGAATCAGTGCAGGATCTATGTTCTGGCTCTCCGTATGCCTTAATGCATTGTCCATAGGTGTATTTATCATCATTGGACATAACGCGACAGTTCATTGGAGATTGAAGCTCATACCTGCCAGCGCAATAAACACGGTACGTGACATTGCTGCTGTTTCTTTCCTTGCACTTAACGTTACGGCTATAGCTGCTGCATACTTCATTAAGCGTAAAGGAAAGGAATTTATCTCTAAATACGCTTTTGGCATCAAGTATTTCTTCTGTGGATTTTCCATGATGTGGTTCACGGTCTCATGGATACTTATAGGCACGAATTGGAAGATCCTTACAGTTGCAGTAGTTTTTTCTGTCCTTCTTAATCTGCTGGATTGCAGTTTCTTTGCAATCCTTCCGGTTATGGCAGCAGAATTTGCAGTAATGAGTGAGATACAAAAACTTTCTGATCCTGATCTTGTTAATGTTCTTCTGATCGCGGCGGTGCTTGTTTTAGCAGGATCCGGAAGACTGTTATTCCGTAAGAAACTGTTTACCGGAAAGCGCATAGACTACCTGTCTTTATCTTCGTTTGTGATCCTGTTCGGACTTTATGAAAGGGATTACGTAGCGATGATGGTATTTCTCACGCTGTCATTACTCGTAATGAACTTTGCCGGAAGGATAAAAGTAAATGTAAGAGTACCGGTCAGCATTTTCGCTGCGTTGGTATGTATGGCGTTGGTTTTCCAGCCGTTTATCACTTATCCGGATGTTATAGGTTTTGAGATCAACCTGGCATTAATGATCGGAACGCTGCTTCTTATCTGTAAAGTCATAAGACCAGCATCTGATGTGGCCCTCAAATACTTCTGGTTTACCGGCATTGCTCTGGCATTGATCGCTGAAGGCATATCCGCTGCCGTTACGGGTGAAGTTGTTGACCTTATTCTGGTTGGTACGGCTTCGTTCGGAATCTTCATCTATGCATTCATCAGACGTAACCGCCTCTGGTTTATTCTCGGAATAGTCTCAATGATCTCTATAGCGGTCTATCTGTCCATGGCATTCTGGTCATCGCTCGTATGGCTCATCTATCTGTTTGTTGCAGGCAGCATCCTTGTCGTCATGGCATCGATCAATGAGTGGGGGAAGCGTCATAATCCGGATGGCAGAAAGAGAAGATTTTTTGAAGAATGGACATGGTAATCAAGTTTACTGTCTGAAATAAATCCGCAGGAAGGGTGCCATATGGGCGCCCTTTTTGTAACGTAATGGACTCATAATGACTGATTTGTGAGATTTACTTATCGGCCTCGCCTTGTTAAAATAAACCTGGGGAAAAAAGAGAGGCTTAATGCGTTTTGAATACATAAAAAACTATGCCGTTAAGGCAATAGCTATATGTTCAACAGCCGCTGTTTCTGCGGGCTTTTTGAGCGCGTATATGAATCCGGCCCCCGTATCTGCAGATGATAATTTGTATACCTGTCTTTATGATGTTTTCAGGGACAGAAGCGATGATCCCGACAATTTCATGACTCCGGAATTCATGGTCGATGAGATGATGGATTACTGCGAGATTCTGGAAGGTGTTGGATATACCTATGGTGACCAGGAGCATTACCTGGCCTGTGACGGTTTTGTCAGCCTTGTTTTCCGTCTTACATTCGGCACAGCTTATGAATTTGAGCGTACAAAGGATAAGTATTGGATCAAGTTCGACCGCAGTGAAGAACACATTGTTGCCGGCAGTTATGTTGACCAGTATGAGATATACAGACCCGGCGGAACATCAGTAACATGGCTTTACAAGAATTATGTTAACGAGATAGTTGAACCGCTCGTTGATAAGACATTGGTTGAGGATATGACCAATGATGAGTGGGTCGAGTTCCTGGATGACATCGATGCCCAGCCGGGCGATATCATGTTCTGGGATGAAGACAAAGATCCCAAGTATTGGACTCATATCGGTATCTATGCAGGTGAGGAAGACGGCGTTCCAATGATGTGGCATGCTTCCTCAATTCAGGATGCAGTTGTAAAGCAGCCTCTTGAAGAGATTACTTATAACATTTCATTTTTGGATTATGTCTGTATCGTGCCAACGACTACAAAACCTGCAAAGGTAGGCCTTTACGTTGATAGAAACGTTCCTGCAGAAAGGGACTTCTCATATTCCATCTACAGAGATGCGCAGTGCTCTGAGTTTATCGGAAGGATAAGCAACGTATGCTCATTGTCCGAACAGGACGGATTGAGTGATATCTCCATTTACATGAACAATGACGGAACCGCTTATGAGAGAACTCTTTATGCCGTAAGAGACATATCTCCTTATGCCAAAGACGGTGGGGACATGGCGGTTTATCAGATAATCATAAGGATAGAACGCGGTGAGAACGGTAAGGGTACTCTAAAGTATTCGATATATGGTGCCGACGATCTGAGATTTTATTACAGCAAAGAAATCATCAATTACGATTATCGAAGCGGTTACAGGGTAATCGAACTAAAGGATTTCAGGTAGATAATTCGCTTCTGAAAAACTGAATAGAAACCATTTTCTGAACTTGGCCGTATCACAAGAATGTAATTTTGCGCTCTCAGATTTTTAATATATAATAAACTGGAATTTATCTGGATTGTAGGCTGGCTTTATGCCCGCTGCCATACGGAAGGAGCGCTCTATGGATTTTCACGCTAAGACCACCGATCAGATGACCGATATGGAAATCAGACACATGAGGACTGTCAAGGAACTCGCAGCCGAGTGTCTTGTACTCTTCGAGAACGATGGAACCTTACCTATACGAAATCCCGGAAGAATAGCCCTGTACGGAAACGGTGCTTTGTTTACCGTAAAAGGCGGCGGCGGATCCGGAGAAGTTAATACCAGATCCAATGTAAATATTGCTGACGGCCTTGAAGAAGCCGGATTTGATGTTGCCTCCAAGGGATGGCTCAACAGATACAATGAGACTTACAGTGCAGAACTCAAGGCTTATCTCGCTGAAGTAGACAGGCTCGCGAAGGAGCGTAATACTGCTGCTATCAATATTTTCTTTGAGAAGCCGTTTATTGCTCCTGTAATGCCTCTGGTTACAGATGAGGACGTTGAGGCTGCAGGATGCGATACCGCTATCTTCGTAATCTCCAGAGATTCATCTGAAGGCAGAGACAGAACAGCAACAAAGGGTGATTACTATCTTACTGATGAAGAGGATCAGAATCTCGATATCCTCGCTGATCGTTTCGAAAAAGTAATCGTTCTCCTTAATGTTGGCGCTGTTATTGATATGTCCAAGCTTAAGCACCGTCCCGGAATCAACGCAATTCTTTTCGTAGGCCAGGTAGGAAGCTATACAGGCAATATCGTAGCTGACGCCATTTTGGGTAAGACCAATCCTTCAGGTAAGCTCGTTGATACATGGGCAAGACATTACGAGGATTATCCCTGTGCTACTGAATTCTCAAGCCTTAATGGTGATTCCGATGACGAGTTTTACAAGGAAGGCATTTACGTAGGCTACAGATATTTCGATTCATTCGGCATTATGCCGTTGTATCCTTTCGGATACGGCAAATCATATACAACATTCTCAACGGATGTTTTGGATGTTATCCAGTATGGAGCAGACATCAAGGTTTCCGTAAAGGTTACCAATACAGGTACGGAGTTTGCAGGTAAGCAGGTTATCCAGGTTTATTTTTCTGCACCCGAAGGAGAACTCGACAGACCTTATCAGGAACTTGCAGGTTATTCCAAGACAAGACTTATTCCGCCGGGAGAGAGTGATACTGTTGTTATCTCATTCCCGATCGAATATTTCTCATGCTTCGATGATGATTATCCGGCAAGCGTTATTCCTAAGGGTGATTACATCATCAGAGTCGGTACAAGTTCACGTGAAACTAAGATCGAAGCAGTAATGACCGTACCTGAAACTGTTATCAGAGAAAAGTATGACAGGATCCTGGAAGACGACGGAAGATTTGCTTTCGAGGATATGAAGAATCCCGGAACAGGTAAGGAAGCACGTCAGGCATTGGATGAACTTCAGATCTCCAACTGCACGAGAAAGAGCGTACTTGATCTCTCACGTGTCAGAAGGAGCATCATCAGATACAGAGGCGTTAACGAGACTAACGTTGACATGCGTAAGAGCGAAGTCCTTACACTGGGTTCAGTTATCGGCCGTAATGCAGGTGTCGGTGAGTTTGTTGCACAGTTCTCATTACAGGAGATGGCAGAACTTATCGTAGGCAACTATGTTAAGGAAGGCATGGAAGACCAGATTTTCTGTGCTTCAATGCACGTGCCGGGTGCAGCAGCCGAGACAACATCCCGTTTTGAATACAGCAGGAGAATTCCTCCTATTGTTATGGCAGACGGTCCTGCAGGATTGAGACTCCAGCCTCATTTCAAGGCTACCAAGCAAGGCGATCTGTTAAGAGGCGGCGATACATTCGGTCTTATTACAAATCCTTTCCCGGATGATACACCTGCTGATGCAATCGATTACTATCAGTATTGCACCATGATTCCTTGCGCAACATCACTTGCATGCTCATGGAATTTGGATCTTATCGAGAGACTCGGCAAGCTCGTAGGTGAGGAGATGGAAGAGTTTGGTGTACAGCTCTGGCTCGCACCCGGAATGAACATCCACAGAAATCCTTTGTGCGGAAGAAACTTCGAATATTTCTCAGAGGATCCGCTCGTAACAGGTCTCTGCGCTGCAGCTGACACAAAGGGTGTCCAGTCTATTGACGGTAAGGGTGTTACGATCAAGCACTTTGCCTGCAACAACCTCGAGAACAACAGAATGTTTAATAACTCTCACGTATCAGTTAAGGCTCTCCGTGAGATCTACTTAAGAGGATTTGAGATCGCAGTTAAGCTCGCACAGCCTTTCTGCGTAATGACCTCATACAACCTTTTAAACGGAATACATACAGCGAACAATTACGAGCTGATCCAGAACGTATTAAGAGACGAGTGGGATTTCGAAGGCTGTGTCATGACCGACTGGTATTCTTCATTTGAAGATGTCGAGTTCTTGGGTTACGACGAGAAGAAGCTTAAGTATCCGCCGGCATTCTCCAGATTGTGCGTATACGCCGGCTGCGATATGCAGATGCCGGGATGCGAGAAGAATGTTGAAGATATCGTTACGGCAGTCCATACAGGCAGACTCACGCTTGCTGAAGTTCAGTCAGCAGCCAAGAATGTTATACGTCTTGCGATCAGGTGCTTGTAAGCAGGAGATAAATGGACGAAATAACAGCGCAGGAAAAACAGACTGCGAATAGCGAAGGATTGAATCTCGATAACATGACACGTGAAGAAGCCCTGGAATATATGGGGCTTTCTTCTGATGCTGACATAAAAGAAATCGACGACCGTTTCTGGCAGATGTCCAAGAAATACAGGGGAAAGAAAGATCCGGAATCCATGAAGATGGAGGACGAGATCTCTAATGTATATGACATTGCTACCGGCAGACGCGACATCAGAGTCAAGGAAGAACAGGAGTGGGAAGCTGAGCCCAAGTTCTGGGGAAAGACAAAGGCCGAGTGGAAGAACTATGTTGAGTACACCTGGTATAAATACTTAGCTGTTATTGTCGGTTCCATTGCTTTGATCGTTATCCTGATAGGTTATTTTTTCAATTCGAAATCAACTTATGTTGTTGCAGTTTTCGGTCATATGCGTTTTGACAACACATATATGATCGAGGCACTTTTGGATCAGGGTGCAAAGAATCCTTATGTCGGTTTCGCTGATGTTATCGTGCCAAATGATGAGGGGCTGGCGTATTCCGAGACGGGCAACGAGACCTTAAATGCATTGTTCTATATGTACCCTGCGATCCTCATATCAGACCATGAATCCTATCCGTATTTTTATTCTACTTATAAGGATCTGACTCCGCTCTCTGACCGCATTATGGCAGGTCTTACTGAAGAGGCGCGCGCTGGTATTACTCCTGTATATATGACTGAGCAGGATGCTGTTTACTATCAGAATGTGATGTACAGGGAAAACGGATTTGATGAAGAAGACTTGCGGGATCCTTCGACATTCTCGGATACACCGATACTGATCGGATATGAGATTACAGATCCGGCGCTTTCAGCAAAACTAGGCGTAGACTGCTTCTGGAAAGCTCGTCAGACCACTATGGTTTTCTGTCAGTGTGCGAACTGTGATGATGACGACACGGTAGTAATGATGATGACAGCCATCATCAATTACGCATTTGCCTGATCAAGCCCCGTTGCTTCGAAAAGCAGCTTCAATTCTGCTTCGGTAAGAGTTCTCAATGTTCCGCAGTCATCGAGATCTTCACTGATCCTGATTCCGGCTAATTCTATTCTTCTGAGTTCCAGGACTTCCTTCTCGAAATGAGCAAAGATCCTTCTTACTTCGTGGGTCTTGCCCTCGTGAAGGGTAAGAAGTGCACGGCTTAATCCGTTTGAGCCGTCTGTTATAAGTTCGAGATTTGCAGGAGCAATCTGTTCTGCAAACCCTTTGTCGCGGATCGTAAAGCCTGATGCTACTGTCCTGATCTGTTCTTCTGTCCAGGCAAGTCCCTGATATGTAACCAGATAAACCTTCGGCACTTCGTATTTTGGAGACTGAAGGCGGTGGGACAATTCTCCGTCGTTGGTGATTATGAGAAGACCTGAAGTATGGTAATCGAGCCTTCCTACAGGTGACAGCTTCTTGGATTTTAGCTCGGCCGGAATGTAATCCGCGATGCAGGGGAGACGCTTGTCTTCCATGGCGGTAAGAACGCCGTCCGGCTTATCAAACAGATAGTAAAGCTTTGTCTGGCAGTTTATGAGCTGGCCGTTAACTTCGATGGGATCATCCTCTTTTACGTGAAAAGAAGCATCAGTAACGACAGTGCCGTTAATGCTGACGCCGCCGTGTGAGATGATGTCGCGCACCTGTGATCTGGTGCCTATTCCGCTGTTTGCAAGTAATCTGTCGAGTCTCATGCGCTTATTATAACTTATAGTTTATAATGGGAAAGAATCTCGAGAGGTTATATATGGAAATTATTAATATTGAACAGGGACATCCTACCGTGCAGCAGGCTATGGTAAAGCTCCAGAACGGTATCTACCGCGCAAGAGCGACCGGTAAGCCGCTGGCAAAGATCGTGCACGGCTATGGTTCGTCAGGATCAGGCGGCGCAATTAAGCAGGCGATTGGTTTGGAACTTCGAAAGTATATATCCCGCGGTATGATCAAGTCATACTGCCCTGGAGAGGATTTCGGGCCGTTCTCAAGCACGGGGCGCGAGATGAGTGCGAAGTATCCCATTGTGTCACGCGATCGTGACTGGGGCCTTCAAAATGATGGTATCACGGTAATAATGTTCAAATAAGAGGTTTTATATGGCAGACGAGTTTGATATGAAGTGGGAAGCATTTGAGGCTAAGTGTAAGAGCTGCAGGAACTGCGGCCTGAGAGACGGATGCACGAATGTCGTTATCTACAGGGGCAGCCGCAAGGCACCGCTGATGATTATCGGTGAAGCTCCCGGTGAGAACGAGGATATTCAGGGTCTGCCTTTTGTCGGCAGATCCGGTCAGCTCCTGCAAAACCTTTTAGGAAGCTACGGTTTTACGGGTAATGATTACCATATCTGCAATATCGCGAAGTGCCGTCCGCCGCAAAACAGGCGCCCGACACCTGAGGAAATACGCGCCTGTAAGCCTTTACTGGCTGAGCAGTTTATGCTGGTTAAGCCCAAGGTTATTCTCCTTTGCGGTTCAACTGCATATGAAGGATTTTTCGGGACGAAACCGGTCATGCATAACGTAAGAGGCGTTTTTATTGAGAAAAACGGCTATTACATCATGACCACTTATCATCCTGCCTATGCGCTCAGAAACCCCGCAAATAAGATGCCGATATACGAAGATATGGGCAAAGTACGCCAGAAACTGACCGAGATCGGAGCAATGCCTCCAATGGAGCCTGTAAAAGATTAAAAATCCCATATTGATTTTCGAGATTTGCTTTGCTATAATTCGTGCGTTGCAAAAATGCATTGCCGAATTGTGTAACGGTAGCACACCGGTCTCTGACACCGTTTGTCAAGGTTCGAATCCTTGTTCGGCAGCCAAATATAACCGCAATTGCTCAGCAGTTGCGGTTTTTTATTTGCCTGGAATTGTGGTATAAACCTACTATATCAATTTGATTAAGGAGGCCTGTTATGCCGCACGTAACAATTAAATGCTATAAGGGACGCACTGAAGAGGTTAAACAGAAGTGCGTTGATAAAGTAGCCCAGGATGTCGCAGAATTAATGGGATGCGATATTTCTTCTGTTTCCGTAGCTGTAAAGGAATATGAGAAGGAAGACTGGAAGCCTGAGGTTTGGGATAAGGAGATAGCTCCCGAGATGGAATCCCTATACAAGAAACCCGGATATACATGTGATTGATAAGCCCTCTGTAAAGTCAAATGTATAGTCTATTTGATAGGATTTGACCTGGTGCTTTGCTATAATCCTATACTGTCAACAATTGCTTTGGAGGCATTTTTATGAAGAAGAAAATCGTAAGTATGGTCCTGGCAGGTGCCATGGTCATGAGCATTGCTTCATGTAACCAGCCGGCAACACCTGCAGAGACAGAAACTTCCGAAACTGAGACTACTACCGAAGAGACTACAGAGACGGAAGATGAGCATCCCCTCATGGGATTCAATATGATCGAAAACGGTGACTTCTCTTCTAAGAACCACGCGTGGATGGTTTACCTGGAAGGCGGAGATGGTACGGTCTCAATCAACGACAAGGGTGAATTGCAGTATGACTGCAAAATGGTCGGTGTAAAAGAGCATGCCAACCAGCTTTATTACGACGGATTCAGCATCTACCAGGGCTGCAAGTATGAACTCCAGTTCGACTGCAGTTCAACTGTAGAGCGTGATCTCGCAGTAAGAGTCCAGATCAACGGCAAGGATTATCACGCATATAAGGAAGAGATCGTTCACGTAACAACAGAGATGTCTCACTTCGATGTTGTTTTCGTAATGGAAGAAGAGAGCGATCCGGCTCCTCGTCTCTGCTTCAACATGGGAAGATTCGAGACTAACGAGAAGTTCAAGGAACACACTGTTTGCATCGACAACATTGATCTCCAGTGCATCGATGATTCCGGTTATGTTGAAGGCGGCACGATCGGAGGTGCAATTGTTAAGGAGATCAACGTAAACCAGGTGGGTTTCCTTCCCAATGCAACAAAGGTTGCAGTTCTTAACGGTGATGCCATCGCTGCAACAGCTTCAGTTGTTGACGCTTCCGGTACCGTTGTTTATGAAGGTAACGTTGGACCTGCTTCAATGAATGCTTCTACAGGCAGAGATGAAGCAAGATTCGATTTCTCAAGTGTTACAACGCCCGGTACATATAAGGTCGTTTCAGGTGAGTTCGAGTCATTCGAATTCGTAATCGCTGATGATGTTTACGATGCAGCTTTCGATGCGACACTCCGCATGTTCTATCTGCAGAGATGCGGCGTAGAGCTTACAGCAGATCTCGCAGGCACATATGCTCATCCTGAGTGCCACGCTGAAGAGGCAACGATCTATGGCACAGATGAGACGATCGACGTATCAGGCGGCTGGCACGATGCAGGTGACTACGGCAGATATGTAGTTTCCGGCGCTAAGGCAGCAGCAGACCTCATGCTCGCATACAGCCTTTTCCCTGAGGCATTCGATGACGAACTCGGAATCCCTGAGTCAGGCAACGGCACACCCGATGTTCTTGATGAAGTAAGATTCGAGCTCGACTGGCTGTTCAAGATGCAAAACGATGAGGGCGGTGTATATCACAAGGTTACATGCGCTAACTTCCCCGGCTTCGTAATGCCTGAGGAAGAGACAGAAGAACTCATTGTTACTCCCGTATCAACAACTGCTACAGGAGACTTCGCTGCAGTTATGGCAATGGCATCTTATGTTTATGCTGACATCGATGCTGAGTACGCTCAGAAGTGTCTTGATGCTGCTGTTAAGGCAATTGAATATCTCGAAGCAAATCCTGATCTCTCCGGCGCAGTTAACCCTGACGGAATCGTAACAGGTGAGTATCCTGATACAAACGATGTTGATGAGAGACTCTGGGCTTACGCAGAGCTCTTCAAGGCTACAGGCGATGCGAAGTATGATGATGCATTCTGCACGCTTCTTGGTTCTGGCATCCCCGGACCTTCAGATCTCGGTTGGCAGGGTGTAGGTGCATACTCCGGCTATGCATATCTGTCAGCAACAAAGGTTAAGGGCAAGTTCTATGATGCAGTTCTCACAAGCTTCATGAGTTCTGCAGCAGGAATCGAAGCAGCATCTGCAGCTGATGCGTATGGCTGCTCACTTACTGAGTATCCTTGGGGCAGTAACATGACTGTCGCAAACAACGCAATGTATCTTGTCATGCTCGATTCGATCAAGAAGAGCTCGGATGGCGATGCTGTCGCAAGAGCACAGCTTGATTATCTCCTTGGTACTAACGGAACAAGCTACTGCTTCCTCACAGGATTCGGTACACAGTCTCCGAAGTCACCTCACCACAGACCTTCTGAGGCTACTGGTGAAGTTGTACCGGGCATGATCGCAGGCGGCCCTAACCAGAATCTTGAAGATCCGTATGCATCTACAGTTCTTACAGGTTCAGCTCCGGCCCTCTGCTATGCTGATAACGATCAGGCTTACTCCCTCAACGAGGTTACAATCTACTGGAACTCACCGTTGGTATTTGTTTTCGCTTATGCGGTAAGCAAGTGATAAGAAGAGCCTGATGGTACGTAATTAAATAATCAGGGTCTGCTCTGAACCGATTGGCCGGAGCAGGCCCTTTTTCTTATGTTAGAATAAGCGAAAGTGTTTCAGAAGGATGGAACTGCCCATGGATTCGAACTACTACGACATGATCTTCAAGCGCAAATCTTTCCACAGATACGGAGAGCCGGACGGACTTAAGATCACACCGGAAGAATTAGATGAGATCAGGACAATGTGGTATAAGTTCATACCACTGTTTGAAGGTATCAATACAAAGATAAAGATTGTTCCCGGCAGTCAGACAAGCTGCAACAGAGGTGAAGAATACTGCATCCTGATTTACAGCGAGAAGAAACCCGGATATCTTCAGAATATCGGCTATATTGCCGAACAGCTTGATCTGTGGCTTACCGCGAGAAACATAGGACCTCTGTGGTTCGGTGTTGGCAGGACCAAGGAGAGAAGATTTGAGGGCCTTGATTATGTCATCATGATGGCCATAAGAAAAGTCGATGAATCCAAGTTCCGTGTTCCCGGTGACTTATCAACATTTATCCGTGTGCCTGTTGAAGAATTCTGGGAAGGTGATGTCATTGACGGTGTAACCGAAGTCGTAAGACTTACACCCACTGCATGCAATATACAGCCCTGGAAAGTAGTAAACAGGGGTGACAACACTCTGGATGTATACCGTTACAGAAGACCCGGCAAGCACGGCATCATCCCGCCGTTCAGACTGGCATATTTTGGAAGCATCGACATCGGAATATTCATGCTGTTCCTTGATATATGCCTGGAACATAAAGGCATTTCTTTTGAAAGAACTCTCACACCTGATGACGGTAATTTCAACCGCCTTAATCTGAATGCGGTATATAAGCTGAAGAGCTGATGAGGTGAAAAATATGAAAACTGCAATCGTTTATTATTCGATGCACGGAAACATCCGTTACGTAGCCCAAAAAGTTGCTGATGAACTTGGTGCCGATCTTATAGAACTTATTCCCAAAAAGGCATATCCGGATAAGGGCATGATCAAATTCATCTGGGGCGGCTCTGCCGTTACGTTCAAGAAAAAGCCTGATCTGGAACCTTATAAGTTCAACGCTTCAGATTATGAGATGGTCATTCTTGCAACTCCCGTATGGGCAAGCAGCTTCACGCCTCCGCTACGCACGTTTTTGGAGAATAATGATCTGACAGGTAAGAAGATAGCAGTCATTACAACCAGCGCAGGCGGAGATTCCTCAAAGTGCATAGAAGCACTCAAGACATCAGCTAAGGCTGAGTCGCTTGTCGCATCATTAAGCCTAGTTGAACCGAAGGATCATCCGTCAGAAGCAAATGACAAGAAGATAGCTGAGTTTATTAACAGCTGTAAATGCTGATTTGTAATCAGAAGGTTGCCCAAAAATCTGTTTTCTTTTAATATAAACTCAGTTTGCATTTTGGGGCATTGAGGGGATTATTTGATGAGAAAGATTTTGGTCGCTAACGATGACGGAATAGATTCCGAGGGGCTTGTCAGACTCGTGACGCTTGCCAAAAAGTTTGGCGAGGTTTGGGTCGTAGCACCTCAGAAACAGTTCAGTGCAATGTCGCATGCGGCTACATTCTGGCAGCCGGTAGACATCTGGCCGGCTGATTTCCCGGTTGAAGGTGTTCATGCTTTCGCGACGTCAGGAACCCCTGCTGACTGTGTCGCTCTTGGTATAATGGTTATTGTCCCGGGAGGCCCTGACAGAGTGTTCTGCGGCATCAATATGGGATTTAACATCGCTTCCGACATTCAGTATTCCGCGACTGTAGGTGCTGCATTGGAAGCTGCCAATCACCATGTTCATACGATAGCTTTCTCAGAATCACATACAGGCAATCATATCATTACCGATATGTATATCGAGCAGATTCTGACGGAACTTATCGATAAGCCGCTCGGCCGTAATGAGATATGGAATGTTAATTTTCCTGACTGTCCTGTTGAAGAGTGCGGCGGCATAAGATACGACTGCAAGGTATCACAGGATGATTTCTACGCAGGCGGTTACGATGAAGTCGGAAGGAACGGGGACAGAATATCTTATATGGTTAATTTCGACCGTAACTGGGATGCTTCGGAGGGTACTGACCTTCGTGCGATTATCGATAACTGCGTTTCAGTCGGAAAAGTAAAGAACTACAGCTGATAAGTCCGATGGATTCAATTAAGAACAGCAGAGCTGCAAGTATATTGATCATAACGTGCATATATGTGATGGCTGGTTGTGTCGGTATTATGAGCTATTTGGCGCTGCCATACTCTTTTTGGCTGAACCTTCTTATTGCTGATGCCATCGCTACGGTATTTGTATTTGTTTTCAGCGTCATATTCAAAAACGCTTCTGTATATGATCCTTACTGGAGTGTGCAGCCCGTTGTTATAATCATTTGCTTTGCGCTGTCATGCAGGGTTACTTCTGCGACCATGCTTTTGCTTATTTCCATAATCTATTGGGGAATAAGACTTACCGCGAATTGGGCGATAGGCTTCGGAGGTCTGAACCATCAGGACTGGCGGTATACGAAACTTAAGAACGAGAACGGAAAGCTTTATCCGTTTATCAACTTTGCCGGCATCCACATGATGCCTACCCTGATCGTATATGCCTGCACGCTTCCGGCGGTTTTCGTAACACGCGCTGAGGTTAAAGCCAACATCGGAAGTATTATCGGAACAGCGGTTTGTGTGGGAGCTGCGACACTGCAGCTTTTTGCTGACGCGCAGATGCGCAAATTCAGAAAGACAGGTCATCACGGTCTTATCCGCACGGGACTTTGGAAGAATTCCAGACATCCGAATTATTTAGGTGAGATACTGATGTGGTGGGGAATAGCAATACAGGCTGTATCGGTCATGCCGTCACTCTGGTGGCTTGTTTTCGGTGCTTTGGCAAATACCATCATGTTCTTTACAGTAAGCATTCCTCTGGCTGATAACAGGCAGTCGGCAAAACCCGGCTATGCCGAGTATAAGGCTGATACGAGAGTTTTGCTGCCGATTCCGAAGAAGTTTTAAGGAAGAATAATATCCCAGTCTTCGTCTCTGTAGAGTTCGAAAGTATCCTGAACAGGCATGTTGCTGTTAGGGCTGTTAGCTATGCTCCAAAGGCTGTATGCAATTGCGATTGCATCTTCTCTGGAACATCTGATCCTGAGATTTCCCATTCTGTAATCGCAGATCTCGAAATGTCTCTTAACGTTGATCACGAGTTTGTTGTGAGCCGTATTGGATGCTGCGTCCTCAAAATAGGGTATAGTGATGTCGTTCTTAATGTACTCGAAAGTAACCATAGATACCTGACGTTCATCGTAATCAGCCATGTCCTCGATGTATTCGGTTACTGAGAATACTGCGCGGTGATCACCATAGTTGTATGTGTACCAGTTTGAGTGGCCAATCTTTTTCTGGTCGGGATTCTCGAGAATGGCAGCCTCGTAATCTTCATATGTGTATTCACCCTTTTCGAGCCAGCCGATATCTGATGCCAATCTGAACAGCTCGAAAACCTCTTCTCCGTCTTCTGTTGTTGTGAAATAGTCATCAACATTTACATACATGCTGAATGAAATGGGGTAAAGATCTTCATATAAAGTATATGAATAAGACTGTGTGAATCTCGGAGTCGGGGTGGGAGCCTCTGTTTCCGTAGGTGTTGTTTCAGTCGTTTCAGTTGTTTCTGTAGTGGTAGAGCTTGTTGTGACCGTGGGCGTCTCACTTGTTGAAGGTGATGTGGGTTCAACCTCACATGCTGCAAGAGATGTGCAAATTGATGCGATGAGAACCGCACTGACTGTTTTATTTATGTATTTGCTTTTCATATTATGTAATAGACCTTCTTAAGAATAATCTCTGTTTTACAAGGGCAATAATACACTATTTTCATAAATAAGGGCAAAATGCCATGAAAAGGGTTGATTTGGATATATGGTAAAATAAATATTCAAATTACAGAATTTTACGGAATAACAAGAAATAAGAAGAGATATTAAATGCGTGATTTTACAGTAACAAAATCCCAGGACGGACTTCATGTCGTCAAGGCTTCCCAGGAAGCATTCCCGCAGCTTAAATCGAGCGATCTTTTCCATGCGCTTAAGCGCCGTGATATAAGGATCGACGGCAAGAAGGTAAATAAGGACATTGCCGTAAAAGCGGGAAGCGTCGTTGAAATATGGCTTCCTGATGAGCTTTTCGATACAACGAAGGGTGCTGCTGCTCCCAAAATGCAGGAGAAGATGTTTGAGATCGTAGCCGAGACCAAGGGCCTTCTTATCGTAAACAAATCCCAGGGCATTGCTGTCCATTCCGGAAAGAGTGATATTGAGGACACTCTTATTGATCTTATAAGGGAAACCACAAAATATAAGGACGCCGAGCTCTGCCACAGGATCGACATGAATACGGGCGGACTTGTGCTCATTGCAAAGAACAAGCAGGCACTTGCTGACTGCGTTGAGCTGTTTAAGAATGATCTCGTCACCAAGAGATACAGAGCGCTGGTTCTTGGAGAGCCTTATGTCGGAGAACCTGCCGTAGGCGCTGACGGAACGATATATAAGGAAGTTAAGGGTTATCTCGAGAAGACCAAGGCCGGCAAGGTCTATATTCACGATGAAAAACAGCCCGGAGATCTGGATATTGCCACAAAATACAGAATTCTTAAGGTTTTTGAGAATGCAGGACCGGATGGCGAGAGTGTATCCGATCTGGAACTGGAGCTTGTTACAGGCAGAACGCATCAGATCAGAGCTCAGTTTGCCCATATAGGACACCCGGTTATCGGAGACGGTAATTACGGCAGAAACAAGGTAAATATGCATTTCGAGACCATTGACGGCAAGAAGGTTAGATACCAGCAGCTGTTCTCGTGCCAGATCATTTTCGGCAGGATCCCTAAGAACAACATCCACGTTGACGTGTCCGGCAAAACCTTTAAAATAGGACCAGACTATAAAGTTCGCCTTAAATAAGAGGAAGAAGGATATCAATGACTGATAACAGACCAATCGGAGTTTTCGATTCAGGTATCGGAGGACTTACTGTCCTCAGAGAGATCTGGAAATCATCGCCCGATGAGAGCACTATTTATTTTGGTGATAATTCGAGAACACCTTATGGTACCAAGTCCAGAAGTACAGTAATCCGTTATTCTCTGCAGAACATGAAGTTCCTTGAGACTAAGGATGTAAAGATGATCGTTATTGCCTGCAATACGGCAAGTGCATATGCCTATGAGGAATTGAAGGCGAGGGCAAAGGTTCCTGTTGTGGAAGTGGTAACTCCCGGTGCTGACGTGGCATGCAGATCCACAAAGAACGGCAAGATCGGAATTATCGCCACAAAGGGAACGGTTTCCACAGGCGTTTATAAAGAGGCTGTGGAGAAAAGGGCAGAAGAGCTTGGTCTCAAAGACATCGAGATATTCCAGCAGGCATGCCCTCTGTTTGTTTCACTTGCCGAAGAAGGCTGGTGGGATACCGAAGTTACGAGACTTACTGCTGAAGAGTATTTAAAGCCTTTAAAGGAAGCGGGCGTTGATACGCTCGTTATGGCATGTACGCACTATCCTCTGCTTACTAAAGTTATTAAAGAGGTAATGGGTGATGATGTTGTTCTCGTAAATACGGGAGAGGCTACGGCACAGGTCGTAAAAGACCTCTTAAGCCGTGAGGGAACAGCATCTGAAGGCAACAGCAATCCCGTAAGGGAATTCTATACAAGCGACGAGCCAGAGCTTTTTGAGCAGGTGGCAGCTCCTTTCTTAGGTGAAGGCCTGCCTTCAGGAACAAAACATTTTTCTACTGATAAATATGAGGTGACCGTCTGATGGATAATGCAATTAATGAAGAAAAGTGCCTGTTTGAGATCAAGACGGGAGTTTATGGAGAGCCGCTTAAGACAGAGGGCGTTGTTTCCGGTCAGGGTGCCAGAACGGTATATAACTGGAAAGAAAAGCATAATGAGAAAGAAAAAGAGACTCATTTTGAATTAACTTTAATAAAAGAAGAATCCAAGGCGATCGTTATCCGAAACGGTGATGTTAAGTCCAGAATGGTTTTCGAGATCGGAAACAGGACAACAAGCTCAATGATAACGCCTTACGGACCGATTGACGTAACGATCGAAACGGATTATATTAACTTCCCGGGGGGCCTTGTTGACGGCGCTGAGATCAGTTATACACTCGATCCTGACAGCGATAATCCGATAAGGAATATATTTTCCATAAAAAGGCTCTTGCAAAAGGAAGAAATATAAGGTATTATCTTCAAGCATTTGTGAAAAGAAAGAGGTGAAGATGAATGGCACATCC
>JAEEGJ010003719.1_pt1 | contig 56150 bp, 52 predicted proteins | sample 8958761 | NCBI WGS metagenome assembly JAEEGJ01 (sample SAMN16246546, study PRJNA631951) | gut metagenome | biome: gut microbiome; feature: rumen; material: RS-attached | host: Bos | place: Iran: Karaj | collected 2018-10
AACCGGGGTTCATAGCCATGTAATGGTCGAATAAAATCTCGCCTTCGCTTACCTGAATACCTTTTATCTTTATTATATACTGATTGGGGTTAAGCTGTATATTATCTCTTAAACGAATTATGGGTACGACGGTACCGAGTTCAAGAGCTATCTGTCTACGAATCATTACAACACGGTCGAGAAGGTCGCCGCCCTGGCTGACGTTGGCAAGAGGAATAATACCGTAACCGAACTCAAGCTCAATCGGGTCAACCTGCAACAGCGAATTGACATTCTCCGGTTGCCTTATCTCCTGCGCTTCCTGCTCTTCCTGTTCTGTCTCAGTCTCAATCTTCGACGTTTCGATGGTTCCCTGCATTACACGTCCGGCAATGATAAAAGAAACACCGAGCACGATAAATATAACCTTATTAAGAGGTGTAACCAGTCCGAGGAATGCAATGGTTCCGCCTACGATATAAAGTGCCTTCGGAATACCGAAAAGCTGGCTTACAAGCACGTTACCGAAGTCTGCGGCACCCGAGCCCTTGGTAACAAGAATACCTGTCGAAAGTGAAATAAGAAGCGAAGGAATCTGCGAAACAAGGCCGTCACCGATTGTAAGGATAGTGTATGTGGAAAGCGCGGTAGATAATGCCTCGCCTCTCTGCGTACCCATTACGATACCGCCGACAATGTTGATTGCGGTAATAATAAGACCTGCGACTGCGTCTCCCTTAACGTACTTAACAGCACCGTCCATGGAACCGAAGAAGCTTGCTTCCTGCTGAATCTTGTCTCTTCGAATCTTAGCCTCGGTATCGGTGATGGCGCCGGTATTTAAGTCGGCATCGATAGCCATCTGCTTACCGGGCATGGCGTCGAGGGTGAATCTTGCGGTAACTTCAGCTACACGCTCGGAACCTTTGTTGATAACGATAAACTGAATAAGTACAAGTATGATAAATACGATAACGCCGACCACGAGGTTGTTGCCGCCTACGAAACTACCGAAGGTCTCGACAACGTTACCGGGCTGACCTGTCGAAAGAATGAGCTTGGTCGACGATACGTTAAGTGAAATTCTGAATATGGTCGTAAACAAAAGTATGGTCGGGAAGTATGACAAATCCAGTACTTCCTTGGAAAACATACACACAAACATTATTAAGAATGCAAGGGAAATGTTAATTGCAAGACATATATCAAGAAGCCATGAGGGAATGGGCACGATAAGCATTACGAATGCCGCAAGAATATATATTGCAACACCAAGATCGGCTTTTTTCATTCTCATGCTCCTTTCGATTTATTATGATATCTTTCCCTTGAGCTTGTATACAAAGGCAAGGACCTCTGCAACCGCCTGGTATAACTCCGGGGGTATCATTTCCCCGACTTCGACATTGGCGTAGAGCATACGTGCCAGAGGCTTATTCTCCACAATCTCAATGTCGTACTCTCTTGCCTGCTCTTTGATACGCTGTGCAAGAAAGTTCTCACCCTTGGCCACAACTACCGGTGCGCTGTACTGATCTGCATCGTACATAATTGCAACTGCGTAATGGGTAGGGTTCGTAATAACTACGTCAGCCTTGGGAAGGTTCTGCATCATGCGGCGCCTTGAGGCTTCACGCATCCTCTGCCTGATCTGACCCTTAATCTGAGGATCGCCTTCCTGCTGTTTGTATTCGTCTTTGACCTCTTGTTTGGTCATCTTTAAGTCGTCATTGTATTTCCAACGCTGATATGCGAAATCGGCAAGCGCGATAATCAGGTAAGCCGCGGCAATTCTGATTCCTAAGTCCACCACAAGCTTTAAGGTATCGCCGATTCCCTCGTAAAGGGACACATCATACAAAAGAAAGAGTCCGTTTACGTTCTTTTTAAGGAAAGACCATGCAACAATAAGGATAATAACTATTTTGAGTATGGCCTTGATGAGCTCTACAACAGCGTTTTTGGAAAAAATCTTCTTAAATCCGCTTATGGGATTAATCTTGGAGCCTTTGGGCTGCAAGGGCTTGGCGGTAGGTTTCCATCCCACCTGAGCCACGTCGCATACGAACGATACGATAAATGCGACTATAAGTACCGGCGCAAGCAAAATAATAATCTGCAAGATGCATTGAAGCACCAGCTTTATAATATCGTTGGTATTAACATATCCGTCGTAATTCTTGATGTACTCGGACATGTCGTCATAGCATATGTGAAAGAAATTCACGAGATTGCTGCCAAGCGTCGTCGACCAGAACTTAAGTAACAGGAACAGCGCCATAAGGCTGAAGGCGTTCTCAATCTCCTTGGACTTGGCGACCTGACCTTCTTTTCTCGCGTCACTTTTCTTTTTCTCGGTTGCGGGTTCTGTCTTCTCTCCGCCGGGTGATTCTGCGAAGAACTGAAGATTATACTTAATCATGTAATGGCCTCCGCAAAAAGAGTAATCATCTTCTTCATCTCGCTTAAAATGGCAGTCGATGCTCCGGGCATCATTCCCACTGTCAAAAAAAGCACTCCGAGTCCCAAAAGAATCTTTAACTGAATACCGACGGCAAACATGTTAAGCTGCGGTGAAACCTTGGCAAGTATGCCGAGGATTGCATTAAGCAGCAACATCGCCGCAAATACCGGAAGGCACAATCTAAAGCCAAGCGCCAGATAATCTCTTAAGAATGTAAGCATTGCATTCAGAATCTTGTCGGAATTGAAAACAGCGCCGCTTACCGGTATAAGGTTAAATGTCTCGATAATGGCAGCGAGCACGTACTGGTACATGCCGCTTATCATAAGCATAAGAAGTACGGTGTACTGATAATATGTACCGCTTATGGTTACGGAATCTCTTGATACAGGGTCAAAAAGCGAAACCATGGAAAGACCAATCTCCATGTCCACAAGGTGACCCGCAAAGTTAAGTATAGCTACGCAGATGGCTGCGGAATATCCGATAATAATGCCTGTAACGGCTTCTTTGAGCACATAGAGAGCATACATAAGAACCGTTGAATATTCGGGATGTACGGGAGTCAGCGTCTGATATACGAGCGCCGATATAAGCACACCGAGACCAATCTTAACGCGACTCGGCGTATTGGTCATTCCGAAAAACGGTGCCGTATGAATAAAACAGGTAATTCTTACGACTATCAGAAGAAAGAACTCAAGATCTCGCAGAGAAAAAGTAAAATTTAACATCTACTCCCTCCCTAATGAATGTACACCGCGAAATCCGTCCAAAGTTCCACCATGTAGTCCTTCATATCTGTAAGCATCCAGTTACCAAGAAGCATAAGGCCCAGGAATACACATACAATCTTAGGTACAAAAGTAAGCGTCTGTTCCTGAATGGAAGTAACGGTCTGAAAAATACTGATAATCAAGCCGATTATCAAAGAAATAAGCAGAATGGGCGCAGAAAGCTTAATAACGAGAAATAAACCCTGACTGACAATCTTTACAACATCATCAATTTGCATCTTCTACACCCCTTTCCCCTAATAAAAGGATTTTACTAACGAACCTATTATCAGGTTCCAGCCGTCCGCAAGCACAAACAGAAGTACCTTAAAGGGCATCGAAATTGTGGTGGGCGGCAACATCATCATACCCATACTCATGAGCACCGACGCGACAATCATATCGATTACCACAAACGGTATGTATATGATAAAGCCTATGATAAAAGCTGTTCTTAATTCGCTGACTACGAAGCTGGGTACCAGAATGTAATTGGGTATGGAACTGAGCGCTCCGTCCCATTCCACATCGGCAATTTCCATAAACAGGCGCACATCCTTGGTCTGAGTCTGTCCGTACATAAAGTCTCTGAACGGATTCATAACCTTCTCGATGGCTTCCGCCTGGGTAATCTCGCCTCTGTCAAAAGGAAGCACTGCTTCGTTGTACGCCTTGGTGAGCGTACCTTGCATAATGAAAAAAGTTAGAATAAGAGCAAGGCCTATCAGCACGTTGTTAGGCGGAGCCGTGGACGTATTGAGGGCCGATCTGGTGAAATGAAGAACTATAATAATTCTTGTAAATGATGTAAGCATCACAAGAAGTAACGGAGCAAGGGCTATTAACGTAAGGGTCAGAAGTATTCGAAGCGACCCGGCCAGTTCTCCGTTACCGTTATTATAGGTAATCGTCAAATCATTCGATATATTTAATTCCTTCAGTTCATCCGGCGTCTGCGCCGTACCCGCATCGTTAATATTGGTACGAGTCTCCGTTTCTCCCGCTAAGTGAGAGTCAATGTGAGATTCAAGATTTTGCGCATACGCTGTAGATTTCTGACTTATAAACAATATGCCTACCACAACGAGCAGGCATATCAATCTAAGCAGTCTTTTCATTTATTGTCAGTTTCCCCGTCATCCCTGGCTTTATTCAAAAAGTCTTTGAAAGAAAATGTACCTTGAGGTATAGCGTCGTATTTGAGGGAGTCTTCATTGACTTCCCCAAGTAATGTAACTTCATCCTTGCCTATACCTATCGCAAAGCATCGGTCTCCTATCCGGACAACCTCAATAAGCTTACCGGGGGCGATTCTCTTGGATTCAAGAATCACGATATTTTCCCCGGGAGCTTTTTCTTTTTGATAGTTGGCTATCCACTTGGTGACAAAGAAAGTGAGGGCAAGTACAAAAACAAATATCAAAAGTACCGTTATAAGCTGCCCTATTCCTCCCGCCGTGGAAGCAAGGATTATATAATACATTAACCTACGACCTTCTTAACCGCCTCAAGTACACGATCTGCCTGGAAAGGCTTAACGATAAAGTCCTTGGCACCTGACTGAATTGACTCAATAACCATGGCCTGCTGTCCCATTGCCGAACACATGATAACCATGGCACCGGGGTCACCTTCTTTAATCTTCTTAAGAGCCTGAATTCCGTCCATTTCGGGCATGGTAATATCCATGAGTACAAGATCGGGTTTGGTCTCATTGTACTTTTCAACAGCCTTAAGCCCATTTTCAGCCTCACCGACTACAACATAGCCGTTCTTAGTAAGAATGTCCTTAATCATCATTCTCATGAAGGCTGCGTCATCACAGATTAAAATATTTTTTGCCATAATTTTTCTCCTATCGGTTAGATTATTTAATTATTTCCGTAATACGAACTGCGAAGCTTTCTTCAATAACTACAACCTCGCCCTTGGCCACGAACTTGCCGTTAACCAATACATCAATCGGCTCACCGGCGATTTTATCAAGTTCAATGATTGTGCCGGGTGCGAAATCGAGTATCTCGGATATGGACTTGCTTGTTCGTCCAAGCTCAACCGTTACGTTAAGCGGAACGTCCATAATTAATCCGATGTTCTCATTTGCCTGCATTGCTGCATACTCGGGATTGAAGCTTTGGAACTGTGCAGGCTGAACGTTCATCTGCTGCATGTTCGGCATCATTCCGGGCATCATCATGCCTGGCATACCCATACCCATATTTGGCATTCCCATGTTAGGCATACCGTTCATAGACTGATCCATGCCACCCATTCCGGGCTGCATCTGGGGCTGCTGCTGAGGCTGTTGTTGAGGCGTAGGTGCTGCCTGGGGTGCGGGAGCCGGTGCCGGCTCGGGCTCAGCGGGTGCGGTCGAGTCCATAAAGGTCTTGACTAACCTTTTTGCGAAGTCAAGAGGATACAACTGCATAATGGTTGAATCCACAAGATCTTCGATTTGCATTGTAAATGCTACCTTAACAAACGTTCCACCAAGGAAAGGAGAAATATCCTCACCGTTTTGGTATTCCGTTAAATCAAGCAAAGTTGCGTCCGGGGGGCTGATATCTATCATGGTACCAAGCATTGTGGACAAAGAAGTGGCTGCCGCACCCATCATCTGGTTCATGGCCTCCGAAATGGCGCTTAAGTGAAGCTCGCCCAGTTCTCCCTCCGTATTGGTACCGTCGCCTCCCATCATGAGGTCGGTAATGACTTTAACGTCATGCTCTCTTAATACTAAAATATTGGAGCCGTCAAGACCGGCTGTGTAATGAATCTGAATGAAAACACAGGGCTTTTCGTAATCGTCGGTTACTCCCTGCCAGTTAACCATGGATACAACAGGAGTTGTAATGTTAACCTTACGGTTTACAAGGGAATAAAGCGTTGTAGCTGAAGAACCCATGCTGATATTGGCTACTTCTCCCACCGCATCTTTTTCCACATCCGACAAAGTATCGTCAGATGAAGCTGCAGCGGTATCTGCGGGTGCTGCCCCGCCTGCCGAATCCCCGGGATCCATGCCGCTCAGGAGAGCATTAATTTCGTCCTGAGATAACATTCCATCCATGTATTATTCCTCCTCCCTGATTACTTCGGTAACCCTTGCGGCATATTTGTCTTTCTCCGTACCGGGAACCGATTTAAACTTCTTAATGTTTCCGACATATACATCGAGTTCGGAATCAACTGTTGTATCAAGTCGGATAATGTCACCAAGCTGCAAGCCTATAAAATCGCTTACAGAGATGGCGCTTTGTCCCATAACTACCTTCACAGGTACGTCCACTCTCTTAATCAGGGACTCTATATAAAGCTCATAATCCTCGCCGGAATTATCCTGCATGGTGGAGAACCAGAACTTTGTATTCAACCTATCCATGATGCTCTCTAACGTAAAGTAAGGGAGACACATGTTCATGAAGCCTTCCACCTCACCGATCTTAACGTTCAGTGTTACGATGGCAATCATTTCATTGGGTGCTATAACCTGCGCAAACTGGGGATTGGTCTCTATTCGTTCAAGGACGGGATTAATGTCCAAAACGTTCTTCCAAGGTTCACGCATAAGCTGAATGGAAATGATTAACAGCTTCTCTATAATGGTCATCTCGATTTCGGAGAACTCTCTGTTCTTTTCTAACGGGATTCCTTTACCCCCAAGCATTCTGTCTATCATGGCAAAACCAAGGTTAGCTGCCAAGTCAAGTATTATATTACCACCTAACGGTTGGAAATTTATTATACCCAAAATTACGGGGTTACTAAGGGCGTTTGTGAACTCGGAATATGTTACCGTTTCCGAGCTTGCCACGTTAACCTGTACGTTCTTTCGAAGGTACACCGGAAGGCTGGTTGCAAGAAGTCTTCCGTAGTGTTCGTATATAATTTCAAGTGTTCGTAAATGCTCTTTAGAGAACTTCGCCGGACGTTTGAAGTCGTAGTTCTTGACTTGCTTGTCCCCTTTGTCCTGCATCTCGTCCACATCCAGCTCACCGGTACTTAAGGCTGCAAGCAGACTGTCTATCTCATTTTGAGATAATACCTCACCCACGAAGTTCACCTCCTCATTTGTATGACGTTAAGGCTTAGCCTTCTCTTACTGATACATGATATTGCTGAATGTAATCATGTATATGAATGTGGAACCGTAGGTTTCCTGAATTTTCTTAAGAATCTCGGCCTTCATGGCTTCGGTATTGGTCTGTGCTTCTTCAAGAGTGTATGAGCCGATAACGGTATTCATAATATCCTGAATAATGCTGACCTTAGTCGAAACAACCGTACCATACGTTGCATAGTCTTCATGCTTGGTATTCATATAAATTGCTGCGCTTACCAGGCAGTAGTGAGCCTTATCGTCGGTTTTCTTAAGTGCTATGGTCATCTCCGGAATTTCTACGGATTCTGCATCCACGAGAGCTACTGTAGTCTCTTCTTCTTCGGTTCCGGTGGGTGTAAGTTCGATGTTGAGCACGCTTGCTATGTTGCTTACGAGAGCACCTGTTTTCTTGGCAGTGCCCATAACGGAAAACATCATTATGGCCGTAAGCACCAGGTTAACCACCATAAGAGCCAATATAAGTATGGAAATAAGGTTCTTCTTCATACCGTCACATCCTCTGTTTAGTATTAGTAATTGCTTAATTCATGATAAATCTTAATCTCTACTCTTCTGTTACGATCGCGTCCCTCTGCCGTAGAGTTATCGGCTATGGGACAATACTCTCCGCGTCCGCTGTGCTTAAGAAGCGACGGGTCAAGCGATGTGTTATCGAGTAAGAAATAGAATACCGAAATTGCACGGGCCGCACTCAGTTCGTCATTGTTCTTGTAAAGCTTTGAGTACTGGGGAACGTTGTCGGTGTGACCTTCGATTTCTATCTCGTACTTGGCGTAACGTTCAAGAATCATACCGACTTTTCTGAGTGTCGGTTCAACGGTGTCAAGCAGTTCAGCCGAACCGGGCTTAAAAAGAATGGCTCCTTTAAGCGTCAGCTGCACATACTGGCTGTTAAAGTCTACGTCGACGTTCTCGGCTATATTGTTCTCCGCCAGAGCTTCTTCAAACTGCTCGGCGAGAGTCTCGCTTGCCTCGAGTTTCTTGGTGTTGATATCTTCGAGCTCTTTCTGAAGATCGTCAAAACGTTCGGCATTGGCGTCATTCTCAGCCATTGCACCTGTAGAATTTATGTACTTGTCAAGTTCGTTAAGCTGACTTACTCCGTTGCTGATTAATACTCCGTCACCGATTGCCGTACTGCCAGCGGAAAATATGCTGAAAGTACTCTGAAACGAAGCAGCAATCTCATCAAACTTTGCCGCATCGACGCTGGATGATGCAAAAAGCAATACAAAGAAGCAAAGAAGCAAGTTCATAAGGTCCGCGAAGGTACTTAACCACGGGGAACCGGGTCCGCCTTCGGGTTCTGCTTTCTTTCTTGCCATTATTCTTCTCCTGATCCTTCGGGTGTAGCTGCAGCACGATCCTTGGGTGATAAGAAGGATTTAAGCTTCTCTTCGATAACTCGGGGGTTCTCACCTGCCTGAATGGAGAGAAGGCCTTCTATCATAATTTCCTTGACCATTGTCTCGGCTGCGTTGTTCTTCTTCATCTTGAATGTTGCGGGAAGACAGATCCAGTTAGCTATCAGTGAGCCGTACATGGTGGTAAGTAAGGCGACCGCCATAGCGGGACCGATTGATGCCGCATCCGACATGTTATAAAGCATGTTAACAAGACCGATAAGTGTACCGATCATACCCCACGCGGGGCCCATCGCGGCGAACTGTTCCCAGAAACTGATAACTTTGTTATGTCTGGTTTCAATGCTGGCCAGTTCTGTCTCCATGATGGCTCGTACGAGTTCGGGATCGGTTCCGTCGACTATAAGAAGAATTCCTTTCTTAAGATAAGCGTCGTCGATATCTCCCGCCGCTTCTTCCAAAGAAAGCAAGCCTTCCTTTCTCGCTACGTTAGACAAATCTATGATTTTGGTAATCATTTCTGCTGTGTTGAGTTTAGGAACTTTGAAAATAAGAGCGTATGCCTTCAGGTTATTGACAAACTCCTTCATCTCACAGGACATAAGCATACAACATACACCGCCGCCGATGGTGATGTAAACAGAGTTTAAGTCTATGAAGTTACTGATGGCACCGAAATTGAGCCCTGTCTTCTCGCTGACAATACCGAATATTACCAGTCCAAAGCACATAAGCATGCCGACTATTGTTGCTATATCCATTTAACGGTTACCCCTCCGTTTTGCTTATTCAGCAAATAATTCTTTTCTAAATAATTTTACTAAATTAACAACCTCTTGTCTACTTTCTTTTATGATAATTCTACGTCCTGTAGACATGGTAATAACGGTGTCAGGAGTCTCTTCCACCGTCTCAATAAAGGCCTCGTTAATTGTCAGAATCGTCCCATTTAACTTAGTCACATTAATCATGATAACCTCAAGGTGTTTGTAAATTATTAAAAATAGCGCATTTTCACGAAAATTTATAAAAATAAATGCAATTTTCTCAGGGCGCTTCAAAAAAGATTTTTAAATAGCAAAAGAAGGGGAACATGAATCCTTTCAGTTCCCCTTATTATTAAATTTATCTCTTAAGGTTTACAAGTTCTTCAAGCATCGTATCGGATACTGTGATGATACGTGAGTTAGCCTGGAAACCACGCTGTGTGGTAATCATCTCGGTAAACTCTGCGGACAAGTCTACGTTACTCATTTCAAGAACGCCTGTGCTCATGTATCCGCCGGATTCAGTAATATCTACACCACTGGTAAATTCACCTGAGTTAAGGCTTGAAAGGTAGAGGTTGTCACCGTTCTTCTCTAGACCTTCCGGGTTAGGGAATTCGGCTACGCAAATCTGACCGAGAAGTCTCGTTACACCGTTATCGTAAGATGCATAAATCTTACCGTTCTGCTGAATGGTAACACCTGTCATCTTACCTGTGCTTCTGCCGGCGCCGAGTCCGTCTGAATCACCGGACTTAGCCGAGATTGAAGATGTACCTTTGTTGTTAAACATATTGGTAACGCTCCAGTCAATCTCGCAATCCGTAAAGTTATTAAAGTCCTTGGCAACTTCTCCGGTTGACAATGTAGGCTCGTTGGCAAACTTAAGACTGATTGTGGATTTGTTGCCACCGATTCCGTCGAAGGTACCGTCGCTGGACTTATAATTTAAGTTAACGCCGAGACCGGCCTTCTTGGTAACGGTAAGCGAACCGTCTTCTGCAATGTAAGCGGTATCGATTGTGTCAGTATCAAGACTGCTTCCGTAAATCTGCTTAAGAGTGGTTGCCAGTTCTCCGTTATTTGCAGCAAGATTGGCAGCTGTCACACGGTAATAACCTGCGTATTTAGCTCCGTCTTCGTCAGAAGCCTGCACCTGCACGCCGAGATCGCTCAAATTCTTGGTGGTATTGGTTTCTGTCGGAGGAGTTACAGAAGTATCTTTTACTACATATGTGAATTTTTTGTCACCCGAACTATATTCAACGGTATCAAGATATTTGTATGAATCACTTACATTTGCGCTAAATGTCTGCGCATCATCAATTGTAACAAGCTCAGAGAGCGGAACACCGTACTTTTCTGCGATACTCTTTCCTGTCTGTGAATCAACTATATCGTCAAGCTGAACATAGAACTTTCCCGTGTCGGTAGTTCCGTGAAGAGAGAACTTTGCTGTGTATGAATAACCTTTTTTGTCATAAAAAGTATAATTGATAAGTCTTCCGGCTTCCTTGGCGATTTCGGGATCGTTTTTGTCTACAACGCCTGAAACCATACCCTTTGTGGTAGCTTCGGGATTGGTGACCATATTGTCGGCGCTCATAATTGCAAGTTTCTGAAGCTCTCTTACATTAAGATCGCCTTCAACTGCAACTTCCTTGCCGTTTTCGTCCTCAACGGTGGTAAGTGCCCAGCCCTGTACGAAATAACCGTTGCTGGCCATTACGAGATTACCCTTGGCATCAACGTTGAATGCACCGGATCTGGTAAATAAATTGGATGTTCCGTCTGAAACGATGAAGAAAGATTCACCTGTGATACATAAGTCAAAAGGGTTACCTGTAGTCTGGGTAGCACCCTGTGAAGAAATTGCTGTTCCGATAGCACCTGAGCGAACACCGAGACCTATCTGGCGGGCGTTGGTACCACCCATCTTCTCGCTGGCACCGCTGGCCTTCTGAGTGGTCTGATACATAAGTTCGCTGAATGTGATGGAGTTTGATTTGTAAGCTACTGTGTTAACGTTAGCGATGTTGTTACCGATAACGTCCATCTTAATCTGGTGAGTCTTAAGACCTGATACACCAGAATACATTGATCTCATCATAGTATTGGTTGACCTCCTAAAACTAATAGCAGTTAAGCTTCATCTGTCAGTCAGAAGCTTTAGCCTCCAAAAGGTCCGGCTAAATAATTACTGCTCCGTCGATGTTGGTAAATACGTTAAGATCCGTCTCCGACTTATCTAACGCTGTTATTACGGTATTATTGGGAATGTTGACTACGAATGCCAACTGATCCATAAGTACCAATGATTCTTTGATTCCTTTTTCACCGGCTTTAACGGTTGCTTCGTTAAGTCTCTGTCTTTGCTCATCCGAAAGGGAGATGTTTCTGTCAATCAAGCGGTTAGCCGCATGCTTGGAAAATCTTAATTCCTTCGGTTCAGCAGTCTCTAAAGACTTGGCTTTGAGTATGTCGTTAAAAGAAATACTCGGTGTTACGGGAGTTGTAACCGTTTTCTTTTGATTAAGGTATTGGTCCTTAACCTGCTCGATGGAAAGGAAATTGTTCTTTTGAATATCCATATTCCACCTCGTGTACTCTTAAATGTCTCCCTTTATAGTTCTCATCTTAGCCTCGTACTTTTCAAGAAGCTCTACCAATTCGGTACCGATAAATGATTTCTGATAAGAATTCATTGCATCGTAGGTATCTCTCAATGTGGTGATTGCTTCGTCGTAGTCGGTTGTGAGCTTGTCTACTTCGGGAAGGCTTCCCATTGCTGTTGCAAATCTCTTGGCAAGTTCATATGCCTCTGTATAACCGGGATCCATAACCTGATATACATCGTCGATTGAATAAAGCGATTCGTTAATGGAAACATACGCTTTGTTGTTCTCGTATACGACATAATCAACTATGCCCTGTGCATATTCGGTAGCGCCTGTAGATTTGTTATAAACCTTACATAATACTTCGTCTCCCACAAGTCCGCTGGCTCTCTGAAGCGACATGCCCGCTGTCATGTTCTGCATTTCTTCAAGCTGAGAGAATGTTGCAAGCTGTGAAACGTACTCGGTGTTGTCTGTAGGCTCCATAGGGTCCTGATATTTCATCTGGGCTACAAGAAGCTGTAAGAAAGCATCCTTATCAAGTCCGTTTGACTTACCTGCCTGCTTGTCCTTGGAGAGGGAAATCGCTGATGCTGTTGATTCCTGAATCTTACCATCTTTAACAACAGCGCCTATGTTATTTTGTTCTGCCATTTAATTACCTCTCTTTTATGCATTGCCGTTAGCTGCCATCATTGCTCTTGCGAGTTTTTCTTCGGGAGTATCTGTTGTAACGTCTTCGTCAAGTTCGATTCCGCCTATGCTCTTTCTCTTGGAGCCTTCGGAAGAATTATTGCTGTTTCTGCGACTCTGACTGTCACTTAAGTTACGCTCGAATTCGTGGCTTTGTACCGTTACTTCAACTGCTTCGACTGTTACGCCCTTTGCTTCGAGAGTTTCCTTGAGCACGATTGCCTGGCTTTCGATGATTGCTTTGACGCTTTCATTCTGAGCGGTGAATCTTGCGGTAAGAACTCCTTCGTGATTGGCGGATACCTTAACGCTTACGGTTCCGAGTGATTCGGGATGAAGTCTTAAGTTAATCTCGCTTGTCTCAGGACTGATGTCTACCTTGATGGCATCTGTAATCTGATTAAGAACGTTTCTTACATCGAAGGTTGTGTAAGATACTGTTTCCGATGCTTCGTTCATTGCTTCAACCGCCTTATTAAGAAGGTTGTTAATGAAGTTCATCGGGTTGTCTTTAGGTCCCTGATCCTTACTTCTGTCAAAGAAATCGGATCGTCTTGAATCGGATGTGATAGGCTTAAATTCTGTTTCTTCGGTGCCTGCTGCGTTAAGAGCTTCTGTGTTAACGTTTCCGGCAGTACGTCTTGTTACCGAGCTGTCAATCTTGATGCTTATCTTATCCTCAAGGGATAATACCGGAGTTTCCTCTGTTGCATCAGTTTCTGCTGTGACCGGCATTACAGGCTTATCTGCGTCGGGCTTTCTTACAACGTCTTTAAGAGCTTCCATGAAGTCCTCGGGATTAATCTCTTCGCTGTTTAAAAGTTCGTTAACCGCTTCCGTTGCCGTATCCTCAACCGCCATAAGACTCTGATACAAGGATTCGTCGGTCATTATCGAAAGAATGTCCTCCGCACCTTTAAGTTCAGCTGCGATTTCAGGTAATGTGGCAATGTCTAATACCGCGAGCGGCGTAAGGCCTAAGTTCTCAAGTGCCTGAATGATTTCTTCGTCGCTTACTTCGAATTCTTCTTTCAAAGCATCGAAGACTTTAGCTACGGTTTCCTTAACGGTATCGACTTCTGCGTCCGTTACCGGTCTTTCCTCCTTCACCGGTGAAACATCTTTGCCCATGCCTTCCGATTTGGTTACCTCTTTAACTTCTGCGGATTTGGTTTCTGCGGGTTTTGAATCAGTGTTTACAAGCTTCTGCTTCTTGTAATCGACAGGTGCTTTCACATCGTCTTTCAAGTTGCCCGAGCCTGCCTGATTTAAAAATCCCTTAAAATCAGGTCCCGAAGTCTGGGAGGTAGGTTGTGTCAGGTTTAACAAATTCACTGCCTGTGAATTTATCGAACCCAATACGCTGGTACTGGTCATTTCGTTCCTCCTCTCTTAAGTTGTCAAGGTTCGTTTATATTTATAGGGCATAAAATATACATCTCACGCCCCACAAAATATATATCGGTCGTAATCTAAAAAACTTAACCCTCGGGATACATAATTTTTGTAAGTGTGGCTGCTTTGGCCGCGTCCATAGCTGCCATAATCTTGGCTGCGGCGTCAGGCTCCATGGCTGAAAGAATCTTGGCTACAAGCTGACTGTTCTTGTCCGTCATCTCGTCAAAAATCTTGGCTGCAGCCTTAGGTTTCATCTGCGAATAGATGGATACGTAGTCGGTAATTTCCTTGTCCTCGGCAAGTTTTAAAAGAACCTGCTTATAAATAGCCTCGGCAGTCGCCGCATCCATGCTTTCGTAGAATTTCTTATACTCTTCTATATCGGGTGCTTTGTCCGAATATACAACCTCGGAGTAGAACTCATCGTAAATACGCTGGAACTCTACCTGCTTTAATTCAAATTCGGTAAGGCGCTCGACTTCTTTCTTAAGTGTCGTAAGTTCCTCGACGTTGCTGTTATTGACGGTCTGCGCATGCTCAAGTTCAAGCTCAAGACGCTTAATCTCGTCAACGGCTTCCCTAAGGGAAGTGTAACCTTCGATGGCGCCCTCCTGTGTGGTCTCTGTGGGACCATGTTCACCGGGAAGAATAAGGTTAAGTACCGGAACGTCCTTTAAGAGGGGCTTTAGTATCTCGGAACCGAATCCGCCCACGTCAAGCTTGATAAGAAGGCACAGTATCGCAATCCAGATAGCGACAATCACCGTCGTTACGAGAAAAGAAGACACACCGTTGCCTTTCTCCTCTTCCTCTTCGATTGCCGCCTCACGCTTAGAGATTTCTTTGGCTCGCTGCTTAATCTCTTTTTTCTGTTTCTTCTCTTCTTCTTTGAGGCGTTTGCGCTCGTCTTTTATTTGTTTTTTCTCAGCCTTGCTGTCAAGTCCGGTGGTTTCGTTAGCTGCCATTTAACCTTCCTTTGTTCCGTAAACGTAACTGTTGTGCTCGTCGTTAATTACGCCTTCGTCGTGTTTTTCTTCCTCAAGGTAAGTATCATATGCTTTCTCCCTGAGGCGCTCATACATTTTCTTTTCTTTCATGGCTTCCACGAGCTTAAGACGTTCTTCTTCAAGTTTCTGCTCGGCAAGCTTGAGGGCGACCTTCTGGTCTTCTATGTAATCTTTAACTATTGATATAGCGTTTTCATTGTCTATGATGTCGCGCACGTGGAGTGAATCGCTTAGCATATTGCGGCCTTCTTCCTCGTAATGATCGAGGCGGCCGTAAAGGGTATTAAGCTTTTCTTCCTCCTCATCAACACGCCTTCTGGCAGAGGCAAAAGCATTTCTCTGCTGTTCCTCAAGTCTTGACTTAAGGTTAAGTACGCTTTGAAGTCTGAAAACAAACTTAGCCACTTAAGCTTCTCCAATCAGCTGTTCACAATCTCATCAATCATGGCGACAGCTTCCTCATAAGTTCTCTTTTCGTCGGTATCCTGAATCAAAAACTCGTTGACAGCCTTGTGCTTGGCTATCGCTACGTCGATTTCCTCGTTGCTGCCGGATTTATAAGCTCCGATGTTAATAAGGTCCTCGGCATCCGCGTAGGTTGCCATCAGATTCTTAAACTGTCCCGCGTTTTTCTTGTGTTCCTTGGATACTATCTGGCTCATACATCTTGAGATGCTGGCAAGAACATCGATTGCGGGGTAGTGATTCTTCTGAGCAATCTTACGATTAAGTACTATGTGACCGTCCAGAATACTTCTGGCGGTATCGGTAATAGGCTCGTTAAAGTCGTCGCCGTCTACGAGAACGGTGTAAAGTCCTGTAATCGAACCCTTGTCGCTTCGACCCGCGCGCTCTAGGAGCTTGGGCATCTCGGCGTATACGCTCGGCGGATAACCTCTTGATACGGGAGGTTCGCCGCTTGCAAGTCCTATCTCTCGCTGTGCCATTGAGAAACGGGTGAGGGAGTCCATCATAAGGAGTACGTCCTTACCCTGGTCCCTGAAATACTCAGCAATAGCGGTTGCGGTCTTGGCGGCCTTGGTACGTTCAAGTGCGGGGCGGTCGCTGGTGGCAATTACCAGGACGCTTCGCTTCATACCTTCGGGGCCTAAGTCTCTCTCTACGAATTCGCGCACCTCACGGCCACGCTCGCCGATAAGAGCGATAACGTTAATATCAGCCTTGGTATTACGTGCGAACATGCCAAGAAGTGTGGACTTGCCCACACCGGAACCCGCAAATATACCAATTCTCTGCCCCTTGCCTATCGTTAATAGTCCGTCCACGGCCTTTACACCGAGAGGAAGGACTTCGTCGATAATCTTTCTTTTCATGGGATCGGGAGGGTTGGCCTCGATAGGATATTTCTTGCCTTTAACCTCCACCCCGCCGTCCGGAACACCTATTCCGTTAAGCGTAAGTCCCAAAAGGTCGTCACTTACGGTAACTTCGAGAGGATGCTTTTCATTCTCCACTATGCATCCGATGCTGACGCCTTCTACGTGGTCGTAGGGCATGAGTAAGGTCTTGCCATCTTTAAAGCCTACAACCTCGCTTAGTGCGAGCGGTGTGATGCCGTTCTTGGCATAAATCGTGCAGATGTCGCCAAGCTTGGAATCGGGGCCGTAGCTTTCAAGCGTAAGTCCCACGGCATTGGCAATCTTACCCTGTGTCTTATAGAAGGGCTCATTCTCCGCCGCTTTGTATTTGTCAAAAGAAATATTTGCAATCATTCGCTCTTACGTCCGTCGTAGGATAACATTTTTAGGTATCTGGTAAGTTCCGTAAGTTCTGTATCTATGCTGCAGTCGATGATGCCGTAAGGCGTTTCGATTTTGGCCTGACCGCGCTTAAAATCATCGCGCCTTACAATCTCCGGCTCGTTCTTAATCATAATCTTGTCATAAAGAGCCGTCTTCATGCCTATGAGCATGTCGTAGTCTTCGTTGCTGACTTCGATCATTACGCTGTCGGCGGTATCCACATGCCTGAGTGCCTTATTGACAAGCGTTACCATTACGTCTCTTTGAGAAAAGAAATTGTTGCCGAAAACATGTGCATATACGTCGGTAATCGCTTCCACCATCTTAGGCTCGAGCTCGTCCAATAGGCGGTCGTATTCTTCACGCATCTGCTCTTCGTGAGCTTCAAGTTCACGCTTGGCAGCAATTAGTTCCTGAAGTGCGGATTCTTTGCCCGCGTTGTAGCCTTCTTCAAGAGCTTCTTCCTTGATGCGAGTGGCGTTAGCCTTCGCATCGTCTATAATGTCCTGCGCCTTTAAATTGGCTTCGTTAATAAGCTGCTGGCATTCTTCCCTGACTTCGTCTACGGAAAGAGGTCCCGGTGCATCTGAGTTAATCTGCTCTGTGGGCGCATTGAGGCCGGGTGTAAACTCGCCTGTGCCTTCTGCATCCTCAGGATACTCGCCTTCGGGGTATTCACCCTCCATGGGCTCGCCTGTAAGCGCATCAAGCTGAGGGTCGCCTTCGCCGCCGTGAGTAAAGCCCTGTTCGTCACCGTCTTCGGGCATGGAGGCTGCGAGTTCACGTTCTCTTAAGATATTCGAATACTCTTCCATTTTCTTGGCAACAAGGGCATTGTTGTCAATTACACGAACGTTTTTGTCACTCATCTTTATGAAGCTTGGCTTAAATATTCCGTTATTGGGGTTACTATTAGACAACTATCTCGTCTCCTCCGCCTCTGGAAATAACGATTTCCGCAGAATCTTCCAGCTTTCTTATGATATTTACTATCTTCTGCTGAGCTTCTTCTACGTCCTTCATACGTACGGGACCCATGAAGTCCATGTCTTCTTTGATCATTACGGCAAGACGCTTGGAAAGATTGTTGAAAATAGCGGTCTGTACCTGTTCATTGGCATTCTTAAGTGCGATAGCAAGGTCGTTGTTGTCGACTTCTCTAAGCACACGCTGGATAGCTCTGTCCTCGAGCAAAAGAATATCTTCGAATACGAACATCTTCTTTCGGATTTCGTCCGCAAGTTCGGGCTCTTCTATTTCGAGAGTTTCCATGATGTGTTTCTCGGTACCGCGGTCTACGGTGTTCAAGATATCTACAACCGCGTCTACGCCACCAATGATGGTGTAGTCCTGGTTGATGAGGGATGCAAGCTTGGATTCCAAAACTTTCTCGACCTCCTTGATAACGTCGGGACTGGTACGGTCCATAACTGCAATACGCTTGGCAACATCGGACTGTCTATCCGGCGGTAATGCCGAGATAATAAGCGCAGCCTGCGAAGACGATAAGTACGACAAAATAAGGGCAATCGTCTGCGGATGCTCGTCCTGAATAAAGTTAAGTAACTGTGAAGCATCGGTCTTACGTACGAATTCGAAAGGCTTAACCTGCAAGGATGCGGTAAGCTTGCCGATAACGTCGAGGGCTTTGTCGGAGCCGAGGGCCTTTTCAAGAAGCTCTCTTGCGTAGCCGATACCGCCTTCGGAAATGTACTGCTGTGCAAGACAGATTTCGTAGAATTCATCGAGGACGCTTTCTTTGAGCTGAGGAGTAATACTTCTCGTGTTGGCAATTTCAAGCGTCAGTTCTTCAATCTCTTCTTCCTTAAGATGCTTGAATATGGCGGCGGAACGCTCAGGTCCCAAAGTGATCAAAAGAATCGCCGCTTTTTGTAATCCGCTGATTTTCTCATCCGTGCTGTTACGTGCCATAACAAACCTTCCTTGTGTATGTTAGATAGTGATTACTCCCAGCCCTCGTTAAGCCAGTTGCGAAGAAGGTTCGCAACCGCTTCGGGGTTCTCGTCCACAAATTTCTCAATAAGTTTCTTGGTTTCAGATGACTCTTCGATTTCGATATCGTCAAGCGTAGGCTCGGGATTGGACTGTAGAAGGGTCTCCACAGAAAGTTCTTCGGGTTCTTCTCCTGCCTTCTCGCCTCTCATGCTTCTGATTACAACGATTGCAAGAAGCGCAAGAATGATAACGATAAGAGCTATCTGAATTACGTCATAAATATCGATTCCGAGACCTTCCGAGTCGACAAAGAAGTTCTCGTCGTAAGCCACAATCTGAATGTTACGCTCGGGAATACCCGATGCTCTGCTGACAAGGGCTACCATCTCGTCTGTAACGGTAATGGGCGTGCGCTCGCTGTTGGCAGCTTTGTACTCTTCCCAGGTGATACCGTCCAAGAGGCCCTGCTTCTTCACGTCGTCTTCTTTGACTATTATGAAGTTGGTCGAGGAGACGGCTACGGAAGATTCGGAGTACTTAACGGTACCGGCGGGAATCTGCGTATTCTCTATAAATTCATTGGGTAAATATTTCTCGTAAAGTTCTTCGATGGTGGAGCTCTGTGAACCATAGTCCTGATAATACTGAGTAGTCTCGGTGTTGGAATCGGTTCCGGGAACTCCGCCGCCTGTTCCTTCGGACTCTTCCGTGTAGGAGGAACGCTCCGAAAGAAGGCCCTGCGACTGTCCTTCTGCAGGTGTATATTCGTGAGAAGTCTTCTCGGTGGTGGAGAAGTCGATTACAAGATTGGAGGCAACCTTAACGTCACCGAAGGGGCCGAAGCCGCCGATGACTTTCTTAACTCCCTGGTTGAGAAGATTCTCGGCATCGGCCTTAACACCAAGCTGTGTGCTGGCATTGCCTGCTGCGGAAGAAATATCCTCGCCGGAGAATAAAAGATTGGCATCGCTGTCCATGATTACGATGTTATTGGCATTCTTACAGCCGAGAGCCGTAGCTACGGCCTTGGCAAGGGATGCCGCATTGTCTGTCGTGAATTCTTCGCCCTCGGCGATGTTTAAATAGATGGTTGCGCCGGGCTCTTCATCTTTGGACAAAAGCGTTCCGTCGTTTTCGGGAAGGCTTAACTGAACGGTACAGGAATTGATAGCAGGGAATACGTTTACGAAGTCTTCTTCGAAAGTGCTTTCAAGATAGAGCTTGTATTTCTTGCTTTTATCTGCTTCCGTAACGGTAAAGCTTCCGGAAAGAGCTTCCTCTATGGTGTATCCCGATGTAATAATGCCCGAACCGGCAAGAGTGAGTCTGGCCTGGGAAAGGTTCTTCTTGGGAACTCTGACCTGAAGGCCGTCGTCGGAGACTTTGTACTGAATATCGGCACCCTCAAGTACCGAAGTTATCTGAGAAGCTTCCTTGGTGGATTTGCATTGTTCAAGCATTGTGAAGTTCGGGGAGGTAAGTACTGCGTATAAAATTACGAACGCAACAACGACGCCTGCGGCAAGAACCACTACAAGCGTCTTTTGTCTGGATGTGAACTTGTTCCACCAGGCTACAATCTTCTCCCAAATTTCTTTGAGCTTATTAATTATCTTCTCAGCCATAATCCACTACTCCCCGATTACGAATTACTAAATCTGCATATTCATTATTTCTTTGTACGCTTCCATGAACTTGTCGCGAACGGCAACCGTGTACTGAAGTGCTGTGGAAGCTTTGTTAAGAGCAATCATTAAGTCGTGGGCGTTCTCCGTCTTGCCCATGGCGAAGCTTATCTCTTCATTCTCGGCATCGGACAATAAACTGTTTGTGTTGTTGATATTGTCGATTGCGCTGTTAAGTATAGTCTGAAACATGTTGTCGGTTCTGGTATCCTGCTTAAGAACCTCAACGTTCTGCGCGCTTCTGACCGGCGCGGTGGTATTGGAAAGAATCTTTAAATCCATTGATGTGCTCCCCTAAAAGAAAATGTTATGTACTATTTCTTTTACTGACCGATACTTAAGCCTTTCATGGCCATAGACTTGCTGGCGTTGAAAGCTGTGGCATTGGCCTCGTATGCTCTCGAAGCATCGATGAGGTTAGTCATTTCGGTGATGATGTTAACGTTGGGATAAGTTACGTAGCCGTTCTCGTCGGCATCGGGATGGGACGGGTCGTATACCATGTTCATCTCGGTCTGGGTGTCCTTGTAAACTCCGCCTATCTTAACGCCTTCGCCCGTATACTTGTCCATGGATTTATTAAGGACTCTTGAGAACGGTGTCTGCTTGTCCTTTTCCTTGAAGGTTACGACCTTTCTTACGTAAGGAGTTCCGTCTCCCGTGCGGGTGGTGTTGGCATTGGCTACGTTCTCGGAGATAATGTCCATGCGGTATCTCTGAGCGGTAAGTCCCGATGAGTTAATGTCAAAAGAAGTAAACATTCCCATGCTCTATTCCTCCTTACTTCATAACGGATCTGAGATTTGAAAACTCAGTGTTGATGCTGTTTAACAGTCCTTCGTACTTAATCTGGTTCTTGGCAAGCATAACGCTCTCCGTCTCGGGATCGACGTTGTTGCCGTCAAGTCTGTAAGAAAGACTGTTGTAGTCCTTGTAGGTACGCGCCTGTAACTGGTCTGTTGTCAGATGCTTAACCTTGGCGTCCATTGTATGATAATCCGAATGCTTTAAAGCCTTCGTGAGTTCCTTCTCAAAGGTTATGTCCTCTCTCTTGTAACCGGGAGTGGAAACATTGGCCAGGTTGTTGGCAATTGCATCGTTACGAAGCCACGATGCGTCCGCGGCTTTGTCAAGTACATTGATGTAATCAAATGCATTTGATTTAATCATTGGGCCTCCTAACCGGTCTGTATATTGTGCCTTAAAAAGTTGTATGGGCATAATACACCTACCTTATTTCATTATAGATAATTATCAGAAAAAAACAAGATAGTTTTAGCCAAAAACCACATAATCTTGTGTTTTTTCAATTAATTTGATACAAGATATAGGTTAACATAATATTCCGTTATGTCGCCGGAATGCCTTAAAATAGGGCTTTTTGACTACCGGCTCTCGCAACTATATCTTGTGTTTTCCTCCGAGAAAAGAGCAAAAGAAAAAGGGACTTCAGTGAAGTCCCTTTTCCTTCGTGTAATCCTTTACCCAATACATTGTATACGCTGACTGCTAATGAATTATTAAAGTGATTTGTCCTTCTTCAGTTTTTCGATTTCGTCAAATACCGCGTCGTTTAATACCTTAATGTAGGTTCCCTTCATACCTGAAGATCTGGACTCAATAACGCCCGCACTTTCAAACTTGCGAAGCGCATTTACAATTACGGAACGGGTAATGCCTACTCTGTCTGCAATCTTACTTGCAACAAGGATACCTTCCATTCCGTCAAGCTCATCGAAGATGTGTGTGATGGCTTCCATCTCGGAGAAAGAAAGCGTACTGATTGCGGAATGTACTACCGCAAGTTTTCTGGACTCTTCCGCGTTCTCTTCGTTAACGGCTCTCAACATTTCAAGGCCCACAACCGTGGTGCCGTATTCGCAAAGAATAATATCGTCGATATCATACTGAACATTGCACTTGTACACGAAAAGTGTACCGAGTCTCTCGCCGGCAATTTCAATAGGTGAAATAACTGCCTGGAACTTGTGAATATCTGTATGCTCGAAACCGAGTGTGGCAAGGTTAACGTTTTCTTTGGTCGATAAAACCGCAAGTAAACGTTCGTTAAGCATATTATCGATAAATCCGCCCACGTTATTCTGAATGAGCTCGTCAATGGGCTCTACTCCCGGAGCGTTTCCAACACCCAATACCTTACCTTTCTTGCTTATAACAAGAATGTTTGAATTAAGTATCTCCCTCATAACCTTGCAAATGTCGTTGAATACGACTTTGCTGGAATTGTTGTTATGCAACAATTTTCCGATTTTTCTGGTTTTGTCAAGTAATTGTACACTGCTCATACTAACTCCTACCTCCGTGGGAACAACAATTAAAGGTCAATAAGCATACCTAACCCCATGAGTGTAGAAATATTGTATCACTTCAAAAGCAAATAATCAACCATTTTGCAACAATTTCAATAAATTAACATAACTTTCATGAAATTTGCTAATAATTCTATGTTTTGTGAACATAAGCAAAAAAATAGGCGAAGCTGTAGCTCCGCCTAAAAGTTGTTTTATTTGTCGGAAATATTACCGCATTCGGGATTGGAACATACTAACTTGTTACCCCTTTGTACATAAATGCTTCCGCACTTTTCGCATTTCTTGTCGACAGGCTTCTGCCATACCATGAAATCACACTCGGGAATGGCAATACATCCGTAATATCTTCTGCCTTTCTTGGTCTTTCTGATAACGATATCCTTGCCACACTTAGGACAGGGAACACCGATCTTTTCAAAGTAAGGCTTCGTATTACGACACTCGGGGAATCCGGGACAAGCAAGGAACTTACCGTGAGGGCCGTATTTAATTACCATGTTACGTCCGCAAAGGTCGCAGACCTCATCGCTTACCTCATCCTGAACCTTAACCTCGGATAAGTCTCTCTCGGCTGCCTTAACGGCTGCGTCAAGATCCGGGAAGAAATTGGCCACTATAGTCTTCCATTTAACGGAACCGTCTTCAATTCCGTCAAGAAGGGTTTCCATATTGGCTGTAAAGTTAACATCAACGATGGTGGGGAATGCTTCCTTCATCATGTTGTTAACGACTTCGCCAAGCTCTGTTACGAAGATGTTCTTACCTTCCTTGGCCACGTAGTGACGGGCAAGAATAGTGGAAATCGTAGGTGCGTAAGTCGAAGGACGGCCGATACCGAGCTCTTCAAGAGCCTTAACAAGCGATGCCTCGGTAAAGTGAGCCGGAGGCTGAGTGAAATGCTGCTTGCCCTCTGCATTGTCGAGCTTAAGCTTGGTGTTCTTATCAAGGGAGCCTGTAAAAGAATTCGCGCTGAATTCATCTTCCGCATCGCCTTCAACCGTCTCTGTATAAACATTCATAAAGCCTTCAAACTTAGGCTTTGCAGCGCTCATGGTGAACTTGTGTCCGCCAGATGAAAGCTTAACATTTGTAGTCTCATATACTGCATCAGCCATACGGGATGCTACGAAGCGCTTCCAGATAAGCTGATATAATCTGAACTGTTCTTTGGACAGGTATTCCTTAACTTCGGTAGGGGTACGGGTGATAAGAGTAGGACGAATAGCTTCGTGAGCATCCTGAATCTTACCGGACTTACCGCTTGTCGCTTCAGTCTTCTTAACATATTCCTCGCCGTAAGCGCTTCCGATATACTCGGTTGCCTGACGGATTGCCTCATCTGACACACGTGTCGAATCGGTACGAAGATATGTGATGATACCTGCGGTACCCTCTCCTACATCTACACCTTCATATAACTGCTGAGCTATACGCATGGTCTTCTGAGTGGAGAAGTTAAGAGCCTTGCTGGCTTCCTGCTGAAGGGTCGATGTGGTAAAAGGAAGCGGAGCCTTACGAACTCTCTCGCCGGTCTTAATATCATCAACCTTAAACTCGCCACTTTCAATATCCTTAAGGATCTTATCGGCTTCAGCCTTATTCTTAATCTGTCCCGAATACTTGGCCTTTAATGCCTTGCTGATGCCTGTAGCCTTGAGTGATGCCTCAATGGTCCAGTATTCTTCGGGAACAAATGCGTCTATTTCATCTTCTCTGTCACAAATAATTCTGAGCGCGACGCTCTGTACACGACCCGCGCTTAAACCACGCTTAACCTTAGCCCAGAGAATGGGGGAAATCTCATAACCCACCATACGATCGAGCATACGTCTGGTCTGCTGAGAGTCCACAAGATTCATGTCGAGGTTTCTCGGAGCCTTCAAGGATTCTTTGACCGCGTTCTTGGTGATTTCGTTAAATGTGATTCTGTATACTTTCTTATCCTGAAGCTTGAGGGCTTCAAGAAGATGCCATGAAATTGCTTCACCTTCGCGGTCAGGGTCGGTTGCGAGATAAATCTTATCCGCTTTCTTAACTTCCTTACGAAGTGCCGAAAGGACGTCGCCCTTTCCCCTTATGGTGATATATTTAGGTTCAAAGTCATGCTCTACATCAATACCCAGCTGACTCTTGGGAAGGTCTCTTACGTGGCCGTAACTTGCCATAACCTCGTAATTGCTACCCAGGAATTTCTTAATGGTATTAACCTTCGCAGGTGACTCAACTATTACCAAATTCTTAGCCATTTGTACTCCCCTTGATTTAAAGTTGATACAACGTGTGTAAATATACACTATAATTTTGGGTTTCGCAACATCTAATTTGTTAATTTTTTAATAACAATATTTTTTCTTCTATATTTAATACTCGTCTAATGAAGTATTGATACAATGATTTATAATAGTTAAGCTATGCGGAGGCAGCTGATGATTTACATCGTTGAAATTGATTGCATATGTCTTTTTGCTCTTATTTTTGTAGCTAAAAGTATGCGCAAAAAAAGGAATCTGGGCTCGGCCTCCAATTATTTCTACCTGTCATGCTATTTTACTATGCTTGTAATTACAATGGACATTTTCAGCCTGCTTTTAGAATCCGGCACTCTTGGATTCTTAAGTAACAGCATAGCGTTTAACTATCTTATCAACATCATATACTACGTCGCCGCGGCATGTGCCACATATTATTGGTTCATGAATACCGGTTATGTAATCAACAGTACCTTCTGGGGACGCAAAAGAAACATGTTTCTTGCAATGATTCCCGTTTTTTTCAGTGTTGTCCTGTCGTTATTAAGCATATGGAAGGGCTACTACTTTTACATAGACGAAGCCAACAAATACCATCGAGGATCTTTGTTCTTTGTCAACAACGTTATTTGCTATGTATATGCATTTCTGTCCTGCATTATCGCTCTCAGAGCGGCCCTCAGGGAAACCGATTATATCAAAAGAAAGCAGTACCTGCTTATCTCCTTTTATATCGTATTCCCACTTCTTGTGGCCGTTATTCAGGTGCTTCGTCCCGACATACCCACTATTCATGTCGGCATGACGGTTCCCATCATATATATTTACACAGAGCTTTTGGATCTCCAGATATCCACGGATTATCTTACGGGGCTTAATAACCGTAACCAGCTTATGCGCTTTTTGAACATGGCGGTTGCCAACCCCACAAAAGACAAGACCCTTTTTCTTTTTCTGATTGATGTAGACAGTTTTAAGAAGATTAACGACAACTACGGCCATGCGGAAGGAGACTTCGCCCTTCAAAAGACCGCGGAAGTTTTAAAGTCCGTTGCCAAGAAATTCGGAGGCTTTGTGGCGCGTTACGGCGGTGATGAATTCAATTATGTGGTGGAACTTGATGACGAACAGACCGTCGAAGATATCAAAAAATACTTCGAAAAACAGTGCAAATCCGCATCAAAAGATCTCAAATACAAATTATCACTGAGTGTAGGTTGCGCCAAGCACACGCCTTCTCTTAAAGTAAATGAGCTGTTCCTGCTTGCGGACTCCGATATGTACAAAGAAAAATCCGTCCGCAAGAAATTGCTCGGCGTATAAACTACATCGCGCTCTGTAAATTCATACCTTTATCACTCAGCACAAACCTTCCGGCACCGACGCTTTTAAATATGCCTTTCTCACATAGACTTACGCATATTCCGAGGAGTTCAAAAGCCGGAAGTTTGGTCTTATAAGACAATATATCCGCGGTAAAAGAATCCTCGTCGGCGCCCTTAAGCGCTAACTTCTCATTGTCGGTAAGAAAGTCCCTCGCAGGGGCTTTTTCTTTGGCCAAATCGGCCGGCGCGTCCGATGCCATAGCAAAAGAATACTCATTCACGAAATCATTTACAAACCCATCCAGATCGCTTATTATGCCTGCTCCCTGGCGAATCAGTTCATTGGTTCCGAAACTAGTAATATCCGTTATTCTTCCCGGCACCGCATACACTTCTCTTCCCTGTTCAAGCGCCGAATCTACGGTTATAAGCGTACCGCTTTGAGCCTTCGCTTCCACAACACATACTACGTCCGAGAGTCCCGAAATCAAGCGATTTCTCATTGCAAAGAACTGTCCCCTCGGCATAGTTCCCGGTGCATGTTCCGACATCACGCCTCCGTTCTTTAAAAGCTTATAGTACAGAGTCGCCGACTCCTTGGGATATATCACGTCCACTCCGCCACCCAGCAGCGCAAGCGAGTACCCGCCGGACTCTATAACAGCCTTCTGCGCAATCGAATCGACGCCTCGTGCCATTCCGCTTATCACGGCAATTCCCGCTTCCGCAAACAGTTCCCCTAGTCTCTTGGCCACATTGGCTCCGTAAACCGAGCATTCCCTGGCCCCTATTATCGAAACTGTCGGCGCATGCTTGCTCATAAGCTCGCCCTTTACAAACACTATCGGCGGCGCATCCTTAATATACCTAAGCTTTCTCGGATAATCCTCCGAATCAATCGGTATCATCCTGATTCCCTGATTAAGCGCCTCCTTGTACTCTCTGTTAATGTCAATTCGCTCCCTGCACTCACCGATAAGCTTAAGCTGGTTATTGGTGAAAGCCTTCGTCTTCTTCATATCATCAAGCGAAGCCTCGTAGAACTCCCGCGGCGAGGCATAAAACTCCTGCATCTTACTATAAGTCTTCCCGCCGATAACCGACGTCTTAGACAGAAAGTAGAAATACGGCATCTCCTCTTCCCCTCTTACCAACAATGCCTGTTTAAAACTTCCCATAATCAACCTCCTATGTACTCGGGAAACCGATAAAGCGAAGCCTCCGATAAATGCTTCATCGTAACCTTTTCGTCCCCATCAAAATCCGCGATAGTCCGCGCTACCTTAATCATCTTGTAAAAAGAACGCATACTGAGATTCATGTTTTCATACAAAGAATATGCGTAATCGTACTCTTCCTTGCCAAGCGGAATATACTTATGAATCTTTGATGACGGAAGCAACGAATTAAACTTAAACGATTCATTCTCATATCTCTTGCTCTGCACTAACACCGCCGCCTCAACCTTCTTACGAAGTTCTTCGCTCGACACATCTCCGCCCTTATAAGCGGCAATCTCCGCCGGATCCATTCTTGATACCTCCACGCAAATATCAATACGGTCAAGTATCGGCCCCGAAATCTTGGAAAGATACCGTTCAATGGCATTTCTAGAGCACTGACACCTGTTTCTGTCGGGATAATATCCGCATGGGCAGGGATTCATTGCTCCCACCAGCATAAACTTCGCAGGATATGTGTAAGTCTGCTTGGCTCTCGAAACCGTAATCTTACCGTCTTCAAGCGGTTGCCTCAGCATATCAAGCGTTTCTCTCTTAAACTCAGCCATCTCATCCAGAAAAAGAATACCTCTGTGACTAAGCGACACCAGTCCCGGCCTGGCCATGCTTCCGCCACCCACAATCGCCTGCGCCGACGCTCCGTGATGCGGGCTAAAGAAAGGGCGCTTGGTAATAAGCGGCGAATTCTTGGAGAGCTTGCCGGCAACAGAGAAAATACCTGTCACTTCGAGGCTTTCTTCATACGTAAGCTTAGGCATTATTCCCGGTATTCTGCTTGCAATAAGCGACTTACCAGTACCGGGCGGTCCCGTCATAAGAAAGTGATGAAAGCCTGCTGCAGCAATTGCCGCCGCACGCTTGACGCCTGCCTGCCCGACCACATCGATGAAATCCTCCTCCGCGCCCGCTTCATTAATCACCGGCATCGCACTTCTGTCATACGGCGCAATCACATGCCTGCCGTCCTCTGCCGGCACTTGAAGATATGCAATAAGCGTTCCCAAGTCGCTTATGGGTATGATCTCAATATCCCGTATCATCGCCGCTTCACGAGCGTTATCCTTAGGAATTATCACTCTTTCAAAGCCTTTTTCTTTGGCCATCTTAACGATGGGAAGAACGCCGCGTACAGAAGTGACAACTCCGTCAAGTGAAAGTTCGCCCAGTATAAGCGTCTTCTCGGGTTCAAAAGAATGAATCTGCCCGAAAACGCCCAGCAAAGCTACAGCAATAGGTAAATCGAAGCCCGCTCCCGCCTTGTGCTCATCCGCAGGGCTTAAATTGATGGTAACTTTCATAGAGGGTATGGTGATGCCCGCATTCTTAACGGCTACACGTACCCTGTCCTTGGATTCTTTGACCTCACTGCCGGGCAGTCCTATTATTTCAAAGCCCGGAAGCCCCGCCGAAGCATCCACCTCGACCGTAATAAGGTCACCGAAAACACCCCCGACTCTGCCGGAGTAAACCTTGTAAACCATATTAAATTCAAGTATTCCCGGAAAATTGCGCGAATGCGCATTTCGTACGGATTCCCCGAAAGAACGGAGAATCCGACTTAAGCTAGTGTAATACCGATGGGTCTATCTGTCAACCACATGTCGGTTATCAAGTTTTTTAATTACATCCACAATCTCTATGTCGCGATTGGACATATCTTCAAGATTGATTATCTTATTGGTCTTAATCTCAAGCACTGTAGGCCTTAATACGTCGCCTCTTGCCTCCACCGTAACAAGCGCCTGATGGTTATTGTTAAGAAGAACCGTCGTGCCGGGCTTAAGCATCTCGATTGAGTTTTCAAGTGCCTCTACCGCTTTGACATTGAATACTTCGAAATTGTATCGAAGATATCTGAGGGCTTCTACGAAAGACTTGGGCTCAAGGTCACCGGAAGCATCTATAGCAGTCATACTGTCGAATGTATCCGCAACAATCAAAAGCCTTGATAAAAGCGTAGGCTTCTCATCGTTCTTACGTCCGAATCTGTGATTCATAAGAATTCTGTGAGTCTGGATGCAGGTATTCATGACACTCTTGTCACCGTCAAAAAGCATACCGATAAGCTCAAAGCCCGTATCCTGCGCATTGTTAAGAATCCTGTCCACTTCCTCGGCCGTTTCACCCTCCAGAAGCTTGTCAGGCACCACATACTTGCCTATGTCGTGAAGAAGTGCCGCCTTAACCGCCGTCAGTTTGTCTGCATTGGTGATACCAAGCTTGGTACCCATAAGAGTAACAAGAATCGCCACATTGACCGAATGGCTGCACACATATTCATCTCTGCTTCTGACACTTTGTGAAAAATCTATACGTTTCTTGAAAACTTCAAAAGAAGAAACTATCGACTCGGCAATAGTCTCTATACGATTGGCTCTGTGATTAAAAAGAATCTTCTGCATCTCGTCACGAAGTGCATAAACGTTTAAGAAGCGTTGTCTGTCATACTCGCGCTCCGTGTCGCTCATGGGCGGAACCGGCTCAGCCGCATCAAGCGCAAATACGCCCATAATCTTATTGTTACGCATCTGCACTATATCAGCGTCAATAAGCCTATGATCGATATCATAGACAAGCTCGCCTTTTCTGTTGTAAATAGGTCTTCCGAGTCGCATCCCCCTCTTTAAATCGGATGCTTTGACGAAACGCATTTACAATACCCCCGAAACAATTATTACTATCTAAGTATATCCCCTTAAGATTATCATTTCAATAAAAGAAACCGTCCGGCTACACAAATTCACTCATACAATAATTGGCCACATCCATGCCTTTATCGGTTAACATAACTTGGTCGCCATTAACCAGCAAACCTTCCTCCGCCAGCTTATTAAGCTGCTCTCCGTATATCACATCCATGTCACGACCAAAAGCCTTCTTAAAATCGGCCTTAGCAATACCCCTGACCAATCTGAGTCCCAGGAACATAAACTCCGCCATGGCATCGGTCTCCGACAAAGTCTCTGTTTCTGCACTAAAATAGCCCTCGCAGAACCGCTTTAAATCGCTGTGCGCCTGAAACCTTTTCTCTCCGTCAAAAGAAGCCGCCGCAATACCGAATCCCAAATACGGCACCCTTGTCCAGTATCCGAGATTATGCCTGCACTCGCGCCCCGGCTTGGAATAATTGGATATCTCGTATCGCTCATACCCGTGCTCATGCAACAGCTGCTTGGTAAGATAATACATCTCGCGCTCGGTATCTTCATCCGGAAGCCCCTTACCGTCCTTATATCGCTCGTAGAAAGGGGTTCCCTCCTCGACTATAAGGCTGTAAGCGCTGATATGCTCGGGATTAAGCGCCACAACCCGCTCAAGCGTCCGCCTATAAGATTCAAGCGTCTGCCCCGGAATAGCACTCATAATGTCTATGTTGATATTGTCAAAGCCCGCTTCTCTCGCGTCCCTGTACGTTTTCAGAAACTCCTCATAATTATGAAGCCTTGACAGCATCTTAAGCTCACTATCTTCCGTCGACTGAAGCCCTATACTGAGGCGGTTGATTCCCGCATCCCTATATAGTTTAAGCTTTTCGAGAGAAGCCGAATTGGGGTTAGCCTCTATTGTAATCTCGGCATCCGGGGAAAGATTGAACCTTTCTTTTAGTTTACATAACACAGCCATGATATACTGCGCATCCGGCACCGTCGGCGTTCCTCCGCCAATAAAAACAGAGACTACGGGCACTCGTCCCACAGTCTCTGCAGTCTCATCTATCTGTCTTAAAAGCGCATCGAAATACATCTTGTGCACATCCGCACCGCATGCAAAAGAAACAAAGTCGCAGTAATCGCACTTTCTTACGCAAAAAGGAATATGCACATATATTTCGTATCCGTTACTACTCTTCATCAAGCTTTAAGACGCTCATGAATGCGCTCTGCGGTATCTCTACGTTGCCGACCTGACGCATTCTCTTCTTTCCTTCCTTCTGCTTCTCAAGAAGCTTCTTTTTACGTGATATGTCACCGCCGTAGCACTTGGCAAGAACGTCCTTACGCATAGCCTTAACGGTCTCACGGGCAATAACCTTGCCGCCCACAGCCGCCTGAATCGGAATCTCGAATAAGTGTCTCGGAATCTCGTCCTTAAGCTTCTCACACATTCTGCGACCGCGTTCGTAGGCGCTGTCCTTGTGAACGATAAAGGAAAGTGCATCCACTTCCTCGCGGTTTATAAGTATATCAAGCTTAACCATCTCGGCCTTCTCATAGCCCTTAAGCTCGTAGTCAAAAGAAGCATATCCTCTGGAACGTGACTTAAGCGCGTCAAAGAAATCGTAGATGATTTCATTAAGCGGTAACTCATATTTGATAAGGGCTCTCGTCTCCTCCATGTACTCCATGCTTACATAACGTCCGCGTCTCTGCTGGCAGAGTTCCATGATGGAGCCGACATAGTCCTTGCTTACCATAATCTCGGCATTAACGATAGGCTCTTCCATGTACTCAATCTGCGAAGGATCGGGAAGATTGGTAGGATTGGTAAGCTCGATCATCTCGCCGTTGGTCTTGTGCACCTTATAAATAACACCGGGAGCTGTTGTAACAAGGTCAAGATTGTACTCACGCTCCAAACGTTCCTGAATAATCTCAAGATGTAAAAGTCCCAGGAATCCGCAACGGAAACCGAAGCCCAAAGCAATCGATGTCTCGGGCTCGTAGAATAACGATGCATCATTAAGCTGTAACTTTTCAAGCGCATCGCGAAGGTCGGGGTACTTGGCACCGTCTGCGGGATATACACCGCAGTATACCATGGACTGAACCTTCTTGTATCCCGGAAGCGGCTCTGCGCAAGGATTCTCGGCATTGGTGATGGTATCACCGACAGCCGTGTCACGTACGTTCTTGATAGACGCGGTAATATAACCTACCATGCCGGCAGAGAGCTCATCACAAGGGATAAACTGTCCCGCTCCGAAGTATCCAACCTCTACGACTTCGGCAGTCGCGCCGGTAGCCATCATCTTAATCGGCACACCTTTTTTGACCGTACCGTTTTTAATACGTACAAACGCGATAACACCTTTATATGAATCGTAAAGCGAGTCAAATATCAAAGCCTGAAGAGGCGCATTCGCATCACCTTTAGGTGCGGGAACCTTCTCAACAATCGCCTCAAGCACCTGATCGATATTGATACCGTTCTTGGCGGAAATCAAAGGCGCATCCTGAGCCTCGATACCGATGATGTCCTCTATCTCATTAATAACCTTCTCAGGCTCTGCGCTGGGTAAATCAATCTTATTGATAACCGGGAACACATCAAGGTCATGGTCGAGTGCAAGATAAACGTTGGCAAGGGTCTGAGCCTCGATGCCCTGAGCCGCATCCACCACTAAGATTGCTCCGTCGCAGGCAGCCAAAGAACGCGATACTTCATAGTTAAAGTCCACATGACCTGGAGTATCGATAAGGTTAAAAATATACTCCTCACCGTTCTTGGCCTTATAAACCGTACGAACCGCCTGAGCCTTGATAGTAATACCTCTCTCACGCTCAAGGTCCATATTGTCAAGCACCTGCGCCTGCATTTCACGACTGGTTAAAAGTCCCGTCATCTCGATAATACGGTCCGCAAGTGTGGACTTACCGTGGTCTATATGTGCAATTATGCAAAAATTACGAATGTGATCCTGATTCAAATTATTACCTCTTCATAGAAATAGTCGATTAAGTATAACATAGACTTAAGCAAAAGAAAACGGGCAATAAGGTCAAGCCTTACTGCCCTCGTTACCATATGACATTTCCCAAACATCCGCATATGTTCCCAGCGGATCGTCAGAGACTATGCACATTAATACAAAGCATTCATACGGATTCTGAACTATCAAGCCGTTAAGAAAACAGTTCTTAAGTATTCTGTCCGTGTTGTCGACAAACTCCGTATAGCGTTCCCTTACGTTCTTGAAGCGCTCCGTCGTCTGCGAGAATATAAAGAAATTGAGGGTGATAAGGTCGAACCTTGTGACCCCGGTTTCTTTGTCCAGAAGTTCTCCTATATGCTGACGAGAAAAGCGCCTTCCGTGAAAAAGACTGTTAAGCTGAGACTTCCCCGCAGCCGTAAGATTCCCATGGCGGTCCTTGGGCACCGATGAGCAAATGATACGCTCAAAGTCGCTCTCGGTAATCTCCTCTACGGTATGAACCTTGGTCGAGTCTTCACAATCATTGTAGAAGCGCGCTATCAGCTCTTTAGCCTCTTCGTAAAGGCTTAAAAATGTGTTATACGCGGTATGCTCCATAAGAGAGTCGCTCGCTGTGCCCTTAATTGCCGCAAGATAATCAATTAGCGCTCTGTCATTCTCAAGCGAATTCATACTGCACGAAAGCACTACTGTCTTGTCGAGGTTGTTAAAGTTCTCTTCTATCGGCTTAGGTTCAAGACTCTCATATATCTCATAAAGCTTTTCATATTTTATAAAGCTGTACCCGTTCTTAATGCAGTACCAGCATATAACTTCAAACGGATCCTTGGGATTAATACCCTGCTCGCATAGCGCCTTCGTCAAGAACATATTCACATCTTCAACACTCATATTGAGTCCGAAGGCAAGCAGGAACACAATGTTTCTCTTAACCGTATCCTGCGTAAGCCAGTTCTTGGATAACGCACTGAGCTTGGCCGTCGTAGGCTTAAATGAACACGGCGTATTGTTCTCGGCAAAAGAATCCTTTATTATCTGCTGATATGTAGCTGTACCCACGCTTGAAAACGGCTCCGCGAGGCCGGCTCTTTTGTATATATAGCGCTTCAGATAGTCTGCAAAAGAAATAAAGCGCATTCTTTTGTTAAGCGTCTCAAATATGAGCTCTGCGTCCTTGTCTGCAAAGTTGCTGTCGTCGACAACATCGTAGAAAGATTCCCACGCAGTCTCGGTATAATCAAGGCTCTTTAAATTATCCATCAAATAGTCCTCTTAATAATCTCCGGTAGTGTCTATAAGTTTTCCCGTCATATCATAATCACAGAACAAATGCTTATCATTGCATGTAAACCTGTAATGGAAGTAGCTCGGAGCACCGTTTATGTCATGGAAATACAGAGCAAACACCGCCGCCCTGTCCCAGTATTGCTTTACATACTCAAATGGCTCGTCTCCGACATAATACCCACCGTCTTCGAAATTATCGTCATGAACAACATGCAAATAAAAATGATCCAAAAGATACTCTTCATCGTTTACAAGTTCCAGCAAAATTGGGCCCGCTTCTTCATACTGGCGCTCGGCAATGAGTGCATCCGCTTTCTCTTTGGCAGCTTCTCTTTCAAGCTTAGGCGTATCGGCGACAGGGGCTTCCTGTTTAGCTTCCGTTTTAACATCCGATTGGCTTTCCGATTTGCTTTCCACCTCGATAACATCATTCTCATCTACATATTTGTTTGAATCAAGAAGGCTTCCGGTAAGTGCAATATCATACCACCATTTCACGCGTCGCCCCTTCCTATCCCTTGCTTCAATCAACAAAGTATAGTAGTCGGGCTCATCATCGCTGTCATAAAGAAGTTCATACACGGTTCCTCGTCCGTTCTCACCGATATGCATATATCTGTAGAATCTTCTGGCAGGCATTTTCCAATAACCGTATCCGCCCTCTTCATCATCCGAACATTCATAATATTCGGGGATTCCCCAATTATTATTAGCCCAGTCTTTATCCTGCACTAAAGCTATAAGAATCGGACCCACTTCAGTTTTTCGTCCTTCTGCTCCCAGCCAAAGCATGTACTCGCATAGGCATGTTTTCTTAAAATTATCGATTTCTGTTATGGGCAGGTTATTAATTGAATCAAGTTTTGCTACGGCGTCGTCATACAATCCTTCTTTGCTTAATTTGTAAACCGATGCAAACGTCTTGTATGAGGTTGCCAATTCATGACTTCCGGGCACCAGTGTACATTCGTCCAAAGAATCTGCCGCTTTCTCGTATAGCCCTTTTCCCGCATCGACCAAAGCCTTTGAATATGCCTGAATCTGATCGGCATACTGCGCAGAATCTTTATAGTCTTCTATGGATCTAAATTCCATCGCTGCTTTAGCATATTCGCCTAATACAAGCAGTCTGATTGCATTATTATATTTTTCTTCCACCGATTCTTCTGCCGATGCTTCTGCCGATGTTTCTTGATTCTCCTCATTCAAGGTCTCCACGGAAACCTCGGTAGTGGATTCCGTCGATTGTTTATTGCTTTTACTTTTTGTTGCAATCAAAGCAATAATAAATATCACTGCCATCACCAGTAAAACATTCGCAGCCATCAATGTATATAGAAGAGGCTTGTTCTTTCCGCTTTCCGATTCTCTATCGTTGAACAAATTGTCATCATTCAAGGACATAAGATCCTCCCTGTTTAACATACTTTTCCATCTCTGACACTTCTCCCGCCAATTCTACCGTGTAGTCAATCCAACAATCTTTTCCTGCCGAATCCGTACATTTAACCTCGAGATAATAGTAGTCAGGATCATCATCTTCATTACAATAAAGGATTGAAAGATGACCCGTATCCTCTTTAAAATTGTAGACCTGAGCCCGTTTTGAAGGTCTTTTATAACTGCCCCTGAAGCCCTCACTGCCTCTGTCATCCACATAGTAAAATTCTTTGAATCCATATCTTTGAGCTTTATCATCATTCAAAACTTCATATACCAATTTACCGACTTCATCTGCCTTTTCGTTCTTGGCAGCCCATAAAAGATATTCCACTTTGCATATTCCTATAATAGTATCCTTTTCGTCTTTTGAAATCGACTTAATGTTATCGACAAACGGAATATACGACTCATATAGTCCGGCCTTACTCATGTCATAGATTGCTTCCAATACTTTAATTTCCTGAAGATTTGTTTCGCGAGTTTCTATCAGTTCAAGTCCCGAAAGAATTCCGTATGCCTTTTCGAAATTTAACTGTACAGCCTCCACATTCGCATAGATAACTTTATTGACCTCTTCAAGATATTTCCTCGAATCTTTATAATCAGCAATTTCAGCCAAAACCTCAGCTGCTTTTTTGTAGTCATATCTTGCTATCAAATTCTTGGAGTCTTCGTATTTTCTCTGCTTCTCATCTGTTGTGGCATCTGTATTTACCCAATCAGTGTCGCCATCGGATTCAGTCGATGATTTCAATACTTTTTCACTTATCGCATCCGAACTGTTATCCGAACCCAGGTACCCCTTCTTCCACGCCAACACAGTCAGAGACACAACTGCCAGCAAAAGAATGATTGCCGATACAGCAAGGCAACGAATCAACATACTTTCGCTCAGTCCTGCTCTCTTTTTCGTGTTATCAGCGATTGTAGTTTTTTCTTGTTCCGGACTGCCCTCGTCCGAAGTGCTTACAAGTGCCTCCTTCATAAGTGCAGCCCCAGTATATCTGTCTTCCGGCTTATAGCTGCAGGCTTTGGTTATTACATCAGAAAGCCTCTTCGACACACCGTTAATCGGGGGTATCTTATCACCCTTAAGGCGTCTTTCAACCGCGAGGCGACGCTCCGTGGGGCTTAATAACTGTTTCTCCGTATCAAGAAAAGGAAGCCTGTTGTGATTTAACAGTTTATACAACACTATACCAAGCGAATACTGATCCGCCCTCGAGTCATAGAACGAACTGTTAAAGACTTCGGGCGCCATGTAGTTAAAGGTACCCTTCTGAGAGAAGCCGAAAGTCATGGCTTCGAGGCTTCTTGCTATGCCAAAATCACCGAGTTTATAGCCACCGAATTCATTGACAAAAATATTCTCGGGCTTAATGTCACGGTGGATTATATTCCTTTTTTCGCAGACTGTTAAAGCGTTACAGATGTCTGTACCGAGTTTAATTACTTCTTCTTCCGTGAGTGTCTTGTCACACAGATACGTGTTAAGAGGAGTGAGTAACTCCATTCGAATATAGATGTCGTAGTGAGGCTTACCTTCCTCTTCGACGACCTTATAATCCTGAATGTCTACAATATTGGAATCGCCTTTGCAGGATTCCATAAAGGATACTTCTTTGATAATGTCCTCTGTAAGCTGCTTATAGTACGTGATGCTGTCGCTTACTGTCAGACCTTCCGCTGTCATATTTACAACTTCCGAATCCGAAAAAGGAATGGAAATCACTTTTATTGCAGAATAAACAGAGACGCCGTCCACGTCCTTGCGAGCTCTGTATACATTTCCGTAGGAACCGCGTCCTATAAGCTTCTCTATTTCCCAATCGGGCCAAAAAGCCTTTACATCAACTTCTTTAGCCATTTACCCTCTCCATATCATCAATCGATGCCTTGCCCTCTTCAAAAGCATCATGCATAGTTTTCTCTGTCAATTTCCCCAGCTGTCGAGCAAATTACCCTCCATATCATAGTCGCAGAAAAGAAACTTTTTACCGTTGGTGTATCTGTAATGAAAAGCTGCCGGAGGTTCATCAAAGCTGTCGTAATACAGTGCAAAAACAATTGCGGTGCCGTCAGAATACTGCCTTGCGCAATAGTATTCTTTTTTCCCAACCAGATATACTGTCGTACCGGGGCCGCTTCTTTCAACCTCATAGACCGAGTATTTGTATGAAAGATAATCCTTATCATTTATAAGCTTAAGCAGGATAGGACCGGCCTTGGAATATTTTCCTTTGGCTATAAGTGCGTCAGCTTCATCTTTATAACCGTCCTGAACGGAATAATCTATAGTTTTGCCTCCTGTATAGGAAACAAATTTACCGTCCATATCAAATGCATAATCTTCGGTGTCATAGTTTCCTATGTCATAGTAAAACCCGACGGGAGTCCTATCCGAATCACTGTAAACAATTACAAATCGTCGGTAATAATCATGATAATATATGGAAAAATACGGATATAAATCCTTATTAAATTCATACCAGCTTTCGTTTTCCGAGTATTCTTCCTGATAATGGTCATTAAGATAATGTTCGTCATTAACAAGGGTTAAAAGTATTGCGCCGGCCTCATCATATCGCTTTTCAGACAATAATTCGCGCGCCTCTTTCTCGTACATTTCCATCGCAATGCTTTCATATACTCCGCCGAGCTTTGAATAAAGGTCTCTTGCAAGTGCATAGTTGCCGTAATCTTCTGCTGTTTTGGCAATCAAAACCTGATTAAGCTTAGTATTAACAAACTCTGCCCCGGGTAACGAGCTGTTGACTTGCTCCTTGTATGTTTTCTCAGCAGAATCTACGATTCCCGCCTCCAAATATTTGAGAGTCTCTCTGCAACCGGCTATATGCGTAAAATATTTTTCGATTGCTTTTCGATTCTCTATCTTTTTAAGCATCTTTACTGCGTCTTCATAATGCCCTTTATCCAAAAGATTGCTTGCTTCTTCAAGAATAACTGAATCGGCATCTGATAAAACATACGAGTCTTCTTGCATTTCTTCTTCAGCCTGATTGTTGTCGCTGACCGTTTCCTGAAGTGGTTCCTGCGATTGCTTTCCGTCATTATTGTTGAGTCGCGGAATAATTAAGATTAACAACGCTATAGTCCCCACAATCAAAGCGGCATTCACGGCTATCAGTACTTTTATCGATTTATTTGTATTCTTCATATCCCCTGACATAAGCTTATGTCTCTTTCTAATAAAATATATTGTTCATTGTAACTTCTCCGTCCAATTCCACCGTTATAACCCGTTTGCAGTCTCTTCCTTCGAAATTATTCTCAAAATAATAAAATACTATGTAATAATAGTCAGGCTCGTCGTCATCATCTACGTAGATTTCCTCTAATGTGTCGTCCTCGCTAAAATAATGCACATAAGAACGTTTTGCCCGACGGTTATAATTTCCCCTGAAAGAATCCCCCTCCGTATCGCAGTCATCTAAGAAGACGCTTTTCGTGAATGCGTGCTCTCTGGCGTATTCATCATTCATTATTTCAACAGTCAGGGTGCCTATTTCTTCGGTACTTGTCCCGTGCTCGACAGCCCACATAAAATGTTCGGCCTTGCAGACAACTTCCAGATAGCGCTTGTCTTCGTCCGATATCGTCACCAAAGATTTAAGCAGGTCGATATTCTGATAATATTGGTCGCTCTTGCTTTTGCCATAAACTTTTTCAATAATCTTAAGGTCTTCCGTTCTTACCTTGCTCTGCTTAATCAAATCAAGCGAAGACAGCATGGCATATGCTTTTTCAAAATCCAGATTTTTAATAACTTCAGCAGTTTCCAGATATGAATTAATCTGCTCAATATATTCCTTGGACTTCTTGTAGTCTTCAAGTTTGGCAAAAGCAGCCACTGCCTCATCAAATTCTCCCGCCTTCAGAAGGGCTCGTGCCTCTTCATATTCCGGGTTTTCATCTACTTCTTCAGGCTCTTCGATGATTTCGGGTTCTTCAATCGAAACAGTCCCGGTTGCAGACTCTGTTGTAACCGCGACTTCTTTGACTGATGATTCACTGCTTGAAAGTACATCAGTCGAAATGGAAACAGTTTCATTATCTATTGTTGCGTCCTTGTTGTCGGTCTTAAACAAGCCTTCTTTCAACGCAAGAACGATTAATACCAAGTCAAGCACAAACAAAACACCTGCCGATGCAATAAGGCACTTCTTTAGCAGGCTGTTATCACTGTTCTTCGTAGCCGGAGATTGTTCCGAACAATTCGATATAGCTTCGGAATATTTCCCATCCGAACTAAACTTCAATAATGCGTTCTTCATAGCTTCCGCAGTTTCAAAACGGTCTTCCGGGCTGTAACTGCAGGCCTTGGTAATAATGTCGGAAAGCTCCGGCGACACGCCTTTAATAGGTGGAATCTTATCGCCTTTTAAACGTCTCTCCACAGCAAGACGTCGCTCTGTAGGACTCAGCAACTGCTTCTCGCTGTCTAAGAAAGGCAGGCGGTTATGGTTCAAAAACTTATAGAGTACGATTCCGAGAGAATAAATATCCGCGCGTGAATCGTAAAAAGAACTGTTAAACACTTCGGGTGCCATATAGTTAAAGGTACCCTTCTGAGAGAAGCCGAAAGTCATACCTTCAAGGCTTCTTGCAATGCCGAAATCACCGAGCTTAAAGTCTCCGAATTCATTCACGAAAATGTTCTCGGGCTTAATGTCTCGATGAATAATATTCTTTCGCTCGCATACCGACAATGCATTACACATGTCGATGCCAAGCTTAATTACATCCTGTTCCGATAGGGTTTTGTCACAAAGATATGTGTTGAGAGGAGTAAGTAACTCCATGCGTATATAGATGTCGTAATGAGGCTTATCTTCCTCTTCCACGACTTTGTAGCTCTGAATGGCCACAATATTGGAATCGTCTTTGCAGGATTCCATAAAGGATACCTCTTTAATAATATCCTCAGTAAGCTGCTTGTAGTATTTGATACTGTCGCTTATGGTCAGGCCTTCCACCGCCATGCTCTCAATTTCGGAATCAAGATACGGTATGGAAATAACCTTAATGGCAGAATAAGCCAAGGCGCCGTCCACATCTTTGCGTGCTCTGTAAACAGCTCCGTATGAACCTCTTCCTATAAGCTTTTCAATTTCCCACTCGGGCCAAAAAGCCTTAACGTCAACTTCTTTAGCCACTTTACCCTCCATAGCCGTTTTACCCGATTCAGGGATTAAGAGCGTACCTGACCCTTAATCCCTGCCGGATAATTGTACCAAATCCAATTTATTCTATCATAACCCCATAAAGATTAATATATTAATCTTCCCAATCAATATTGTTGTACCAGTCTCCCACAAGGAAAGGCACATTGTAATTTACAAACTTACCGCTCATATCATATGTGCCGCTTGTTATTCCGCCGTTACCTTCGGTAGCCTTATGGCGGTATCCTATGTAAGTGGGCTTAGCATCATCTTTGTTTATGTAATAGAATGCAATATACTCACAATCGCCCAAATAGTACTTTTCTTCCTTGTCTATTCTTTCGCTGCCTAATACAAACCATTCCTCGTCTGTGGAATATGTGACTTTATGCTGGTAGTTTCTTTTTAAGAAAGAACTGTTATTTGCAACTTTGATTACAGAAGGGCCGACATCCTCTGCGTTAAGTGCCTCCATCATCTTATTAATGAACTTCACCAGTTCCTTGCAACGACGGCTGTCAGCATAAAATGCGCTATTGTTTTTAGGCGCCCATACACCTTTAAAGAGCCAGGCATCTTCAATTTCGCCTCTCATGTTATATTTGAAAAATCCACCTGCACCGGTCTTCTTACTCTCATATCTGTATACCGCATAAGAAGGCTCCACATCATTTGCGTATCTGTAATACAAAGAAAATCCAAGGCCATTATCGTTATAATAGTGGGTTACCTTCTCCATTAATTCGTTTCTTACATAAAATCCGCCTTCTTCGTCCGAATATGTTGTATAAAAATCGTAATTTCTGTTTAAGAAACCTCTGTTGCTTACAATCTTGACAACCTTGTCACCCACGAATTCATACTGCAAATTTTCGGTCTGACCATAAATATAGTCAATCATTGCTTTGTAGGGTGCATCCTGAACCCTGTAGATGCTCTTCATTACCCTATCGCAAACCTTTTTTATGAATTCACATACATTGTAATTAGCCTCATACATGTACGTGTTTTTCGGTCTTGCATAGCTTTTTTGAGTTCCTGCTCCCGAAATCAGCATTGTCATCAGTATCATTACCGAGACAAAGGCTTTCAAAATCTTTTTCTTTTGCTTCATAATATTACCCTCCGTGTACCAAATTTTATATGAATATTCTCACATAGAAGTTTGGCAATCTTGTAATTTGCGTTTTACCGATTTGTAAAAGAAAAAGGCTCTTTCGCGCTGCATCCGAAAGAGCCTTAAAATCTACAGTATTAAATTATGGATTATTCCATTACTACGCCGTCTTTGCCTACAAAGATGGTTACGTCTTCTGTGCCGTTGTTAACGGTTAAAGAATAGAAGCAATCCTTCTTAGCTTCGTCGGTGTAAAGAACAGATACAGTGCCGTTGCCGTCAGCTGCTACTGCTTCGTAAGTTACGCTTGCTACAGCGCCGTTCTCGGAATCGGTAAGCTCAGCTTCAACAGCCTTCTCACCCCAGTTGTTCTCAACCCAGAGCTCGTGGGACATAACGTCGGCAACAAGTACTGCGGCGTTGTCATTGTCGCCTGCTACAGCAAGTGCTACCATAGCTTCAATCTTAGCGTGCATTTCTGCAGCGGTAAGATCCTTCTTGGTAAGAGAGCCAACCTTGCCCTTTAAGGACTTGGCTTCTTCAAGCTCGCCTGCCATAAGCTTCTCGGTCATTTCAATAATGGTAGTGTAGTCAGCTACTCTGCCCTTGCTGTCAAAAAGAAGACCGCAGTCGTTAAGAAGTGCGATTGCACCCTCGTAATCGAACTCGTCTGCAAGCTTAACAGCGTCCTGATACTTGGTAAGAATCTCAACATAGTGAGCTGCATCTTCATAATCACCAAGCTCGGTGAAAAGTGCGAGAGATTCCTCGGCATTATTCTTCTTAAGAGACTCTACAGCTGCCTTGTAAGCATCTGCAAGTTCTTCATTGGTATACTCTTCTGCAAGAACGTCTACGGATGCAGATGTCTTGTCTGCGGAGAAAACGCCCTTTTTAAATAAAATAACAAGGGCTACTGCACATACTACGATAATTGCAGCTACAGCGCCTGCAATAACCGGAAAGTTAGATTTCTTGTTGTTCATTACTCTTTTCCCTTCCAATGTATTATAATCAACCCGTGTATAGTATCATACCGTGAAATTTTTAACTATCGTAAAATAACAAAAAAATGTTAAAATATCGCGTGGAAATTTGTGAATTAATATTTTGAAAAATCGATTTTCCCTATTGACACGGGAGTTTCTTTAATTTATTATAACGTAGTATGTGTACGTTAAGTCGTCCGTGTCCGGAGTGGCGTACACGAGTATATCAACAATGTATTCGATTAAAATGGAGGTGTATAGTCTTGGCTAACATCAAATCTGCAAAGAAGCGTATCTTAGTAAGCCAGGTGAGAGCTGAAAGAAACAAAGCTATCAAGTCCGGCGTTAAGACTGCGATCAAGAAGGTTTATGCTGCTGTTGACGCTAATGACCAGGCTGCAGCTAAGGAAGCATTAGTTAATGCTACTTCAGCTATGGATAAGGCTTGTGCCAAGGGTGTTTATCATAAGAACACCGTTGCGAGAAAGATTTCCCGCATGAGCGCTACTGTCAACAAGATGGCTTAATCAGTCGCACTAATATAGAATTTACAGAACCCTTTCGTACCCGTCATGCGAAAGGGTTTTTAATTTCTCCGGATATAAAAAAGAGGCCGTGCAACACGACCTCTTCTTTTGCAATATTATCTCGAGTGTCCTCCTCCGCCATGGCTTCCGCCACCGCCGGAAGTGTGATGACCTCCGCCACCACCGCCACCGCCACTTCTTGATTCGGACGGTGGATTGTAACGCTTTGTTACGTCTTTTCTTATAAAGGTATCTCTGTTCACAGGGAAAGCAAGTGAACCTTCTATCAGGTACGATGACTCAGTTACAGTGCTCGAACCTGCTCTTGACGACATATGCGAAAGCATATATATGAGTCCGTATATACCCGCAATAATCATCATTGCCTTGGAACCCGTAAGGTGAATCTCGCCTGTCATGTCATACTCAAACTGCTTAACGAACTTAAGGCACGCCTTATAATAATCATCGTCAACATACTCATAGAACACATCCAGTGCGTGATCTATCATAGCCTCGGAATACTTTCTCTCAACCTTACCCGTAGTACCCATCCATGTATGAATCTTACCGGTCTCGGGCTCCCTGAAGTTATTGTCTACAAGAATCACGCCGTCGCCGGAATTGGGTGTTCCGTCAAGTATCTGCGGTTGATCGTAACCGAATTTATTGTCTTCCCAGAACTTGTCCGCATAGACCATTACATACTTATCAGGTGTAACGGTAACATCGTACCGAGCTCTGTAATCAGGCGCGAAATCCTTAAGCGATTCGTAAAGAGTAACGATTACGATATCACTCGTAGTCCTCTTCTCTGCCTCATGAATATAAGCCTCGAGGTCTCTCTCCTCAGCATCCGTAAGCTTGTCTGCGTAGTCAAACACACGCTTGTCGCCGTACACGCGCTGAGTATTTGGGCTGTCATAGTATTCATTAGAGCCCTTCTTGATATTGGCCATATAATACCAGCCCGCAAGAAGAACTGCCACGATAATCATCGGAACCAGAAACTTACCGAAAAACTGCGATACATTAGAGTTATAATGCTTCTTCATTACTTAAGCACCCCCTCTACTATACCGAGTACCGCTTCAATTCCTCCGTAGAAAAGAAGGGTCGAAACAATCGAATAAATAACGACCTTAAGCTTAGAAACCGGTGTCTTACCGATAACCTTACCGGTCTGACCGTTTACGTAGAAATTGTAATCCTTGCCGGCATACTTATACTTATAAACCCACACCGGGAACAACGCATAATCAATCTTTCTATCCGTAAGCGTGGTCTGATCCACAACCGTCTTCAAGGAAGAATACGCTCCGATTGACTTCTTCATAAGAGTCTCGGCGCTGTCGGCCGCTTTCTTTTTGGCACGGTCAGCGAATTTGTCTGCTGTATCGTTATAAATCTCGCCAAAGAAACCGGACAGATACTTCGGATCGAAGCTCATCAAATCCGTGTAATCGTAAGGCTCCATGAGATCCATGGTAGAATCGGGCATTTCAAAAGACGCATCCACCGGAATATTGTCAAAAGAAGCATGCATCTCACGCTCGACATCATAATAAGAAGTCTCTGTATACGTGTAATCTCCGCTTCTCCACGAACGCACCTTGGTACCCTCGCCTCTATACACGGACTCAGCCAGATAATCGTACAAAAAGAAAGGAACATAGGCACCCTTCATGCTCTCAAGTGACTTCTCGCTCAAGAAAGAAATCGGTGCGAACAAACGCTTCTTGAATTCCTTGTCCATGGATGCAACCGCCATGTCCTTATCGAGCTTAAACGGAATAATAGAATCAGGCTTGTAGTTATCGCTGACTCTCTTATCAAAGATTAAATAGTTGCCGCAATAAGGGCATTTGTCTGAGCTTTTGTACTCTCCGGGATCCACCTCACCGCCGCATGAAGCGCACACGGTAAGGGAATCATTGCCCGCTACCCTCTCGGTATCTTCACCGTCGCAGTAAGGGCAATACATTTTCTGCTTGGCGGGGGCAAATATCATGTTGCCGCCGCAGTTTTTACATTGAAAATTCATTTATAACCTCACATACCATTCTTATAACCATTCCTGAATAAAGTTAAGCACTCTATCCTTGGGAAGGGGCTTCGAGAAATAGAAGCCTTGTATATACTCAGCATTCAATTTCTTAAATGCAAGATATTTTTCTTCGGAGTCCACACCTTCCACCACGATTTCCATACCGAGCTTATGAAGCATCTCTATAGTATATTCTGTAGCGATGCGGACCTTCTCCGACAGGAAATAGCTGTCGGTAATAAGCTTATCAATCTTAATAATCTTAAGCGGTAAGTTAACCACATAAGTAAGATTGGAATATCCTGAACCGTAATCATCAAGTGAGAAACTGCAACCGTAATCGAGAAGCTCACGCATGTTCTTATCAATTACTTTGCTCGAGCCCGTAGCGGTCTCGGTAATCTCGAAATTGATTCTGTAAGGAGGTATCTGATACTCTCCCATTATATTCTTAAGAAGTCTTGCCATATCGGTCTGAATACACTGAACTACAGACAAGTTAACTTCTATATACTCAATACCGTACTCGTCCACGTGCATACGCTGTATAAACTCGCAGACCTTTCTGAATACCACCTCACCGAGCTTAAGTATCATGCCGTTTTTCTCGGCATACTCGATAAAGTCTGAAGGCATTACCATGGAACCCTTATCATCTCTTAGACGAACAAGCGCTTCCATCGCGCTGAAACGCCCTTCCTTGATATTATAAATAGGCTGATAATACACCTCTACCGCATCATTGTGAAGTGCCCACTCTATAGCATGGCGAATCTCAAGGCTGCGCTGTCTGACCGCAAGTTCCTCGTCATTAATCGTGAGGATTTCACTGGGCGGACGTTTAACGCTCTCAGCGGCAAAATAATGAACCACTTCTTCCAGATCATCCACGCTCTTAAACTTAAGCGTATCCTCAATATAGGACAAAGAAACTCCGATTTCCATGGTGCCGTTCTCGACATTCCAAGGAAGTTCAAACCTCTTCATAATATACTCAAGAGCCTTCTCCGCATCCTCCGGCTTATCAAGCGCGATACTGAAAAGATTGTCTTCAAGTCTGAAAAGTGTGGAATCCGGAATGTTATCCGCGAACTTTGAAATCGCAAGAATGATAGTCTCCACCGCATGGGCGCCGAAAACTTCATTGACCATGTTCATGTCACGGATTTCCATGTTAACAAGAGCCTTTTTCTCATGGTACTTAATGTGCTCGGCCATTATCATCTCAAAGCCCTTACGGTTGAACACATTCGTGGCAAAATCAAGATGATACTCGGGATTCTCAAGCTTGCAGTACATATACATGCAACCGATAGCCATCGCAAGACTTACTACCAAAAGCTCATTGTTTACAAACTGAATAATTGCCGCCACAAGCCACGCAATCATCCAAAAATATATAGCATAACGTCTCTTTAAATTAATCTTGTCTCTCAAGCAAAGTATCATTACAAACGTAGCAATGATATAGAGCGCACAGAAAGCATACGTCGCAAGTACGGGAATTCCGTAAGTGTATATTTCATTACCCTCAACGTAAACCTTTACCGGGCACATAAAAAGAACCACCGCCTCAACAACAAGCGGCGCATACGTCATATAAATCCAAAACTGCTTAAACGTGTAGCGAATCTCTGCTACGGAAAAGAAAGCCGCATAGCAAGCCACAAGAACAATAGAAAACAGATACGTCCTGCATGAAAGCTGCATTAGTGTGGGACCTATCTCATCTCTGTAATTGATTGCGAATATCGAAAGAATATCCAGAATAACGCATGTAATAACAATAAAAAGGAGCTTGGTAAACGCGCGCTCTGCAGCGAAGTTAAGTCGCTTCTGCCCAAAGCACATGACAGCTACCACAAGTGCGATAACCAAAGCCGCAAACTGAAAATGAATATTCCAGACCATAAACTCCTCCCACACTGTTACATATATACTGATTATATGTTATGTTGACTGAAAATTCAATTAAAACTGCCTAAATTCATGTCCCCTTGCGGAACTCAGTCTAATACCACTGCCTGAGAATAGAACTGCTTGTACCTCTTAATAAACGCCGCCATATCATATTCCTTGATGCCTCGCATGGGATCGGACACTATTACCGTCTTCTCGCGCGTATCGTATCCTATAAGCACCATACAATGAAGGTTCGTCTTCCACACCAGATACTCTCCGTCCACTATCCACTCGATGGAAAGTACCGGCTCCGTGGAAATATTGGCAGCTCCCCATACTATTACCGGCGAGCCCTCCCTGACTTTAATAAGCAAATCTTCAAAGCTTGAGCCTGTCAGATCCACAGCTTTCATAGGACTTCCCGCGCTGTCAAGGTAAGCGTTCGCCGCCTCGACGATTACGGGTGCATAACAGCCAAAAGAGTTTCTTTGGCCCGGGTCGCCTACAAATTCCTTGTAGAAATTGGCCTTGCCCACTTCGTTCTTGTTAAGGTAGTCGCGCGCCAGAGCGTCCTTGTCCACATCATATCCGTAGAATTTAAGCACTGTTGCAAGGCTCGTAATCTCACAACCGTTCGGAAGAGACGGAAACTGGCTGATATACTTAACATCCAGCGACACTCGCTCCTCGTTAAGATTTATATCCTCGGTAAGCGGCATATCCTCGCGGTTTCTAAGAAAATTGGTGCCGTTTCCGTACAAAAGCTCGCCCGACATGCTCACAAGCTGATAACAGCAGTCTTCCGAAATTCCGACACGCAGAAACTCCTCCCACATCCCGGTGCGCCTTACAGGCTCCCCCTCAAAAGCAGGACTCTCATACAGCCCCGCCTCAGTCGTTGCAAAAACAAGTTCCTTGGACGGTCTGAAATCCGTGCCGTCAACCGACTGCGGCACCACAACTCCTGTAGGAATCAATATATCTACGGGGTCCTCGTAATCTGCCTCGGTAATAAGCAGTTCCGGGCTGTATTTGGCCAGATGGAAATCGATGTTCTTGATATATACTGTCTTAACTGTTTCCTCGGCAATTCTTTCGGGAATCGTTTTTAACGCGCGCTTAAGGGAGCGTTCATACTGCCACTCCTCGTACTTGTCGTGAATCTTCTCGCCGGTCCTGTGAACCCAGTCACCTGTCTTGTGAGCCAGCTCAATAACGACAGTTGCAGCGGTGGGCTTATCACTGTCGTGCTTCACGCCACCGTTTATATACGAATATACAGTTATCAAAAGGAGCAATAATGATACGCTGAATATCAGAAGCTTCCAATTAATTTTCTTAGGCATATTCCGTCAAATCCCGAATTGTTTTAAGTCTACTTTTCCTTCTTTTACCACTACACCTTCTCTCTTAAGAAGGTCTGCCTGAACGCCCGCTCCGCCGAAAGCAAAAGCACCTGCCAGCTCACCCTTGGAGTTAACCACCCTGTGACAGGGAATGATTCCCGGCTCAGGATTCTTATGAAGCGCATTGCCTACCGCCCGCGCCATGTTCTTATCCCCCGCCATCTCGGCCACCTGTCCGTATGTAGCCACGCGGCCTTTGGGAATCTTCTTAACCGCCTCATAAATTCGCTTCGAAGGGCTGTCGCTTACAAGGTCGTAGCTCTCCGCTATCATAATCTTAATATCGCTCTCGGGAATGCTTCCGTCGAGGATAATCGTATTCCAATGCTGCTTGTTCTGATGATACCCGGGTACCACCGCCTTGTAAGCCTGCCTCCAGAAAAACGCCTTGTCCGGGTCCGTCTTTACATTAAGGTTAATGTAGCCGTCCTTCTCATACGTCCACAAAAACGCCTTCTTATTTCCCTTATATCGCACCAATTGCCAGTTTAAATCCGAAAACGGCGCATCCTGATACGTATCTGCCAAAGAAAGCCCGTATTCAAGCGCTTCCTCACGAGTCGTCATTTTACTCACAGGTCTTATCCCCCGTCAAAAATTGAACCATTTACATTCTCTGTACTTGGCCGGAATATCCTTCTCATCATTGATAAAACCGATATTCTCGACAAACTCAGACTTCTGATAAGGATACTTGTACCTGTTAAGCCAGTCCACAAAGTCTTCCTCATCGAAGCATCCGCCCTCACGTGAAAACTCCATGCAAATCTCTTCCAGTTCACGCTCTATCTTGTCAGGCACTGAGTATACTTTAAGTTCCCCGTCCGCACTGAGAATTACGTTTTTCATGCTTTATCACCCCATAATCGTTGTAACTTAATTATACATTATTAATTGTATTTTTTACATATCTTGTCAGTTCAGATATGCCTTCATCTCATTTCTGAAAGCTATCTGTTGACTAAAGCAAGCATAAGAATCTCTGTTAGTCAACATATTTGCAGAACACAAAAAAACAGGACATTCCAAAATGAAATGTCCTGCTATCTTTATGTGGCTGAAATTTTAGCTCTTTCTACGTTTATCCATAATTATATCCGCCACTATGGCTGCAATTACCACTGCCGTGACCTCTATTGTCGTCATCACAAAGAGATTCCTACCCGCTTCCGCACTCGACATATTGCGAAGCATATTTGTGTAACAGGTTGCCAGATTGAATGCGCCGGCAGCAATATAGGCTATTCTTCTGATGTGTTCGTTGTTTCTGATGCTCGAAAACACGAGCACTGCTGTATAACATACATTCACAATAAAAATCACAAGAAGCTGATTGCTTAAAAATGTACCCAAGTGGTGCGGTTCTATTCCAAAGGGTCTTTGTCCTTTACATACTGATATTAAAGCTGTTCCCATAAGAATTATTGCATATAAACCGGTCAAAACGGGTATCGCACTTATGAGTACATCGAATCTTGATGTGCTCTTCTTTGCAGATATTGCTTTGGGAGATATCGCCAGCAGGAAAATAAACATTGCCGCCATAAGCAAGACTATGCCGTTAACTATTTCTATGGACCTGCCCAAATAAGCCATCATCCTGGGATAGACCGATAAGCCGATATAAATAAGAAATACTATCGATAAAACAATTTGTTTTTTCTTTTGACGACTTAACTGTCGCCTCTGAAGCTTAACGGTATTTACGAGGTCGGTAAGTGTCCTTGAAATGTCTTCGCCCTGTTCACCGCCGGTGACGATGTCTTCAATTTTAATGTTTAACGCATTGGAAAGTGCCTCAAGCACGCCCACGTCAGGGAAGCTCTCGCCTTTTTCCCACCTTGATACCGCTTTGTTGGTCACCCCAAGTATGTCACCAAGTTCAGCCTGCGTAAGTTTGTTTCTGATTCTGGCTTCTTTAATCAACTGTCCTGTTTTTTCTTTGTCCATGAGTACCACTCCTTTCATGCACATTATCATATGCATGAGGTCAAAGCACAATCTATTATGGCGAGAATCGCCGGATTCTCGCCATTTTTAATGAGTCTATTTCATTACCACAAGTTCGTACTCTCTTGTTCCTACGCCGATTTTCTCGGCATGTTCAAGAGTCTCTTCCCATGCGACATTGGGATTACTGTTGTGCCATACGTCGCCGTGGTCGTGGAAGTGTTCTTTGGCCATGTTATCGCCGAGCTGGCTGTTACGGATAGGCTCCGCTTTCTGGCAGAGGTCTACGCAAGCCTGATCGAGGGCTACAGGGTCGAAGGATGCTAACATTCCGATGTCGGGAAGGATAGGCGCATCGTTCTCGCCGTGGCAGTCGCAGTTAGGCGATACGTCGGTGATAAGGCTGATGTGGAAGTTCGGTCTGCCACTGATAACCGCAGAAGTGTACTCGGCCATCTTGCAACCCAATAACTGAGGTGCGTTACCGTTATCATTTCTTATAGCATCAAAAGCACACGCGCCGATACATCGACCGCAGCCTTTACATTTTTCTTTGTCTATAAATGCTTTATTATTGTCTTTGTAAATGATGGCATCGGAGCCACACTCCCTTGCGCATCTGCGACAGCCTCGGCATTTATCTTCTATTACGTGAGGCTGACCGCTGTTATGCTGCTGCATCTTGCCGGCACGGCTGCCGCAACCCATACCGATATTCTTAATGGCTCCGCCAAAGCCTGCCATTTCGTGACCCTTAAAGTGGTTAAGAGAAATCACAATATCGGCATCCATTACCGCGCGGCCGATATATGCTTCCTTGCAGTACTCACCGTTAGGAACCGATACAGATATATCATCCGTTCCTCTGAGACCGTCCGCAATAATAATCTGACATCCCGTGGTAATCGTATTAAAACCGTTGATATTCGCACAATCCAGATGCTCAAGCGCGTGCTTGCGGCTTCCGGGATAAAGTGTGTTACAGTCGGTAAGGAAAGGTAAGCCTCCAAGCTCCTTAACGACATCGGCAACAGCCTTGGCATAATTGGGTCTTAAGTAAGCAAGGTTGCCAAGCTCACCGAAATGCATCTTGATAGCCACAAACTTACCGTTAAAATCTATGGAGCCGATTCCCGCAAGCTTTATAAGCTTCTGAAGCTTAGCAGGTAAGCTCACTCCGAGAACGGTTCTGAAATCTGTAAAATATACTTTGGGTTTATCCATACCGGTACCTCCGCCAATAATCTATATAATATAATATCATGCATCATTGAATTTGTAACAGTTTTTTATTTACAGGAGCTTCATTTTTCGTTGCTATAATAAAAAACTTTCTCAGCATTTTGAGAAAGTTTTTCCAAATTATTCTGTTGCGTTACGTCCGAAGTCCTCGGCTTCGCTAAGCTTACCGTTAATATTGAGCATATGAGCGTAAAAGTAATCATCCATAACCTTCATGCCTTTGGCTGTTAAGATTTCTCTGAGCGCCTTGACGGTTCGGCGTGACCAGTTTGATGTAGTAAACAGTCTTACCTCCCCAACCATTTGCGGCTCAATATTCATGGCATACTCTCTTAATTCCGGCTCCATGATGTTGGCATAAGGCGCTCCGCCAAGAAAAAGAATATCTATCTTATCTGTAAGCTTATGCTCATCGTCTATGCTTATGGCCTCAACGCCGGCCCCTTTTGCTATGGCTTCGGCAATTCTTCTGGTATTGCCTGCTTTTGTCCTTGAACAATATCTTACTGCTATGGTCTTATTCATTAACGTTCTCCCACTGTTGCATTGTGCTCTATTCTATTGTGCGTGAACATTATATCAAAATAAGCTTTTTCGGTCAAGCGGCTGGCGCGTCGCCATTCTTGCAGAATACAGGTTAATCCCGGCGGTTTCAGATTCTGCAACGCAAAAAGACTCGAGTAAACTACTCGAGTCTTTTAAATCAACGTGTGTGAAAGGGCGCTAAAGGTCCGGAGGACCTTTGTTCAGCGCCGACCGGAGTGAAACGTAGACCGAACCCGGTAGGTTCGAATCCTGTAGCGTAAACGAAAAAAGACCCGAGTTATTAACTCGAGTCTTTTAAATCAACGTGTGTGAAAGGATTCGAACCCTCGACCTTCTGGTCCGTAGCCAGACGCTCTATCCAGCTGAGCTACACACACATTTTCTCATGCCGTTTCTCACGGCACGAGAATGATATTACCATAGCTATATTAATAAGTCAAGAAAGAATTTTAGTTTATTTACGTTTCTTTCTCTTGAGCTGTGCAAGCTTCAAATTGGTGTTGTAGAAGTCCTTGGTGGAGCAGCCTGCACGACCGCCGCCGGCACAGGCACATGCGCAGGCGCAAGCACAGGAATGTGCACATGCACAGGAGCTGTGAGCGCAGGAACTGTGTACACAGGAGCTGCGAGGACGCGATACGGGCACGTGTGTTACATGCACGCGCACGTAAGTGTTGGGCGAATCGCCGTATCTAAATAAACCTTCGGAGCTGTATTTGGAAGGCTCCTTGATTTCTTTTTCTTCGATGACTTCTTCGCTTTCGATGAAGCTTCTGCCACAGTAATCACACTTTTCTTTGCCCTCGGGACGAGCTGCGCCGCAGCCGGGACAGGTAGGATAATACTTGATAAGCGTACGCTTAATCTGCTTCTTGGTCTCACCCTTGAATCCGCTTCCCGAAGAATACTTGATGGCATTGCCAATCTTGGCAAATATAAACACAATAAAGCCTATTACCATCATTCCGGCGATAGCCGATCCGGGACCATCATAGTCGTTGCTGCTGTAGCTGTTACTGTAGTTATTGTTGTAATTGCCGTTATTGCTCTTATTGTAATCGCTGTAATCCTCAGCATACTTATCTTCGTTGAAAGAATATGCCGAAGTCTCATAAGTTACGCTTACTTCCTTAAACTTCTCGCCTGCTGAAAGCGAACCGCTCCATACGAGGTAATCGCCGTCCACAACCGCACCGCTGCTGTTGCCGATAGCCTTATCGGTGTTCCAGCGCACAACCACGTTGTCGACCTGAATACCGTCGAACCATCCGGGCGTGAAGTAATAAACCGTCTCGCCCTCGGTAAGCACGTTCATCTCGTACATATAGTCCTGCACAAGGTCGAAGTCAAAAGAAACCACCTCATCCTTGTAATACTTCTTGTCAAAGTAAATCTTAGCTACGTACTGACCGCTTCCGGAAGTCGCCTTAATGCTTCTTACCGAGTCGGAATCCGAAGTGCATGAAATATAGTGTGAATTCGGAATACCGATCTGTACCCACTCAAGAGGTCCCTCGGATGTGGAATCAAGCACCTTCCAGTCGATGTGGTAGTGCATGTTAAGGGTGGCGTCTTCATTGACGTCAATCGTTATCTCGTAATCAAGTATCTCGTCGAGAGGCTTGGACGCATATGCACGTCCGCCGGGAACGAGTGTAAGTAGCAAAAGAACAAGGATGGAAAATAAAGCAACTATTCTTCTCTTCATTTCTTTTCCCTCCTTAAGGGGCATCTGCCTAGCATAAGACCCGAGTAATCGCGACGCTTCTTACAGGTCTCGCTGTTCCAGATATCTTCCCATTTATCATTTAAGAAATTACCGAGCACATCGGTAGAAAGCCAGCTCTGGCAAGGCACAACGTTGCCGCCGGGAGTAATGGCCATGTTGCTTAAGCAGGCACCGCAGTTAGGTGTCGAAAGCGCGTGCTCAGCAAAGAACTCTTCTTCAATCCATCCGGGAGATGTAAAGCTTATCTCCATGCCGTGTGCGTAAGCGTAGTCGCTTGCGTCGGCAAGAATCTGCTTGATTTCTTTTTCCGAGAGCTGTAAGGACTCGGACTCGTCGGTAAGTGCGTTACCTGTGGTAATAAGTCCCGAGCATGTAACGTATGAAACGCCCAATCCGTGCAGGAACTCAAGGGTCTTAACGTAATCCTTGTTAAGTGTGCAAAGAGGCGTATTGATGCTTAAATTAAGGCCTGCTTCAAGCGAATTCTTAATGCCCGCAACGGTGTCGGCGTACCTGGGCGCGCCTACAAGCTTGTTGTGAATGGCTTCGTCGCTTGAGTAGAAAGTAATCTGTAAGCTGTCAAGCTCGCTCTCGCGAAGCTTCTCGCAGTACTCGCGGGTCAGCTTAATACCGTTTGTGTTAAGTCTTGAAACAAACCATTTTGCATGGGAAATAAGCTCAAATAAATCATCACGCATAGTAGGCTCGCCGCCGGTAAAAGTAACCTGTGTCACGCCGATCTTGCGAAGCTTGTCAAGAATCTTAAGCCAGGTAGCAGTATCAAGCTCGGCTTCCTCAGCCTGCTTCTGTCCCGCAGCATAGCAATGCACGCAGCACTGGTTGCAGTTCCACTTGCCGCACTTCTCCATAGCGCTGACCATAATATCCATACGATGAGGCGCCTTCATGAATTCAGCGTACTCACCGATGTTCATATAACCGATTTCCTCGGTCACTTCCTCGCCGTAAGCTACCTGCTTGAAAGTAGTCATCATCTTGTCGATGTCGTCCTTAAAGCGACGCTTCGATACAAGCGGGAACACCTTCTTAACAGCCTTGCAGGTATTGTTAAGAATGTTCTGAACATCCTCGTCACTGACCTCGCGGCCGTGATATTTGTTAACTTCCTTAATAAATTCCGCAAGCAGAATGCTCCAGGACACATTCACCGGAATGATATCCTGTCCGTTAATAATCGCAACGCTGGGCGCTGCCTTCCCATTCTCAAACTTAGGCGGAATAAGATGTATGCGCACAACGCCCGGTCCCTCGGGGTTAAGAGTTGTATGCACCACCTCTGTGAAGTTTTCTTGCATGTACTTTTTAACAGTCATTATCCCTCACACACTCCTTTTTTATTTGTAATAAATTCTACCATACATCTG
>JAEEGJ010003720.1_pt1 | contig 56118 bp, 40 predicted proteins | sample 8958761 | NCBI WGS metagenome assembly JAEEGJ01 (sample SAMN16246546, study PRJNA631951) | gut metagenome | biome: gut microbiome; feature: rumen; material: RS-attached | host: Bos | place: Iran: Karaj | collected 2018-10
CACCAGACCCGCCGCCAGCGACGACTCGGGTCCGACCACCGTCAGGTCGACCTGATTCTCCAGGGCAAAGGCCTTAAGTCCCTCGACATCGGTATCTTTCAGAGGGACGTTGAACGCCTGAAGGCCGATGCCGGCATTGCCCGGGGCGCAGTAGATCTTGGAGACCTGCGGACTGCGGCTCAGCGCATCCACGATGGCGTGTTCCCGACCGCCGCTTCCAATCACAAGGACGGTCTTTCCAAGGCATTTTTCCAGATGGATCTCCTTGCCTTGGACGGAGGACTGTTGGGAGGGAAGAGGATAAACAAGGCCCATAAGACTAATGTTTGAAGTGTCTGACTCCGGTAAAGAGCATGGTGATGCCGAGTTCGTCGGCCTTGGCGATGGCATCCGCATCGCGGATGCTGCCGCCAGGCTGCACGATGGCGGTCACGCCGTACTGGGCTGCCAGCGCGACGGTATCGTCGAACGGCAGGAAGCCGTCTGACGCCAGTACGAGGCCGTCGGTGAAACCGGCAGCCTGCGCCTGCTTGAGGGCGATTTCGGCCGAGCCGACGCGGTTGGTCTGGCCGGCGCCGATGCCGATGGTATGCCCGTCGCGTACCACAGCGATGGCATTGGACTTGACATGCTTGACTATCTTCCAGCCGAACTCCAGGTCGGCCATGAGGGCATCCGAAGGCTTCACCTTCGTCACGCACATCTCGGACGTGACAGTCTCGACTGCGGTGTCAAGATGCTGGGCCAGCAGGCCGCCGGCCACTCCGACATACTGCATCACCGGCTTGTCGGACGGAGTCATGTCCACTTCCATCACGCGGAGGTTCTTCTTCGAAGCGAGGATCTCGAGCGCTTCCGGAGTATATGAAGGAGCGATGACGATCTCGAGGAAGATGGGCTTCACCGCAGCGGCCAGCTCTGCCGTGAACTCACGGTTCACGCCGACGATGCCGCCGTAGATGCTGACCTTGTCAGCCTCGTATGCGGCCTGCCAGGCCTCCATGATATTTGCTCCGACAGCTGCTCCGCAAGGATTCATGTGCTTGAGAGCCACGCAGAAAGGCTCACAGAAATCACGCAGCACTGAAAGTGCGGCATTGGCGTCCTGGATATTGTTGTACGACAGTTCCTTGCCCTGGATCTGGCGGGCGAAAGGAAGGGCGAAGGAAGACCTCTCCCCTTCCGCATAGAACTTCGCGCTCTGGTGAGGGTTCTCACCGTAGCGGAGCTCCTGCTTGAGGTCATACTCCAAGAAAAGCTTCTCGTTCAGGCCCGCCTGCTTCCTCATGTAGGTGGCAATACAGCAGTCGTACTCGGCGGTATGCGTATACGCCTTGGCGGAAAGCTTAAGACGAGTCTCCGGAGTGGTGTTGCCTTTCTCACGGATTTCCGCAAGGACAGTATCATAGTCGGCAGGATCGCAGACGATGGACACGTCCCGCCAGTTTTTGGCGGCGCTGCGCACCATCGAAGGGCCGCCGATGTCGATATTCTCGATCGCATCCTCAAGGGTGACTCCCTCCTTGGCGATGGTCTGACGGAAAGGATAAAGGTTCACGCAGACCAGCTCGATGGTCTCTATGCCGTTTTCCTTCAGAGTCTCCATATGTTCAGGAACGTCGCGGCGGGCAAGGATGCCGCCGTGCACCTTCGGATGCAGTGTCTTGACGCGGCCGTCGCAAATCTCCGGGAAACCGGTGACCTCGCTGATGCCGATGGTCTTAACACCCTTGCTCTCCAACAGTTTCTGGGTACCGCCCGTGGCTATGATCTCCCAACCAAGGTCCACAAGCCCCTGCACGAACTCCACGAGTCCGGTCTTGTCACTAACACTAACTAACGCTCTCATTTATCAATTTTTTAACCGTGTCTATATACAGTGCATGCTCGATCTTCTGTCCGATCCGGTGCACTTCCTCCGGATCGTCGCCGTCGTACTCGAACGCCTTTTGGGCAATGATCTTGCCTCCGTCCAGGACGGCATCGACGTAATGGATGGTTATGCCGTAAACCTTTACCCCGTATGCCACTGCCTGCTCCACGGCGTGCGCGCCGCGGAAAGCCGGGAGCAAAGAAGGGTGAATATTGATGATACGGCCGCCGTAGGCACCTAGAAGGACGTCTCCGACTATCCTCATGTAACCCGCAAGGCAAACCAGGTCAATCTTCTCTTTGTCAAGGAGTTCCACAATCTCCTTCTCATAGGCGGCCTTGCCTCCGGCATAGGATTTCGGAGAAAAGACGAAGGTCGGAACTCCATAACGTTCCGCTTTGGCGATGACGGCCGCGCCGGGCACGTCGCAGACCATTACGGCCACCTGGGCGTCAAGCACTCCCTCGGCGCAGGCCTTCGCCAAGGCCTCGAAATTGGTGCCAGTCCCGCTGGCGAAAATAGCCAGCTTTTTCATTTCATGATGATTTCGACTCCGGGAGTATCGGTGACGCGTCCGATGACGGAAGCCTTCTCGCCGTGCGACTCCAGGATGGATATGGCCTTGTCCGCCTCGGAAGCGTCCAGAACGGCCACCATGCCTATACCCATGTTGAAGATGTTGAACATCTCGCGGTGAGGGACCTTTCCCCACTTTTCGAGTTTGCGGAAGATCGGAAGGATCTCCCAGCTGCCCTCGCGGATCTCGAGGCCCTGTCCCTCTTGAAGGACGCGCGGAATGTTCTCGTCGAAACCGCCGCCCGTGATGTGGCAGATACCGTGTACGTCGCACTGGCGGATCACGTCGAGCATTTGCTTGACATAGATCTTCGTAGGGGTAAGAAGCACGTCGCCCAGCAGCCTTCCGTCGAAGTCGTCCAGGGCGTCGAAATAGCTCAGGCGAGCATCGGTTACGATCTTGCGCACCAGGCTGAACCCGTTGGAATGTACGCCGCTGGAAGCCACGCCCACCAGGACGTCGCCGACCTTGACCTTGCTGCCGTCGATGAGCTTTGACTTCTCGACGACGCCGGTAGTATAACCGGCAATGTCATACTCTCCTGCGGTGTACATGCCCGGCATCTCGGCGGTCTCGCCGCCGACGAGGGCGCAGCCCGCCTGGCGGCAGCCCTCGGCCACGCCCGCGACGATCGCCTCGACCTTCTCCGGGACATTGTGGCCGAGAGCCACATAGTCCAGGAAGATAAGGGGCTCCGCGCCCTGGGCCAGCACGTCATTTACGCACATGGCTACGGCGTCGATGCCTATCGTATCGTGCTTGTCCATCGCGAAAGCGATCTTGAGCTTGGTGCCGACGCCGTCGGTGCCGCTGACCAGGACCGGTTCCTTGATGCCAAGGGCCGAGAGGTCGAACATTCCTCCGAAGGAGCCGATGTTGCCCATCGATCCCACACGTGCAGTGGATGCCACATGCTGCTTGATCCTGCGGACCACTTCGTATCCCGCTTCGAGATTGACGCCCGCGTTTTCGTAAGTCTTTGCCATATATATCAATCGTTGTTATCCATATCTTCGTCGTCGTACAGGAGAGTAGGATACTCCCCAGTGAAGCAAGCCTGGCACGGATCCGCGCATCCGAAAGCGGAATCGCGCGTGGACTCGGGGCTCAGGTAGCCTAGCGAGTCGGCGCCGATGGCGATGCGCGCCTCTTCGAGAGTCCTGTGCGAGCACAGGAGCTCCTCAGGCGTCGAAGTATCGACGCCGTAATGGCAGGTGAAGCGCATCATCGGGCTCGCGATGCGGACGTGCACCTCGGTGGCGCCCGCCTCGCGAAGCAGGCGAACGATCTTGAGCGAGGTGGTGCCGCGTACGATTGAATCGTCCACCAGCACGATGCGCTTGCCCTTGACGATGCTGCGCACCGGCGAGAGCTTCATCTTCACGCCGAGCTCGCGCATCGACTGTACGGGCTCGATGAAAGTGCGCCCGACATACTTGTGCTTCACCAGGCCCATCTCATAAGGGATGCCGCTCTCCTCGGCGTAGCCCATGGCGGCGCTGAGGCTCGACTCCGGCACGCCGACGACTATGTCGGCCTCTGCCGGACACTCGCGGAACAGCCGCCTTCCGGCTTCCTTGCGGTACGCGTGGACATTGCATCCGTCGATGTCGCTGTCCGGACGCGCGAAATAGATGTACTCCATCGCACACATCCTGTGACGGAAGAAATGCGAATATATCGTGCTGCGCACGCCCTTCCTGTCGAGGCAGATGATCTCGCCGGGACGTACGTCACGGATGAACGAGGCGCCCATGATCTCGAATGCGCAGGACTCGCTGCTGACCACATAGCCGTCGCCGAGCTTGCCGAGGCAGAGGGGCTTGATGCCATACTTGTCGCGGCAGGCGTAGATGCGGTTCTTGGTCATGATCACGAAAGTGAATCCACCCTCCATCATGTTGAGGGCTTTCATGATGTTCACTATGCGATACTCGTTGCCCGTCTTCTTGATCAGGTGCGCCAGCAGCTCGCTGTCGGTATCGGTCTGGAAGATGGTACCGTGCTTCTCAAGATACTCCTTGATCTGCTTGGAGTTGACGAGATTGCCGTCGCTGGCGACAGCAAAATCTCCGGACCTGTGGTGGAAGAACACCGGCTGGACATTGTCCAGGCCCTCCCTCGAGGCGTTGGCATATTTGACGCTGCCGATACCCAGGCTGCCCTTGAGCTTGCCGATCTCTCCGTTGGTGAATATCTCGTTCAAAAGTCCGAGCCCGCGATAGCGGTAGCTCTTGCCTTCCTCGTCGAACGTGGCGATGCCGCCGCCTTCCTGTCCCCTGTGCTGGAGATTGTGAAGGCCGTAATAAAGCAATGTCGAAGCGTCCTTGACGCCATATACAGCAAGAACTCCCATGGCTATTCCTCCCCGAGTATTTTGTTCAACCTGTCAAGCACGGACCTGTAGGAAGCGACGACGTCGCTCAGGTCCAGACGGAAACGGTCCTTGTCCAGTCTGTTGCCGTCAGCCTCGTCCCAAAGGCGGCAGGTATCCGGGCTGATCTCGTCCGAGATGATGATGTGACCGTTGTCGGACGCGCGTCCGAACTCGATCTTGACGTCCACCAGCTCGATTCCGGCCTTATGGAAAAGCTCCTGAAGGAGGATGTTGACGTTGCGGGCGACACCGAGCATATGGTCGAGCTCGTCGTAAGAGACAAGGCCGAGAGCCACGGCGTGATGCTCGTTGATGAGCGGATCGCCGAGCTCGTCGTTGTTGTAGCGGAGGTCGACGATGGTGTTGGGCTGTCTGTAACCGTCAGGAAGTCCGAGACGGAGAGCCAGCGAACCGCATACACGATTGCGCACGATAATCTCGAGGGGAATGATCTCGATCTTGCGACAGAGCTGCTCGCGATCGCTGACTGTCTCGATGAAATGGGTCTCGATGCCGTTCCTGTTGAGATATCCCAGCAGGAGGGCGGAGATCTGGTTGTCAAGGGCGCCCTTGCCGACGAAGCGGGCGCGCTTGATGCTGTTGTAGGCAAGGGTCACATCCTTGTATCGGAAGATGACCTTATCGGGATCGTCGGTCGCGAAGACCTGTTTCTCGTTGCCGTTGAAAATCAGTTCGTTTTTCTTCATTTTGCCTATTTGTGTTTGAAATAGTTCACTGCGTTCTCGAAGAGAGGCTGCCGGCAGTTGCCGGAGATGTTGCGGAACACATTGTCCTCGAAGCGTTCTGTATGGCCCATCTTTCCGAGGATATGGCCGTCGGGGCTCAGGATGCCTTCGATGTCATAATGCGATCCGTTGGGGTTGTCGACATAGCGGAACGCCACCTGTCCGTTGGCGAAAAGCTCGCTTGCAAGCTCTTCGCTGACGACGAATTTGCCCTCTCCATGGCTGAAGGCGATGGAGTGGCGGTCTCCCTTGGAGAGGCCGGCAAGCCAGGGGGAATTGACCGACGCCACCTCGGTGGTGGCCATCAGCGAGATATGGCGGTTGATGTCGTTGCGGAAAAGCGTAGGCGAATCGGGAGTGACACATCCGAGGCGGCCGTAAGGGAGCAGGCCGCTCTTGACCAGCGCCTGGAAGCCGTTGCATATGCCGAGTATGAGGCCGCCGCGAGCCTGAAGGGCGCTGATGGCGGCGCCGACCTTGGCATTGCAGATGACGGAGGCGATGAACTTGCCGCTTCCGTCCGGCTCGTCTCCGGAGGAGAATCCGCCGCAGAAGGCGAGGATGTGGCACTCGCCTATCCTCGATGCAAGGGCGTCGATGGATCCGAGGACATCCTCCGGCGTCAGGTTGCGGAACACGAAGGGCCGCACCTCGGCGCCGGCCTTGCGGAAGGCCTTGGCGGTATCATAGTCGCAGTTGGTGCCGGGAAATACGGGCAGACAGACTATCGGCTTTTCCACGCTCTCACCGGGATATACAAGGTTGGCGGGGTCGAAAGGACGTTCCTTCACTGCGGGAACCGGCTCGTCGAAGGCCGGGCGGACCTTGGGAGGATAGAGTTTGGCGTAACGCCCGACATAGGCCTGATCGAGCGCCTCAAGGGAAAGGTTTTCGCCGTTGATACGAAAGCCGGACGAGGTCACTCCGCCCAACAGGACGGCGGCAGGCGAATCGAGCCCTCCGACAGTCTCGACCACGACGGAGCCATAGCCGAGCGAGAAGAGTTCCTTCTCGGGAATCACGACGTCAACTCCGAGGGCGTTGCCCATGGACATCTTCACCAGAGCCTCGGCTACGCCGCCATATCCCAAAGACCATGCTGAGACGACATTGCCGGAAAGAATCTGCTCCCTAAGGAAAGTCCAGTTACGCATCAGGGCATCGGTATCCGGCATACGGTTCGCGAGAGGTATATGCTTGAGGAGGTAGATGCTGTGGCCCGCCTCCTTGAATTCAGGGGAGATGACAGTGCGCGCATCCACCGTTGTGATGCCGAATGCAACGAGGGTGGGAGGCACGTGGATGTGCTCGAAGGTTCCGCTCATCGAGTCCTTACCACCGATGGAAGGCAGTCCGAGGGCGGCCTGCATCTTGATGGTGCCAAGAAGGGCGGCAAGAGGCTTGCCCCAGGTATGGGGGTCGGAAGTCATGCGTTCGAAATATTCCTGATAGGAAAAACGCATGCCGGACCAGTCGGCGCCGGAACACGCTACCTTGGTACATGCCTCGATTACGGAATACGCGGCGCCGTGGTAAGGGCTCCAGCTGGCAATTTCGGGATTGTATCCGAAGGCCATCACGCTGGCGGTATCGGTATAGCCGTCGGCCGGAAGCTTCTGCACGGAGACCTGGGTCTCGGTAGCCTGGCGGCGCCCGCCGTAAGGCATCAGGACGGTAGAGCGGCCTATGGTGGAGTCGAACATCTCCACGAGGCCCTTCTGTGAAGCGACATTGGCGGAGCCCATGACAGACTCCATGCGCTCGGCAAGCGTCGCGCCGGCCGGCTCGCGCACGAAAGGATCGCAGTCCTCGACAGCTGAAATGGCCGCCTTGGCGTAATGCTTGGCGCCCGCACTGTCGATGAACTCGCGCGACAGGTCGCAGACCTTGGTCCCGGCATTGAACATGCGCATGCGGCCGCTGCCGGTAACGTCGGCCACATGGGTGACTTCTATATTGTCGACTGCGCAGAGCTTTTCGAACTTTTCCATATCCGCTGCCTCGACGACCACGGCCATGCGCTCCTGAGACTCGCTGATGGCGAGTTCGGTAGCGTTGAGGCCGGCATACTTGGTCGGGACGCGGTCAAGATAGATGTCGAGGCCGGGGGCGAGCTCGCCGATGGCGACGCTGACGCCGCCGGCGCCGAAATCGTTGGATTTCTTGATGAGGCGGGTAACTTCCGGACGGCGGAAGAGTCTCTGAAGCTGACGCTCCTCGGGAGCGTTGCCCTTCTGGACCTCGCTGCCGCAGGTCTCGAGCGATGCCTCTGTGTGCTCCTTGGAGGAGCCGGTGGCGCCGCCGATGCCGTCGCGGCCGGTGCGTCCTCCGAGCAGGAGGATGACGTCGCCGGGCGCGGGGCTCTCGCGGCGGACGTTGGAAGCCTTGACGGCTCCGACCACCGCGCCGATCTCCATGCGCTTGGCGGTATAGCCTTCGTCGTATATCTCACGGACATGCGTGGTAGCAAGTCCTATCTGGTTGCCATAGCTGGAATAGCCTCCCGCCGCCTTGCGGCTGATCATGCGCTGGGGAAGCTTGCCGGGGATGGTGTCCGCCACCCTGGCGCAGATGTCGCCCGCGCCGGTGACGCGCATCGCCTGATAGACATAGGCGCGTCCTGACAAGGGGTCGCGGATGGCGCCGCCGAGACAGGTCGCGGCGCCGCCGAAAGGCTCGATCTCCGTAGGATGGTTGTGGGTCTCGTTCTTGAACTGGAGGAGCCATTTCTCGGGCTTTCCGTCCACATCGACATTCACGAATATGCTGCAGGCATTGTTCTCCTCGCTCTGCTCCAGATCGTCGAGCTTGCCTTGCTTGCGCAGCCAACGGGCACCGATGGTGGCGAGCTCCATCAAGCAGAGGCTCTTGTGCTCGCGGCCGAGATCCTTGCGCATGTCTGAAAGCATCCTGAGCGAATCCTTCAGTTCGTCGCTGAGGAACGATTCGTCCACGGTGATCTCCTCCAGCTCGGAAGTGAAGGTGGTGTGACGGCAGTGGTCGCTCCAATAGGTATCAAGGATTCGGAGCTCGGTCTCGAAGGGATCGCGGCCTTCGCCCTTGAAATACTTCACGACTTCCCCGAGGTCGTCGTGGCTCATCGCCAGTCCGTGGGACTTGCGGAAAGCGTCATACTCCGACTCCGGCATGGCCGTGAACCCGTTGAGGTCCTCGAGCGGTTTCACGTCGGCCTTCTCGCTGAGCGACAGTACACCGAGGTCCTTGGGACGGGACTCCACCGGATTGATGAAGTAGTGCCTGATACGGGCAAGGGTATCTTCATCGGTCTCATCGTCGAAGACAAGCAGACGCGAGCTTTTGATCTCCACTTCCGCGGCCGGGTCGATGAGGTGGACGCAGTCCACTGCCGACGAGGCGCGCTGGTCGAACTGGCCGGGAATGTACTCCACGGCGATGTATTTTTTTCCTTCCAGCGGACAGGAATCGGAAACCGTATCCGTCACGACCTCGCCGAAAACGCTGTATCGGCACTTCTCCAACAATTCGTCGGAAAAGCCGAAGAGATCATAGACATTGATGAGCCTCAGGGACTTGAGTTGGAGGGAGAGATTCTCGTTGAACTCCGCCAGCAGGCTGGAGGCCTCGACGCGGAACTGCTCCCGCTTCTCCACGAAGATTCGTTTATTCTGCATATTCATATAAAAATGTATGCCCACCGGCGTACGGACAGGTGGGCATAGCTTTAAATCACGGTATTGAGTACTTTCTCGCTCTGGCGCTTGCGGAACTCCTCCAGCTTGGCTGAGAGGTCGGGACAGCGGAGGGCGAGGATGGCGACGGCGTAGAGGGCTGCATTGCGCGCGCCGTCGATGGCCATGGTAGCCACGGGGATCCCGGAGGGCATCTGGACGATGGAAAGAAGGGAGTCCAGACCGTTCAGGGCCTTGGACTTCACCGGCACCCCTATGACGGGAAGGGTGGTCAAGGCCGCTATCACGCCCGGAAGGTGCGCGGCCCCTCCGGCGCCGGCAATGATGATGTCGAAACCCTTCTCCCTAGCGGAAGAGACATACTCGGCCAGAGGGCCGGGATTGCGATGGGCGCTGAGTACCCGTTTCTCATATTCGATGCCGAACTCCTCGAGGGTGGTGCATGCGGGCGACATGACGTCCCAGTCGCTCGCGCTGCCCATGATGATCGCTACCTTGCTCATGCAAAAAAAAGTCTGTTATTGGGTTATTGGACACTAACAACAAGTCACAAAGTTACTACTAATCTCCGACCCGCACAAAGGGTTTTTAAAAATTCTTATAAAATTTTTCAACATCGGGGATGTTGATATTTTTTCGTGTTTATGTTTGGATTTTTCGGTGGAATAGCATTAACTTTGCATAAATTTGGTCAGATGAAAAGGTTCACGCACAGATTCGGTCGTTCAAGCTTCGGGCTTACCGATGACTGCATTGTTTTCCTTTCATCAATCGTTATTTAGGCAACCTGTCGAGGTTGTCTTTTTTTTTGCTCGCATGGCTGAAAACGTCATCCTGCTCAAGGGCGGGGAAATAATCGCGGGATCGCGCAGGGAGGCCGGGGACATCCTGGTCCGGGACGGCCGGATCGTGTCTCTCCGTCCCGGACAGACCGCTCCCGAGGGAGCCGTCGTCATAGATGTCGCCGGGAAGGTCCTGGTTCCCGCCTTCGCCGACATCCATGTGCATTTCCGCGAGCCTGGATACACTGCCAAGGAGACCATCCGCACCGGTTCCATGGCGGCGGCGCGCGGCGGCTATACAGCCGTATGCGCCATGCCCAACCTCGACCCGGTTCCGGACAGCCTGGAGACCCTGGCTGTGGAGCAGGCCGCCATCGACCGCGACGCCGTTGTCTCCGTACTCCCCTACTGCTCGATCACCAAGGGGCGCAAGGGGCTGGAGCTTGTGGATTTCAAAGCATTGAAGGACCGCTGCATAGCGTTTTCCGACGACGGCAGCGGAGTGCAGGACGAAGCCATGATGCGCAGCGCCATGAAGGCGGCCGCGCGCGAGGATGTCATCATCGCCGCGCACTGCGAGGACAACTCCCTGCTGCGCGGAGGCTACATCCACGACGGACGCTATTGCGCCCGGCACGGACACAAGGGCATCTGTTCCGAGAGCGAATGGGGCCAGATCGCCCGAGACCTGAAGATATGCGAGGAGACAGGCTGCCATTATCACGTCTGCCATATCTCCACTAAAGAGAGCGTGTCGCTCATCCGACTGGCCAAGGCCCGCGGGGTTAACGTCACCTGCGAGACAGCTCCGCACTACCTCGTGCTGTGCGAGGACGACCTGCAGGAGGACGGCCGCTTCAAGATGAACCCGCCGCTAAGGAGCGCCGAAGACCGTGAAGCGCTCATCGAAGGCCTGATGGACGGCACGATAGACGCCATCGCCACTGACCACGCCCCCCACACCGCAGAAGAAAAGTCGCGCGGCCTCGCAGGAAGCGCGATGGGGATAGTCGGTCTCGAGACCTCCTTCCCCATCCTATATACTGCGCTCGTGCGCGCGGGGAAAATGAGTCTGGAGCGTCTGGTGGAGCTGATGAGCGGGTCTCCCAGACGGATCTTCCGCATCGGCGGCGCCCTGGAACCCGGAATGCCTGCGGACATCGCCGTTCTCGACCTCGAAAATGAATTTACAATAGACAGCCGTACGTTCCTGTCCAAAGGCAGGTCCACGCCCTTCGACGGATGGAAAGTCCGAGGAAAGGTCCTGATGACCCTCAAGGACGGGAAGGCGGTTTATAACAACTTGACAAAATGAAAAGGCCGGAAAAGAAACTTGTACTTGAAAGCGGTCAGGAGTTCTACGGCATCGGTTTCGGAGCCGACTGCCGCAGGGTATGCGAAATCGTGTTCAACACTTCCGTGGTCGGCTACCAGGAGATAATCTCCGATCCTTCGTACGCCGAACAGATCGTAGTAATGACCTATCCCCTGATCGGCAACTACGGCATCACGGACGAGGATTTCGAGTCCCGTACTCCGAGCATCGGAGGACTGGTGGTAAGGGAGTGCTGCGACACCCCGAGCAACTTCCGATACACCAAGACTCTTGAGGAAGAACTGGAAGAGCGCGGCATCCCCTGCCTGAGCGGCGTGGATACGCGCATGCTCACGAAGATCATCCGCGACAGCGGCCGCCCCATGGCTGCCATCGTGGAGGCGGAGATGCCCAAGGATGAGGCGCTTGCGCTCATCGCGGCCACCGAGCGTCCGAAGGACCTCGTCCGCCGCGTGAGCTGCCGCAAGCGCTGGGTCACCCGCACTTCCGGACACAAGTACCACGTCGTAGCCGTGGACTGCGGCATCAAGTACAGCATCATCAGCCATCTCAAGAAGCGCGGCTGCAATGTCACGATAGTCCCCTTCAACGCATCTGCGGATGACATCATGGCATTCAACCCCGACGGCATCCTGCTGTCCAACGGCCCCGCTTCGGCATTCGAGGCTCCCGAGGTCCGCAGCCTCTTCGAGGAGCTCAAGGGCCGCAGGCCCGTCCTCGGCATCGGCCTCGGCATGGAGGCCGTCGGCCTCGCCTACGGCGCCGCCCTCGTCCCCATGGGCTGCGGCGTGCACGGCGACCATCCCGTCAGGGATCTCGCAACCGGCCGGATCAACATCGGCGTCCTCAACCAAAGCTACCGTTTCGATACGGTCGAAGGAACAGCTCTCACAGCCACGCATGTGGCAGTACCCGAGGGTTACATCCTTGGATTCGAGAACAAGGAGGACAAGGTGCTCGGATTCCAGTTCCATATGGAGTCGGCCCCCGGTCCGCAGGACAACGTCAGTCTTTTCGACAGATTCATAGCAATGATGGAGGAACAGAACAATGCCTAGAAGGAATGATATAAAGAAAGTAATGGTCATCGGCTCAGGTCCCATCGTGATCGGCCAGGCCGCGGAGTTCGACTACGCCGGCACCCAAGCGTGCCTCGCACTCAAGGAAGAGGGATACGAGGTCATCCTCGTCAACTCCAATCCCGCCACCATCATGACGGACCCCAACATCGCCGACAAGGTATACATGGAGCCGCTTACCCTGGAATACGTAGCCAAGATCATCCGCTATGAGCGCCCGGACGCCCTGGTTCCCGGCCTGGGCGGGCAGACCGGCCTCAACCTCGCAGTCCAGCTCGCAAAGAAAGGCGTCCTGGATGAGTGCGGCGTAGAGATCCTGGGAACATCGTTCCAGAACATTGAGAAAGCTGAAGACCGTGAGCTTTTCAAGGAGCTGTGCCTTTCGATCGACGAGCCGGTGATCCCCTCCGAGATCTGCTACAGTGTCGAGGAGGGCCTTGCCGCAGCGGAGAAGATCGGTTATCCCGTCATCCTGCGCCCGGCTTTCACGCTTGGCGGAACGGGAGGAGGCTTCGCCAATAACCCGGAAGAGATGGCGGACATGATGAGGAACGCTCTCTATCTATCCCCCGTCCACGAGGTGCTGGTCGAAAAGAGCATCAAGGGCTACAAGGAGATAGAGTTCGAGGTGATGCGCGACAGCAACGACACCGCCATCGCCATCTGCTCGATGGAGAATATCGACCCGGTCGGTATCCATACGGGCGACTCGATGGTCGTCGCCCCCGCCCTCACGCTCACGGACAAGGAGTACCAGATGCTCCGTGACAGCGCGCTCCGCCTCATCCGCGCCCTCGACATCGCCGGCGGATGCAACATCCAGTTCGCGCTCGACCCCCTGTCGTTCAAGTATTATATCATCGAGGTCAATCCACGAGTATCACGTTCATCCGCCCTGGCTTCCAAGGCCAGCGGCTTCCCCATCGCCCGCGTCACTGCCAAGATCGCCGTGGGTCTCACCCTCGACGAGATCACCGTCGCCGGCGCCCCCGCCTGCTGCGAGCCCGCCATCGACTACGTAGTCGCAAAGGTAGCCCGCTTCCCCTTCGACAAGTTCAGCGAGGCGTCCAACGAGTTGGGTACCCAGATGAAGGCCACCGGCGAGGTGATGTCTATCGGCCGCACCCTGGAAGAGAGCATCCTAAAGGCCATGCGCTCCCTGGAGTCCGGTTGCTGCCACATCCACAAGAAGAAGTTCGACGACTGGAGCGAGGAGAAACTCCTGGAGTACATCTCCACCCCTACGGACGACCGCATCCACGCCATCGCGCAGCTTCTCCGCCTGCGAATCGACCTCTCCCGCATCTATGACCGCACCAAGATCGACATGCTGTTCCTGGAGAAGATATACAACATCGTCCGAATGGAGCGCCGCGTCAAGGCCGCTCCGATGGACTTGGAGATTCTCAGGGAAGCCAAAAGGATGGGATTCGGTGACAAGTTCATCGGAGAGCTCTGGGGCATCCCGGAGGCGGAGGTCATCCGCCTGCGTTTCGCACACGACATCGTCCCCGTGTACAAGATGATCGATTCCTGCTCCGCCGAGCACGCGACATACGTGCCGTACTTCTACTCCACTTACGAGCAGGAGAACGAGTCCGTCCGCAGCGACAGGAAGAAGATACTGGTCCTCGGATCCGGCCCTATACGCATCGGACAGGGCGTGGAGTTCGACTACTCCACCGTCCATGCCATCTGGGCCATCCGTGAAGCCGGTTACGAGGCCATCATCATCAACAACAACCCCGAGACGGTCTCGACCGACTATACCATTTCGGACAAGCTCTATTTCGAGCCTCTGACCACTGAGGACGTGATGAACGTCATCCACCTGGAGAAGCCCGACGGGGTCATCGTCACCCTCGGAGGCCAGACTGCGATCAACCTCGCCGGACCTCTGGAAGAGTTCGACGTTCCCCTTATCGGCACCGGCCTTGAGGCCATCGACAACGCGGAGGACCGCAAGCTCTTCGAGCAGGTCATGCGCAAGACCGGCATACGCCAGCCGAAGGCCCACGCCGTCACGAATGTCGAGGACGGCGTCAAGGCAGCCGAGGACATCGGCTATCCCGTACTGGTGCGGCCCAGCTTCGTGCTCGGCGGCCGTGCGATGATGATAGTCGGCAACGAGGCGACGCTGCGTCACTACCTCCACAATGCAGTGGAGATCAATGAGAACTCCCCCGTGCTTGTCGACAAGTACATCATGGGCCGCGAGACCGAGGTGGACGCCATCTGCGACGGCACAGACGTCTTCATCCCCGCCATCATGGAGCATGTCGAGAAGACCGGTATCCACTCCGGAGACAGCATCAGCGTCTATCCTTCGTTCACCTTGAGCGACAAGGTCAAGCAGGAGATAATCGACGATACCGTCAAGCTCGGCAGGGAAATCGGCATCGTGGGTCTTTTCAATATACAGTTCATCGTGGACGGCAACGACGATGTGTACGTGATCGAGGTCAATCCCCGTTCTTCCCGCACCGTACCGTTCATCTCCAAGAGCACCGGCATCCCGATGGCGAAGATTGCCACACGCGTGATGCTTGGCCAGTCATTGAAGGAGCAGGGCATCACGGAAGTGTATTTCCCGGAGCGGAAGAAACACTTCGTCAAGACCCCGGCGTTCTCGTTCGGCAAGATAAAGGGCATAGACACCTACCTGTCCCCCGAGATGAAGTCCACCGGCGAGGCCATCGGCTACGACAAGTCTTTGAACAGGGCATTGTTCAAGTCGCTCCAGGCTTCCGGAATGGACATCAAGTCCTACGGGACCGTCTTCGCCACCATTGCCGACAAGGACAAGGAGGAAGCCCTTCCGCTGATCCGCCGTTTCTACAACCTGGGCTTCAACATCGAAGCCACCAAGGGTACGGCGGAATTCCTCAAGGAACACGGCATCCGTACCAAGACCCTCAAGAAACTCCGCGAAGGCAGTGACGAGATCTACCAGGCACTCCGCAAGGGCCATGTAAAATATGTGATCAACACCATCGACCTTAACCAGAAATCCAGCCATCTGGACGGCTACGGCATCCGCCGCTGCGCCGTCGAGAACAACGTCACCATCTTCACGGCCCTCGAGACCGTAAGGGTCCTGCTCGACGTCCTGGAAGAGATCACTCTCGGTATTTCGACCATCGACGAGGAATACAAGTAATGGAGAAAAGGCTATTCACAGTCGCGCTCAACAAGGAGATCGCCGCCGGAGTCTTCCGCCTCGAACTCGAGTCGGAAGACCCGGAGTTCTTCATCCACGGCGAGTTCGTGAACCTTGAGATAGACGGCTTCTACCTGCGCCGGCCTCTGTCTGTCTGCGACCGCGGACCTGGGCATATCACATTGGTTTACAAAGCGGTAGGTCAGGGGACGAAGGCTCTCTCCGCCCTTGGGCCCGGAGCTGTCCTGAGCATTCTCACCAATCTTGGCCGAGGCTTCGACCCCTCCGCCTGTACAGGCAGCGCGCTGCTGGTCGGCGGAGGCCTGGGCACTCCGCCCCTGTACGCCCTTGCCAAGGAACTCAAGGCCGAAGGAAAGAAGGTCACGGCAGTACTTGGATTCAACAGCGCGGAAGACATTATCCTTGCCGAAGACTTCCGGCAGATATGCGACGAGGTCGTCGTTTCCACCGTCGACGGGTCATACGGAATCAAGGGTTTCGTCACCGACGCAATCGACGCCCTCAAGCCTTCCTTCGACTACTTCTACACCTGCGGTCCCATGATCATGATGAAGGTCGTATGCGGCAGGCTCGACACCCCGGGAGAAGCCAGCCTCGAGGAGAGGATGGGATGCGGTGCAGGATTCTGCTATTGCTGCAGCATCCAGACTGTGAACGGACCAAGGCGCGTCTGCAAGGACGGACCGGTATTCAAGAAGGAGGAATTGATATGGTAAACGACCTCTCGGTAGAGCTTTGCGGCATTCGCCTGCAGAATCCCGTCGTTCCGGCCAGCGGAACCTTCGGATTCGGCCTGGAACTGGCGGACAGCTTCGACCTGAACGTGCTCGGAGCCATTTCCCTGAAGGGAACGACCCTCGAGCCGCGTTACGGCAACCCCACGCCGCGCGTGGCGGAGTGTACGGAAGGGATGATCAATTCCGTGGGATTGCAGAATCCCGGCATCGACGTCCTGGTCGGCGAGAGAGTCCCGGCATTGCGGAAAGTCTATTCCCAGCCGGTCATCGCCAACATCAGCGGTTTCTCGCTGGACGAGTATGGGACCTGCTGCCGGAAGGCGGACGCCTGCGAGGGGATCGACATCATCGAGGTGAACATCTCCTGCCCCAACGTCCACAACGGAGGCATGGCCTTCGGCACGTCGGCGGAGTCCGCGGCGGAGGTGACGAGGACGGTCAAGTCCGTTTGCCGCAAGCCGGTGTTCATCAAGCTCAGTCCGAACGTAACGGACATCGTGTCCATAGCCCGTGCCTGCGAGGACGCCGGGGCCGACGGCCTGACGCTCGTCAACACCTTCCTCGGGATGAGGATAGACATTGCCCGGCGCAAGCCGGTCATCGCCAACAAGATGGGCGGTTTCTCAGGGAGGGCGGTCTTCCCCATCGCCCTGCGCATGGTGTACCAGGTGGCGCACGCCTGCAGAATCCCCGTGATGGGCTGCGGCGGCGTGGCCTCCGCAAATGACGTCATCGAGATGATGATGGCGGGAGCTACCGCCGTGCAGGTCGGAGCGGAGAATATCCGCAACCCCTTCGCCTGTCCGGAGATTATCGCCGCCTTACCTGAAGCAATGCATCAGCTTGGAATAGACAATTTAAGGGATATCATAGGAATAGCATGAATAGAGACGTCATCATAGCCTGCGATTTCAGCAGCAAGGAAGCGACATTGGACTTCCTGGACAAGTTCAACGGCCACAGCAAGCCTTTCGTCAAGATAGGTATGGAGCTATTCTACGGCGCCGGTCCGGACATCGTCCGGGAGATCAAGGCCAGGGGCCACAGGATTTTCCTGGACTTGAAGCTTCACGACATACCCAATACCGTTAAGAAAGCGATGCGGGTGCTCTCCGAACTGGACGTGGACATGACCAATGTCCATGCCGCCGGCACGGTGGCGATGATGAAGGCCGCCGTCGAGGGCCTTACCAGGCCCGACGGGACGCGGCCCTTGCTCATCGCCGTTACGCAGCTTACCTCCACCAGCGAGGAGGCGATGCAGAAGGAGCTCCTGATTGGTTCGGGCATCAATGAGACCATAGTCAAGTATGCCCGCAACGCCAAGGAGGCCGGGCTGGACGGCGTCGTGTGTTCGCCGCTGGAGGCCGGCATGGTCAAGGCTGCCTGCGGCAGCGGGTTCCTGGCCGTAACGCCTGGCATCCGCTTTGCGGACGCCGCAGCCGACGACCAGGTGCGCATCACCACCCCGGCCCGGGCCAGGGAGATCGGCTCCGACTACATCGTAGTCGGCCGGCCGATCACCGCCGCCCCGGACCCCGTCGCCGCCTACGAGCGATGCCTTGCAGAGTTTGTTAACCAGTAATCTATAATACTCCAGTGAAAAAAGATATCGCAAAACAGCTGCTGTCGATAGGGGCAGTGTTTTTAAGGCCGGAGGAGCCGTTTACCTGGGCCAGCGGCATAAAGAGTCCCATATACTGCGACAACCGTCTCACCCTTTCCGCACCGGCGGTGCGGGAGAAGGTCGAGGCCGGCCTGGCGGAGCTTGTCCGCAAATATCACCCCGACTGTGAGATGCTGATGGGCACCTCCACCGCCGGCATAGCCCACGCCGCCATCACCGCCACCCTCCTCGGCCTGCCGATGGGTTACGTGCGCGGCGAGGCGAAGAGCCACGGCCGCACGAACCGCATCGAGGGCCGGATGGACCCCGGGACCAAGGTCGTCGTCATCGAGGACCTCATATCCACCGGCGGCAGCGCCGTCGAAGTGGTCGAGGCCCTGCGCGAAGCCGGAGCCGAAGTGCTCGGCATAGTCAGCATCTTCACATACGGCATGCAGCGCGGCCTCGACCGCATAGCCGCCGCAGACACAGTCAACCATTCCCTTTGCGACCTGGACACGCTCGTGGAGGTCGCTGCGGAGGAAGGCAGGATAGCCCCGGAATGGAAGATGCGCATACTCGCATTCCGCGACAACCCTTCGGACGAAAGTTGGATCAAATAAAACCCACATACCATGAAGCATCTCATCGACCCGATGGACCTCTCCAAGCAGGAGACCGACGAAATCATTTCCCTGGCACAGGACATCATCGCGCACCGCGAACGCTACCAGGGCAGCATGTCCCACCGCAAACTGGCTACGCTCTTCTATGAGCCCAGCACCCGCACCAGGCTGAGTTTCACTTCGGCAATGATGGAACTGGGCGGCAACGTCCTCGGTTTCTCGGACGCCAAGAACAGCTCCGTCAGCAAGGGCGAAACCGTCCAGGACACTGTCCGCGTGGTTGGCTGCTTCGCCGACGTGATCGCGATGCGCCATTACATCGAAGGCGCGCAGCTGTATGCTACGGAAGTGTCGAAAGTGCCTATCATCAACGCCGGCGACGGCTCCCACAGCCATCCCACCCAGACGCTCACCGACCTCCTGACCATCCAGAGGGAGCTCGGCCATATCGACGGCATCACCATCGGATTCTGCGGTGACCTGCGTTTCGGCCGTACCGTCCACTCCCTCATCAAGGCCCTTTCACGCTACAAGGACATCAAGGTCATACTGATCGCCCCGCAGGAACTCAAGCTGCCCGATTACATCAAGCACGACGTATGCGAGCGTACGGGCATTCCTTACCGTGAGGTCGAAACCATGGAAGAGGTCATGCCCGAACTCGACGTGCTGTACATGACCCGCGTCCAGAAAGAGCGTTTCCTGGACGAGGACGAGTTCGACCGCGTAAAGGACAGTTTCGTCCTGGACGCTGCAAGGATGTCGCTCGCCAAGGAGAAGATGGCCGTCCTGCATCCGCTTCCCAGGGTCAACGAGATCCTCACCGAGGTGGACGACGATCCCCGCGCCGCCTATTTCAGGCAGGTCGAAAACGGAAAGTTCGTGCGCGAAGCTCTCATAGTGAAGCTTCACGAGTGGAAAGACGATCCAAACCACGGCATGCCCAACCAGGATGTTCCCGTCTTCGACGACACGCTGCGCTGCGGCAACTCCAAGTGCATCTGCAACAACGAGCACGCGCCGCACAAGTTCCGCCGCGGCGAGGACAACGTACTCCGCTGTTGGTATTGCGATTCAAAGGTCAAATGATTATATTTGAAAGTAACAAAGCTATAATATGAAGAATCACGAAAGAAAGGTCGGGACCGTGTCCCGCGGTATCCGCTGCCCCATCATCCGCCAGGGAGACAATCTTGCGGAAATCGTAACGACTAGTGTCCTCGAAGCCGCTGAGGAAGAAAGGTTCGAGATCCGCGACCGCGACGTCATCAGCGTGACGGAGTCCGTCGTGGCACGTTCCCAGGGCAATTACGCCCCTGTCAGCGCCATCGCCGAGGATGTCAGGACCAAGACCGGCGGCGGCACCGTCGGAGTCATCTTCCCCATCCTCAGCCGCAACCGTTTCGCCATCTGCCTCCGGGGCATAGCCATGGGCTGCAAGAAGATCATCTTGATGCTCTCTTATCCTTCCGACGAAGTCGGCAACGAGCTGGTCAGCATCGACAAGCTGGATGAGCACGGCATCAATCCCTATACCGACGTCCTTACCCTCGAGCGCTACCGCGAGCTTTTCGGATTCAACAAGCACGAGTTCACCGGAGTCGACTACGTTGACTATTATGCAGAGCTCATCCGCGAGTGCGGAGCCGAGGTGGAGATCATCTTCGGCAACCGTCCCGGAACCATCCTTAACTATACCGACACCGTCATCACCTGCGATATCCACACCCGCGCGCGCACCAAGCGCATCCTGCGCGGCCTGGGAGCACGCATCGTGCTCGGCATGGACGACATCCTCAACGCTCCCGTCAACGGCAGCGGATACAACGAGCGTTTCGGCCTCCTGGGCTCCAACAAAGCCACGGAGGAGACCGTCAAGCTCTTCCCCCGCGACTGCCAGCCCCTCGTCCTGGACATCCAGGAGAGGATGCTCAAGGCCACCGGCAAACACGTTGAAGTGATGATCTACGGAGACGGTGCTTTCAAGGACCCGAAGGGCAAGATCTGGGAACTCGCCGACCCGGTAGTCTCCCCCGCTTTCACCGACGGCCTACTCGGCACGCCCAATGAGCTCAAACTCAAGTATCTGGCCGACAACGACTTCGCCAATCTTAGCGGCAAGGAGCTACGCGACGCAATCTCGAGCAGCATCAAGTCCAAGCAGGACAACCTCAAGGGACAGATGGCCTCGGAGGGCACCACTCCCCGCCAGCTCACCGACCTGATCGGCTCGCTCTGCGACCTTACGAGCGGGTCGGGAGACAAGGGTACTCCCATCGTCCTCGTGCAGGGCTACTTCGACAACTACACAACCGAATAGACACAATGAAAGCGAAAACTTCACTCCTCCTCATGGCAGCCGCCTCCGTGCTCCTGCTCATGTCCTGCGGAAAGAAAAAGGAGATCGTCGATCTCCCCCGCGCAGCCACCCCCGCATCCATCCAACAGGCCGTCGACGCAGTCCTGGCCAGTGACGAAGCCGACAACTCTGTTCTCTTCGAAAGCCTGATGATACTCAAGCACGGCAAGGTGCTTTATGAGGGATGGTACGGCGACGCAGCTCCCGACAAGCCCCATCAGATGTTCTCCGTGAGCAAGTCCTTCACCGCCACGGCGGTAGGAATGGCCGTCGATGCCGGCCTGCTGAAAGTCACCGACAAGCTTGTAGATTTCTTCCCCGACAAGCTCCCTGAAGAGGTGTCCGACAATCTCAAGGCCGTCACCGTGCACGACCTGCTCACCATGAACTGCGGCCACGAAACCGAAGCCTCATTCCGGGGCAGCGACGACTGGGTGGCCAGTTTCCTGGCCCATCCCGTCGTCCACCAGCCCGGTACTTGGTACTGCTACAATTCCCTCGGTACATACATGCTCTCTGCCATCGTCCAGAAACTGACCGGAGAGAAGGTCCTGGATTACCTAACCCCGCGTCTCTTCGAACCTCTCCATATCGAGATCCCCGTGTGGGACGAGAGCCCCCAGGGCATCAATGCCGGCGGCTGGGGCCTTCAGCTCAAGACCGAGGACATGGCCAAGTTCGGCCAGCTCTTCCTCCAGAAGGGCGTCTGGAACGGCAAGAGGCTGCTCAGCGAGGAATGGATAGCCGAAGCCTCGAAATACCAGGTTCCTTCAGTCCCCGCCGGCACCCGTCCCGACGAGGTCGAGGCCAAGGGCCTGACCAAGGACAACTGCACTTTCCTCCTTGGCTATGGATATCAGATGTGGATGTGCCCCGAGAATGCCTACCGCGCCGACGGAGCCCGCGGGCAGTACATAATCATCGCCCCGGACTATGACGCTGTCATCGCCGTCACGGCCAACTCCAACAACCTACAGGCGGAGCAGGATCTCATCTACAAGTACCTGTTCCCCGCGCTCAAGGCTCTCAAGTAGTTAAAATCAAGGGTATTATCTTTCCCCGCTCAATATTCCTTCGATCAAGGGAAGTATAGAGAGGTCGGCCGGTAACCAGCCGACCTCTTTAAGTTCGTCCGCGGCAAGCCAGCGCGCCGCCTCGTGTTCGACCAGATGCAGGCTGCCGCTGACGATCGAGCAGCGGTAGCAATGCATCGTCAGATGGAAAGAAGGATAGTCGTAATCGATGGTGCACAGGAAACCGTCCACCGAGATCTCGGTTTCAAGCTCCTCGAGGATTTCGCGCCTGAGGGCATCCTCGCGGGTCTCCCCCGCTTCGACCTTGCCTCCCGGGAACTCCCAGTAGTCCTTCCAGTCGCCATATCCCCTCTGGGTGGCGAACAGACGGCCGTCATGGACGATGACGGCGGCTACTACCTCGATGCATTTCATGATGCAAAGATAGCGAAAAATACTATCTCTTCTTCAGCGGGACGTAGGTCTCTTCCGATGTGATGCACTTGTAGGCGGGACGGATGATACGGCGGCCTTCGAAGTTAAGCTCCTCATTGCGATGGGCGCACCAGCCGACGATACGCGACATGGCGAACAGAGGGGTATATATCTCACGGGGTATGCCTATGCAGTCATACACGAATCCGGAGTAGAAATCGACATTGGCGCACAGGCACTTGCCTTCACCCTTTACCTCATAGATGGTCCGGATGGCCACCTTCTCTATCCTCTCCATGAACTCCAGTTCGTCCAGGCGGTCCTTCTCGATGGCGAGCTCACGGGCCATCTCCTTGAGCAGGACGGCGCGCGGGTCGGACTTGGTATAGACGGCGTGGCCGATACCATAGACAAGGCCCGAACCGTCGAACGCATCCCCGGCGAGCAGGCGTCTGACACAAGCGGCGATCTCCTCCTCGTCCGTCCAGTCGGAGATCTCCTTCTTCATGAATTCAATCATGTCGCAGACCTTGAGGTTCGCACCGCCGTGCTTGGGTCCTTTCAGGGAGCCGATACCCGCGGCGATGGAAGAGAAGGTATCGGTGCCGGTGGATGAAGTCACGCGCACCGTGAAGGTGGAGTTGTTACCTCCTCCGTGCTCGGAGTGAAGGATGAGGAGCAGGTCGAGCGTTCTTGCGTCCAGTTCCGTGTATCCGCTGCCCTTGAGCATATACAGGAAATTCTCCGCCAGCGACAGGCCCGGCTGCGCATCCCTGATGTGCAGCGAGCGGCCGTGATGATGGTGGCGGTACATATTGTAGGCGTATGCGATGGTGGCGGGGAACTTGGATATGAGTTCGATGCTCTGGCGCATGAGATTGTCACGGGAGACGTCATCGGGGTTCTCGTCGAAGGTGTAGAACTCCATGACGCTGCGCGCAAGGATGTTCATGATATCGTCTCCCTCCAGCTCGATGATGTGAAGGATGGTCTTCTGCTCCAGCGGCATGTTGTCGAAGATCAGGTCCTTGAAAGCCTGAAGCTCCTCCGCGTCCGGAAGGCGTCCGGAAAGCAGCAGGAAGCAGATCTCCTCATAGCCGAAACGCTTCTCCTTCATGATGGCATGGACGAGGTCCTTGACCTCGTAGCCGCGGAAATACAGCCTTCCTTCCACCGGGGTGATGGAGCCGTCGTCCTCGCGCTGATAGCCGACGACATTGCCGATATTCGTCAGACCGACAAGGACACCCGTACCGTCTTCGTTGCGCAGGCCGCGCTTGACGTCGAGTTTCTTGAAGAGCTCCGCATCCATGCGGGTGCAGCCCTTCATCTCGTCGGAGAGTTTATAGATCAAATATTCGTTAAGGTTTTTCCGTGTCATATCCGTTTGTCTTTGTCCGTTTCTAATACTCGGTGCCGGCAGACAAGGCGTTGAGGGCGGAACCCGCGCGGAACCATCCTATCTGCTGGGCATTGTAGCTGTGTCTGGCGTTTATGGTCTCGGACGAGCCGTCCGCGTGGTTGAGCACGACGGCCACGGGCTTTCCGGGAGCCAGGCTGGAACACATTATACTGATACGGTCTCCCTGCAGGACCCTGCCGTAATCCTCCGGATCGTCGAAGGTCAACGCCAGGACACCCTGCTTCTTGAGGTTGGTCTCGTGGATGCGGGCGAAACTCCTGGCGAGGATGGCCTTGACGCCGAGGTAGCGGGGTTCCATGGCCGCATGCTCGCGGCTGGAACCTTCACCGTAGTTGTCGCCGGCCACGATGACGCTGCCGCCGTCCGCTTCGCGGAGAGCAGCGGCCCTGCCGGCGACATCCGCGCCGGTCTCGCCGGTAAACGCGTCGGTCGCTCCCAGCAGGAGGTTGCGGGAGATGTTCTGCAGATGCCCGCGGAAGCGAAGCCAGGGACCGGCCATGGAGATGTGGTCCGTGGTGCACTTGCCCGCTGTCTTGATCAGCAGAGGCAGGCCGCGGAAATCCTTGCCGTCCCACGCAGGGAACGGTTCCAGACGCTGGATACGCTCGCTTGCAGGATCGATCTCCGGGTCCGGGCTGCCGGGCACAGGGGCTACATAGCCCGATGCCCCGACTGCAAATCCGCGAGGAGGCAGTTCGTCCACGCAAGGGGCCTCGACACCCTCAGGGAGGCTGAACGACCCGCTGAAAGCGAGCGCCACCGCCACCTGAGGCGAGACGATGAATGCGTGAGTATTGGGATTGCCGTCGGCGCGCTTGGCGAAATTGCGGTTGAACGAAGTGACTATGGTATTGGGCTTCGCAGCGTCCTTCTCGGGGACATTGCGTTTCCACTGGCCGATGCAAGGACCGCAGGCATTGGCCATGATGACGGCTCCGGCTTCGCGAAGCGTGTCGAGGAGCCCGTCATTCTCCGCAGTGAGCCTGATCTGCTCGCTGCCGGGATTGACGATGATGCGGGCCTGGGGCTTCAGCCCCGCTGTCATCGCAGAGCGGGCGACTGCGGCAGCAGCAGCCAGGTCCTGGTACGAGGAATTGGTGCAGGACCCTATCAGGCTGACCTCGATCTTCTTGGGGAATCCGTTCCCTGCCACCCTTGCGGGCATCTCCGACAGCGGACAGGCCGCGTCCGGAGTGAACGGGCCGTTGACATACGGTTCCAGGGACGAAAGGTCGATCTCGATCACCTTGTCGTAGTATTTCTCCGGATTGGCGATCACCTCTTCATCGGCGCGCAGATGCTCCTCGTTCATCACTGCCATCGTCGCGACGGAAGCGCGGCCGGTAGCCTTGAGATAGGCTACCATCTTGGCGTCGAAGGGGAACACCGAGCAAGTGGCGCCCACTTCCGCACCCATGTTGCAGATGGTGGCCTTGCCAGTGCAGGAAAGGGTCTTGGTCCCTTCTCCGAAATACTCTATGATGGAATTGGTCCCTCCCTTGACGGAGAGGATACCGGCAAGTTTCAGTATGACATCCTTAGGCGAAGCCCATCCCTTGAGGCTGCCTGTCAGTTTGACGCCTATCAGCCTGGGAACCTTGAGCTCCCAGTCCATCCCGGCCATCACGTCCACGGCGTCAGCGCCGCCGACTCCGATGGCCAGCATACCCAGACCGCCGGCATTGGGCGTGTGCGAATCCGTACCCACCATCATTCCTCCGGGGAATGCGTAATTCTCCAGCACGATCTGATGGATGATGCCGGCACCGGGCTTCCAGAATCCCATTCCGTAACGGGAAGCGGCGGACTCGAGGAAGGAATAGACTTCCTTGTTGACCCGGCAGGCTTCCGGCAGGTCTGTTTCCGCTCCCTTCTGCGCACAGATGAGGTGGTCGCAATGGATGGAAGTCGGGGTGCATACACTGTCCTTGCCCGCGTTCATGAACTGGAGGACAGCCATTTGGGCCGTAGCGTCCTGCATCGCGACCCTGTCAGGGCGGAAGAATGCATAATCTCCCCTCTCCAGGCAGTCGGCGGGTTCGAACAGATGGGCGAAAAGTATCTTCTCGGCCAGCGTAAGCGGCCGGGCCATGGCTGCCCTGGCCACCTTCACACGGACGCCATACGTTTCGTAATGGGCCCGGATCATGTCCACGTCGTATATCATACCGAAAAGATGGGGATTACTTGAGCCTTCCGGGATATGCCTCCAAGGCGGCGGCAAGGACCTTCATAGCCTTGCGGAGTGCGGGAACTTCAAGGACGTAGGCGATACGCACCTGATGCGTGCCCATCCCGGGAGTCCTGTAGAAGGATGCGGCCGGAGTGACCATCACGGTCTCACCGTCCATGCGGAAATCAGTGAGGAGCCATTTGGCAAAATCCTCGGCATTGTCCACCGGCAGTTCGGCAACGGTATAGAACGCGCCGTAAGGCATGGGGGTGAATACTCCCGGCATGGCGTTGAGCGCCTCGATGGCAGTGTCGCGGCGACGGATATACTCCTCGCGGACCTCGTCGAAATACTCCTGCGGAGTGTCGAGAGCGCCGATGGAAGCATACTGGCCGAACACGGGCGGACACAGGCGCGACTGCGCGAACTTGAGCGCCGCGGCCATGACGTCCTTGTTGTGCGAAGCGATGACTCCGATGCGGGCGCCGCAGAGATTGTATCGTTTGGAGACGGAGTCGACCAGGATGACATTCTGCTCGCAGCCGGGGATGTTCATGGCGCTGAAATGGGGCTCGTCGGTATAACAGAACTCGCGATAGACCTCGTCCGAGATCAGGAAGAGTCCGTGACGCTTGCAGAAATCGCCGAGCTTCATCATTTCGTCCTTGGTGAAGAGCTTGCCCGAAGGGTTGCAGGGATTGCAAAGGAGCACAGCCTTGGTCTTGGGAGTGACGAGAGCCTCGAAGGCGCTGATGTCCGGAACCTTGAAGCCTTCGCGGATATCGGTATGCACAGCCTTGAGCGTCAGGCCGTTGAGAAATGCGAAAGTCTGATAATTAGTGTAGAAAGGCTCCACGACGATGATCTCGTCGCCAGGATCCGCAGCGATCTGCATCGCCACTGCGAAGGCCTCGCTGCCGGCTACCTCCACGAGGAGTTCGGAAACATCGAGGTCGATGCCGATCTTGCGGTAATACTTCTCTACGAGCCCTTTCCTGAGCTCCATCAGTCCTGCGGAATTGGTATAGGAGAGGTGGTGCATCCCCTCGCATTTTCGGATGACCGCGTTGATGGCGCAGTCCGGAGACTTGATGTCCGGAGCTCCGACGTTAAGATGATAGACTTTGACGCCTGAGGCCTCGGCGGCCTCGGAGAAAGGCACGAGCTTGCGGATCGCTGATGCAGGCATGGCCTGAACCTTTGAAGAGGTTCTGGGGACGTTGGAAGTACTCATAAATATACACTTTTAACTAACCACTTCCGCAATATACGAATTAATTTTTAAAAAAAATTCAAAATTCGGAAAAAAGTAGTCAAGTGTATGTATGAGCGACCGATCTAGAACAAAAGGCCGAAAGCAAGAGCGGCGAGGACCGCGCCCGTACACGGGCCGAGGACCGGAACCCAGGCATAGGACCAGCCGCTGTCGCGCTTGCCCTTGATGGGCAGCACGGCATGCGCGCAACGCGGCGCCAGGTCCCTGGCGGGATTGATGCCGTAGCCGGTCGTTCCTCCCAGGCCCATGCCTATTATCATTATGAGGAATGCCACGGGGAAAGCCCCGAGCGATCCAAGTCCGACCTGAGGGGTCTCCCCTTCTGTAGAGAACACCAGGATGATGAACACGAGCACCCAGGTGCCCAGTATTTCACAGAAAAGGTTGCGCCAGCGATTGGGAATGGCGGGCATGGTACAGAACGTCCCAAGCTTGGCATCCGGGTCGTCGGTAATGTCGTAATGGTCCTTGTAGAAGCAATACACCAGGCACACTCCGCAGAAACTGCCCAGCATCTGGGCGAGCACATATCCGGGAATCTTGGCCCAGGGGAAGCTCCCGGATACCGCGAGCCCCAGGGACACTGCAGGGTTGAGATGCGCTCCCGTGACGGGACCGGCGATGAACACTCCGCACATCACGGCGAGACCCCATCCGATGGTTATGACGACGTATCCGGCGCCGCTGCCCTTGCTTCCCTTGAGATTGCAGTTGGCCACGACGCCGTCACCGAGCAGCATCAGGACCAGGGTTCCAAGGAATTCGAAGACACATTCAGTAAAGTATGACACCATAGCCCGGGGAATTAAAATCAGAAAGTAAAGAACCTGACGTTCTCCATACGCACGTCCGCCGTCGCGGCATCTATGTCCGTGGGCTCTCCGGTATGGAAGAACACGCAGTCCGTCAGCGTGACGTCGTGGATGGCATCGATGCCGGGAATGCCAGCCGCCTCAACGCCTACGGCGCACTCACGGCACACGACCCGGCTGATGTGGATGTCGGAGAAGTCCGGCATGAAATCCTGCACCTTCGCTGCGCCCGGATCCTTGTATGTGACATCGGAGTAGTCGCACTGGAAAGTGACTGCCGCCTCGCGGATGTCGTTCATAGTGATGTCGCTGATATATATGTCACGCGTGACTCCCCCGCGGTCGGGGGCGCTCTTGAAACGCAGACCCGTGTCAGTGCCGCTGAAACTGCAGTCCCGGACGACGATCTTCTCCATTCCTCCGGAATAGTCACTGCCTATGACGAAACCGCCGTGGGCGTGGAAAACGATATTGTTGCGGATGAGGATATCGCGGCAGGGACCCGCCTTAAGGCCGCTCTCGCCGCTGCCGCCCTTCATGCAGATGCCGTCGTCACCGACGTCCACCCGGCAGTTGACGACCAGCACCCTCTGACTGTTGCCGATGTCGATGCCGTCACCGTTCTGGGCATTCCAGGGGCAACGGACAGTGATGCCGTCCAGGATGACGTCCTCGCAGCGGGTGGGATTGACGTGGAAACGCGGAGAATTCTGGATGGTCACGCCCTGCATCAGGACACGCTCGCAGCGCTTGATGATGATAAGGTGCGCCCTGAGGGCTTCTTCCGCTTCTGGGCTGTCGGTCAGGTCCTTAAAATGCTTCAGATGGTCCGGGAACCAGAGCTTTCCGCCGTCCTGGACGGAACCGCCGAGCTTGAGCAGGTCCTTCCATTCAGTGTCGCTCATCTTGTCCCTCTTGGCATAACGCCAGTATTTGCCGTTGCCGTCTATGATGCCGTCACCGGTGATGCTGATGTCGTGGCATTTCTCTGCATAGATGCCGGAGTCGGCCCTGCCCTCATACACTCCGGAGGAGAAATGAAGACGCTTGTCGGGAGTCAGCACCACGATGGCACCCTGCTCCAGATGAAGGTCGATGCAGCTCTTGAGCACTATCGGGCCGGTCAGCCACACCCCCGCAGGGACTACAAGGTGACCGCCGCCTTCTCCGGCCAGGCCGTCGATGGCTTTGGCGAAAGCCTCCGTACACAGGGTGACGCCGTCACCGGCGGCGCCGTAGTCCGTCAGCCGGACCGTCCGGTCCGGGATGCGCGGCTGCGCCGGCTGCTCAAGGCTTATGGGAAGGTCCTGATAATAACGGTCATAGTCCCCGGCCGCAGCGGCGAGGGACGACAAAACGGCCAGTATGCACAGACCGGCTTTGAACGGGGTCATGGGTTATTTGTTTTTCTTGTCCGACGATCTGCCTATTCCGAAAATGCTGATATTCTGTATCAGATAATCCACGGCTATTCCGGCTGGCACGCGATGGTAGCTGACCGTCAGGTCCACCACTCCATTGAGGGGACGCGTGACGGAATTGAGCCGCTTCAGGCGCTTGCCGAGCGCGGGATCGTTCTCCACGATCTCGCACTTGAGGGTATTGTCCATCGAAGGATTGAAGCGCATGCCCTTGACAGTGACCGTCGATGCATCCTTCCAGACGATCTCCTTGTAAACGAATACGCTCGGAGCCAGCTCGACCGCACGGAGGAACTGTTTCTGCTTGTTGGGAGAACGCAGGGTATCGGTGTAATGGAGGGTCTTGGGCTGCTTGCGAAGATCTTCCTTGTAGTTGTCGCCGTCAGCGCGCAGCGGCTGGAAGGCCAGCAGCGCTAGGAGCATGACTGATAGATATTTGATAAACTTCATGTGTATTCCTTTCGTTGGATTGACAAATATACGAAAATTAGGCCAAGTTCAAGAAATGAGCTGCAAGAAATGACTTTTTAAAGAAAATGTCTATCTTTACCGAACTGTACTGAAAACCGAAACAGTCGAAATGAAGAAGACGCTAAACGATATTTGTGCGGCCTATACCCTCGCAGATGAAGTGAAGGCTAAGGGTATATATCCCTATTACAGGCCTATTTCCTCAGGACAGAACCCCATCGTGAAGATGGCCGACGGAAGCGAAGTGCTCATGTTCGGTTCCAACTCCTATCTCGGCCTGTCCGACGATCCACGGCTCAAGGAAGCGGCCATCAAGGCCATTGAAAAATACGGTTCCAGCTGTTCCGGCAGCCGTTTCCTCAACGGCACTCTCGACATCCACCAGGAGCTAGAGGAGAAGCTCGCCAGATTCGTAGGAAAGGAAGAAGCCGTCACCTACAGCACCGGATTCCAGGTCAACCTCGGCGTCGTGAGCAGCCTTGGATTCCGTGGAGGATTCACCTTCCTTGATTCCCTCGACCACGCCTGCATCATCGACGGCAGCCGTCTGGGATTCAGCATGGTACGCAAGTTCCCCCATAATGACATGCAGGGTCTCGAGAAGAAACTCCGCGCCGTCGCACGCGGAGCCTACAAGTTCATAGTGGTGGACGGCATCTATTCGATGGAAGGCGACATCGCCAAGCTGCCCGAGATAGTCGCGCTCTGCGAGAAATACAACGCCAGCGTGATGGTGGACGACGCCCATGCCCTCGGAGTCATCGGAAAGAACGGCTCCGGTACGGCCAGCCATTTTGGCTTGACGGACAAGACCAATCTCATTATGGGAACGTTCTCCAAGAGCTTCGGTTCCCTTGGAGGTTTCATCGCCGGAGACCACGAAGTCATCAACTTCCTCAAGCACAATTCCCGTTCGCTGATCTTCAGCGCCTCCATGACCCCCGCGGCGGTCGCCGCCGCATCCAAAGCCTTGGACATCATGGTTTCCGAACCGGAACGCCGCGAGAATCTCTGGAAGGTCACGAGACATGCACAGCAGGCCTTCAAGGCCGCAGGTTTCGATACCGGCCACACGGAGTCGCCGATAATCCCCCTCTTTGTCCGCGATACGTTCAAGGCTATGACGGTGGTCCGTATGGCATACGAACAGGGTGTTTTCGTCACTCCGGTCATCGCTCCCGCTGTGCCGGAAAGCGACGTGCTCATCCGCTTCGCCCTGATGGCCACACACAGCATAGAGCAGGTGGATACCGCCGTCGGAGTGCTCACGGACATCTTCAAGAAGCTGGAAATCATCCATTGACATGGTCATCCTCATAACAGGCATCACCTCGGGCTTCGGCCGCGCCATGGCGGAGCGGCTCAGCGCCGACGGGCACAAGGTTTACGGCACGCACCGCAAGGCCATGGACCTGCTGCCCGGAGTCACCTACATCCGCGCCGATGCGCAGGCCGCTGAAGACTGCGAGGCCGCCGTGCGGCAGGTAGTCGAAGCCGAAGGGCGCATCGACGTCTTCATCAACAACGCCGGAATGGGCATCGGCGGTCCTCTGGAGTTCTCGTCCCTCGAAGATGCGGAGCGTCAGATGGACGTCAACTGGATGGGGATGGTGCGTTTCCTCCATTATGTGCTGCCTGTGATGCGTCGCCAGGGCGGAGGGAAGATCATCTGTTTCAGCTCGATAGGAGGTTTGATGGGACTCCCCTTCCAGGGGTTGTATTCCGCTTCGAAGTTTGCCATCGAAGGCTATTGCGAAGCCCTTCGCCTGGAGACAAGGGCTTTCGGCATCAAGGTCGTCGTCATCGAGCCCGGAGACTTCGCGACATCGTTCACCGCGCAGCGCAAAAGCGTCGCGGCGCCCGAGGCGTATGAAGTGTACAAGACCTACGCGCGTTCGCTTGCGAGCATCGAGAAGGACGAGACTACCGGTCTCAAGCCGGAGTACCTCGCATCAAAGATTTCCAGGATCGTGATGAAGAAGCGCCCGAGGTATCACTATATCATCTCCACGCTCGAACAGCGTCTCTCGGTGACTCTCAAGGCCATCCTTCCGCCGAGCTGGTTCGCACGCATCCTCGGAGCGTATTATCACTTATAGGTCATTCTACCGAATCCTGTGATACCGTCTTGTCTGCGGCAAGCCGGTATATCCTGTATCCGGTCGCCGCGACAAGGATCGACATCAACGGCGAAATAAGGTTGAAGAAACAGTACGGAAGGTACTCGAGGGTCGGAACCTTGAGCACCGTGGCCTGCGTCATACCGCAGGAATTCCAAGGGATGAGCACCGAAGTCACAGTAGCGGAATCCTCCGCCGAACGGCTCAGGAGCCGGCTCTCGAAGCCCTTCTCCTTATAGAGGTCCTTGTAGAGATTGCAGGTCAGGATGATGGACAGGTACTGGTCGCCGGTGACCATATCGGCGAAGATGCCGGTACCTACCGTCGACGCTACGAGCGGCGTACGGCCGGAGATCCGGCGCGTAAGCATCCGCGTGATGCTCTGTATCATCCCGGCTCCGGTCATGGCTCCGCCGAAAGCGGCCGCGCAGAAGATCAGGAACACGGTGCTGAGCATTCCGTTGATGCCCCTGGTGGCCACAAGCGGGTCCAGCACGGCATTGCCGGTATCGATGGCAGTGTCGCCGTACCAAGTGATGAACAGGCCTTTGAAACTGCCGGCGAAGGAGTCCTCCCCTCCGATGGCGGCGACAGTGTCCGGCTGCGCGATGAGCGCGGCCGCGCCGGCCATAAGGGCCGCCAGCATCAGGGTGATGATTGCCGGAACGCGCTTAAAAATCAGCCATCCCGTAGCAAGCGGCACCAGCAGGAGCCACGGGCTGATCCTGAACGATGCGTGGAGAGCATCTGAGAACTCCCCCGCGCGCATGGTATCCCCGGGATCATGCACCAGACTGACTATCAAGAAAATGACACATGCGATCACGAAGGACGGAACGGTCGTGATCATCATATAGCGTATATGGCTGAAGAGCGGGGTTCCGCTCACGGACGAAGCCAGGACAGTCGTGTCGGAGAGAGGTGAAATCTTGTCCCCGAAATAAGCTCCGGATATGATGGCTCCCGCGGTCCATGCCGAAGAATAGCCCATAGCGGCACCGATGCCGAGAAAGGCCACTCCAATGGTGGCGATGGTAGTCCAGGAACTGCCCGTCACGACCGACACCAGCGCGCAGATGATACAGACAGCCAGAAGGAATATCTTGGGGCTCAGTATCTTGAGGCCATAACAGATAAGGGTCGGCACGATGCCGCTTACCATCCAGCTGCCGGAGATGGCCCCGATCAGCAGAAGGATGATGACTGCCGTACCGATGGAACGGATATTCTCCGACATCGCCTTCTCGACCGTCGCCCAAGGTATCCTGTAGATGAGCAAGGCGATGGCGAGGGCAACGCCCGTGGAGATGAGAAGGGCGACCTGGCTGCCGCCGTCAAGCGCTCCGGAGCCGAAATGCTTTATGACGAAGAACAGCAGGACGACCAGCAGCGCGAACGGCAGAAGCGACACCTGCCATGCGGGGGTCCTGCCCTGTGGAGAATCTTTCATGGCAGGATGACCGGGCTCTACTGTTTCTTGACGGGATCGCAGGTCAGGCCGACGCCAAGCTTCTTGAAGATCTTGCGGTCGACCTCGCTGAGCATGACCGTGGAGTGTACCTGGCAGCCTCTGAGCTGAGGCAGGCAGGCAAGTGCGCGGCGGCAGTTGGTGTCACTGGGACTGAGAACGGAGAGCGCGACCAGCACCTCGTCCGTATGAAGCCTGGGATTCTTGCCGTGCAGGTAGGTCACCTTGGTCTTCTGGATGGGCTGGATCATGCTCTGGGGTATGAGCTTGGTCTGATGGTCAATGTCTGCCAGGTGCTTGATGGCGTTGAGCAGCAGGGCGGCGCTGGGGCCGAGCAGCGAACTGGTCTCGGCCGTGATGAGCGTGCCGTCCTCAAGCTCCATGGCGGCCGAGGCGACGCCGGACTTTTCCTTGCGTTCCTTGGCGGCTACGGTGCAGCGACGGTAGTCGGTCGTGATCTTGGCCTGCTTCATCACCAGGGCGATCTTGTTGACTTCATTGTCGTTGCAGTCGCCTTCGGCAAGCTGGCCGAGCGCAGTGTAGTAGCGGCGGATGATCTCGTGACGGGCGGCGTCGCAACAGGCATCCTCGTCGGAGAGGCAGTAGCCTATCATGTTGACGCCCATGTCCGTAGGAGACTTGTAGGGGTTCTCGCCGTAGATGCCTTCGAAGAGGGCGTTCAGCACGGGGAAGATCTCGATGTCGCGGTTGTAGTTGACCGCGGTGCTGCCGTAAGCCTCGAGATGGAACGGGTCGATCATGTTGACGTCGTTCAAATCGGCCGTCGCAGCCTCATAAGCAAGGTTGAGTGGATGCTTGAGAGGGAGGTTCCAGATCGGGAAGGTCTCGAACTTGGCATAACCGGCCTTGATGCCGCGCTTGTGCTCCTGGTAGAGCTGACTGAGGCATACTGCCATCTTGCCGCTGCCGGGGCCGGGAGCCGTGACGACGACGAGGGGGCGGGAAGTCTCGACATAGTCGTTCTTGCCGAAACCTTCCTCGGAGTCGATCAGGGCGACATTGGAAGGATAGCCCTCGATGGTGTGATGGTAATAGACCTTGATGCCCATGCGCTCGAGACGCTGACGGTAGGCGTCGGCGCTGGACTGGCCGTTGTAGTGCGTGATGACCACCGAACTCACCATGAATCCGCGACTCATGAACTCGTCGCGCAGGCGCAGGACATCCATGTCATAGGTAATGCCGAGGTCACTGCGGATCTTGTTCTTCTCTATGTCTACCGCGCTGATGACTATGACGATCTCGCAGTCGTCTATGAGCTGCGAGAGCATCTTGAGCTTGCTGTCGGGTTCGAAACCCGGCAGCACTCTGCTGGCATGGTAATCATCGAAAAGCTTGCCGCCGAACTCCATATAGAGCTTGTCACCGAACTTTGCGATGCGCTCCTTGATATGCTCGGACTGGATCTTGAGATATTTTTGACTGTCAAACCCGTATTTCATAACGGGATACAAATATAACAAGTCTGCCTTTTCCGGCCAAATTTTTTTTATCTTTGTCCGGCATGCCGAAACAGAGGATCATAGACATCGTTGAAGGGCAGACGGGCAATCCCGCCGTCCGGATGGCGCGGCCGCTCAGTCTCACATTTTATGACGGCGAGCAGGTCGCCGTGGTCGGAGACAACGCGGCCGGCAAGACGCGTCTCGTCGAGACGCTGAGCGGCGTGCTGCCGGTGCAGGGCACCGCCCTGAAATACGACTTCTCCCCTTCTCCGCTCAGACTGGTCTCCGAGAACATCAAGTACATCGCTTTCCGGGACACCTACGACGGCGCGGACGACAACTATTACCTTCAGAAACGCTGGAACCAACAGGACATTGACGACGACACGCCCACCGCGGGAGCCCTGCTGGAGCGGGCGTTCGCCGCGGCGGAGACCGGCTCGGGCCGCTTCCTTGACGAAGCGGCGCGCGCCAGCCTTCACGAAGCGCGCGTCGCCCTGTGCGACCGCCTTTACGGCATGTTCGGCCTGACGGGACTGCTGGACAAGTATATCATTTCGCTGTCCAGCGGCGAGCTGCGCAAGTTCCAGCTGACACGCGCCCTCCTGGCCATGCCCCGCGTACTGATCCTGGACAATCCTTTCATCGGACTCGACTCGTCCACGCGGGCACAGCTGGCGGACCTGCTCGGAACGCTGGCCGGCAGCATCAAGCTGATGATCATCCTGGTGCTTCCACGTCTGGACATCCTTCCGTCCTTCATCACTCATGTCATCCCCGTAGATGGACTTGACGTCCTTCCGAAGGTCCCGGTAGCCGACTTCCTCGCCTCATTTTCTGAGCCGGATTGCCATTCCGACTTTGATTGCCATTCCGAGCGCAGCAAAGGGGCAAATCCCCTTCCCTCCCTATTCAGTACCCAGCCCTCTGAACACTCCGCCGCCTCCGCCCCCGAAATCATCCGCCTCACCGACGTCACCATCCGGTACGGCAACCGCGTCATCCTCAAGGACTTGAACTGGACGGTCCACGAGGGCGAATGCTGGGCCCTGACCGGCGAAAACGGCAGCGGCAAATCCACCCTGTTGTCCCTCATCTGCGCCGACAATCCTCAAAGCTATGCCTGCAACATCGAACTGTTCGGCCACAGGCGCGGCACGGGGGAAAGCATCTGGGACATCAAGAAACATATCGGATACGTAAGTCCGGAGATGCACAGGGCATACCTCAAGAATCTCCCCGCGCTGGACATCGTCGCAAGCGGGTTGTTCGACACCGTCGGACTGTTCATGCACGCAACGGACGAGCAGTTGGAAACCTGTCGCCGATGGATGGGAGTATTCGGTATCGGCGGACTCGCCGGCAGGCCGTACCTGCGACTCTCGAGCGGCGAGCAGCGGCTGTGCCTGCTCGCCCGCGCCTTCGTCAAGGATCCGGACCTCCTGATCCTTGACGAGCCCATGCACGGGCTCGACCAGCGCCGCTGCATCCTCGTCAAATCCGTCATCGACGCCTTCATGCGGGGTTCCTCACCGCTCCCCAGCGCTGTCCAGTCTCAGCCGCACTCACCACGAAAAACCTTGGTGATGGTCACCCACTACGAGTCCGAACTCCCCTCCTGCATCGACCATCGCCTCACCCTCACCCGCATATCATAGCGGGACTGCGGAAGGTCTGCAAAAAGTGTTGAGACCTTCCGCAGCGGAAAGCCACCTCATCAGCTTAAAAGGGCATATTACCGAGGAAGGTCTCGCAACAGAAAACAGACCTTCCGCAGTTCATTAGAAATAATGACTATATTTATGGTCGAAACAGCACCAAAATGGGGAAAAGATTACTTACTATACTTCTCTGCATTTGCGCACTCGGAACCGGAGGAGCGTATGCGCAGCGCATAACCGATTCCGGATTCAGCACCATTGCGTTCATCAAGTCCGACGGGACGATACAGGACAGTTCGTTCAAGGTCACAGGATACTTCAAGTCCGACGGAACGATCCAGGACTCTTCCTTCCGGGTCGTCGGATATCTGAAAAACGACGGCACGGTCCAGGACAGTTTATTCCGTGTCATCGGGTATATCAAAAGCGACGGCACAGTGCAGGACTCAAGTTTCCGGGTAATCGGTCATGTCAAAAAGGACGGTATCATCCAGGACGCATCCTTCAGGGTGATCGGCCATGCCGACGACATCCCGATGAAATGGGCAGCGTACTATTTCTTCTTCAGAAGATGAAAGAGGAAGATCGTTCTTAAAGCATAATCCCAAAAGCCGGCAAGGGGCTCGTAACCTGCTTATTGGTTCCGCGGGTTGTTGGCCTTGCGGGCGAACTCGAAGAGGGCAGCCGGAAGATGGCAGTAGCCTGTGGGATTCTTGTCGAGGTAGTCCTGGTGGTACTCCTCTGCAGAAAAGAAGTTCTTCAACGGCAGCTTCTCGACGGCCAGAGGCTGGCCGGCAGCCTGCTCGGCAGCGAAATACACCTTGTCGATCACCGGAAGATCCGACGGGTCGGTATAATAAATGCCGGTACGGTATTGCGTCCCCTCATCTTCACCCTGCTTGTTCAGGCTTAGCGGGTCAATGGATTTGAAATACAGGTCAAGCAGCAGTTCAAGATTCACAACGTCGGAATCGTATTTGATATGTACGGTCTCGGCAAAGCCGGTATCTCCTGCCTTCACCTGCTTGTACGAAGGATTGTCCAGATGCCCGTTGGCGAATCCCACTTCAGTCTCCACGACGCCGCGGACCTGCTTGAAGTAATGCTCGGTGCCCCAGAAGCACCCTCCCGCCAGATAAATCTCCTTGAGTTTACCCATAATGCAATTGAATTGTTGTCACAAATATATGCATTTTCCGGACAGGAACGCATCTCGCACTCCCTTTCCGAAGGATTATTGCTATTTTTGCATAAACCGCATAGCAATGAAAAAGATAATAACCATAATCGCCGCTCTGGTCCTGGCCGTTCCGGGATTCGCCCAGCAGTACATCGCCCACCCGTGGGCAGGGAAGAAAGTAGCCTACCTTGGAGATTCAATCACCGACCCCAACAACAATGCTTCGAAGACAAAATACTGGGGATACCTCGAGCAGTGGCTCGGTATTACTCCCTATGTATATGGTATAAGCGGCCGCCAGTGGAACGACATCCCGCGCCAGGCTGAGCAGCTGGCCGTCGAGCACGGAGACGACGTCGATGCAATCATCATTTTCATCGGCACCAACGACTACAATGCCGGAGTTCCTATCGGAGAATGGTATATCGAGAAGCCGGAGAAAGTAGTGGCCGGCATTCACGAACCCAAGCATCCGGTGGACAGGCTGCACAGGTATCCTTCAGAGGATAAAGAGACCTACCGCGGCCGCATAAACATCGCTCTCAAGAGGCTCAAAGAGCTGTATCCGACCAAGCAGATCGTTCTGCTCACTCCCCTCCACCGCGGCGGTTTCTACGCCAACGACTCCAACTGGCAGCCGACCGAGGACTACACCAACCAATGCGGAGAGTATATCGACGCATACGTCGAATCCGTCAAACAAGCCGGCAACATATGGAGCGTCCCGGTCATCGACTGGAACGCCCTATCAGGACTCTATCCCTTGTCGGACGACCAAGCCCTTTACTTCAAGGATGCGGAGAATGACCGGCTCCATCCGAACGAAGCCGGTCACTACCGCCTCGCCCGCACCCTGATGTACCAGCTCCTCACCCTCCCCTGCTCCTTCGACTGACATCGCCCGTATAGTCATTTGCCCCGTGATTTGTAATTGCCTCACTGGCAACAACATAAAAGAAATCTCCCTGCCGGAAAGCAGCAGGGAGATTTCATTTAATCAGTTCTCAATCAATACTTTACAAATCACGCACTCAACCTAGTCGGAGACACGCTTGCCCCACCAGGTGGCGTTAAGGGACTTCTCGGTGCCGGCGTAGACGATGGTAGCGACGCGGGGCGAAGCCTCCCAGTCGGCCTCGCGGGCGACGACGACCACTACGGTCTTGGAAGCGGTCTTCAGCGTAAGATACTGCTTCCCGGCATCGAATGTCCAGGAACCAGAAAGGGCTCCGGACATCGTGCCGTCAGCCTTCAGCACCAGGTTGGAGGCAACATCCTGCTTGCCGTAATCGTACTTGAGGTCGATATGCTCCCAAGTACCGGCAATCTCCTCGGCGGTGACGGGAGACTTGTCCGACAGGCCGGCATAGCGCTCGGGGAGCGCAATCGGCCAAAGGTCGTCAAGCGCATCGGCCGAAGAAGGACACCAGGCTATCCTGCGGACATGACCCATCATCACGGCATTCGGTGCATTGCCGCCGGCAGTCTCCGGCAGACGCGCCTGCGAAGCGTAGAACCAGTCGCCGGTACCATCCTGCTGGAACACAGCACAATGCGAGATGCCTACCCAGCCGAAGCCCTTGGAGAACTTGTAAGGATGGGTGACGATAGGGAAACAGTCACCACGGGCGTTCGTGAAGTTGCGCCCGGTGATGTCGGTATAAGGTCCCTCGATCTTGGAGCTGCGGACCACGCGTGTGTTGTAAGGGACATCCAGACCGTCGTAGGCCATGAACAGATAAAAGTATCCGTCCTTGTAGATGATCTCGGGGGCCTCACTCCCCTGCCAACGCGAAGTGTTCCTGGCGCCTACGCGCACGCCGAAACGCTTGGTCAGATCCGTGACGCTGTCGGCCCACGGATCGCCAAGATCCTTGACAGGCATGCCTGTGGCAGGGTCGAGCTCCAAAAGAGCGAACCCGCTGTGCCATGAACCGTGGATCAGATAATGCTTACCTTCGGCGACTATATACGTAGGGTCGATGGCATTGTAATAGAAATATGCGTCGTTCCAGCTGTTGGCGGCCGCACGGGCCCATCCGTCCTTTCCCTTGTCGGAAGAGGAGCAGGTCACGAACCCGTAGTCGGTCCAGTTGCCCGTTTCGGGAGAGGTGGTCTCGGCCATCCCGATGAAAGCCCTCTCCGACCAGCTGCCGTCGAAAGCCTCGGTAGTCTTCTTGCCAGACTTGATGTAATTGTCCACGACAATGCAGTAATACATCCTCAGCTTCTCCACTCCGCCGACATTGACGGTACGGACGACAGGAGCCCAGAATCCATAGGAAAGATTGGCCCTTCCGATGACATCCAGTCCCATCCGCTTGCGTATCTCGTTCAGACGGGTGTACACCCAGTCGGGAGCTTCGGCGAAAGGTCCGGGCACATACGACCAGTTGACCAGATCCTTGGAACGCTTGCCCGGAAAATGGGCATGGCCGGATTCGAGGTGGGCATTGCCGTATGAAGCATCCGTATTGAACATGTAGTAATAGCCTTTGAAATACGCGACTGAAGGGTCGTGTACATTGGCCAGGTTCCACCTGTCCTTGTTGGACCACGCGGAAATGCTGCGGTAGTCGTCGGAATAGGCCGGGATGGTTTTGCCGTCCGTAACGGACGGAACAGCCGCCGTTCCGTTCCATGAGCCAGTACTATAAGGCTTGATGGGGGTATATACGACTTCGTCCTGACCGCCGGAACCGCTTCCGGAGCCGCCTTCGCCACCGTCTGTGTGGATACCTTCCGGAGATGCCGGATCGCCGCAGGCGGCCATCATAGCCGCGGCAGCCACCAGAAAGAAATAACGGATATTGCTGGAAAGACTCATTTTCTTTAATCAATATGGAGATGGGGATCGACCCCATCTCCACAAATATACTCAAAATTACGGAATCTTACTGAAGACTCACCACCGGATGCACCTTGCCATACCTGGAGAGCCACTCCTGGCTGTTGTCGGTATTGGTGTTGGCGGAGTTGCCGTGGATGTTCTGGTTGGCATTGCGGGTACCCTGGAAGATAGGGAAATACTCGTGGCCTGCAGTGAAGTACTTGTAAGAATAGTCGGACGCGGTAGCGGTAGTGAGCTCCTGGGTGGAAACCGGGGTGCCCTCCGCGGTGTCAAGCATATAGCAGCTGTGCTGGCTGATCTGGGCCAGGCGGCCGCTGTCATAGAAGAAGCCCCAGCGGATGAGGTCGATGCCACGGCCGTTCTCGCAGCCGAACTCCTTCGGACGCTCGACGTTGGCGATCTGCTCGAAGAGCTTGTCAGCGGAGCTGAAGTCGGCGAGCTTCAGGCTGGCCAGACCGGCACGGTTGCGGACCTGGTTGATCCAGTCGATAGCCTGCTGGGTAGGGCCGTTGATCTCGTTCTCGCACTCGGCGGCGCGCAGAAGCACGTCACTGTAGCGCATGAGCCTGAGGTTCACACCGCAATGCAGACCGGTGACAATGCTCTTATAGATATTGTTGCGGGCATTGGTGAACTTGGCGATGGACATGCCGCCCTGGGTAAGGTTGCAGCGCGGAGTCTGGGTGATCTCCTGCATATAGACGACATTGCTGCGAGGGTCTCCGTTGGGATAAGCGGCAGTCTTGGCGCCGGTATAGGAGCTGTACTCGGGCTCGTAGGTGACGATTGTCCAGTAAAGCCTGGGGTCAAGGGTGCCGTCGGTGCAACGCTCGGCCTTGAACAGGTTGTAGAGCCAAGGGGAAGCGGCAAGGTCACCCCAGCTGCCGAGCTCCTGGGAACCGTAGTTGGACTCGACCGCGTGACCCTGGGTAGCGTTGGAGCTGATGTTGACAGGGGTCCACTCCTCGTCGGAGCCTCCCATGCCGTAGTCCAGGAACTGGACCTCGAAGAGGCTCTCGGCGTTGTTCTCGTAGGAAGCGCCCTCACGGAAGTTGTCGCCGTAGTCTGCCATGAGTTCATAGTGTCCGTACTTGCCGTTGATGATGTCTTTGAGAACCGCAAGTGCCTCAGTGTATTTGTGACGGAACATCAGGACGCGGGCGTAGTAGCCGGCCGCTGCACCGCTGGTGGCGCGGCCCTTGGCCCACTCGCCGCCTTCGTCGCGGCTCGGGAGCAGCGACATGGCATCCAGGAGATCTCCCTCGATCTGATCCAGGACGATATCCTGCGGGACGTTCTCGGCGTACATGGACTCGATGGACGAGTACTGGGAATAATCGGTAAAGAGAGGAACCTCCTGATAGTATGTAGCGAGGTTGTAATATGCCAGCGAACGGAGGAACAGGGCCTCGCCCTTGATCCGGTCGATGTTCTTGCTGCTCATATTGTTGTCGACAATCTTCGAGATGACCAGGTTGCAACGGTTCACCACGTGGTAATTGTCACGCCAAGGCCACTGGTCGCCGATATCGATCTGACCGGAGGAGTTGAGGTTGTCGTAAGGGAGATACCACTGCTGCGAGGCGTTCCACACCTCGTCGCCGCGGACTGCATCAAGCGTGTAACCCACGCGGGCGAATGTGCCTTCCAGGCGGATGCGGTTGTAGCAGGCTACAAGCGCCTCCTGGAGGTCGGACTCGGTCTGACCGAAGTCATAGGTGGTCTGGTTGTTGACGTTCTTCACATCCAGGGCGGACTCACAGGAAGCCAGGGAAGCGATTACCGCAAAGGCAGCCAGAACGTATGTTATCTTTTTCATATTCTTGTTCTATTTTGAGTTTGACGCCTTAGAAGGAGAGTTTCACACCAAGCATTCCGGTAGCCGGAGCCGGGTAGGAGCAATAGTTGTAACCGGGAGTGAAAGCACCGCCTGCGAAGTCGATGTTGTAACCCCTGTATTTGGTAAGGGTGTAGAGGTTCTGGCCGGACACATAGATGCGGGCGCTGCGGACGAATGCACCCTCGGCGAAAGGAATGTTATAGCCGAACTCGACGTTGGCAATCTTCCAGTAAGCGCCGTTCTGCAGGAAGCGGGAGCTGAACATGTCGTTGGTGATGGTACCGGTGGACTTGTAGTAAACGCGGGGAACGGTCGTGCTGGGGTTGCTCGGAGTCCAGGCGTTCAGAAGGTCCACGCTGCGGTTGGTCATACCGTAGGAGCTGCGGAGAGTCAGGTCGACGAAGTCGAGGAGCTGGTAGCCTGCGGCTCCGAAGGTGGAGACGCTCAGGTCGAAGCCCTTGTACTCGAAGCGGGCGCTGAGACCGAACTGGACCTTGGCCATACCGCTGCCGATGAAGGTCTGGTCGTCGGAAGTGACCTGGCCGTCGTTGTTGATGTCCTTGTAAGCTACGTCACCGGGCTGCGCACCGTTCTGGATCACGCGGTTGCCCTTCTCGTTCACCCTGTTGTCGATCTGGTCCTGGCTCTGGAAAATGCCTTCATAAACATATCCATAGAAACGGCCGACCTCGGCGCCCAGCTCAGTGCGGGTGTAAGCGTCGTTGCGGGCTTCGCCGGAAGGTCCGAGGGAAACGACGGTGTTCTTGGGAAGGGTAAGGTTGCCGGAGAACTCATACTTGAACTCGTTCTGGTAATTGCGGTAAGCGGCGGAGAACTCCAGACCGGTATTGCGCATGGAAGCGGCGTTCATGGTCACGCTCTCATTGGTGGCGCCTGCCTCGGCAGGGACGGGAACGCTGTAAAGAAGGTCCTCGGACAGAGCGTTGTAGTAATCGACGTTGAACTCGAGGGCGCCGCCGAACATAGCATAGTCGAGACCGACGTCCAGAGTCTTCTTCTTCTCCCAGTGGATGGCGGTATTGACATAGTTGGAGATGGAGGAACCGGTGACCTTGTTGCCGCCGAAGCTGTAGGTGTAGTTGCCGCGGGCCATGGTATCCATGTACTGATACTCACCGATGTTCTCGTTACCGAGGATACCGTAGCTGGCGCGGAGCTTGAACAGGCTCACGAGGTTGGAGTCGACATTGAAGAAAGGTTCCTTGTCGATGCGCCATCCAGCGGAGAACGAAGGGAACCAATCCCAACGGTCGGCGGAGGAAAGGCGGCTGGAACCGTCACGACGTACAGTGGCCTGGAAGAGATAGCGGCTGTCATAGTCGTAGGTGAGACGGCCGATGTATGAAGCCAGCACATGCTCGCTCTCGTAGGAGGAGGCGTCGCGCTCGGCGGCGTTGCCGACCTGGAGATAATAGGGCTCGGGAAGGTTGTTGCCCCAGCCGGAGAGGGTATGATAGAGCTCACGCTCGAAAGTCATACCGGCGACGGTATTGATGTGGTGGAGACCGAACTTGCCGTCATAGGTAAGGTAGTTCTCCACGAGGAAGTCGCTGAAGCTGCGGTAGCCCTCGCTCAGGCGCTCGTTGCTCTTGGACAGATAGTTGGTCGTACTCTGGATGAAGGAAGGCACGAAGGTGAAGTCCTTGGCAAAGGTGCGGCTGTAGGAAAGATTGAGGTTGTAGTCGAGCTTGTGGTTCTCGTTCTTCCAGCCGATCATGTCCAGAAGGTCGGCGGTAAGGGAGCCGGTGGTGACGATGCGGTCGACGATGGTGTTGCGCTCGAGGAGGTTGTTGTACAGCAGCGGGTTGGTCATACGGATGTCGCCGTGTACGTCGTCATAATAGGTACCGAAGCCCCAGGAGTCATAGTTGTACTCGGAAGCGGCCGAAACCTTTCTGTCGAGGAACCAAGTGTCGGGATCGTAAGCCTTGATGCTCGGAGGCATGAGAAGCGCGGAAGCCATGACGGGATACTGGGTGCCGTAGAGGCCCTGTACATACTCGTTGGCATTGGAGAGCGACATGCTGTCCTGGGAGCTGTGCGAATAGACGACTCCGGTGCGGAATTTCAGGAACTTGACATCCAGGGTATTGTTCACGCGGGTGGTGAAACGGTCATAGTTGGGACCTGCTCCCACCATGGTGCCACGCTGGCTGAAGTAGTCGAGGGCGATGTTGTAGGTGTTGTTCTCGCCGCCGCCGGAGAAGTTGACGTTGTGGTTCTGGCGGATGCCGGTCTTGAACATCTCGTCGAACCAATCGGTATTGACTGCGGAAGGGCTGACATACTTCTCGCTGGAAGGATCGTATCCGGCGGGAACTGCAAGGCCGCTGTTGTCGAAAGCCATGCGGACGAACTGGCCGTACTGGTCGGCGTCCATCACCTTATAGACGTTCTTGCGGATCTTGTCGACACCCACATATCCGGTGTAGTCGACGATCACGGGCTGGTTCTTCTTGCCGCCCTTGGTGGTGATGATCACAACTCCGTTAGCTGCACGCGAACCGTAGATGGCGGCTGCGGAAGCGTCCTTGAGGACCTGGATGGTCTCGATGTCGTTAGGTGAGAAGTCGCGGATGGTGGTTCCCATAGGGACACCGTCGATGACATAGAGAGGAGCCGTGCTGCCGAAGCTGCCCAGACCGCGGATTCGGACCGCAGGGTCGGCACCGGGCTGGCCGTCGGAAGTGATCTGCACGCCGGCGACCTTACCCTCAAGCATCGAGGAAATGTTGGAATGGGAAACCTTCTTCATCTCGTCGGCATCGACGATGGCGACGGAACCGGTAAGGTCGACCTTCTTCTGCGAACCGTAACCGATGACGACAACCTGGTCGAGAAGCGTGGTCTCGGTCTGCATGGTGATGGTTCCGAGGCTTCCGGCCTTGTCGACAGTCACTTCCACGGTAGTATAGCCGACGGAGATGATCTGCAGGACCGAACCCACGGGAACGTTCAGGGAGAAATTACCGTCGAGGTCGACGGTCGTACCTGTAGTGGTGCCCTTCACGACGACACCGGCGCCAAGCATGGGCTCTCCGGACTCATCGACGACGGTACCGCTCACTGTCACATTGTCCTGCGCCCGGGCCGTGAAGCCGGTCTGTCCGCCGATGATGGCAGGAGTCATGGCCAGGAGGCCGCAGAGTGCTATGGTAGAAAATATATGTTTCATATTCATTGGTCTTTAATTAGTCGAAGAGTACAAGGTAGGACTCCTCGGTCACAAGGGCCGTCTGGAGGTCAGCGCTGTCGACGATGATGTTGGAATACTTCTGGAAGTGTTCCTCGCCGTTGGGATAGGTGACGTTGTAGAGGATCTCGGCAGTGCCGTCGCCGTTGTTGGTAACGGTGATGGTAACCATCGACATGTTCTGCATGGACATGAAAGCATCCCAGTTCCAGTTGCTCTCGGCCACTACGCCTGCATAATTGTCATCTCCCCAGCCGAAGTTGTCCATACGGACGACACAGTACTCGGAGAGGTCGGCGCGGCGCATGATCACGCACGGGCTGTGCCAGTTGCCGATGTTGTCGGAATAGAGCTGCATCTTGAAGACCTTGCTCTCACCTGCGGGAACGACGGCATCCTCGGAGAAGGTCGTCCACCATCCGTTGGTGAAGTCTGCAAGTCCCACGGAAGCAGTGCCCATGATGCCGGTCACCTCACAAGTAGTGGTGATGGTCTTGCCGCCGGCTGCATATGAGACCTCGACTCCCTGGGTACCGGCCACGGGCTGCACCTTGCCGAAAGTAAGGCTGGCGTTGTCCATGATACCGGTGGTACCGTCGGCATAGGTTGCGGTGACCTCGATGCCCTCGGAATAGAAGTTCACGGGCTGGTCAAATACATAATAGGAAGTAAGGACAGGAGCCTTGGTGACCTCGAGGGAAGCCACGGGGTTGGTAACCTCGATCTGAGCATATCCTGCCACGGACTTGCCGAAGTTGCCCTGCTTGGTCTTGCTGTAGGAATAGACAAGGGTCTTCTTGCCGGTAGTGGCGGTGAAAGTCTCGTCGATCGCGAAATTGACGTCATCCAAAGGAACCACGGCGGAAGAGTTGTCGGTAAACGTGACGGTCGCCTCTGCGGAAGCAAGGATATCCTCAGCGGAAGCGCCCACCTCGACGGAGGCGGGAAGTCCCTTCACCGTGATGGAAGCCGCATCCTCGTCAGGAATCTCGGCAATCTCGGAAGGAACGAGGTAAGCCTTCTTGATGTTGAAATGGCTGGCATCGCAGATAAGGAAAGCTTCGATGTCCTCGGTGGCGGAGACTTTCTGGTTGTATTTCTCAGTGATAGTGAAACCGTCTGCCGCCACGTTCTTGACCTCAAGGAAAGCGACACCCGCGCGGGCGTGGTCGATGCTCATCGTCACATAGGCGCCCTGCATCTTCTCACGGAACTCGTCCCAGTTGACGTCCTGTCCGCCATAGTCGAACTCGATCATGGCTCCGTTGTAATCGGCGTTGCCCCAGCCGTACCAGTCGGAGCGAAGCACGAAGTATTCACTGTAGCCATCTGCGCCGCGCTCGAAAGGAGTGGCGACACAAACATTCCAGTTGTTCCAGTTGTTAGCGCCGGAACCGTAGTTCTCGAATTCGACGACCAGCTTCTTTCCGGAAGGGATAAGGAAGTACTGGCTGAATTCAGTCCACCATGCGGCGGAATTGTCTTCCGCACCGGCGATGGCGGTGGTGATGGTGATCTCGGTGTAGTCGTCGGACTGACCGGCCTGTTTCTCGGCCTGATACTCGGCGATCTTGTCGGCAAGATCTGCCGGAGCATCGACGGCATAAGGCTCGAGCCCCGTACAACCCATCGATACCGCTGCCGCGGCAGCGAATGCGCAAAGCGCTTTCAGCATCAAGTGTTGGGTTTTCATTTCTTTGTGGTTTAATATGTGTTATTATATATCAAAAGTATCAAAGATTCACTTCAGGCCAGCCTTCGGCGGACCAGCTCACGGGGCGTACAAGCAGCCTGGAGCCATAGTCGAAATCACGGTCGTAAGCGTGGAAAAGCATAATGTCGCCGCCGTCATTCCGCACGACCGCGCAATGTCCCGCTCCGGGATAGCGGTCGTTGCCCGTCACGACGGCGGTGCCGCCTCCCTGCATCAGAGGGACGCCTGCGGCATCGATGTAAGGACCGGTCACTTCCTTCGCGCGCCCGCACACTACCTTATAAGTACTCTTGGCGCCGCGGCAGCAAAGATCATAGGAAACAAAAAGATAATAGTACCCTCCATGGTAAACGATGAAGGGCGCCTCGACGGCACCGTTGCCGGGATCGAAGTCCGACCCGCGGGGGTCGGCCTTGATGGCATCGTCGGTCTGGGAAGTATCCTCCGCCGTGCCTTCCGGCCTGCGGCACAAAGGAAACCATTCCTGCGGCTCGGCGAGTTTCGTAAGCGTCTCGTCCAGACGGACCAGTTTGATGCCTCCCCAGAAGGAACCGAAGCTCAACCATCCGTTGCCATGCTCATCGATGATGACATTGGGATCGATGGCGTTCCAAAGGTCGCGGCCTGCAACCGAACGGACGACGCATCCGTGATCTTCCCATCTGTAATCCGGAGAATCGGGGTCGAGAGTGCGGTTGGTCGCTACTCCGATGGCGGATGTATTCTTTCCAAAGGACGAGCAGGAATAGTACAGATAGTACAGCCCGTCGTGGAAGAGGATGTCGGGAGCCCAGGTATGCCCGCGATAACCGGGAACGGTCTCTACCGCCCACTGAGGAGCCTTGTCGAAAACGCGGCCGGCGTAATCCCAGGTCACGAGGTCGGAAGAACTGAGAATGTCCACTCCGAAACCGGTAGCGAAGAGATACCAGGTACCGTCACAGCAAGCGACGACGGGATCGTGGACCTGCGGATAGTCCGTAGGCCAAACCGGGGCCTGAGCCCAAATATGCACCGAGGAAACAGCGAGAAAAGTTATCAGGGTCGTCAGTCTTTGCTTCAGTGCCATAATTAAAAGGTTTTACGAAGCAAAGGTAGATATTATAATAAATGTCGAAGTGCACAAAAAAACCTAATGGGTGGATTTTTGGACACTAGCTTTGAGGGTACGAACTGGGTGCTACTCCGAACTCTTTGGAGAAGCACCTCGTGAAGTACTTGGGATCGTTGAATCCGACCTCATAAGCTATTTCCGATATGTTCATGCTATGGGTCTCGTTGTTGTTGAGGAGCATCTCCCGTGCAATCGACAGACGATAGGTCCTGATGAACTGTCCTATGGACTGCCCTATCGTCTCCTGAAGCCGGTTGTTTAGCAGGGTTTTGCTCATACCCATGGCCGAGCAGAATGCAGTCACGTCCAGATCGGGGTCCTTGTACATCTCGCGCACGGTATCAAGGGCCTTTGTCACGAACTTCTCGTCCCTGGTCTCGGCGGGACGCGACTCCTGCTGGGAGAGAATCTTGTGTCCGGCCAGTTCCTCATTCTGGCGCGTCAGGATCCTGTTCTGACGGGCAAGTTCGTCCGCCTTCTCCTCCAGGAGCTTCTTCTGAAGGTTGATCTCACGGGTACGGTCCTCCACCTTGGCCTGCAGTTCTTCACGCTGCCGTACAAGCGCCTTCATGCGCATGTCCTGCCAAACAAGTACGGCAGCGGCAATGAGCACGGCCATCAACAGGAAGAACAGCCATGAATGGTAGAAATACGGGACAACCCTGATAGGCAGGTCGCATACCGCCTGACGGGCACCGGAACTGTCCGCGGCCATTATATGAAGGACATACCTGCCCTTACGCATGGAAGTATAATCCAGATAGTTTCGCCCGGGAGGAAGATCCTTCCAACCGCTGTCCTGACCTTCGAGGAAAGCGGAATACCGCACGGATGCCGCAGGACCGTAAGTCAGCGCGGAGAACTCGAAGCCTATCGAGCGGTCACGCTCGTGAAGGCGCAGCGAGGCTGGAGCGCTGGACAGGTTCAGGCGGTCACCTACGGTTATCCTGGTGAAATGAAGGCGGGACAACGGGATTTCCGGAGCATGATAGCCGGGATCTACGACGGAAAGACCGGCGACATTGCCGAAATAAAGGAGTCCCGAAGAAGAACTCAACGCCGCATTCCAGTAGAACTGCGACGACTGCAATCCATCCTTGGTAGAGTATGATACAAAACGCTCCGTATCCGGGGAGAACATGGAAAGCCCGTTTTCGGTCGATATCCATAGATTGCCGGCCTCATCCTCAAGGATGCACTTGACCCCGTCGTTTACCAGTCCGTCGGCACGGCTATAGTTCTTGAAGGAATAGCCGCCGTTCCCGTCTGAGGAGACCCTGTAGATGCCATTACCGTAACTGCCGAGCCAGACGGTACCGTCGGAAGCCAGACAGGCGTTATATATCTTTTCGACAGCGCCCGAAGACGGATTGTCGAGCTTGTATTTGAAATTCTGAACAGGGAAAGAACAATCGCCGACCGGACCGGTCAAGCTGCCGAGATCGAACACGAAAACTCCCTCCTGGCTGCCCATCCAAAGATGTCCGTCAGTATCCAGGCAAGCCCCGATGCAACCATATGTCTGTTGTTTCAATGCAGGATGCAACGTTCCCGTCTCCAGGTCATAATAGTATATGCCGAAATTGGTGCCTATCCACATCAAGCCGTTGCGTGTATCCATAGCAAGGGACCCGATGTAGCTCAATCTGTCATCGAGTTCGCTTCCGGACAACAGTCTGGTTTCCAAACGGTAAGGAGGAACGGCCGAAAGGATGTCGACTCCCCCTCCCCAGGTTCCCGCCCATATCCGTCCACGGTCGTCGGCGCATATGGCGCTCACAGAGTTGTGGCTGAGCCCGGCATTATCGGCAGTCAAGTGGCGGTATCCGTCCACTCCGGGCTCGGAGATGCTGATACCACCCTCGACATTGCCCAGCCATATCCTTCCTGCAGCATCTTCATACACTGCGTTGACTGGATTGGCCGCTATCGAGAACGGATCCCTGGGGTCGTGGACGCTGTTCTCGACCGAGATCCTGCCGGGATACAGATGCACGAGTCCGGCACTCTCCGTACCGAGCCAAATCTCATCCCCATAGACTTTTATACAATTGATGAAGTCACTGTCCAGAAGTTCGGGAGAATTGTCGGATGCCACTCTGTCAAATCCGTCCCCGATGGGGTCGAACACGTTGAAGCCCTTGAGAGACACGGCGATCACCCGCTTGTCCGGAGCGATGGCAAGTCCCGTGATGAAATTCTGGGACAGTGACCGCGAATCACCGGGATCGTGTTCATAATGCTTCCATCTGCTTCCGTTCAAGGCGCATCTGTACAATCCGTCATTAGTTGAAACCCACACTTCATCCTCCCTGACAAGGAAATCGGAAAGGTATGCGTCCTCGCGATAAGAAAACCCTCCCAGCGCAGGAAGTTCCTTGAGGCCTTCGGTTGAAGGGACTATCTTGCGCACACGACCGGCCAGTCCTATCCACATCGACCCGTCGCCTTCCACATCCTTGAATACTACGGTCTGAGGTGCAAGGCGCGGATCCTCAAAGGAATCCGCAGACACGATACTACCGTTGTCATTGAAGGAAACACGCAGAAGCGTCGTCCCGAACTTAACCCAGACACAACCGGTCGCATCCACTGTCAGAAACGAACAGAACTTGTCGAAGTATTGTTCCAGAGCAGTTCCTTCAAGGCCGACCATAGTATAATTATCAAGGTCCAGGATATCCAAGCCGCCCTCGGACGCTATCCAGAGCCTGTGCCAGGGATCCTCGGCAATGTACCGTATGAAATTGTTCCTTATACTGACCGAGGTATTGGTCGAAAACACAAGGAAGCCGTATCCGTCATAACGGCACAGCCCCCCGCCGGAAGTGCCTACCCACAGGAAACCGGAGCTGTCCATGAACAAGTCGTCGACGAAATTGCTGGGCAGCCCTTCCTCCATACTGACAAAACCGGCGAGATAGTCTGTCGAATAGGAGCCGCGGGGAGGGACAGCGGCAGGAGACGTCATAGTGCAGAACAGTGCACAGAGGCATATTACTATGATTGATTTTCCACCTTGATGTATCATTTGTCCACTTTCATTTGTACAAACATAACTATATTTGTCGGAAAATAAGTAATTTCGCATTAAAACTAATCATATGAAAGTTCACAAGACCCTGCTCACGCTCACAACCGCCTTTTCGGCGTTGAGCCTCGGTGCACAGACCAACGGTTTCGACATCGACCTGAAAAAGGTCGGCGCACCCATCCAGCCGACGATGTACGGCATCTTTTTCGAAGACATCAATTACGCCGCGGACGGCGGACTCTATGCCGAACTGGTCAAGAACCGTTCGTTCGAGTTCCCCTACTCCCTCCAGGGCTGGAAGGCCTTCGGAGACGTGGAGATCCGCGAGGACGGACCTTTCGACCGATGCCCGCACTATGCCCGCCTCAACGACCCCGGCCACGCCCACAAGCAGACCGGACTCGACAACGAAGGATTCTTCGGCATAGGAGTAGAGGCCGGAAAGACCTATCGTTTCAGCGTATGGGCCAGGGTCCCGGACGGAAGGGACGGAGCCATCCGCGTCGAACTCGTCAATACCGCTTCGATGGGTGAGAACCAGTTCTTCGTTCAGCAGACCGTCAGAATATCCGGCGCCGAGTGGAAGAAGTACGAAACCGAGCTTAGGCCCGAGGTTACGGATCCGAAGGCTGTCCTGAGGATTTTCCTCGAAGCCCCTCGGGCCACGGTCGACCTCGAGCATGTCTCACTGGTACCCGGTGACGCACTAGAAGGCATTTACCGCAAGGACCTTGCCCAGGCCCTGGCGGACCTCCATCCCGGAGTTTTCCGCTTCCCCGGAGGATGCATCGTCGAGGGTACGGACCTCGAGACCCGCTACAATTGGAAGAACAGCGTCGGTCCCGTGGAGAACCGTCCCATCAACGAGAACCGCTGGGAGTACACCTTCCCCCATCGTTTCTTCCCCGACTATTTCCAGAGCTACGGCCTGGGATTCTACGAGTTCTTCCGCCTGAGCGAGATCATCGGCTCCGAGCCGCTGCCGATCCTCAGCTGCGGCCTTGCCTGCCAGTTCCAGAATGACGATCCCAAGGCACACGTGCCCGTCGAAGAGCTCCAGCCCTACATCCAGGATGCTCTCGACCTCATCGAATTCGCCAACGGCGGTACCGACACCGAATGGGGCGCTCTCCGCGCTGAAATGGGACACCCCGCACCGTTCAACCTCAAGTTCATCGGCATAGGAAACGAGCAGTGGGACCAGCTCTATCCCGATCACCTTGCACCTTTCGTGGACGCCATCCGCAAAGCCCATCCCGAGATCAAGATCGTCGGCTCGTCCGGTCCCGACTCCGAGGGCAAGCAGTTCGACTATCTCTGGCCCGAGATGAAGCGTCTGGGCGCCGACCTGGTGGACGAACATTTCTACCGCCCTTACAACTGGTTCCTTTCCCAGGGCGCACGATACGACAGCTATGACCGCAAGGGACCCAAGGTATTTGCAGGCGAGTACGCCTGCCACGCCACGGGAAAGAAGTGGAACCACTTCTACGCTTCCCTTCTCGAGGCCGCCTTCATGACAGGCCTCGAGCGCAACGCCGACATAGTGCACATGGCCACGTACGCTCCCCTCTTCGCACACGTCGAGGGCTGGCAGTGGCGTCCCGACCTCATCTGGTACGACAACCTCCGCTCCATGCGCACCGTCAGCTGGCACGTCCAGCAGCTCTACGGACAATACAAGGGTGAGAACGTCCTTACGCTTACGATGAACGGCAGCGCCGTCACCGGAGCCGAAGGACAGAACGGCCTGTTCGCCAGCGCCGTCAAGGACGGCGACAAGGTCTATGTGAAGGTTGCCAACACTTCCGAGAAGGAGCAGGCCGTCAACCTCAATTTCACGGGACTGAAGAAGAAGGATCCCGGCCTGAAGGCCGTCAAGAGGATTGTACTTAAGAGCGACGATCTCTACGTGGACAACACTCTCGACGAGCCCTGCGCCATCGTTCCGGCCGAAGCCCCGTTCAGCGGCGAAGGCAAGGCCATCGATGCGACCGTTCCCGCTTTGAGCTTTACCATTTTCATTCTTGAAAAATAAAGCTTAAATTGCGGCCTGAACTGAAAACATGCAATACTTCGGAGAGATCATAGCGCTGATCGTGGCCTTCTCGTGGACGGCCACCGCGCTTTTCGCAGACATCGCCAGCCACAGGATAGGGGCCTTGCCCCTGAACCTGATCAGGATGGCGATGTCGCTGCTTTTCCTGGCCATACTTCTCTGGGCTTTCACCGGCGCGCCTTACCCGCAGTTCGCCGACGGCAAGGCCTGGTTCTGGCTGGCCCTTTCCGGACTTGTGGGATATGTCTTCGGAGACTATTGCCTGTTCAATTCGTATATCGTCTTCGGCTCGCGCTACGGCCAGCTGTTCATGACGCTCGCCCCGCCGGTGGCCGGCATAGCCGGCTGGCTGATGCTGGGCGAGGCCATGTCCTGGCACTCTTGGCTGGCCATGCTGGTGACCCTTACCGGTATCGGCTATTCCATCCTCAACCGCGGAGGCGAGTCGCACAAGCTCACGCTCCAGCTTCCCCTGAAAGGCGTCCTCCTCGGTATCGGCGCCGGCGTGGGACAAGGCGTCGGGCTGGTCCTAAGCAAGATCGGACTCGATTACTACTCGGCCTCAGTCCCTCCGGACGCGCCCGACGCCGTCACGAACCTGATGCCTTTTGCCGGCACGTTCATCCGCGCCGTATTCGGGCTCGTCGGATTCACCGCCATCCTCGCCTTGAGGAAAGAGCTGGGGTTGGTGCGCGGAGCCTTCCATGACCGCAAGGGCATGACTTTCGCAGCCCTCACCACCTTCTTCGGGCCTTTCCTCGGAGTATCGCTCTCGCTGATGGCCGTCCAATACGCCAAGGCCGGAATCGCCTCAACGCTTATGGCCCTCACTCCGGTGCTTATCATCGTTCCCTATGCAATGATCAACAAGCAGCGGATCACTGCCAAGGAAGTCATCGGAACGCTCATCACCATCACGGGCGTAGCCCTGTTCTTCCTCTTATAAAGAAGATATTTGGAAAAAACATCAATATTCCGTATATTTACATCAATCGGCCTGCACACGTACGCGTTGGAACAAGAAACAGAACTATCTATATAAACTTCATTCGCTTATGAAAAAAACTGCCATCTGGATGCTGTTCGCGGGAGCCCTCCTCGCGGCAGGATGCAAGACCGGGTCATCTTCCGCCGACCTGAAGCTCAATGACCTGGAGTATTTCGAGAGACAGGGTGTCAACGTCCTTGTCTATAGCAACACTTTCTCCGGAGGATTCAACGACGAGAAGAATTCCGGTATCGAAGTCATCCACCACGGAGTGCGCACCGTCCAGGGCGGTGCCGTGCGTCTCAGCAACACCCCCGAGCAGTGGGACCTCGTCCCCAACACCCTCAGCCGCGAAGTCAAGGCTGACGACAATGCCATCGAGGTGGCGCTCCGCTATGACGACTATGATTTCGACTCGAGGATAGTCGTCACGGGCAAGGGTCCCGCCGTCGAGATCGCCGTGTATCTGGACAAGCCGGTTCCGAAGGAGCTTGAAGGCGACGCCGGATTCAACCTCGAGTTCCTCCCCGCCGAGTATTGGGGCAAGACCTTCCTCACCGACGGCCGTCTGAACCGTTTCCCGCGCTATACCGCCAGCGAGACCACAGCCCGCCCCAACGCCGAAAAGGTCAAGCAGTACAGGGGCTACAGGACTTATGACGACCGCGGAACCGACCAGTTCGTCGATGCCCTCCCCCTCGAGACCGGCCACAACTTCACCCTCGCCCCGGATACTCCGGAGCGCATGATCAAAGTCTCCAGCGACTCCGACATCAGCCTTTATGACGGTCGCGTCCTCGCCCAGAACGGATGGTTCGTCCTCCGCAGCGTCCTTCCTGCCGGACAGACCGGAAAGGTTCTGAGCTGGACTGTCGAACCCAACGCCATCGACGGCTGGATCCGCGAGCCCAACATCGGATTCTCACAGGTCGGTTATCAGCCTGACCAGCCCAAGGTCGCCGTCATCGAGCTCGACAAGCTCGACAAGGTACAGTCCACCGCCTCCCTCGTCAAAATCGGCGAGGACGGCAGCGAGAAGACCGCATTCACCGGCAAGGTCACCGAGTGGGGTCCCTACTTCAAGTACAACTACGTCAAGTTCGACTTCAGCGAAGTCAAGGAGCCCGGCATCTACTACATCAAGTACGGCGACACCAAGACCGTCAACTTCCTCATAGACAACAGTGTCTATGACAAGATCACCGACGCCACCAGCGACGTTTGGATCCCTATCCACATGAACCACATGACCGTCAACGAAGGCTACAGGATCTGGCACGGAGAGCCGTTCAAGGAGGGTTATCTCCAGGCTCCCGCCAATACCAACCACTTCGACCTTCACAGCCAGGGCGTCATCGACACCAAGTACAAGGCCCTCCAGCTGATCCCCGGCCTCAACGTAGGAGGATACTTCGATGCGGGTGACTTCGATATC